>VYLL01000634.1_pt1 | contig 12559 bp, 13 predicted proteins | sample 5114301 | NCBI WGS metagenome assembly VYLL01 (sample SAMN12291809, study PRJNA351875) | freshwater metagenome | isolation source: freshwater lake | place: USA: Michigan, MSU2 Lake | collected 2011-08-16 | reverse complement strand
ACTCGCTGCTGTTCTTCGAGATTACTACTTCCTTTTTTATCCAATATCTCCCAATAGATTGGGATGGCTCTCTTGTCATAAATTAGACTCACCATCAAGATATTAATTGCTCCCCAACTCGTTCGGTCTATGGCAATATATACTAATCCTTTTATTGTGAATCTCTCCTGCTGTTTTAACATCTCTTTTAAGCAGAGAAACCAGATTTTTTCAATATTCAGAATTTCCAGCTTTAAAAATCTTTTTAGTTTTTTTCTCCGACTCTCAAACAGGATTGGTATTGGTAAGGCTTCAGCTAATATCTCTAACTTTGCTTGCTTCAATATTTGCCAGGTTCCAACTACCATTAACAACAGTAGATATCTGGCTCGCCCCAGTTCATTTTCTAACACTTTCTGGTATAGTTCACTTATCATTTTCGTTATTTAGGTCATATATGGTAAATATGACTTATCTTTTTTTGGAGTCTGTGTCTGTATTCCATGCTACATAAGCTTTTCAGCTGGCTTGTCCCCCTGTCAGTTGATAATTTTGATAATGCCTTGATAGCATCTGCTTCACAAGCAAATCTCTCTTGTGATAACTTTTTCAAATCAAGAACCGCTTTTGATTCGGCTTTGGTAATTTTTTGGGTGAGTTTACGCAGGTCTGATTCTCTTCTTTCTTGACTTTGTACTACTAACCATCTTGGTTCTATTCCTGCATAATTTTCGGTTTTTGATACTAATTTATATCCTGGTATTGTACAGAAGTGTTGAACGTGGAAAAAAGTCGTACAAAATTTGATATTATAGATAAGAAAACAAAGTAAATGTACACCAATAAATGTGAATAAGCCATGCTAACAATTTTCCCAAAACTAATGAAAGAGCTTCTCAAGCCACTCCCCAAAAATGACTATCCCGCATTAAGTACATTTACTTTTGTGTCCTGTTGGATAGGTTTTGCGCTGGATAAAAGTATCGTCAGCATGAGAGACTTAAGCGCACGCCTGAAAATGCAAGGAATTAATGTCAATACGTCAACGTTTTCTAAGGCGAGTAAAATCCGAGAGACAGAACCATTTGAGAAAATCATCAATAAATTAAATAAAAGTTTAGTAAACAAAAAAGGAAAAGAAGCAGCTCAAGCTTTATTTCCAATTGACTCGACAATAATCTCACTGACAAGTAAACTGTTGTGGACAAAAGGATGGCATCAAGTAAAATTATTTTGTGGAATAAATAGTATCACCACAGAAGTGGGGGGGATTGTGATCAATTTTGGTCAAGGACATGACTCGCTCATAAGGGAAAAAAACTATAGAAGAAATTCCTGTAAATGGAGTTGGGGTAATGGACAGAGGCTTTTCTTCTAATGAAAGAATCAGAAAATTATTAGAGAAAAAAGACAAGCACTTTGTTTTAAGGGTAAAAAATGATATGAAGCTAGAAATGCTGGAAAATGGTCAGAGCAAGCTAGGAGCAGAAAAAAGAGAAGTAGAGGTAAGAATCGTTGAGTTTTGTGATCTAGAAAGTAAAAGTGAATTTCGGATAGCGACGGACTTACCCTTAGAAGGAGAAGGGGGGGTAAGTAATGAGGAAATTGCCGAAATGTATCGACAAAGATGGCAAATAGAACTTCTTTGGAAGTTCTTAAAAATGCACCTAAAGCTTGACCGTTTAATCACAAAAAACGAGAGAGGAATTCGGATACAAATTTATAGCTGTATCATCGCTTATTTAATTTTGCAGCTAATAGATATTGAAGAAGTATTTGGCAAAAGCTTATTAGATAAATTGCGCTATTTACAGAGTTTTATGTGTCAACATATCAGCTATGTACACTGGTTTAGGAAAATTGTCTATTCAATCTGAAAAATGGCGTTCTGGGGTTGTCATGTTCTTAAATGTAAAGTTTTGTTACGAGATTCAACATTTCTGGGTATTGTACTATCAATAAATTCTGATTCTGGTATTGTTGATATTAATGATTTTGCTGCTTTTATGCTTAATGGTACTCCACATAACCACTGTAAATCTGACATCATTTTCAGGTTTGATTCTGTATATAAGGCAGAGTCAGCAACCATGAGACTATTAACTTCTAATTGTTTGTGATATTCTACTGCTATTTGACCAAAACATGATGAGTCTGCTTGGTTTCCTGATGCTAGTTTCAAAAATATTGGGATGTCTCCATCTCCTGAACATATCATTTCTATGATGAACTGTTTTAAGTCCGGCCGATGGTCACGAGAATAACCATAAGTGATGGTTATTTCTTTTGGTGATTTTACTGCTATTTCTTCTAATTCTTGGTTATTTCCTATTTTTTGATTCTCAAATATTACTTCTGGTAAGCTAGTGTTATACTGCCCATGTACGTGGATTGATGATGAGTCTAGATGTGATGTTGATAGTGATACTCCAAATTTTTGGGCGGCTTTTACTGCGATGATGAAAAATATTGTATCTAATCCTTTTATAAATAGTTTATCCATGACTCTCCCCAATTTATCGTCGTTGAGATATTCTGGTTTTACTCCTGTTCCTATTAGATGTTCACAGGCGATTGTTTCAAAATATTCGGGAAACATATATAAGGGTTTGGAAACAAATCCTAACCCGTTGATTATCATGGCTTTTACTACTTGACCTGCATTTACTTTTTCGTCTTTTTCGACTCCTATCAATTCGTTTATTATTTCTACTATTCCGATTGAGTCTATTATTCCTGCCACTATCCCTAGATGGTCTATGTTCTGAATTTCTATTTCTTGGGGTTTTAATTTCACAACAGATTCCTCCACTACTTCTAAGTACCTAAGCAAAATTAATTACACATATCTAACCCCGCTCTTGCCTCTTGCCCCTTGCCTCTTGCCTATCTTCACTAGGAAATTAATTTTGCACGACTACTTATTGTAATCAATTATTTCTTGTTTTCTGAACAATTATTTTTTTCTCTTGAATTTTCTCTTTCTCGCTCCATACCCCTTTTAATGCTATATATTCTCATTAACCCTTTTAACCTTTGAATTAATTTTAGTTATTATGTACTACTTTAATGGCTTTTTTGATCTGTGACAGTTGAGGGTGCGGAATGTGGGTTACAAAATGAGTTTTCGCTGACTTCACTTTCTCGCTTTGACGACCCCGAAAATATTAAAGTTATCCATCTGTACCTGGAAATCTTGAAAACCCGCATCAGTTGCCCATGCTTCGGTTAATTCTAGCGGTCTCAGGCGCATCACCCAAGGTTTACCTGTATGAGAATTTAATACCCTGGCAATAAACTCTAATTGGGGGTGGTAGGGTTGAATGGTAAAAATGAGCGTCCCGCCTGGTTCAAGAAGACGATATAATTGCTGGAAATGCTGACGAATTAACTCATTATCTGGTAATATTTCGTGGAGTCCCGAGACGACAATTAAATTAGGCGGTGGTAAGACCCGGTTTAAGTCGTCATCGTTAAAAGCGTCAGCTTGTTCGATAGTTGCTGATACGCCAAGGTGGAGAGCTAATTCTTGCGCTTTTTGCACATTTTCTGCCTTGTAATCTCGCAATAAAGCATTCACTGCACCACCCGAAAAATCTAGCAAAACTTCCAAGTCATAGCGGCCACCACCACAAGCAACATCGAGGAGGTTAGTTGTTACCCCTTGCTCAAAATTATCTTGGATAACTTGACGCAATACGCTTTTCAGAATTTCCCCACGTTGACGGATTCCCTGCCATCCCTGGGAGTCGAGATAAACACGGTCAATTATCTTGCCAAACCAGGTAATGCCGCTGGGACGATTGCGATAAACATACTCTAACATGACTCCTGAATCAAAGCCGTATTTCAAGCCCAGACGAATTCCGTCTGAAAGTTGCCCGATGGTTTGAAACAGCAATCTTACAAGGCTGTAGTAGATGGCTTTAGGATGCCAAATTGGCAGCGGACGACTTAGTGAATCATAGCTAGGTAAGGTTTGAGAATTCATGGTTAATTCCTTCGTTTAATCAAGAAAAATCAAGAACTTTTTTATTGCCAAGCAGAAAAATTTCCTGCTGCTGCCAACTCTTGTATTGACTGATTTAACAAATCCATAAAGCTTTGTTTATTGCCAGTCCAATGGAGAGGATTACCAAGCCAAACATCACAAAAGAAAGGGACTAATAAAGCTTCACCTTTGGGAAGTGTCTTGCCTAAACCATGCAAGAAAATTGGATAGATGGGGATTTCTGGATGCCGTTTCGCTAGATGGGCAATGCCACTCTTAAAGCTAGTTAAAGATTCAGGATTGCCGCGAGAGCCTTCAGGATAGATTAGCAGAATTTCTCTCCGCACTAATGCCTGAGAACAACTGTCTAGAGGATGCTCGCGAACATTCCCCATTTCGCGTCTTAAGGGAATGATACCAATAATATTTAGAGAAAACCAAGTCAGCCAGGGATTCTTTAACCAATAGTCCGCCGCCGCTACTGGACGCAATTTGTCTAATAACCTTAAGGGAAAGAGTGTCATCAATACCAGGGTATCGAGATGGCTGTTGTGGTTGGCAACAATTATCGCTGGTCCCGATTTTGGTAGCCTCTCTTTGTGACTGATTCTTAGTCCGATAATGACCAAGACAATCAGTCTAACCAAGCAACCAAAAAACAACAATCGCAGTAACTTATTCAAGCTAACATCCCCCGGAAATAAAAGTAAACAGTAAAATGGAAAAATAGGGGAGCAGTATAAGTTAAACTGTCAATACGATCAAGAATACCACCGTGTCCTGGTAAGAGATTACCGCTGTCTTTAACTCCTAAGTCTCGCTTCAGAGCCGATACAGTAACATCACCAATAAAACCAGCAATTCCCAATAGTAACCCCAGCCAGAATGCGTGAGTTAAATTAAACGGAGTTAACCAAGGAGCCAAAATTACTGCCAATACTATTGTCGTTATTATCCCTCCTAGCAAGCCTTCCCAGGTTTTGTTGGGGCTAACTGTCGGTAAAACTTTATGTCTTCCCAAACTTTTTCCCCACAAGTACTGGGAAATATCATTCAGAGCCGTCAAAAATAAAAGATACAGTAACAATCCAGCACCGCCAGCTATGGGATTACCTGCGGGTGGTAGCCTTAATAAATAGGCGACGTGACTGATGCTAAATACTGTCAGCATCAATCCCCAATGTAGAGTTCCTATTGCCTTGAGAAAACCGTGTATTTCTCCTAAAATTACCATCCGCATCGGCAAGATAAGGAACATATAAACTGGGATAAATACTAAAAACATTCCGTACCACCGACTGTAAATCCAGTAATATTGTAAGATGATTGCTAAATAAGCCCAAAACAAGACGCGACGGTCTGCCCGCCGTGTCGGAATTAGAGATAAATATTCTTTCAGGGCCAGAAAACTGACAAAACCAAAAAAGATCACAGCTATTCCAGGACTGAGGATGAGAGAAGTTGAGAAAAGAAGGGTAATTGCCCACCAAGATTTGACTCGTTGCTTCAGTTCTGTATAATTTCTCTCTGGCAAAGTTAGGGAGAGAAGCTGAATTATGAGAGTCGCTAGTATTAATAGGATAAATACCCCTGCTAACCCCCAGATAACATTAATTGCTGGCTTCGTCCAAACCATGATACTCTAATTCCTTTAAGCTGCTGTAAGCCCGATTGATAATTGTCGAAAATAGCAGTAAGATTGTGGTAATCCAAATATAATCTAACCACTTTCCTGCTGTCAATCCTAATCCTAATAATAAAGCAATTATACCAAATAAAAAAGCACGATCACTTTTGCCCATTGGCCCTTGATATTGTCTTTTTCCACTCACTGTAACCCCGAGAACTCCAGTCATTTCACTGATGATTGACAGTAAGACAATTGGGACAACCAAAATACTAGAAACTCCTGGTATTAAGGCAAAGGGAAGGTAGAGGGCAGTATCAGAAATTACATCTCCTAGTTCATTTAAGATAGTACCTAACGATGTTTTCTGGTTGTAGTCTCTGGCTAACATCCCATCAATCGCATTCAGTGCAATTCGCATAAAAAGTACCAAAGGCATCAGCAACAGTAGCCAGCGCTGACAATGCCAAAGGACAATTGCTATTCCCATCAATACTGATAAGACAGCAGCAGATGTGGTAATTTGATTCGCCGTGATTCCTTGTTTCGCTAGTTGCTTGACTAGCGGACTCAATATCTTTTGAAAAGCTGGCTTTAATTGATAGATAGTAATCACGGAATTTAGATCAACTTTTATAAATTTGAAAATTTTTGTCCAGAGATAATGCGACATAACTACATATTATAGGTCAACTTTCTGTATAACACTCTCTGGGGTAACGATATGGGTCAACTTTCTGTATAACACTCCATTTAGGCGCAATCCCCGGAACTTTTCCCTATATCACGACCAAAAGCGTGTTAGCCAGATTAGCATATTGCCAAAAACCTTGTTTAACTAAATTCCTGACAATTAGGCTCATTCTAGCGATGATTCTTCGATCTGACCGCACCCATTGACAAAAATTTACAATTATTCGACCTTTAGCGATCGCTATCGGGAGATAGTTGTTTTTTGTTACAGCAGTGGGGGAGAAGGGAGCGGGTTTTTCAAGTTGGATTGGCAGTTAATCATGCTATTAAAAACCGATTCAGTATAAAGACCCCGTTATGCCGTGTCCCTACAGATAGACTTCAACGGCCCTAGCATTCGCCGCGTCACGGAATGAATATTCGCCTTGCGCCTCGATAGGTATCAATATCAAGCACAATTTCAACAAGACTTTCAACACACCGACCTCGATATTCGGAATCATCGGAAATTTTGGGTCTGAAACCCCGCCGTTCTAGGTTGGCTTTACGTTAGAATTAAAAGGCCAGTCTCGAAAACCAAGTGGACGGCGCAGCACCTTGAAAACTCGGCCTGTGTAAGACAGTACATGGTTTTTTAACTGTGGTATGCGACGGTGGTGGAAGCAGAAACTTAAATCGTGAGGTTTAGGAATCGCCGCACTTTTAGGGCGGCGAGGATGTCAATCAAAAGCCGATCAGCATTGCTAACGGTGATCACAGGCAATGACTCTGAGGTATTTTCTTCACGCAGGACCTGCTCTAGGGAATCTTTCCCTTCCATACTGTGATTAGCGGTAAGCAAAATCATCTGATTCTCTTGAGCAAGTCGCCAAACCGTCCTGTCATCACTGTTGATCGACAAATCCATCTCTGCAAAGGTGACGAACTGCATCGGGACGATATCAAGCCAGCCCTGAGTTGCGATCGCACCCAAGAAAACCAAGGCATGACCTTTGAGATTGTGATCAATCAAAAAAATCATACTTTCGACTCACGCTTTGCCTTAGCCACTCGAAGCTTTTCCCAAGCAGCCTCGTAGCCTGGCTTAGGTGGTTGCGCAGCAATACGGGCAACTCGCTCACGATTTTGTTCTTCGTAATACTGTCGCAGTTCTTCAGCTTCTTTGAGAACTTGCTGGTACTCAGCTTCTACATCCGCACGATGAGCCTCAATATAAGCCAGGGCAGTGTTAATTTGCTCTTCCGTCAGATCAAATAATCCCTGAATGAACTTAGGTGGATATTGAGCAGTCACATAATCCATTACATCATAGAGGGTGATGCGGGTTCCTGCGATTGTCAGTCCTCGCTCTGTACGAATGATATCAGTTTTTCCATTAGATGCGAGCGTCATAGCTATAGTCTCAGTCTTTCACCATCTCATTCCATATTACCGCATGAAAAAGCAAGGTGAGCAAACGCCCACCCTGACTACTAATTCGCAAGCTCTTTAATCCTCAACCCAGACTTTCAAAATGTATTTCAGCCTCGTTCCTGCATCTAGCCAGTAGTGAACTCCAATATCTGGCAATTCAGTATCATTTGTGTGAGCATCACCAGGCCCCGTACTACAAGATCGGCGATCAAATTTAGACCACAGCTTCAATTAATGGGCATGGTGCGTTCCCCAAAATCGATCGCTGGAGCAGTGGGAGCCACATTAGGGAACGCACCCTACAAGATCGGCGATCTGCTATGCAGTGCCTTCGGCATCGCACTGACAATTAGGCTCATTCTAGCGATGATTCTTCGATCTGACCGCACCCCTTGACAACAATTTACAATTATTCGACCTTTTGCGATCGCTATCGGGGGATAGTTGTTTTTTGTTACAGCAGTATGGAGCAGTCTAACTGATGGCTATATTTCCAGATTATCGCCCGCAGGAAACCAATCTTCATCGAGAATTTGTTCAAGGTAACCAATGGGAATAACGGGGAAAGTATCGAGGGGTAATTGAGAGCGGTCACTGGCATTTTTTCGGGCTGAAAGATAACATTCATCAAAAATTTCCAAAAGATAAGGTTTCAGACTAGGACTATCTTTAAGTTCATCTAATATATCGAGACGAAAAGTTCTAATCTCTCCCTTCCAGTGACCTTCGTTTCTCTCTCTTTCTGCCGCCCAATATTTGAGCTTAAGTAAATGTTCTAATAATCGGGTTAACAGACTTTTAATTGTGCGCTTTTCACTCCTTCCCATACTTGCTAACTCCTCTAGTAAATTCTCTAAATCTACCCGCTCAAACTGTCTGGCTTGCAGTTGATTAATAGTAGTTCTAATCCAGAGATAAAAGTCTTGTTCGTACAGGGTTTTATTATCCATAATTTACCTCTATATATTACTCGTGGTTATTAGTGGGAAACCAATCTTGATCGAGAATTTGTTCAAGGGAACCAATGGGAATAGGGGGGAAAGTATCAAGAGGTAATTGAGTTCTAACTTGAGCCTCTTTTCTAGCAAATTGATAGCATTCCTCAAAGATTTCCAGAATATAGGGTTTCAAACTAGGGCTATCTTTAATTTCTTCGATTATTTGTCGGCGAAAGTTGATAATTTCCCCTTTCCAGTGACCCTCATTTCTTGCTCTTTCTCCTGTCCAGTAAGTTAGTTTCAGCAAATGTACCAGTAATTGAATCAAAAGATTTTCGATTTTGCGCTTTTCACTCCTTCCCATACTTGCTAATTCCTCCAGTAAATTCTCTAAATCTACCCGCTCAAACTGTCTGGCTTGCAGTTGATTAATAGTAGTTCTAATCCAGAGATAAAAGTCTTGTTCGTACAGGGTTTTATTATCCATAATTGACCTCTATATATTACTCATGGTTATTAGTGGGAAACCAATCTTCATCGAGAATTTGTTCAAGGGAACCAAGGGGAATAGCGGGGAAAGTATCGAGGGGTAATTGAGAGCGATCACTAGCATCTTTTCTAGCAAATTGATAGCATTCCTCAAAGATTTCCAAAAGATAGGGTTTGAGACTAGGGCTATCTTTAACTTCTTTGATTATTTGTCGGCGAAAGTTTCTAATTTCCCCTTTCCAGTGACCCTCATTTCTAGCTTTTTCTCCTGTCCAGTAGGTTAGTTTCAGCAAATGTACCAGCAATTGAATCAAAAGATTTTCGATTTTGCGTTTTTCACTCCTTCCCATACTTGCTAATTCCTCCAGTAAATTCTCTAAATCTACCCGCTCAAACTGTCTCGCTTGCAGTTGATTAATAGTGGTTCTAATCCAGAGATAAAAGTCTTGTTCGTACAGAGTTTTATTTTCCATAAATACTCACTTAAACTAAATAAAACGGGGATAATCATAAAACTTAACTATACAAACTAGCCACATATTCACCGTAGCCATTATAGGGCAGAGTTTCGATAATTTCCCAAGATAAATCACTTCTACTGCCGATAAATTTCTCCGTTGCTTGCGACCAACGGGGATGGGGTTTACTGGGGTTGACATTAGCCTCAAAATCGTATTCGTGAGCGTCAATTGTGTTCCAGTAGGTGGCGGGTTGTTTGGCGGTAAATTCAATTTTTACTATTGATTTTGCTCCTTTAAAACCGTATTTCCAAGGAATAACCATTCGCAAGGGTGCGCCCTGTTGTTTGGGTAAATCATGCCCGAAAATTCCCACGGCAAAGAAAGCTAATTCGTTGGCCATTTCTTCAATTCTTAAACCTTCTGTATAAGGCCAGGGTAAGGCTCCTAAATGTAATCCTGGCCCCTGGGTAATTTCGGGATCATAAAAGGAGGTGAAACGGACGAATTTAGCTTCTGGTTTTGGTTCCACTGCCGCGATTAAAGCACTCATCGGAAACCCCAGCCAAGGTAAGACCATTGACCAAGCTTCCACACAACGAAAACGATAGATTCTTTCTTCGAGAGGAAAGGTTTTTTTAATAGTATCTATATCGTAGGTCTGGGGATTTTTTACCAATCCTCCCACTTCTACCGTCCAGGGATTCGTCGGTAATTTCTGCGCTTTTAACCAGATATTTTTCCCCCCTCCGAACTCATAAAAATTATTATATCTCCCCGCTACAGTTTCGGCAGCTATGGGGCGATTTACCGTTAAAAACTGCGGATTCTTGCTGAACCCTGCAATTTTAGGTAATTGCAAACTTTTTTCTAAAGCTTCCGAGGAAGAGGATTTACCACAAGCAGTTAATAATAGAGAACTCCCCGCAATTCCTGTCCCGATTAACCCCTGTAAAAAGCGACGACGGTTAAAATAAACACTTTCGGAAGTAACTTCATTTTCGGAAATTTGCCAGGATTTAGCTAAACGAATTAAGACCATAATTATCCCCAATTTTATTGACAAAAAAGCAGAGTTATGATATGGGATACCACAACTCTGATTGTACAATAGTTTGTCAGTTTTTTTAAGAAATTTCGGCGAGCATCGGGGCAGTCACCAGAGGTTCCCGTCGTCCTTTTAAGACCATGGGAACTCCTCGCGAGGGAGCAAGGGTGACACCGCGGCGGCTGGGTTTTTCGGGGGTATTATTAACTAGAGTTAACTGATAATTGGCCAAAATTGTGGCGATAGCGATTTTCATCTCGTAGATAGCTAAAACTTCCCCGATACAACGACGCGCTCCACCACCAAAAGGCATATATTCGTAGGGGGTGAATTGTTTTTCTAAAAAGCGTTCTGGTTTAAAAGTATGGGAATCGGGGAAAGTTTGCTCGCGGTGGTGAGCTAGATAAATACAACCCATAATAATTGTCCCTTTTTCTAAAGGATAACCATCTAGTTCTACCGGTTCTTCCACTGCTCGCGGAAAAGTTAACATTGCCACGGGATGAATGCGTAAAGTTTCCGAACAAACTGCCGCAAGATAGGGTAATCGAGTTATATCAATGGGGTTAGGATTATCTCCTAAAGTGGCTATTTCTTGGAGAATTTTTGCTTTAATTTCTGGGTAGCGATGGGTCCAGTAGAGCGCCCAGGACATAGCGGTGGCAGTGGTTTCATGACCTGCGAATAATAAGGTCATTAATTCATCGCGCAATTCCTTATCGCTCATCGGGTTTCCTTCTTCATCCCGGGACGACATCAGTAGTGATAAAATATCGTTGCGATTGGGGTTAGGATTAGCTTTTCTTTCGGCAATTTCTGTATAGATAATATCATCAATTTTTTCTTGGAAACGCTGGTATTTTCCCCAGGGACTCCAAGCACCCAAATCAGCACGCAAAATTGGGAAAAATAGCAAAGAAGCCATCACCGGAGAGTTAAAAATATCGAGCATTTCAGCGAGAGTTTTTTTCAGGGTTTGATAACGTTCCCCTTGACTAATTCCAAAAACTGCCTCCATAATTACTTGTAAAGCGATTGCTGTGGTCGCTGAACGGGCCTTAAAAGGTTGATTTTCGGGCAATTCTGCCATCACTCTCAGGGTAATATCGCGGATTAAATCGCCGTAGAAACGCATTCTTTCCCCGTGAAAAGGTGGCAATAAAAGCTGACGGCGTTTTTTGTGGATGTCTCCGTCTAACATGACGACGGAATAATCACCAATAATCGGGGCAATAATCCGATTGGCTTCCCCTGGCGCCGAAAATTTTTTACGGTCATTAGTTAAAATTTGTTGTAGGGCCGAAGGACTACTGACAAAGATAAAATTATCTACAGTTAAACCCACTTTTGTGCTAAAAATATCGCCATGCTTGCGGGCGGCATTTTCCATAAAAGCTACAGGATTAATGATCCATTGTGCCATTTGCAGGAAGGTAGGGGCCTTGACCTTGGGGATGATTTTCATAGATTAATTGCTATATCGAATGCTAATTATTTCTAATTGTGACATTTTTTCCCCAGAGACGGCAAGGTGTAATAAGCTGCCCGCGCATTTAAATTGCTTATTGAGATGAGGCAAGAGGCACTCTTGCAAGGGGCAAGAGGCAAAAGTAAAGGGATTAGGGGAGATTTAGCTAATCTAAGGATAGGCAGTTAAGATACCTCTTAGCTTATCAAGTAAACAGCAAAATTTACCGGGCTGTTGCTTGTCCTATCTTCTCCCAGAGAGGGGGATTTTCTGGGAATTTTCAGGATTGGCTTTCTGGTCTAAACAATGATAACTACGGTAGAATAGCCCCTAGTTCTATTTAGGGTCTGCTGAAAAAGTCATTGAAAAGTACAGGTCTCTTAATCAATGATTTCACTTAGCTACAAGCATAAGCTTTAGTTGTTGATTAATTTTTAAATTATAACTTATCCTAA
>VYLL01000357.1_pt1 | contig 12693 bp, 13 predicted proteins | sample 5114301 | NCBI WGS metagenome assembly VYLL01 (sample SAMN12291809, study PRJNA351875) | freshwater metagenome | isolation source: freshwater lake | place: USA: Michigan, MSU2 Lake | collected 2011-08-16 | reverse complement strand
CTGTGTAAGACAGTACATGGTTTTTTAACTGTGGTATGCGACGGTGGTGGAAGCAGAAACTTAAATCGTGAGGTTTAGGAATCGCCGCACTTTTAGGGCGGCGAGGATGTCAATGAGGTTCGCTCGTCCTCTATTTTGATCGCCGACTCGTGCAGTCATGTCTTTTTTTCTCTTAGCTGTTGAACCACCTGCCCTGATTAATACTGTAGCCGAACCGGAAACGGAGGAGCGCCAAGTTTCTGAAAATAGTCCCGCGTCAGTAATTCCCCTCCCTGTCACCCCAGCACCTCTAGAAACAAAAAAGCCTTCAGAAGAGAGCGTTTCTATTCCCCTCACCGTCACTCCACCCCCGGAAACCGTCGAGGTAAAACCCTTGGTTCCCGATCAGGGTATTCCCTTAGAACCTTTACCTAGCAGTGGGGGTGATGCGGCAGCTTTAGGAAAACCCCTTTCTGTCCAGAATTCTCCACCCCCCGCAGCCGTTGATGTCACCATTCATCCCGAAACCGAGATAGTTTCAGGATTAAATCAAAAAGCTCTTAACCAGAAAAATGGCTCAACTCGGCTATTAGTGCGGAAAAAAGGCGAAAAAACCAGCCAAGAATACTTGATTTCCCTCAATAACGGCCTAGGTCAGACCGCTGCAGTTAATCCAGAAGGGGAAAAGCCCCTAGAATTGGTGGCCGATGAGCAGGAATTTGACCAAAATCGGCAGATTATCACCGCTAGAGGTAATGTCACCCTGCGTTTTGCCCAAAGTGTACTAACGGCCGATCGCTTACAGATTAATCTTCCCGAAAAGTTAGCGGTAGCGGAGGGCCAGGTGATCCTAACCCGGGGAGATCAAATCCTGCGCGGCGATCGCTTTGAATATTATTTCGTCCAGGATAGCGGTGTGGTATTTAATGCTAATGGGGAGATTTTTCAACCCAGCACCGCTAGGGATTTAGGACAAACGCTGCCCACGGATGTGGGGGCCGGTAGTTCTTTTGGAACCCTAACCGATCGTTTGGCATTAAATCAACCCTTGCAGAGAATCACGACGGGAGAGGGTTTTCAATTTGTTGTCGGGGGACAGGATCCCAGTCGGCGCGATCGACAGAATATTAGTAGTCCATCGGGGGGAACGATTAATCGTGTCCGTTTTCAGGCCGAACGCTTGAATTTTGATGGTAAGGTGTGGAATGCCACTAATGTGCGTCTGACTAATGACCCTTTTTCCCCTCCTGAGTTGGAAGTTCGGGCTAATTCCGCCACTTTTCGCAGTAGCGGCCCCTTTACCGATGAGTTGCGGATGAGTAATTCCCAGTTGGTTTTCGATCAACGGGTAGTGGCACCTACTTTTATTAATAGTCTCACTTTCGATCGCCGTCGTCGTCGTCCTTTTTTAATTGCTCCGGGCTATGATGGGGAGGATCGGGGCGGATTTTTCGTAGAAAGTCCCCTAACTTTAGTGGAGACACCGAAGACTCTTTTCGAGTTGACACCGCAATATTTAATTCAAAAAGTCCTTAATCCCGATGCTTTTCCCTCAGCTAACCCCGGAGGTGGGGAAGTTTCGGCCCTTAGTCCGAAAGCTTTTGGTTTATTGGGCAATTTTGCCACTAATTTTGGCGAGCGCTCGTTTTTGCAAGCGACAGCTTCTTTTTCTAATTTAGATTTGGAACAGATCGAAAATACTGTTCGTTCTAAGATTCGCTTTCAACAGACGATCGGACAGTTGCAGGATCCCTATCTGCTCAATGTGGAGTACAATTATCGCGAGCGTCTCTTTAACGGTTCTTTGGGGTTTCAGACGGTTAATAGCAGTTTTGGGGCAATTTTGACCTCACCTGTGATTGTCGTCCCCAATACCGATATTAGACTCAGTTATCAAGCTTCTATTCAGAATGTTAACGCACCCACCGATCGCAGTAATCTCTTAGCGGCCAATGCAACGGATAATGTTACTAATTTAAGCCGTTTTCAGGGCGCTGTCTCCCTCAATCGCAGTTTTTTACTCTGGTCTGCCCTTACTTTACCACCGACTCCCGACCAAGGTTTAAGATTTTCTCCTCTTCCCGTTCAACCCTATATTGCTATTGTCACTGGTGTCACTGGTGTCACCAGTTATTACACTAATGGAGAGACGCAAAATTCCCTTACGGGAACCGTGGGATTATTAGGACAGTTTGGGCGTTTTTCCCGCAATTTCTTCGACTATACCGGGTTTAATCTCAATTTTAGTCAGGGTTTAGTTAACGGACAATCACCCTTTTTCTTCGATCGCTTTGTTGATCAACAAACAATGTCCTATGGTATAACTCAACAGGTATATGGTCCGATTCGCGTCGGTTTCCAGAGTGTTTATAGTATCGATCAAGCGAAGGAAATCAGTACAGAATATTTTCTCGAATGGAGTCGTCGCACCTATAGTTTAATTTTGCGCTATAACCCCGTGCTGCAGTTGGGAATACTCAACATCCGCGTCTCGGATTTCAATTGGACAGGCAACCCCGGCTATTTTGAGGGCAGCGATGTCCGTCCGGTGGTGGATGGAGTAACCCGTTAAGACTACATGGGAATTATGAATTATGAATTATGAATTATGAATTATTGTGTAAGATGGTGATCGCACTAGAACGCCCACGCTACTCCAATAGAAAGGCTATAGATGACTACTACTCTTGAAAGCTTACAGGAATTTATTGATTTTTGTCAACAGCATATTACTGGCAAAGAAAGGAAAGAAGCTCAGATTTTCCTAGACCGTTTCTTTCGAGCTTTTGGTCATAAAGGTGCGTTAGAAGCGGGTGCAACCTATGAGGAGGCGATTACTAAAGGTAGCAAGAAAGGTAAAACTGGATTTGCTGATTTAGTTTGGAAACCTCGTGTTTTAATTGAAATGAAAAAGCGAGGAGAAGATTTAAGTAAACACTATCCCCAAGCTTTTGAATACTGGAGTCGATTGGTTCCTAATCGCCCTCGCTATGTCTTATTATGTAATTTTGATCAGTTCTGGATTTTTGATTTTGATCTTCAAATAGATGAACCGGTAGATCGAGTCAATCTCAACGATTTGAAAAATCGGGTGAGTGCGTTCAATTTTATGGAAGTAGGGAATCGTACCCCTATCTTTCAGAATAATCAAGTCGAGATTACAGAAACGGCGGCGCGGCGCATGGGTGAGTTGTTTCAACTGTTAAAAAAACGCAGTCAGAAAAGCGGTTTTGATGAGTTGACGGCCCAGCGATTTATTTTACAGTGTGTCTTGGCAATGTTTGCGGAGGATCGAGGATTGTTACCAAGAGATTTATTTATTTCTTGTGTGAAAGAATGTCTAAATGGTGGCAATTCTTATGATGTCTTGGGGGGATTGTTTCAACAGATGAACCAACCCGGAATTACCCCCGTTGGTAAGTATCAGGGAGTGGATTATTTTAATGGGGGACTGTTTAGTATAATTCATCCAATTGAATTAAATCAGAAAGAATTAGAGTTTCTGGATGTGGCGGCGCGTCAGGATTGGAGTAAGATCCGTCCGGCAATTTTTGGTAATATTTTTGAGGGGACAGCTAATGCGGAAGAACGTCATACTTACGGGATGCACTTTACCTCAGAAGCGGATATTATGAAAATTGTTCGCCCAACTATTAGCCGTTACTGGGAGGAAAGAATTGAGCAAGCTGGGACGATTGGGGAGTTAAATACACTTCAGTTAGAATTACAGCAGTATAAGGTATTAGATCCTGCTTGCGGTTCGGGTAATTTTCTCTATGTCGCCTATCAAGAATTAAAGCGCATTGAACAGTTATTAATTGAAAAGATTGCTAACCGTCGTCGTTCTGCTAGTGAGCAGTTACAGATTAGTTTTGTTACGCCTAAACAGTTTTATGGTATGGATATTAATCCTTTTGCTGTAGAATTAGCGCGGGTGACTTTAATGATTGCCAGAAAGGTGGCGATTGATAGGTTTAATTTGACGGAAGCTTCTTTACCTTTGGATACTTTGGATGGTAATATTATCTGTGCTGATGCTTTGTTTACCGATTGGCAAAAAGCAGACGCAATTATCGGTAATCCTCCATTTTTAGGAGGTAAACACATGAGATTAAATCTCAGTGATGATTATGTTAATAAAGTGTTTACAAGGTTTTCTGAGGTTAAAGACTCGGTTGATTTTTGTTCCTATTGGTTTCGTCTAGCACATAATCAATTAGATGAGAAAGGAAGAGCGGGTTTAGTCGGAACTAATTCTATTAGTCAAGGAAAAAGTCGTGTAGCGGCGTTGGATTATATTACTCACAATGGTGGACACATTCATGAAGCGATTTCTACTCAGCCTTGGTCTGGTGAGGCTAATGTTCATGTTAGTATTGTTAATTGGAGTAAAATTGAACCGGTAAGTTATTATTTAGATAATCATCAAGTTTCTCAAATTAATTCTTCTTTGACGACCACAGTAGATATTTCCAAAGCAGTTAGACTATTGGCAAACAAAAATATTAGTTTTCAAGGAGTGATACCAGTTGGTAAGGGATTTTATATTAAAAGTGAGCAAGCGGAAAAATGGATCGAAAATGATCTTAAGAATAAAGAGGTTTTAAAATTATCATCCTCTGCTAGTGATTTAACTGACAATCCTCAGGGAAAACCTAGCCGCTGGATTATTGATTTTAACAATATGAGTTTAGAAGATGCTAGTGAATATAAATTACCTTTTGAGCATATTAAAGTAAATGTTAAGCCAGAAAGAGAGATAAATCGTGATAAGAAAGCACGGGATTTTTGGTGGATGTTTTTACGTCCTCGTCCTGAAATGAGAACAGCAATTGAATCTTTAGCTTGTTACTTTACTATTCCTAGACATTCTAAATGGTTTATTTTCCTTCCGGCTAAAAAAGAATGGCTTCCTGCTGACTCAACTACTGTCGTTGCTTCTGATGATTTCTATATTCTCGGTATCTTAACATCAAATATACATCGAATTTGGATAAAAGCCCAAAGTTCAACTCTTGAAGACAGAACTCGCTACACTCCTAACACTTGTTTTGAAACCTTCCCCTTTCCCCAGAAACCTTCACGGGAACTTGTCGAAAAAATCCGTCAAACCGCCGGGGAATTACACGAATATCGTAGTCAACAGATGGAGAAAAAACAATGGGGAATCACTAAACTATATAACCAATTCTTTAACGAACCCAGTAGCCAACTGTATCAACTCCATCAGAAATTAGATAAGCTAGTAATGGAGGCATATCACTTCCAAGCTGACGAAGATATTTTAGAGAAATTATTAACCTTAAACTTGGAATTAGCAGAAAAAGAGAAGCGAGGAGAAACCGTCATCGGTCCCTGGTCTCCTTACTCTTAGTTAACGCACAGAAAACGGGTTTCTCGGAGAAACCCGTTTTCTACTCATGCAAAAGAGATGTCTATTGAAACAATCTGAATTTCCCTGACTCGGTGCATTGGTTTGGTTGGCTTTTCGGTGGTGATTAGTTCATCAGCTTGAATTTGCAGCGCAGCAGCAACATGAAGTGCATCCATCGCCGCTAAACCGTAAGTGCCAGCAATTTCATGAGCATTCTGTATAATTTTTTCTAAGTCAGTTGCCCAGTAATTAACAGCCAGAAAAAATGTTTCGTAAAATTCTATTTCTTCTTGTTGCTTGTTAAAAGTTGCTTTAGGCAATACTTCTAACTGAACAAATCGACTGGAGGCAAACTGCCGATTTTCATCGTTGAGAATTTGATAGGCTTTGATACTGGCTGATTGGATGCCTTGGAAAGCAGTAATCAGTACGCCAGAGTCTATGTAGGCTTTCTTATGACTCACTGCATCCCCCTCGACGTGCAGCAATTTCTTGTTCTATCTCGTCTTCATTGAGCAGTTGCAATCCAGCTGCGATTGCCCGATGTCGGATTTCCCATAACTTTTTGCTTAATGGTGTTTGGGGAATAAAATTAGATTGTGGTGCTGTTGTTTCTGACTTAGACTTAAGTATTTGAACAAATTGTAAAACTTTTTGTTGCTTTTCCGGTGTCAGTTCTCGCCATTGTTCAAGTAGTTCTTCTTCTTTACCCATAAATACCTCGCTCTTAAGTTATGAATTGTTTGCTTTTAAGCAATGCTCATTGATAAAAACCACTCCAGACACAACGGTTAGGAACTTTTTCTATATACATGACGACCATTCCACGGGTACATCAAGAAAATTCAAAGGTTGTATCCATTGCTGGATAAGGGTTTTCGGCTCTTGTAGTAGATATGTATGGGTAGTTCAGGTGTTTTAGGTGGGAACTGGTTCACCTGGCCGCAAACTAGACCATTTACCGGTTTCCCGTAAAAAGCTGTCACAACCCACCACATCCCACTCCATTTCGATATAATCTTCCTTGGTGCGAATGTTAACGTTAATAGAAGGGTTCTTCGCTTCAAAGTCCGGTGTCTCGGTGAGATGACGTTCCTGATGTTGTGTTTCTACGGCATGATAGGTGAGACAGCGATCAACAAAATAGCAGTTAATACAAATACACATAAGTTTAACTCTATAAGTCTTTTCCGTTAATCTAGCTCAGTCTCTCCCCAAATGGGGCCGGTCAAAATTATATTTTTGTAAACTGCTCTTGTCGATGTCTTGTCAAAAAAACCTAAATAGTTTAGTTAAAGAAGTTTTTGCGATTAATCAGGAAGAATTGCCAGAAAATGCTTATTTAGTCGGTGGTGCTGTGCGAGACGCTTTATTAAACCGTCAGAAAGACTATATTGACCTAGATTTTGTGGTTCCCGAAAAAGCGATCGAAATTGCTCAAACTATTGCCCATCAGTATAAAGCCGGTTTTGTGGTTTTAGATGCCGTTCGTCAAATTGCTCGCGTCGTTTTTCCGCAGGGTACGCTTGATTTCGCACAACAGGAGGGAGAATCTCTAGAAATAGACCTAAAAAGACGGGATTTCACCGTTAATGCTCTCGCTTATAATCTCCAAACCCAAGAAATTTTCGATCCTTTAGGGGGATTAAAAGATTTAGGATGCCAATCTCTGCGGATGATTTCCCGCGAAAATCTCCAAGATGATCCCCTAAGATTATTAAGGGCCTATCGACAAGCGGCTCAATTAGACTTTGAGATCGAACCCCATACCCGTGCAACTATTCGTTCTCTTGCCCCTTTATTGCGCCGTGTAGCTGCCGAAAGGGTACAATCCGAGTTAAATTACCTTTTGCTCAATTCCCGTGGCAATAAATGGCTAAAAAGTGCCTGGGAAGATGGCTTATTATCTCTCTGGTTGCGTCGGATTACCCCCGCAAAAATGGGACGAGTTATGGGGGTGGAAGCGGCAGCGGGATTTTTAGAATCTTTGTCACCAGAAAAATTTATCTTTTCCCCTTCTCAGTTACAGTTGACAAAATTGGCCCTATTGGTATCGGATATTTTAGCAGAAGCGGAAAAAGAATTAATCGATCTCAAGTATTCCCGTGGGGAAATTCGCACGGTAATCACGGTAATTAAGTCTTTACCCCCCCTCAAGGAGGCAGATAATTTAAGTCTGCGGGAACAGTATTTTATTTATCTAAATACGGGAAAAGTATTTCCTATCTTTGCCCTTTTTGCTTTATCAATGGGGATTAACAAAAATATCGTCGCTTCTCTGTTGACTTCCTATCTCGATCCTGATAATATTATCGCCCATCCCCGACCTTTATTAAGGGGCGATGATTTAATTAACCATTTGCACCTGGAACCTAGTCCGATTATTGGTAAGTTATTAACCGAGGTACAAATTGCCCAAATTGAGGGCAAAGTTACAGTTTTTCAGGAAGCGATCGATTTTGCTAAAAAGTTATTATTAAGTGGTTGGTTATAATTAAATTAAAAATGGATTTTAGGTTCGATCCCCCCTTAATCCCCCCTTAATAAGGGGGGCATCTGATAATTTTTAATGCCTACCTACTTAAGTAGGGAGGCACAATTATTTGTAGGATGGGTTAGCGGTAGCGTAACCCATGCGGGGGTTGGGTTTCATGCTTCAACCCAACCTACGTTCATCTTATATTTAATTCCACCCACCTACTTAAGTGGTTGAAGAACACAGAAGTGAGGCTCTGTTCCCTATTGATAACCGTCCCTGGGAACTAATTTTCTGAGCGAATTTTAAACAAAAACACGATGTTGCAGGGAAGGCATTTGTCGTCGCACCTGTTGCAGACGTTGGGGATTAATTTCGGCAATTGCCACTCCCGCTTCTTCCCCCGCATCGGCTAAAACCACACCCCAAGGATCGATAATCATAGCGTGACCGTGGGTGTAACGGCGCTCGTAATTATTGCCCGTTTGAGCGGGAGCTATTATATAACAAGTATTCTCGATCGCTCGCGCTTGTAACAAAACTTTCCAATGATCTTTCCCTGTAAAAGCTGTAAACGCCGCGGGTACAAATAAAACATCGGCTCCTTGCCGCGATAAATAGCGATAGAGTTCGGGAAAACGCACATCATAGCAAATCGAGAGGCCAATTTTTCCCAAGCTATCGGAGCCATAAATTGGCGGTAAATCGATTCCTGCCATGACTGTACTCGATTCCTGATAGGTGTTACCATCCGGGACATTGACATCAAAGAGATGGACTTTTTGATAACGGGCTAATTCCGCACCGTTGCCATCGACTAAAATAGCCGTATTATAAGCCTTATCGGGAATACCCGTCACTGGCACGGGAAAACCACCCCCTAAAATGGTCACTTGAAACCGTTGGGCCATGGTGCGGAGGAATTTATCGGCTTTGAGAGCAATAGTCTCGGACTGGGCGATTTTATCGGTTTCTGCCCCCATAAAGGCGAAATTTTCTGGTAAACCGATTAATTCCGCCCCTTTACCCACGGCAAGTTCGATCAACTCTTCAGCGGCAGCGAGATTTTTCTCTAAATCCGGCTGACTGGTCATTTGAATAGCGGCGGCGAGATAGGATTTCATGGGGGTTGAAGCTCTAGAATCAGATAATCTCTGTAAAATTAATCATAACCTTCGATTGTATCCAATTTCAGATATTTTGTCACCCCATGAGTAAAATTGTTTTCTGTGATTTTGATGGCACTATCACCGCCGTGGAAACTTTTGCGGGTATGCTCAAAGAATTCGCCCCCGATTTATCGGCTCAAATTATGCCGCAAATGTACGCCCGCACTCTGACTCTGCGCCAGGGTGTCCGTCAACTTTTAGAGTCGATACCGAGCCAAAAATACGCCGATATTCTCGCCTATGCCGAAAGCAAGCCAATTCGCCCCGGATTAGCCGAATTCCTCGCTTTTTTACAGGAGCAATCCATCCCTTTTATTATTATCTCCGGTGGTATCCAAGGCATGATTGAAACGGTCTTAAAACGGGAGGGACTATTAGATAAGGTAACGGCAATTTATGGGGTCAATCTTCATACTCAAGGGGAATATCTGCAAGTTCATTCCGATTGGGAAAATGAGACGGAATTAGTGGCTAAAGCCTTGATTATGGCCAAATATTCAGGAGTAGAAACTATTGCGATCGGTGATTCCGTTACCGATATTACCATGGCTAGAAGGGCCGATCTAGTTTTTGCTAGGGATCGTTTAATCGATTATCTGCAAGCGGAAAATCAACCCTATATTCCTTGGGATAACTTTTTTGAGATTCGTGAATATCTGTTATTGAGAGATTAGGGATCGGCTGTTATACCAAATTTCTCAATTCCCGACAGACATAGAGATTCTAGGATCCAAGACCAACCCGTTAACAGATTTTTTACTACCCTACCCTCAAGGGCAACAACAATTGTAAATTTTTGTTAATTTATGTTGGTTTAGGCTTGACAAAATCGGTGGGGGGGGGGTAAAGTGAACTTTATTCTGATTGGTTTTGTGACCCCTAAGGTCTTGACAAATTAGGAAAAAAACCTCTGACTTAACTGTACAGTTCATTCAATATGCGATTGCCCGGGAGAGTATTTTATGGCAGTTTCATTAACAAAAGGACAACGAGTATCGCTAGAAAAAGTTGCTCCTGGATTATCAGAAGTATTTGTAGGATTGGGATGGGATGTCAAAGCCACTGACACTGGATCGGACTTCGATCTAGATTCGTCGGTGTTTTTGTTGGGAGCTAATGAAAAGCTAATCTCAGATAAACACTTTATCTTCTACAACAATCTTTTCAGCCCTGATCCAAACAAATCAGTCCAACACACTGGGGATAACTTAACAGGACTTGGGGAAGGGGATGATGAAGTTATTAAAATTGACCTCAAGAAAGTACCAGAAGAAGTTAAGAAGATTGTTATTACAGTAACGATTCACGAGGCACAGCAACGTCGCCAAAACTTTGGACAAGTACAAAACGCTTTTGTACGTATCGTTAATGCTCAGAACAAACAAGAGGCTGTACGCTACGACTTAGTAGAAGACTATTCCATTGAAACCGCCCTAATCATGGCAGAACTATATCGCAAAGATGGGCAATGGTCACTCAACGCGGTGGGTTCTGGCTATCAAGGAGGGCTGCAAGCATTGCTAGATCGTTATAGCTAAGGAAAGTTCAAATTATGGCCATCAATTTACAGAAAGGGCAACGTATTTCCCTGACAAAAGAGGCACCTGGTCTGAAAAAAATTATTTGTGGACTAGGATGGGATGTAGTAGAACAAACTGGGGGTGGATTGTTCGGCGCATTTAGCAACAGACCGAACTACGACCTAGATTCCTCGGTAATCTGCTTGGGCAGTAACGGAAAAGTTGGAGACAAGGACGATCTAGTTTATTTTGGCAATCTCAAGCATCGATCGGGAGGAATCACTCACTTAGGAGATAACTTGACGGGAGCAGGAGAGGGAGATGATGAGCAAATCATTGTTGATCTTTCCTTAGTGCCATCACGAATTACCAAACTGGTTTTTACAGTCAATATTTATGACTGTATAGCCAGAAAACAAGACTTTTCCCAGGTAAAAAACGCATTTGTACGATTAGTAGATATGTCTAACAACAAAGAGCTTGCTCGCTACAATCTATCAGGAAATGAATACAAAGGTGCTACGGGAATGATTATGGCAGAGTTATACCAACATAACGACGAGTGGAAGTTAGCTGCAATTGGAAATGGAGTTAGTGTCAACGGATTAGGGGAAATTGTCGGTTCTTATGCTTAGTAAAGGAAAGCTATGTCATCTTTATTTGAACGACTGGACTTAACTAAATACAACCGCAAGCTAAAACAATCTCTATCTCAGCGTATAGATCTCACTAGACCAATTAAACTCAGGTGTCAATCTTGTAGATTGCGCCTTCAAGCAGAATGGGAATTTTGTCCTAACTGCGGTTTTCCCTTGCGAAATTTTTCAGAAAAAAGTCGCCATTGTATTTGGATAGATATTTCAAATATGGAAGTCTTACCCGAATATCAAGAAACCATGAGTGCAATTTTTATGGAAGCTTTTTCCAGACTGTATGGTGCATTCAGAGGTGTTCAGGTTTTTCTTACTACAGAACCACCTAACAGTCAGGAATGGCAAGATAAATTTACTCATGTTTATGTATTTGCTGACAGTCAGCCAGTAGATTATTTAGGAGTAGCGAGCTTCTTATTAGGTAAAGTTACTGGTCATGCAATTATCAGAATCGATCAAGTTTTTTATGCTTCTTGTAGAGGCAATCTTAGTATTAGTAGTCTATCTAACTTAATTGCCAACACGATTGCTCATGAGATTGGTCATACCTTAGGTTTAGATCACTCTGCATTGCCAACAGATGTCATGCACGATGGATTAGACTACACGACTCATGGTGCCATGCCCCCTTCATTTCACGCAGAGCAGATTAACCTGATGAACAGTGCTATTCGCAGATATAAGACTGAAGAATAATGTTAGTGCGATCACACTTGATCATATAGTGCGATCGCTTTTTTTGAGGATTTACACTTTCCTTTGTGTTAGAATCTGAAAGTAGCTTGTGGAATTGATTTAGACTTTGTATGTCATCTCATAGTTATCAATGGAAATTACTCTGAATCAGTATATTGACATTACACCAGGGATTAGAGGCGGAAAACCTCGTATTGCAGGTACTCGCATGACGGTTGCTGATATTGCCACTTTATATCTACGGATGGGACAGTCTCTAGATTTGATTGCTGGGAAATATCACCTCCCTTTAGCCTCAGTTTATGCAGCGATGGCATACTACTATGACCATCAAGATGAAATCCAGCAAAGTATGCGAGAGGATGAAGCATTTGCTGACTCGTTGCAAAGCAATTATCCTTCTCGGTTGCAAGCAAAGCTGAAGGAGTTACGTGGTGAGTGAGCGCCTTCGTTTTCACTTAGATGAAAATGTTGACCCAGACGTGGCTTTGGCTTTGCGCCGTCAGGGGATTGATGTGACGGTGACTCGTGAGATGGGACTACTTGGACAACCGGATGAGGTTCAGTTAGCGTTTGCTTGTCAGCAGGGACGAGTAATTGTCACCCATGACACGGATTTTCTGAGGCTGGCTAGTCAAAATGCGGCTCATCGAAAATTTGGGTCTGAAACCCCGTCGTTCTACGACGGCTTTACCGTTAAATATGAGCATCGTTTACGAAATATATGCTAAAATGCGAGATATGGAAAAAGCCTATTCTTACCGATTTTACCCCACACCAGAACAAGAGTCGCTATTGCGGCGCACATTGGGCTGTGTAAGATTAG
>VYLL01000356.1_pt1 | contig 12728 bp, 13 predicted proteins | sample 5114301 | NCBI WGS metagenome assembly VYLL01 (sample SAMN12291809, study PRJNA351875) | freshwater metagenome | isolation source: freshwater lake | place: USA: Michigan, MSU2 Lake | collected 2011-08-16 | reverse complement strand
ATTTTGCCATGAAAGCAATCCTGTACACAAAGGCTATGGAAAAAGCCCTAACTGAACTCAAAAAACTAAAAGCTGGAACTCAACTCAAACTCAATTTTGCGTAACATCAGTTATAAAACAGAAAATAGTCCCTTACCAATTTGGCTCGTACATGATCGGCAGAAGTCCGTCTTCCCAGATACGGGTTTTTAGAAAGCCATTTTGTTGCTTGATGAAAAAGTAGATTTAGCTTTTTGGGGTACGATTTGCTCTTATTTCTGTCGAGCCAGTAACGAAGGATGTCATCTTTTTCTACGGATGCTTTGATAGACCAGACTATTTTCCGAGCCATTGAGAAGTCCTTTTTCTCACGTTTGCGTCTGTCAGGTATTGGCCGTTGGATATTTCACGCTCTCCTTCAAGAATAGCAAAAATCTGTTCTTTGGATAGCAAAAGCATTTCCGATTTCGATTCGTCTTTCAAAAGAGAATAAACATCCTTCAAAAAACTTTCGTCTTTCGATTTTTTAATTTTTTGAATCAATACTCTTTTTACCTCAGCTGTTGACATATTTTGTGCGTTTACGTCTTAAAGTTAGCAAAAGCAAAATGATTTAAAGCTAGTCAGATTTACCTATGAGAATGAAAAAAAAGAATCATGGGTGAAAAGCTCATCCCATTTTGAATCTTGGATTTTGAATTACTTGCTGATCGGCACCTTCTGCAACAGTGCTTTTACAATATCTGCTGTTTTTACGTTGTCGGCTTCAGCTTCATAGTTTAATAAGATACGGTGGTTCATTACATCCAACGCCACTTCCTTGATATCTTCCGGCAGCACGTAGTCGCGACCTTCCATATAGGCAATTGCTTTTGAGGCGAGATTTAAGTTAATGCTGGCCCGGGGCGAAGCACCAAATTGAATGTATTGTGCTTCATGGTCCAACTTGTATTCTTTCGGCTTGCGCGTAGCGGTCACCAACTCGATGATGTATTTCTCAAGCGATTCGGAGATTTTCACTTTATTCACCTCTTCGCGAATGGCGAAAATGTCCTCCTTGGTCAACACGGTATTTACCTCATATCCAAACTGCATGTTGGATATTCTGCGCATGATCTCCAATTCTTCTTCTTTGGTGGGATAATTCACAAATACTTTCATCATGAAACGGTCGACCTGTGCTTCGGGCAGAGGGTAGGTTCCTTCCTGATCAACTGGGTTTTGGGTGGCCAGCACTAAGAAGGGGCGATCTAACTTAAAAGTAGTTTCGCCAATGGTTACGGTCTTCTCTTGCATAGCTTCCAGCAAGGCAGACTGCACTTTCGCAGGCGAGCGGTTGATTTCATCGGCCAGGATGATGTTGGCAAAAATAGGCCCCTTTTTTACTTCAAATTTTCCGTCCTTTTGGTTGTAGATCATCGTACCCACTAAGTCGGCTGGCAACAGATCGGGGGTAAATTGTATTCGTTGAAAATCCAGGTGCAATACTTTTGCCAGCGTGGAAATTGTTAACGTCTTCGCTAATCCAGGAACACCCTCCAACAATACGTGGCCATTGGTAAAAAGCCCGACTAGCAATCGATTAACCATGTAGCTTTGGCCTACCACCACTTTGGCCACTTCTTCAAATACGTTTTTGATTTTTAACTGATGTGCCTGGTGCAGTTCTGAGGAGGACGTAAATGCCATAAAGTCTTTTTTTGAGAGCGACAAAATTAAAAAAAAGGGCGGATTTGTGGGATTTACTTTTTTTGTAGGCTGTGCGACATTTCGCCCGGCCAGTTAACCTCAACTTTGCTTGGTTTTGTCATAGATCACGAGCCCGTCTTTTGGGTCATCGTTTCGATGAGCGGTAAAACAGGGGAGTTTAAATTTTTTAACTTTACAGCTTCATAGAGGCCCATGCAACTTTCTATCGCCAGTAATGCCATTCTAGATCAGCTTTCCGACCTTATCCATCAAGTAAGAGATGAGGACTTTTGTCGGCCAGTGAAGACGCTTAGTAATTCAACCATTGGCCAGCATTTGCGCCACATCCTGGAGTTTTTTATCTGCCTGGAGCAGGGGTCTGAACGCGGCAGAGTGAATTACGACAAGCGCCAACATGACAAGTTGATTGAGACCGACAGGTTTTTAGCTCTGCACACGATTCAAAAAATCAAAGAGTTTGTTTCAGCCCAACAAGCCGATCAACCCCTTCAATTAGAGGTAGGGTATCACCAAGATACAGAGGAAACGTTGGTGATTGCGTCTAATTTTTACAGAGAACTGATTTACAATATTGAACATGCCGTTCACCATATGGCGATCATGAAAATTGGAGTGTTAGAAGTAGCTCCCTATGTGTCAATGCCACCTGATTTTGGAGTAGCCGTGTCAACCATTCGCCATAAGAAATCCGAAACAGCGCTTCAGCAGCGATAACCTTACCATTATCTTTATTTTTTCTGTGCGAAATTTCTTTGTGAAGCTTTTTCATTGGGAGTATTGGCCATTTGGGATCATCCAGGCTCCGGTTATTTTACTATGGCTCTGGTATGCGGTTAAAGAAAGATCATTGTTTTATTTTTCTGCTTCCAATCCGAGTATCCTCACTGGCGGGATGATGGGCGAATCAAAGTATGAAGTATTGCAATTATTGCCAGATGAGGTAAAGCCGAAAACGCTACTCGTTAGATCGCCCTCTTCTTTGGCGGAATTGATGAACCTTCTTGCGAACCATGGACTAACCTTCCCACTCATCTTCAAGCCTGATCTGGGCGAGCGCGGGTGGATGGTTAAAAGAATCAAGACCGAGGGAGAAGCAAGGCAATACCTGAGTGAGATTCGGGTTGATTTCATCATTCAGGAACTGGTCGACTTGCCGCTAGAGTTTGGCGTGTTCTATCTCCGCTTTCCCAGTCAGGAAAACGGATTTGTGAATTCAATTACGGGCAAGGAGTTTTTGTCGGTGGAAGGCAATGGAATGCAAATGCTTGAAGAACTAATCCGGAAAAAAGACAGGGCCATGTTGCAATGGGATGTGTTAAAAACTACCTATGCAAATCGGCTTCAAACCATTTTGCCAATGGGTGAGAAAATGGAGTTGGTGTCGATCGGCAATCATTGTCTGGGCACTACTTTTCTAAACCAAAATCACCTGATCAATGAGAAGCTCTCGGCTTCTTTTGACCGAATAAGCAAAAACATCAATGGTTTTTACTTTGGCAGGTTTGATTTGCGTTGTGCCTCATTGGCGGATTTGGAAAACGGAAAAGTAAAGATTGTTGAGTTGAATGGGTGTGGAGCCGAACCCGCGCACATTTATCATCCTGGAGCTTCACTGTGGAAAGGTATTTCAGACTTGATCAACCACTGGAATAACATGTACCGGATCAGTAAAGAAAATCACGCCCGTGGTGTTGACTATTTGTCGTTTCGTGAGGGGCGCGCGATCTACCAAAAATTTAAAATGAAAGTAGGGTAGGTGAGATGTTTTTAAGGCTTCTGGTCTTATTTCGTACCTCGTAAACTCGTACCTTTCGCTTCATGTTTCTCTACCTTCAAGTATTTTTAACCGGATTGGTTTTTAGTTTCATTGGTTCTATTCCACCGGGCACACTCAATGTCACAGTTCTTCAATTAGGGTTGGACAAAAAGATGGGCGTGGCACTTCGATTTGCCCTTGCAGTTTCCATCATCGAGTACCCCTACGCCTGGATAGCGGTTGCTTTTGAAGACTGGTTGACTTCCTCACCCTTGATCATCGAGAATTTTCAGTTGATCACTGCCATTGTCATGACAGTATTGGGCGTATTCACCATCTGGGCATCCAGAAAGCCATCCACCTTTTCGGTGAAATTTAGCGAAAGCGGATTCAGACGGGGAATCATTTTGAGTTTGCTCAACCCGATGGCTATTCCTTATTGGATGGGTGCCACTGCCTACTTTAAAGCGCAGGGTTGGGTTGACCTTTCAACGCAAGGACTTGTCCACAGCTATGTGTTGGGCACATCGGTGGGAGCCATGCTATTGCTCACCTTATTTATTTTTCTGGCGAACCGCTTGTCGCGGTATGTGCAGCAAAACATCGTCATTAAGATGCTACCGGGTATTATAATGTTAGTCTTGGGCCTTTACGCGTTTGCCCGTTATTTGTTTTGAGTGACCACGGTCTTTTCGAAATCTAAAATCTATTACCACCTTTGTCTATAATTTTTTTCTGTGTCAGATCGATATAATCAACGCGGTGTGTCTGCTTCTAAGGAAGATGTGCATGAAGCCATCAAAAAGATAGACAAAGGACTTTATCCTAATGCTTTTTGCAAGATCGTGCCTGATTTGCTGGCTAACGATTCGAATTATTGCACGGTCATGCACGCAGATGGCGCGGGCACCAAATCTTCTCTTGCTTACATTTATTGGAAAGAGACAGGCGACCTCAGTGTGTGGAAAGGAATTGCACAAGATGCCATCATCATGAATGTAGATGACCTGTTGTGTGTAGGCGCTACAGGCCCCATTCTCCTTTCCTCTACCATTGGCAGAAATAAAAATAAAATTCCCGGAGAAGTGATAAGCACGTTGATCAATGGAACTGAAGAGGTATTGGAAATGCTGCGGTCACACGGCATGACGATCTCCAGCACGGGGGGAGAGACGGCAGATGTGGGCGACTTGGTTCGCACCATCATTGTTGATAGCACGGTCACCGCTCGCCTCAAGCGAGACGAAGTGATCGACAATAAAAATATTGAGGCCGGTGATGTCATTGTTGGGTTAGCATCCTATGGGCAGGCTGTTTATGAATCAGAATACAATGGTGGCATGGGTAGCAATGGGTTGACTTCATCGCGCCACGATGTTTTTAGTAACGTGTACGCAAAGAAATACCCCGAGTCGTATGACCCATCGGTTCCCGCAGAGTTGGTTTATTCCGGTAAGTATTTGGTCACCGATCAACTACCAGCAACGCCCTTAAATATTGGCAAACTTGTGTTGTCACCCACGCGTACCTACGGGCCCGTCATCATTGCCATGCTGAAAGAAATGCGTACACACATTCACGGGATGGTGCATTGCAGTGGCGGAGCGCAAACTAAAGTATTGCACTTCATCGACAATCTCCATGTGATTAAGGATCATTTATTTGAAATTCCTCCTCTTTTTAAACTGATCCATGGCGTAAGTGGTACCGATTTAAAAGAGATGTATAAAGTCTTCAACATGGGTCATCGAATGGAAATCTACCTGCCTGAAAAAATGGCAGCGCAGGTTATTTCGATCAGTCGTTCATTGGGCGTGGAGGCACAGATTGTTGGAAGAGTAGAATCCTTTGAAAAAAAGCAAGTGACGGTGAAAACTTCGCTGGGGGAGTTTGTTTATTATTAGAGTACCCTAGATACTTTGATATTACTTATAAACTTATCCGGTCCAACTAAAGCTGTTTGCTAAAGACCTCAATCAATCTTTGAAGTTCCTTGTCAGAAATATTGGGCTGTTCGGATTTATCAAAAATATCCATAAGGAATACTCTGCCTTTCAAGATGCGGACTAAAGTTATAATTCTGGCACCACTGCTTTTACCTTTGCCTTTTGACGAAATAGCTAATCTGATTTTGTAACAATCTTTTCCGAGTGGAACACCTTGCTCAGGCGTTTCAACTAGGGATTCCACTAAAGGTTTTAAGTCTGACTTAAGTGACTTATATTTTTTCGAAAGCCTCTTAAATTTTCTCTCAAAAGGTTCAGTGACTATAACTTCAAAGTTCATTCAGTAACTGACTAGCTGATTTCAATTTTTTCTTTCCCTGTTCAAACAACTTTACATCCTGGAAAGCCTCGGACAAATCATTTATGTGTTGACTTTTCTTTTTGTCGCGTACTTGCTGAAGCACTTTTACATAACGAAAGTTTTTAATCAATTCCATAAAAAATGGTGACCGGTTGTCTTCAACTTCTAAAATCATTTTCATAGTTGCATTTATAGAATTAGAATGCAAAAGTAGTGTATTTGCGTAAATTATATTAGCGTAAAATACGCAAGGTCAAATCCCTTATTCTTTCTAAATTGCGCCCTATTTTTCAGTATCCGTGAGTAAATATAAAGAAGCCAAAGAACTCAATTACGCTACCATCGCCAGCGAGATGCTGGAATTTTGGAAGGAGAACCAGATTTTTGAAAAATCGGTGAGCAACCGCGAAGGTGCTAAAACCTTTACTTTCTATGAAGGGCCACCGTCCGCCAATGGCACGCCCGGTATTCACCATGTAATGGCACGCACCGTAAAAGATATTTTCTGTCGCTATAAAACGTTGCAGGGTTTTCAGGTAAAGCGCAAAGGCGGTTGGGATACACATGGGTTGCCGGTGGAACTGCAAGTGGAAAAGGAATTGGGCATCACCAAAGATGACATAGGCAAGAAGATTTCGATCGAAGACTACAACAAGAAGTGCCGCGAAACGGTGATGAAGTACAAAGATCAATGGGATGATCTCACCACCAAGATGGGCTATTGGGTAGATTTGAAAAACCCATACGTCACCTACGAAAAAGAATACATCGAGTCGCTGTGGTGGATTTTGAAAAAATTCTACGATAAAGGTTTATTGTATAAAGGTTACACCATACAACCTTACTCTCCTTCAGACGGCACCGGACTTAGTTCGCATGAGTTGAACCAACCTGGTTGCTATAAAGATGTGAAGGATACTTCGGTGGTGGCGCAGTTTAAATTAATTCAAGACCTGCCTACCGGGCAGGCAGGTTCAAAGTTCAAAACGCTCTTCACTTCGAATGAAGAGGTATGCGTTTTAGCATGGACAACTACACCTTGGACACTTCCATCTAATACCGCTTTGGCAGTAGGTGAAAAAATTAAATATGTTCAGGTTAACTCCTTCAATCCCTACACATTTAAACCGGTGAGTGTAGTGCTGGCGAAGGACCTGGTGGGCAAATATTTTTCAGAGAAGAACAGAGACCTAAAGTTAGGTGACTATAAATCAGGAGATAAAGCAATTCCTTTCGAAATTGTAAAAGAGTTTTCCGGTAAAGAGTTAATCGGCCTCCGCTACGAACAGTTGATGCCTTATGTGCAGCCGTTCTATTCTGCAGAAAACGCGTTTCAAATAATCTCTGGAGATTTTGTAACAACAGAAGATGGAACTGGGGTAGTTCACATTTCGCCCACCTTCGGTGCCGATGACTTTCGGGTAGCAAAGCAAAATGGAATCCCTGCCCTTACCGTCAAGGACGAAGCCGGCAATGAATTGCCAACCGTTGATAAAAAGGGAAAATTCATTTCCGTCATTGGCGAAAAACTGAAGGAAGGTGTCGCCAAGTATAATATTAAAACCCACAAGCCACTTGGTGCTGATGATTTTTATGTAAAGAACTACACCGATGAAGATGAAACGAATCCGGATTACAAAAATACGGATGTTATCATCTCGATCATTTTAAAAGAAGAAAACAAAGCCTTTAAAGTAGAGAAGTACGAGCACACCTACCCGCACTCCTGGCGAACTGACAAGCCCGTTTTGTATTATCCACTCGATGCATGGTTCATCAAGACTACTGCGCTTAAGGATAAGATGGTCGAGTTGAATAAAACCATCAATTGGAAACCGGAGTCAACAGGTACGGGACGCTTTGGCAATTGGCTGGAGAATTTGGTGGATTGGAATTTGTCAAGGTCACGTTATTGGGGAACGCCTTTACCGATTTGGAGAACGAAAGACGGAAAAGAAGAAATTTGTATAGGCTCTCAGTCTGAACTCAGAAACGAAGTAGCAAAATCTGTTAAAGCAGGGTTGATGCAGCAGTCGATGGTCGATGGTCAATGGACCATGGACTTGCATAGGCCATTTGTGGATGAAATAGTATTAGTAAGCAATAGTGGTCAACCAATGTACCGGGAGACTGACCTGATCGATGTGTGGTTCGACTCTGGTGCCATGCCTTACGCGCAGTGGCACTATCCATTTGAGAATAAAGAAGTTTTTGAAAATTCGTATCCGGCTGATTACATCTCGGAAGGGGTTGACCAAACACGCGGATGGTTCTTCACCCTGCATGCAATTGCGACTTTGCTGAGCGAGAGCAGTGAACAAATAAAAGCCGTTAACAAAAAAGTGAACAATGGCGGAGTAGCATTTAAAAACGTCATCTCTACCGGGCTGGTGCTGGATAAGAACGGGGAGAAAATGAGCAAGCGTAAGGGCAATGTCGTTGACCCCTACACAACACTGGGCAAATACGGAGCGGATGTGGTGCGTTGGTACATGATTGAAAATGCACCACCATGGGATAACCTGAAGTTTGACGTAGCGGGCATTGAAGAAACCCAGCGTAGGTTTTTCGGCACGCTAATGAACACGTATTCCTTCTTTGCCATGTATGCGAATATCGATGGCTTTGTAAAAGATGAAATGAATAATGTTCCATTTGATCGTCTGGCGCCATTAGATAAATGGATCATCACCAAAGAACAATCATTGATCGAAGAAGTGTCAGCTTCCTATGAAGACTATGAGCCAACGAAAGCAGCTCGCGCCATTCAAGAATTCGTGAACGATCACGTATCCAATTGGTACGTTCGCCTAAACCGTAAGCGTTTTTGGCAGCCATCCTCCGCTAAAGCTACGGATGGCAAGCCCTTGTCTTCTTCAGCTTCAGCCCAGGAGGACTTGTCCTCCGTAGCCTTGGCGAAGGAGGACTCGTTCGCTTTATCGGAAGATAAACGTGCAGCTTATGAAACACTCTACGAATGTTTGATGGTAACGGCTCAGTTGATGGCTCCCATCGCTCCATTCTTTAGTGAGTGGCTTTATAAAAACCTGACTGATAATATTCGTAGCAAGGCAAAGCAGTTCAATACTCCTCTTCAGTTTGAATCGATTCACCACACGTTGTTGGTGAAGGCCGAGCCTAGTCGCAAAGATCAGGAATTGGAAATCTCGATGGCTTATGCCCAGCGGATTTGTTCGCTCGTCCACTCAATCAGAAAGAACAGTAAGATAAAAGTCCGCACCCCCTTGCAGAAAATATTATTGCCTGTGTTGGATGAGAAGTTTGCCAACCGCGTGCGCAGCGTAGAAGCGATCATCAAAGCGGAGGTAAACGTAAAGTCGATTGAATACATAGATGACGCCTCCGGCTTGTTAGTTAAAAAGGTGAAACCAAATTTCGCCAAGCTTGGAAAGCAATATGGCGCAAAGATGAAAGAAGTATCGACTGTCATTAACGGAATGAGCAAAGAAGAAATTTCCATCATTGAGAAAGCTGGGAAACTATCAAAAGATGGATTTGATCTGGTGGTAGAAGATGTATTGATCAGCTCAGAAGATATACCCGGTTGGGCAGTGGCTGCAGAAGGCGGTGTTACCGTTGCATTGGACATCACCATTACAGATGATCTTAAGCGTGAGGGTATCGCCCGCGATTTTGTGAACCGAGTGCAAAACTTGCGCAAAGACATGGGTATGGAAGTATTAGACAAAATTTCAATAGAAGTCGAAAATCATCAGGAATTGGCCACTTCTTCCCTCACGGAATTTAAAGATTACATCTGCACCGAAACACAATCGCTGCGTTTGGAGTTTAAAGAGAAAGTCGTAGACGGTGTGGAGGTAGACATGGATGAATTTGTGTTGAAAATCAAAGTGAGCTTACAGTAATTCTGAATAATGAAAATCTTAAAATACTTCTTGATTGCCCTTTTAATCATTTGCTTAGATCAAGCGAGCAAATTGTTGGTTCATAAATACATGTATCTGCATGAAGAGGTGAATGTAATAGGTGAATGGTTCAAACTTCATTATCTATTGAATCCGGGCATGGCCTTCGGCATCAAATGGGACAATGAGTTTGGAAAACTGGTGCTCACGGTATTTCGGATCTTTGCCATGTTTGGAATTAGTTATTACCTATTTCAAATGGTCAGAAAGAATTCTCATCCGGGATTTTTAGTATGCCTTGCCATGATCTTAGGAGGAGCAATTGGTAACGTAATCGACAGTACTTTTTATGGCGTGTTTCTCGACAACGCTCCGATTGGGTCACCAACAAGATGGTTTCATGGACAAGTGATCGATATGTTGTTTTTCCCGGTGGCAGAGTTTGTCTGGCCGGAATGGGTCCCTGGAATTGGAGGAGACTACTTTTTGTTTTTCAGTCCTGTATTCAACATCGCAGATTCTTCTATCTTTTTGGGCGTGGCAACTATCCTATTGTTTCAAAAGCGATTTTTCAAAGAGACTGAGGAGGAAAACAAATCCGCTGTTGAGCCGCCACCTTCAGAGGTGCAAAGCACTGAAACTGATTTATCTTCGCCCACGTCTAGTATTTAGCCATGGCAGAACAACTCATCATTGAGACGTCAGCTGATAAAGCAGCCAGATACAAAACGCTCGTGCCGCAAATAGAAGCGTTGACTGCCGGAGAGCCAGATGTGGTTGCGAATCTCTCTAACATAGCGGCAGCCTTGCGGCAAACGATGAATTTCTTTTGGGTTGGTTTTTATATAGTCAAACAAAATGCCTCGCCTGCCGGTAGTCAGGAGTTAGTGCTTGGCCCCTTTCAAGGTCCAATAGCTTGCACACGTATTGCGTTTGGCAAAGGAGTTTGTGGTGCTTGCTGGAAGGAAAAGAAAGTGATGTTGGTGCCTAATGTTGATGAATTTCCCGGGCATATTGCGTGCAGTTCAGATTCTAAGTCGGAGATTGTATTGCCCGCCTTTAAAAACGGGGAGGTGGCATTAGTGCTCGATGTCGATAGCGATCAACTGAATGATTTTGATGCCACCGATGAACTTTACCTGTCTCAAGTGATGAAGGTTATTGAGAGTTTTATTTAGCCTCAGTATGGCTTCCACTGAGTTCTATCAACAACGCGTAGATCATTTTCAGAAGAAAGTAAATGAAGTAGATAAAACCATTCGGGTTTATTCTATCGCTCGCGTAGCGGTTGCGTTGATCGCATTGGCACTTATCTATCTTGGATTCAAGGAAGCGCTGTTTTTCTATCCGCTTCCATTTTCGATTTTGCTTTTTTCCTTTCTGGTGCAACGTCAATTAAAAAAGGAGAATGAGAGAGAAGTTCTAAAGCACCTTATTGATTTAAACCAATGGGAGGCAGCAGCCGTTCGGTATGATTTTCCAAATTTTCCCGATGGGCAGCGTTATGTAGATCCAACTCATGTTTACAGTCATGACTTAGATCTTTTTGGCAAGAGTTCGCTCTTTCAATTTCTTAATCGATGCGCCACGCGCTTGGGGGAAAATAAACTTGCGAATGACTTAACTCATCTTTCTTTTCACAAAGACACTATTCTTCTTCGACAACAAGCCATTCGCGAGTTGGGGTCGAAGATTGAATTCCGCCAGCAATGCTGGGCAGTAGGAAAGCAAATTCACGATGTTGATTTTAATCTAGATTCGCTTTGGGCTTGGTTGAAATCAGCCAATCTATTTTATAGAAAGAGAACATTTTTGATTCTTCGCTGGGCGCTACCTGTCATTACTTGCTTATCATTATTGGCAAACGCATTCAATCCCGTTTTTCAATCTGTCTTCCTATTCCTTTTTTTGGTGCAATTGGCGATCGCTTCTTATTACTCAAAACCAATTACCAGACTCCAAAGCCAACTGGCTAACTACCGATCCGTTCTGGAAAACTACGCAAAGTTATTTCATCGAATGGGCGATCAATCGTTTACCGCTGTATTGCTCAATCAACATCAACGTATTGCAGTAGAAGCTTCAACGCATGTACACACCTTTTCAAAATTGGTAAATGCCCTTGAAACCCGAATGAATTTGATTGCCCGCTTATTCGGTAACGGATTGTTTTTATATGATTTGCATACTGTCAGCAGATTGGAGCAGTGGCGTGAACAACATGCGGCATCCCTTCCTAAATGGACAGACTCGTTGGCCGAATGGGATGCGATGCTTTCGTTTGCCACGTTTCATTACAACCATCCTAACTACGCTTTTGCTGAGCTGAACAACCAACTTGCACTTGTTGCCAACGAGGTGGGTCACCCCTTGATTCCCTCATCAGAATGTGTAACAAATAGTTTTGACTTGGGGAATCCGGCTGGATTAATGCTGATCACAGGAGCAAACATGGCGGGTAAGAGTACATTCCTGCGATCGGTTGGGGTCAATTTTGTTTTGGGATTGAATGGATCTCCCGTTTGCGCTTCATATTGGAGTACACCCATGGCTGCCCTGCGCACCGGCATGCGTACAGCAGATTCACTCCAAGAGCATCAGTCTTATTTTTATGCAGAGTTGAATCGGTTGCATTCGATTATTGAGGAACTACGTGTGGGAAAACCAATGGTCCTATTGCTGGATGAAATTTTGAAAGGCACGAACTCAACAGACAAGCAACTAGGCTCAAGAGAATTGATCAAGCAACTGATACAACAAAAAGCGTTAGTTTTAATTGCCACACACGATATTGCCCTGGGCGATATGGAACAGCAATTCCCCGAAAAAGTATTTAATTCCTGCTTTGAAGGAAAGATAGAGAACGACCAATTGACATTCGATTACAAACTCAATAAAGGCGTTGCCCAAAAAGCCAACGCCACTTTCTTGATGCGAAAGATGGGGATAATTCCGGCAGAAAGTAACGTTGGAGGAAGCCGTGTGCTCTGAATGAACTTGCAGACGAAAGTTCGCGAGTTCAATGTTGTAAGTAAGATGATGGTAGGCCCATCGTTAGCGTTGTGCAGGCAACGCTAACAAACCACCCC
>VYLL01000354.1_pt1 | contig 12792 bp, 12 predicted proteins | sample 5114301 | NCBI WGS metagenome assembly VYLL01 (sample SAMN12291809, study PRJNA351875) | freshwater metagenome | isolation source: freshwater lake | place: USA: Michigan, MSU2 Lake | collected 2011-08-16 | reverse complement strand
CGTGCCGGCGCGGCAGGGGCGGCTGGGGCGGTCTCGCCCGCGGACGGTGCGGCTGCAGCCGACGCGGCTGGAGTCGATGTCGCGCGTGTCCCCTGCGTCGTCTCGCGCGGGAAGATGATGTACACGCGCTCGCCGAGCGCGATCATTCCCTGAGGCGCGGGCGTCAGGTCCGTCACGCGGCGCACCGTGCCCGGCGCCGAGCGTGCCTCGCCATCTCGCGGCGGGATGTGCATCAGCGTCGCGCTGCGTGCCCGACCGTTGACACGCGGGCTCAACGCCGGGATCGCAACCCATGCGTGGCCTGAGCGATAGCCGCGGTCGGTGCGAGTCACGCGATCGGCACCCGCGCTTGGGATCAGCGGGTCACCGACGACGACGGGCGCCGGAGTAATGCTTGCCTGCGCTGACGAGGGCGCTAGCGCGCCGGGAGCCGTCGTGGGCGTGGCGCCGCTGATCGGCGCACCGGCGAGCATAAGCATGAACGCCGCGGTGACGATGATGCCGGCGCGCGATCGCGAGCGATCGGGCGTCGTGCAAGGCAAGGACGGAATGTCAAAACGACACGTGGTCACCAATGAAGCCCCCGGAAAAACAACGCCCGTGCGCCGCTGATCACTCAGCCGGTGGCGGGACCGGCCCTTCAGGACGCGCGGCCGGCGCGCGGTCAAGGTCATACGTCTTGTCGGGCTTCAAGGACGCCGCGACTTCGTCGAACACGAACGCCTTGTCGCTGATGCGGCGCCGCCCGTCCGTCACGTTCGGCATGGAAAGATCCAGCACCGAGCCGCTGGGCAGGTGTCGAACGACAATCCGCCCCGCGAGCATCGGCCCTACGGGCTGATCGGTCATCGTCACGCTTGCGTGCTCTGAGTGCGTCGCGGTCAGCACCAACTCGCGTTCCGAATTCAGGAGGTCCACCTGCTGGACAAGGAACGTCTCGGGATCAACCCAGATGCGTTGATAGCCGCCCGCGTTGCCGGGTGCGTCGGTCAGCGGCGTCGAGATCCCGAGCCACGCCCGCGAGGTCGACCACTGCGTGCCGCCCAGCGTGCCCGCATCGGTCGGAAGCGGCATCACGCCGAGCAAACGCACGAGTTCCAGCGGATGCACCGACAGACCGATCTTCGTCGCCTGCTCCTGGCGGAACAAGTCGTGCCGCCCGATCACGGCGTACTTCGTCTCACCGGTCAGATCAAACCACCAGTATCGCGTGTCGTCAGAGCCGAGCCAGAACAGCGGCTGGCCGACCTTGCGAATGTTCAACGCCACGCGGCTGGGGCGGATGAGCTGCAATGAGCCTTCGACTTGTTCGCGTTGCGACACGCCGCGCTCGTCGGGGAAGGTGACGCGGACGACGGCGCCGCCGACGAAGATGCGTTCGAGGCCGCCGGTGTTGGCGTTGTACCGCGCCGCGGCGGCGGCGTACGTCGGCAGCTCCGCGTTCACGAGGTTCGCCGGCACGTCGCCGCCCGGCTCATTGCCTGACTGGCAGCCGGCGAGCGTGAGCGCTATCGCACCTGCGATGACCAGCGCGCTGAGTGACCGACGCGAGACGTTGGTGCGCCGGGTGTTCAAGCGGTGGCTCCGCGTCGGGTGCGTTTGACCGTCACGGCCTGTTCAGTGGGCGCTGCTTCGGCAGTCGCGCCGCCGCCGCTGGCGACACTCGCGGCGGCCACGGGCTCAGCGCCGTCGCCCTCAAGCTCAGCGATCACCGAGATGATCGTCGATTCGTCAACGCCGGGGTCGATGACCTCGATCAGCGCGGGGCCTTCGGGGGGCTTGGGCACGCCGCGATGGCGCACGAGCATGACGCCGGGTCGATTGGATTCGAGGATGAGCAGGCGGCGACGCATCATGAGCAACGCCAGCACGAAGCGCAGCGCCAGGTGACGGTGCGGATCCGGGGCGGATGAAGACGCGTCGTCGCTCGGCGCATCGGGGGTCGATGTCGCATCCGCAACATCGAAAGCGCCTCCGGCTTCGCCCGTTTGCTCAAAGAGGTCGGTGAGGGTCGCGTCGTCAAGGGCGTGCTTGGGCGCGCTCTGGCCGGGCGTGTGGATGTGTGCCCGCCAGAAGGCGAGCACACCTCGGGGGCGGGGGCCGCTGCGCCAAGCCTCTTCGGAATAGTCCGCGCGGCGCGGCGGACTGGCGGCACCGTCGTCCTGCAGCGTCGCGATGTATTGCTCGCCCACGACCAGCTCACGTCCGGTGATCGCGCAGCGGCGAGTCGGGCGGCCAAGGGGATATCCGGAGAATCTCGACATGCGCTCAGTGTACACAGCACCTTTGCGCGGCGCGATCGAGCGGCGGTAGTTTGCGACGCCCAGACGCAGCGTGACGCTCGTCTGCGAGCACCGACCTGAGGAACAGGTCGGTGGCACGGCTCATTGGCAACTGACGGTGAACGAGCGCTGGCTGGTGCCGCCTTGACCAACGGGGAAGCGGATGCACTTGTGACACGTCGGGCAGCGCCCGACGTACGCGCCGGCGTCGTCGGACTTGTACGCCCGGGTGTATTGCGACGAGCAGGCGAACCAGAGGCGAAGGAACGGGCGCTCGCCTGCGTTCGCACCGGCGTCCGCGGCGTCGCGCGTCGGCGGCGTGGTGCTCCGCGGGTTCGATGGCTCGCGCCCGGAAAGCTCGACGATGTCCTGTCGATCGGTCATGTGCTGAGTATCGGCAGACGACGACCGGGGGCTGAATCAGCGGAGGTGTCAGAGGCCGGCGATCTGGGCGAGCCGGGCAAGCTGAGTCCGTCGGAACGCGAGGAGCCCGGGGTAGTAGTTCTCTGCACCGGTCTGGAGCGTGGCGATGACGGTGTTTGTGCCGCGAAGCCACAGGTGCGTGGATTGAACCGCGGGCGCGATGGGAACCTCTTCGTGAAACTTCAGGCCGAAGGCAACGTCTTCGATGGGGAAGGTCTTTGTGCCGCCGAAGAGACCGATGACGGAGATCGTGTCGGCGCTGATCCGCACGGAATCGGACCAGAACGCGTTGCGGCCCTGAGCGATGCGGTCAAGCATGCCGTCGGCGATGGCGGCGGTCGCGAGGGCGTGGATGCGGTCGCTCGGCTGCGGCAGTGCCGGCGCGCGGTGGATCGAGCCTTCGAACGACATGAAAAGTTTCAGGGAGTCTGAGCGGGAGTTGAGCGTGAGAATCAGGCTTACAGGTGGGTACCCGCGCCTGCTTTCGTACACCTCGCGCGAGACGCCCACCAAATCGGCGTACGCGACGAAACGGAAGATGCGGTCCCCGCGGATGCGAACGCCGCCCCGTTCACCATAAATGAGGAAGATGCGCAGCGAGCGCGCGATGAACCACAGGAAGATGGCCGCCAGCATCGCCGCGGCGACGCCGGTGAGCACCTTGACCTCCAACGCTCTCGAGTTCTTGATGATCTCAGCGGCAACGCCGCCCGTGAGGATCATCGTCATGGCAGCCGCGATGATCCCGACACGAATCGGGCTCTCGCGACGTCGGAAGATCTCAGGGCCGATGAGCGGTTCAAGGTCCATAGGGGGTTGGCAAGTATTGACAGGCACACTCGATCAGATGCCCGCTTCGAGGCGGGCGAGCTGGAGTTCCTGGAACGCGATCAGGCCGGGGTAGTAGTTGGCGCCGCCGGTGAACAGCGGGGCGACGGTGGTCGTTGTGCCGCGAAGCCAGAGGTACGTCACCGTGGTCTCGGGGTCGATCGGCGTGTCCTCGTCGTAGCGATTGCCGAAGGCTAGAGCGTCAATCGAGTAGATCCTCGGCGAGAACAGCAGCGGCTTGACCATGAGTTTTTCCGCCGTCATGCTCACGCCGCGCGACCACGCGACACTCTCGCCCGCGGCGACGCGAGCTAAGAGCGTGTCGGCGATCGCGGTGCTCGCCAAGTCGCGCACGACATCGCACGCCGGGCGGGTTGCAGAGGCGCTCTGTGACGACGGGTATGCCACTGTGACCGAGATGCTTTGCTTGGCAGCCTTGAGGGTCAAGGAAGCGGCGGTTGCGAGCCGGATGCCGTGGTACGACTGGGCGCGCACGCTGTACGACATGGTGGTGAGATCGGGATACGCGAGGGAGCGGAGGATGCGATGCCCGCGAAATCGAACGCAGCCACGATCACCAAAGACGATGAACACGCGGGTCGCATTCACGATAAACCACATGATGAAGCCGAAAAGGACGAATCCCGCGACGCCGATGATCACCTGCAACAGGGTTGACGGGGCCGTCGCGATGCTCACGCCCATCGAGAAGAACGCGACCACGAAGATCACAAGCGATGCCAAAACCGCGACGTAGATCGGGTTCTCCCGCTTGCGGAGGATCTCGTTGCCGATGAGCGGTTCAAGGTTCATGGAAGGGCTTGCGATGCCGGGTGCTCCGATCAGGCGTGTTGGCTCGGCAAACATATCGAGCGATGTGTTGAGGCCGCGTGGCGAACTTGGCGGTAATCTATCGCCATGCAATCCAAAGCCACGACCGTTCAAGCCTATCTGGATTCACTCCCCGACGACCGGCGCGACGCGCTGAACGCCGTGCGCCAGGTGATCTTGAAGCACGCGGACAAGAACATCCGCGAGGGGATGCAGTACGGCATGATCGGGTACTTCGTGCCGCACGAGGTGTTCCCGGCGGGGTATCACTGTGATCCGAAGCAGCCGCTGCCGTACGCGGGGCTGGCGAGTCAGAAGGGCCACATGTCGCTGTACATGATGGGGCTGTATATTGGTGAGCCCGCCAGCGACGACGTGGCGTGGTTCCAGAAGGCGTGGCTGGCCGCGGGCAAGAAGCTGGACATGGGCAAGTCGTGCATCCGCTTCAAGAAGCTGGACGACTTAGCGTTGGATGTCCTTGGCGAGGCGATCCGGCGATTCCCGTCAAACGTCTACATCAAGCGGTACCAAGAGGTCCTCGACTCGCGGCCGGGCGCGAAGCCCAAAGCCAAGGCTGCGCCGAAGCCCGGCGCAAAGTCCGCAGGAGCCGACACCCGGAAGACAAAGCCGGCATCTCAATCGTCGCGTCCCGCCCGGGCGACTTCAAAGGCGAAGACAGGCGAGGGCGCGAAGTCGACGAAGGCACACGAAGGCGCGTCGAAGAAGACCAATGGGGCTTCGGCCAAGCGCGGGAGATAGTCCTCGGATGACTTGCGTTTGCGTCGAGCCGCGAGCCCGTACCAGTGGTCGCGTCGTGAATCCGAACGTCTTTCGTTCGGGTCCTTCTTGGTCCGCTGGCCCATCTTGCGTGGAATTCCGTGGAACATTCAAAGCACTTGCACGAACTATCCGTATATTTCGCTGTGTCTTCACCGGCGATGTCTGGGTGAGCGCGGCGTTCTGCTGCCGCCCGGCGTGCTGCGGCAAGCGGCGCTGACGTTGAAGTGAACAGGAGTTTCTCCAATGAATCCGATCAGTCTTTCGTCTCGGGCATTTCGCAAGCGGGGATTTACGCTCATCGAGCTGCTGGTGGTCATTGCGATCATCGCCCTGCTTGTGTCGATCTTGCTCCCCTCGCTGGGCAAGGCCCGCGACTTGGCGAAGGCCGCGATCACGCTGAGCAACCAGAAGCAGTTCACGCTGGCGACGCTGAACTATGCTGCCGACAATCGTGAGATTCTCAGCGGGTACACCCCGCCGGAGCCGAATCCGGGCGGCACGACGTGGACGATCCGCATGTACGCCGGCCCGGGCGTGGCGCCGACGCCGATCACCGTCGATACGGAAGTGGCCTGGATGTCCCTTCGCGGCTACGACCTGATCTTCCGCAACTCGACACCCGAGTATCTGCTCTCGCCCGGGAGCGTTCCGACCAACTGGCTGCCCCAGATCAACTATTCCCATCTGCCCCTCGTTGACTACATGTCAAAGCGATTGCCCGATCCGGTCATTCTCGGTGCCGCGGACACGCAGCGACAGGACTGGCAGTTCAAGCTGCGCAGCGGCAGCCGTCCAGAGACCGTGACTGGCCTGGAGGGCGACGCGAGTGAGACGTTCCGGTATCCCTACAGCTCCTCATTCTCCTACTCCCTGCACGCGACCTTCCCCGACCGTGACGGCGCCACCGGGAACATTCGGCAGGGCAGTAACCTCGGCACATTCCTCACCCGGTCAAGCCCAAGCTTCCGGCTCAGCCGTCGTCGAATCAGCGAGGTGGCCTCGCCGGCACGGAAGGTCGCTTGGGTCGAGGCGTTCGCGCGTCACTCGGGCAACAAGAAGCTCCCCGCCTATCACATGAATGACCGCGCCGAGCCGATCGCGTCGTTCTTCGACGGCAGCGCTCGGTTCATCAAGAGCGCAGACGCGTCACGCGGCGCTTACACGCTTGTCTCCGGCATCCCCATCGAGCCGCTGTCGCTGACGTACGACCGGACGGGGATGGTCGAGGACCTGCCATGGACGAACGGCATGGACACGTACACTGGCCCGGAGCTGCGCGGTCAGATCCGCTGGACCAAGGGCGGGCTGAAGGGCTACGACTTCACCGGCAAGTGAGCCCGGCTCGCACGCTTGAGCAAGTTGAAATCGCACACCACCAACGCCGGCGCGACGCTGGCGTTTTTCATTCCGTTCATCGCGCCGAGCCTTCGCGGTCGCTTGCTGATCGAGCGACGCGCCGCCGGTGACGACGTGAGCGGACGCTCCAGAGCGCTGCCTCCTACCGTGGGCGATATGGCAACCGAACGCGAATATGTCCTAGGCACCGGTGCCGATGAGTTGGCACGTCTCGCCTTTCAAAACCGACTCTGGAGCGACGCGGCCCACGAAGCATGGAAAGCCGCGCGGATCGCGCCGGGCCATCGCGTGCTCGACGTCGGCTGCGGCCCGGGCTTTGCGAGCTACGACTTGGCCGAGCTCGTCGGGCCCCGCGGCGTGGTCGTCGGCGTTGATGAGTCCGCATCGTTCATCGCGTATCTCAACTCACAAGCCGCGGCTCGAAACCTCCCGCAGCTTTCGGGCGTCTCCGGCGACGTGCATGCCATGAGCACCCTGGACGCGGTGCGGGCCGGCGCCGGCAGTGGGGGGGGCAGGGGCTTTGACGTTGCATACGCCCGCTGGCTCCTGTGCTTCGTCAAAGAGCCCGGACGCGTGCTGGCCGATGTCGCGAAGCTGCTGGCGCCGGGCGGGCGCTTCGTCGTCAACGACTACTTCAACTACGAGTCGATGGCGATCGCCCCGCGCTCAACACCCGCGGCGCGGATCTATGAACGCATCGTCCGCGCCACGGGCGAAAGCTGGCGTGCCCACGGCGGTGACCCCGACATCGTCGGTCGCCTCCCCGGCCTCGCGGCCGAGGCCGGCCTGCGCGTCACCAGCATCCGCACGCACCAGCGCGTCGCCCGCCCCGGCGAAACCATGTTCAACTGGGTCGCGACGTGGTGGAAGATTTATGTGCCCAAGCTTGAGGCAATGGGCGCAATCACCAGCGCCGAGCGTGCCGAGTTCTTCGATGCCTGGCAGGAACTCGAAAGCGGCCGTACTCACGGCTTTGCGATGATGCCGTGCGTGTACGAGGTGGTGATGGAAAAGTAAGGACGAGTTGTCAGTAGTCGGTGGTCAGTTGTCAGTTCAAAGCAGAGTGAAGGCAATCGCGGAATGTGGTGATTCCATTCATCTCACGCCTCACGACTTACCTCGCGATCCGCTGGGCGAGTTCGGCCGCGACGCGGGCGTTGTCTTTGACCAGCGCGACGTTCGCCCGCAGCGTGACGCCATCGCTCAGTCGGTGGAGGGCACCGAGGATCGCCGGCGTCACCGCGCGCCCGGTGGGTGAGGTGCCGGCCTGAGCGCTGACTTCGCGCTCGGCCTGCGTGAGCCATTCGGCGAACAACGCGTCGGGAATCTCGTGCGCTTCGGGGATCGGGTTGCAGATGACCACGCCGCGGGCGGTGCGAGCGAGCTCGGCGCGGACGAAAGTCGCGAGTTCGTCAAGGTCATCAAACTGCGCATCGACGCCGATCGCGAGCGAACCGGTGTCGCGCTGATAGAACGCGGGAAAGCGATCGGTCCGGTAGCCCACGACCGGCACACCCAGCGTCTCGAGCAGCTCGCGCGTGTTGGCGACGTCGAGGATCGACTTGCACCCGCTGGTGACGACGCCGACGGGAAAGCGCGTGAATGCCAAGAGGTCCGCCGAGATGTCCAGGCGCGAGGCCAGATCTCGGTGTACGCCGCCGAGCCCGCCGGTGGCGAAGACACGCACCCCCGCGCTGGCGGCCAGCTCCATCGTGGTACTCACCGTCGTCGCTCCGTTCATCCCGCGCGAGAGCGCCGGCCCCAGCGAGCCAGTGTTCAACTTCTCAACGCGCGGCACCGCAAGCAGCCGGTCAAGCTGCTCGGGGCTCACGCCGATCACCGGCCGGCCGTCAATCACGGCGCACAGCGCTGGATCAGCGCCGTGCGTTCGGACGATCTCATCAAGCTCGCGCGACAGCCCCAGCGCCGCATCACGCGGCACGCCGTGGAGGATCAGCGTGGTTTCAAGCGCGACGCGGGGAGTCATAGGACAAACATGAACGCGAACATGAACGTGAAAAGGAGTGGGCGGGTGGGAGGTCGCGGTGGCGCGGCGGCAATGGTTGGAACGAGATTGATGTCAGGGTGACAAGAGTTGGACGCTGCGAAATCGCTCCGTGGCTCGCAGCGTCAGTCGAGATTCACGTACGCTCGCAGCCCCTGCATACCACCCTCGCGTCCGAAGCCCGATTCCTTGTACCCGCCAAAAGGGCTCGCGGCGTCGAACTTGTTGTACGTGTTCAGCCACACCACGCCCGCCTCAAGCTTCCGCGCGACCTCAAGAATCTTCGCGCCCTTGTCCGTCCACACGCCCGCCGCGAGGCCGTAGGGCGAGTTGTTCGCGCGGCTGATCGCCTCCTCCGGCGTGCGAAACGTCAGCACGCTCAGCACCGGGCCGAAGATCTCCTCACGCGCGATCGTGTGGCTCATCTGCACGCCCGTGAACACGCACGGGCGGCAATAGAACCCCTTGCCCGTAGTCGTCTTGCACACCGCGCCCGCCGGATCACTCGCCGATGAACCGCTGAACCGCGCAAGCCCGTGCCCCGGCGCGCCCAACACGCTCAACGTCGCGCCCTCCTGCGCACCAAGCTGCAGGTACTTCTCGATCTTGTTCAACTGCTCGCGCGAGTTGATCGCACCGATGTCGGTGTTCTTGTCCATCGGGTCGCCGATGCGCAGCGTCGCCAAGCGTCGCCGCAGCTTCGCGACCACCTCGCTGACCACGCCCTCTTGCACGAACAGACGCGAGCCGGCGCAGCAGACGTGGCCTTGGTTGAAGTAGATCCCTTCGACGATGCCCTCCACCGCCTGGTCGATGCTCGCGTCGTCAAAGATGATGTTCGCCGATTTGCCGCCGAGCTCCAGCGTCAATCGCTTGGGCGTCGCGCGCCCCGCCGCGCCCGCAACGCCGACCTCGCGGGCCACGCTGGCCGCGATCTTCTTGCCGACTTCGGTGCTGCCGGTGAACGCGACCTTGTCCACGCCCGGATGGCTGACGAGCGCAGCGCCCGTCGCGCCCGCGCCGGTCACGATGTTGACCACGCCCTCGGGCAGGCCGACCTCTTGGAAGATCTCCGCCAGCCGCAGGGCCGTGAGGCTCGTCGTCTCGGCGGGTTTGAGCACGCAGGTGTTACCACACGCGAGCGCCGGCGCGAGCTTCCACGCCGCCATCAGCAGCGGGAAGTTCCAGGGAATGATCTGTGCGCACACGCCAACCGGTCGCGCCGTCGCGCCGCCGGGGAATGCATACGCCAGCTTGTCCGCCCATCCAGCGTGGTAGAAGAAGTGTTGCGCCGCGAGCGGGATGTCCACATCGCGCGATTCTTTGATCGGCTTGCCGCCGTCGAGCGTCTCGAGGACAGCGAACTCGCGGGCCCGCTCTTGCAGCCGGCGCGCGATGCGGAAGAGGTATTTGCCGCGCTCGCGCGGGTGCAGCGCCTGCCAAGCCGGCAGCGCCTCGCGAGCAGCGCCCACGGCCCGATCGACGTCATCGCCGCTGGCGCCTGCGATCTCGCTCAGCGTCACCTCGCTGGCCGGGTTGATCGTCGGAAAGTACCCCGCGCCCTCGCCCCGCGGCTCAACAAACTGCCCGCCAATAAACAGCCCGTGACGCGGCGCGATCTGCACCTTCACGGTTTCCGGCGCTGGCGCATATTCCCACGCGTGCTCCGCGAGGAAACTCGATGCTGCGCCGGCACCCTTGCCCGGTGTGTTCGCGCCGCGGGCGCGTGATGCCCGTGCTGTGGTGGTCGCGCCAGCCGATGACGTTCGCTTGGCCATGAACAGAGTGTACCGCGGCGCCGCCGTGTGCGAATGTCCCACGGCACCACATCCGCGCAAGATGCCGCGTTTGAGCTCGATTCGTCGTGAGACTTCCGCCGGCTCAGTTCGCCTGCGGGCGCGGCGGCGGCGGGATCACCGGCACCGAAGGCGGCGGCGTCGCTGGCGCTCCGATGATCGACTCCGCGATCATCACCGATACCTCGCCCCGCGTCGGATACGTCTTGGTCGTCACCTCGCCGGCGATCACCACGCGCTTGCCATCAAGCTGCGAAGCCTGCGCCGCGACCTTGCTGACATCCACATCCACTGAGCGTGCGTCCATCAGCAGCACCCAGCCGGTGGTCTCGGCGCCGATCGCCACCTGCCCGCCGCGAAGCACGCCGACCAGCTCGCTGCGGCCGGCCTTTAGCGTGCCCGAGGAATCCGCGCCGCGGTTCGAGCTGCACGCGGTCATGCTCAGCGGCAGCGCCAGCAGCGCCGTCGCGGTCAACGTGTACGCGAAGCCCAGTGTGCTCTTCATGACAGGTCCTCCAGTGTGTTCGTGTTCCAGTGTCGCGCGCAATCGCCCCGGCGTCAAGCCTCCGCAAAGTCATATCGCGCCGCGTAACGCCCGCGACGCAGCCACGTCAACTGACGGCAAAGGTCGTTCAACAGCGCGCTTGCGCCGAATCTAAACAGCGACGGGTGCAGGTACGCGCCGTGCTCGATATCGCCAAGCGTTTCCTTCAGCATGACCAGGTACTGCACCGCCGTCTTGGACGTGCGAATCCCGCCGGCGGGCTTCATGCCGATGAGTTCGCCCGTGGCGTAGTAGTGATCGCTAATGGCTTGCAGCATGACCAGGGTCACGGGCATGGTCGCCGCAGGCTCGACCTTGCCGGTGCTGGTCTTGATGAAGCCAGCGCCGGGGATGCTCGAAAGGCCGGTGTCGTGCATGGCCTGAATCGCAATGTCGCTGGCCCGGCGCACGAGATCAAGCGTCTCCAGTTCGCCCGTTTCAAGAATCACCTTCAGATGCGCGAACGCGTGCGGCTCACGCGTGCCCGCCTTTGCCTTGGGCGTTGAAGCGACCGAGCGCGACGCACCCGCCGTGGCGCGAGTGCTCTGCGCCTTCGTCGTGCCTTCGTCACGCGTGACCGACTTGAACCCGCACGCCTCGATCGTGGCGCAGACCTCGTCGTACACCTGCGACTCGTTGCCCGCCAAGAGCGCGCCGCGCGAGATCACCATGTCGATCTCGTCGGCGCCCGCGTCCACGGCGCGACGCGTGTCATCGAGGCGCACCTTCAGTGGGTACTGCCCGGATGGGAACCCCGTCGCGACGGCCGCGACCTTGACGCCTTTGCCCGCCTCACCCAGCTTGTCCAGCTCGCGCCGCGCCGCGTCCACCATCATCGGATACACGCATACCGCCGCGACCGGCGGCAGCGGCTCGCCCGACGCCCACGACCCGTCCGCAGGGTCCACCGCCTTGCGGCACAGCGACCGCACCTTCTCGTGCGTGTCCTTCCCCTCCAGCGTCGTCAGGTCGATCATCGACATCGCCAGCCGAAGCGCCGCTTCCTTCGACGGCCCCTTGACCGATCGCTTGGTAAACGACGCCGCGCGCTGCTCCGCCATCACCTTGTCAACGGTCACGCGCTTCATAGCGGAAGAGTAGCCGTCGGGAGTCAGCGGTCAGCTTTCAGCCGTCAGCCTTCAGCAGCGCGGAGAAGTGGCAGAGTGGCAAGGTGGCAGAGTCCAGAGCGTTTGGATCGACGCTGACAACTGACAACTGACAACTGAAGGCTCTCACCTCGTCTGCGTCGTCCCACCCGTCACCTCCGGTATCAGCGGCGGCGCGGGCTCCAGCCGCACGCGTGTGATTCTCACCGGCTTTTCCGGCCGATCCGCATCGCCCGGCAGAAGCGGCGCCGTCGCGATCGCGCGCACGGTCTTGGGCGATTCGTCGCCTTCGATCTGGGCGAATGCGGTGTACAGCCCGTCCAGCCGCGTGGTTTCTTCCCGCGAGAGCGCGATGAAGAACTGTGCGCCCGCGGTGTTCGGCAACCTGTCGCGGGCCATGCTCACGACGCCGAAGTCGTGGCGCAGCGTGCTGGCTTCAAACGGCAGCTCGTAGCCGGGCGTGCCCTCGCCGGTGCCCGTGGGGTCGCCGCCTTGGATCACAAAGCCCTTGCCCGCGACGCGCCCAACGGGCACGACGCGATGAAAGGCCACATCGTCATAAAAGCCGCCCTGGGCGAGGAAGCGGAAGTTCCACGCCGTGTTCGGCGCCGCGTCGGGCCGGAGGCGCACGCGAATCTCGCCCGCCTCCGTGGTCAACACCACGCGATGATCGACGTACGCGCGATAGCCCGTGAACGCGTTGACCTCCGCCTGCAGCGGCTTGGGGAACGCGACCCGCGGGGCCGCGGGCACGCGTTCGTCCAGCTCCGCCCGCGACGGCGTGCGCAGCGGCTCAAGCACGATCGGCGCGCCGATGCGCCGCGCCGTCTCCGTCGCCTCA
>VYLL01000353.1_pt1 | contig 12798 bp, 12 predicted proteins | sample 5114301 | NCBI WGS metagenome assembly VYLL01 (sample SAMN12291809, study PRJNA351875) | freshwater metagenome | isolation source: freshwater lake | place: USA: Michigan, MSU2 Lake | collected 2011-08-16 | reverse complement strand
ACATAGTCGGGATGTTCGAAATACGCTTTGCGAATGATGCGGCTTTGCCCGGCATGCGAGCCTTGATCATGCGGAATGTCGAACTGCTCGAGCCCTAATACTTCATAACCTTGCTTTGCCAATTGATAGCAAGTAGATGAACCCATAGAGCCCACACCGATAACGATGATATCAAAATTGGTTTTCATAATTCTTACGCTTATGTGAAGCTAGTCTTTTTTCACGCAAAGGCGCAAAGAACGCAATGGGAAAAGAATCCAATTTAAACTTCATGCCTCTGCGCCATTTTTTTCACGCAGAGCCGCAAAGAACGCAAAGGGAAAAGAATCCAATTTAAACTTCATGCCTTGGCGCCATATTTTTCACGCAAAGGCGCAAAGAACGCAATGGGAAAGAATCCAATTTAAACTTCATGCCTTGGCGCCATTTTTTTCACGCAGAGCCGCAAAGAACGCAAAGGGAAAGAATCCAATTTAAACTTCATGCCTCTGCGCCATTTTTTTCATGCAAAGGCGCAAAGAACGCAATGGGAAAAGAATCCAATTTAAACTTCATGCCTTGGCGCCATTTTTTTCACGCAAAGGCGCAAAGAACGCAAAGGGAAAGAATCCAATTTAAACTTCATGCCTCTGCACCATTTTTTTCACGCAAAGGCGCAAAGAACGCAAAGGGAAAAGAATCCAATTTAAACTTCATGCCTCTGCGCCATTTTTTTCACGCAAAGGCGCAAAGAACGCAAAGGGAAAGAATCCAATTTAAACTTCATGCCTTGGCGCCATATTTTTCACGCAAAGGCGCAAAGAACGCAATGGGAAAAGAATCCAATTTAAACTTCATGCCTCTGCGCCATTTTTTTCACGCAAAGGCGCAAAGACGCAATATGAAACGAACCCAAAACAGTAACCCTGATTTGAACTTCGCGGCTTTGCGGCTTTGCGTGAAACCTGATTTCAATCGTATGCAATTGTAATTTCTTTGCTATTTTTAGCTGCCTAAATCAAATGTATATGACCCATAGCACCATCCTCGAAAATGTAAAAAAACGCAACCCCAACGAACCTGAGTTCTTACAAGCAGCCGAAGAAGTAATTGCTTCCGTGCTTCCAGTGTTGGAAAAAAATCCGGAGTTCGCACGGCTGAAGTTGCTGGAGCGGATGTTGGAACCGGAGCGTTTGATTTCATTCCGCGTAACATGGCTCGATGATAAGGGCGAAGTGCAAGTAAATCGCGGCTATCGCGTGCAGATGAATAGTGCCATCGGTCCCTATAAAGGCGGCCTGCGTTTTCATCCAACCGTTACACCGAGCGTGTTGAAGTTTTTGGCGTTTGAACAAGTTTTTAAAAATGCACTCACGGGCATACCAATGGGCGGTGGAAAAGGCGGTAGTGATTTTGATCCAAAAGGAAAATCAGACAATGAGGTGATGAAATTCTGCCAGGCGTTTATGGGCGAGTTGGCGCGGCATATTGGCCACAGACTAGATGTACCGGCTGGCGATATCGGAGTAGGCGGACGTGAGATTGGTTTTCTTTTTGGCGCATATAAAAAAATCAGAAATGAATTTACTGGTGTGCTCACGGGCAAAGGAATTGGATGGGGCGGAAGTTTGATTAGAACAGAAGCAACCGGTTATGGTTTGATTTACTTTGCAGAAAACATGTTGCAAAATGTAGGCAGCTCAATCAAAGGAAAAACCTGTTTGGTATCAGGGTCAGGAAATGTGTCTCAATATGCGATTGAAAAAATAATTCAGCTGGGCGGAAAAGCCATCACCGCTTCTGACTCGAATGGAGTTGTCGTTGATGAAGCAGGAATCACGATGGAGAAATTGGAGTTTCTCAAGGATCTAAAAAACAATCGCAGAGGGCGCATCAAAGAATATGCAGACAAATACAAATGCACATATATGGCGATAGATGCGAAAGCAGATCACAATCCATTGTGGAACATCAAAGCTGATTGCGCGTTCCCGTGCGCTACCCAAAATGAAATCAACGCGAAAGATGCAAGTAACCTGGTAAAGAATGGCGTGAAACTTTTAGCCGAAGGCGCGAACATGCCCACTACTATTGAAGGCATCAACATCGTGCTGGACGCAGGAATGATGTACGCACCGGGCAAGGCATCGAATGCAGGTGGCGTGGCTACTTCTGGTTTGGAGATGACGCAAAACTTCATGGGCGCCAACTGGACACCTGAAGAGGTGGATGCCAAGCTTGTGGGTATTATGAAAGACATACACGACACGTCATTAGCAGCCGCCAAAGAATATGGCTCACCCGGCAACTACATGGCGGGCGCCAACATTGCCGGATTTATAAAAGTAGCGAAAGCCATGCAAGCGCAGGGGGTGATTTGACGAAGGATTAGATTTCCCTCTGGAGAAAAATAGAGCAAAGTGCAATACAAGGTGTCGCTGATTTTGTCTTTTTCAGTCACGCCAATCACTACATAGGCCTTTGCTTCTTTTGCAGCACTTGCCAGTAACTCTGTTTCTGGTCCAGGTACCACAATCGAATTTTCCCAATAGCGCAAGAACATCTCCCGTCCCTCGGGAGAGCGACCTCCAACCGTTGTTCCGAAAATCAATCCACGCGGATACCCCGGAATGAATACTTCCGGAAAAAGGATCAGTGACGCTTTTTCTTTGGAGGCCTGGCCAATCAGACTTTGTATTTTATCAACCGTTTTTGCTTTGTCAAAAAATGCAGGTGCTGCTTGCACCACTGCCGCGATGAATGGGTTGGGAGTTTCCATGATAGAATTTTACTCAAACTAAAAGTAGTAATTCAGACCCGATGTTTTCAAAGCAATTGTAATTTTAGTTAACTTTTGCCATTAGATCTGCAGTCTTTCTCGTTCACAACCTCAAACACAACGAATCTATGAAAAGCCAACTAGCAGCCTTAACCCTATTTCTGTTCCTGCAAGCATGCGGCACATCAGACAAAGCCGAAGAAAAGAAAAACGAGACTCAGAAAAAAGCGGCTGCAGCGTTTGATGCGGAAGGGAAAACAGCCATTGTTTACACCACCGCCAGCCAAACCACTGATCGGTTGACAATCACCGACACCGCATCGTTTGCCCCTGCTCAACAGCCCGTGGAATCTGACATTTCGATTTTTGTAAATCCGGAAAAAACGTTCCAGGATTTTATTGGAATTGGGGGAGCGATTACAGATGCTGCTGCAGAGGTTTTCGCAAAACTACCGCTAGAAAAACAAAACGAGTTGTTACGTTCCTATTATAGTCCGGAGAATGGTATTGGATATTCTTTGGCACGCACCACCATTCACAGTTGCGACTTCAGTAGTGGAAGCTACACGTACGTTGCTGAGAATGATAAAGAGCTTACGTCTTTTAACATCGATCATGATCGGAAGTATAGGATCCCGTTAATCAAAAGCGCGATAGCCGCTGCGGGGGGAAAGCTCATGTTATATGCCAGCCCGTGGAGTCCGCCTGCGTTTATGAAGGATAACAACAACATGTTGAAGGGTGGCAAACTGTTGCCGGAGTTCAATCAGTCGTGGGCTACCTACTTTACAAAGTTTATCAAGGCATATGAAAGTGAGGGCATGCCCATTTGGGGTATCACCATTCAAAACGAACCGATGGCCATACAGCGATGGGAGTCTTGTATTTTCACTGCGGAGGAAGAACGGGATTTCCTTAAAAAATATTTAGGCCCGACCATGCAGGCTGCCGGATTGGGCGATAAAAAAATTGTGGTTTGGGATCATAACCGTGATTTGATGAACCATCGGGCCAATGTGATTTTTGCTGACGAGGAGGCTTCTAAGTATGCGTGGGGGATCGGATTTCATTGGTATGAAACCTGGGCCGGAGGAGAACCCATGTTTGCTAACCTTGCCGACATCAAAGAATCCTATCCGGAAAAAAACATTTTGTTTACGGAGGGGTGTGTAGAAAAATTTGATGCCGAGAAATATCAACACTGGCCTAATGCAGAACGCTATGGCAGATCGATGATCAATGATTTTAATCAAGGCACTGTGGGCTGGACGGACTGGAATATTTTATTGGATCAAACAGGCGGACCCAACCACGTTGGTAATTTCTGTTTTGCACCTGTTCATGCGGATGTCACCAGGGGAGAATTAATTTATACTCCTTCGTATTACTACATTGGCCACTTCTCAAAATTTATTCGCCCGAATGCGAAAAGAGTGAGTAGTACCAGCAGTCGAAGTTCTTTGTCGTGTACTTCATTCATTAATGAGGATGGATCGATGGTGACCGTTGTGATGAATCAAACTGATCAGGAGATACCGTACAAAGTATATGTTGGATCGCAAGCAATAGAGGCAAAAATTTTGTCACATGCGATTCAGACACTTGTTGCCAAATAGACTGTTACATACTTTCATCTACAGTAGTAGACCGATATCAACCAGTTTCGCTACAACAGTAAGCACGAATATTTCGAATTTTTGCAAAGCAATTCATTGTCGCAGTACTACCTTTGAAAAAAAATTCCATGCCTTCAGAAATTGAAAAACAAGGACTGCTCAAAATAAAAAATGATCTGGACTACCTTACTTCCTGCTTCCGGGATGTACTGATCAGCTTAAAAGAAATTGAAATCGCGAATCTGCTTCCCCAAATCGATTCGTCTTCGGTCGATCACACTCTTCTTCTTGACAACCCGGCCAACGAAAAATACATTCAGGCGTGCAGTATCCTTTTTCAACTCATGAACCTTGTGGAAGAAAATGCAGCTGTGCGGTTTAGACGAAAACTAGAAGATGAGAAAGGGCCTGCGGCTATTCGTGGTTCGTGGACAGAAACTTTTCTCCGCCTGAAGGACAGTGGTATGACCGAAGAACAGATTGCCCGGCTTCTTCCGCAGGTGATGGTAATGCCCGTGCTTACCGCGCACCCCACAGAAGCAAAGCGCATTTCAATATTGAACTTGCACAGGAAAGTATACCTGCAACTTGCACGAAAAGAACAAGGCAACTTATCGAACTGGGAACAAGCAGACATCGAAGAAACGATCAAAGCTCTGCTGGAGCGTTGGTGGCGCACCGGTGAAGTATATCTCGAAAAACCACAGGTGGCATCAGAGCGGAATAATGTTGTCCACTATTTTAAGAATGTTTTTCCACAGGCGTTGCGTCAATCGGATCAACGACTTCAGAAAGCATGGCAAACCTTAGGATTCAACGCAGAGCGGTTGTTTCATCCAACCGATTTTCCGCGAATCATTTTTGGCAGTTGGGTAGGTGGAGATCGAGATGGGCATCCGTATGTGACAGCCGAACTGACGGCTGATACTTTAAAAACTCATCGTGAAACTGCACTGGACTTACTTATTTCAAAAATGCAGGAGCTAGCGGCTGATATCAGTTTTTCAGAAATCAATAATCACCCCCCACCGTTTTTTATACAAGCGATTGGCGAATTGCAGCATGAAACTGGCACGGCTGGGGCAGAGGCGATTAATCGAAATCCCCGCGAACCGTGGAGGCAATTTGTGAATCTCCTATTGTTGAAATTACAAAACAGCAGAAAAGGAAATCACTCAGCAAACAGCTATCAAACACCTGCGCAACTTGCAAACGATTTAGAAACACTCCGCAAAAGTCTTTTAGAAATTGGAAGTCGCAGGTTGGTGAATGACTTGATTTTTCCGATTGAAAGAATGGTGCAATGCTTTGGATTTCATTTAGCCAAATTAGACATCCGTCAAAACAGTGCTTTTCATGACAAGGCCCTGCAACAGTTACTCACTGCAGCGGGCATACCTGATGCATCATATACTGAATGGTCGGAAGAGAAGAAAGTTGCTTTCCTTACCCAAGAGCTACAAACAAATCGTCCCTTTTTAGCTCCTGGAACTACTGTGGGCGCAGAAGCGGAGCAAGTGGTCGGTTGTTACCGCGCAGTAAGAGCGCATGTTGATGTGTATGGTCAAGAGGGAATTGGTTCTTTGATCGTTAGTATGACGCGAAGCCTTAGCGATTTGCTCGTGCCCTATATTTTCTTGCGTGAAGCAGGGCTGTCGTATCACCTATTTCAAGTGGTTCCTCTTTTTGAAACCATCAATGATTTAAAAAACGCACCAACTATTTTAAATAATTTTCTGGAGCATTCGATCAAGAAAAATTCTGCAGGAAAAGCGGGTTCCGTTCAGGAAGTAATGGTAGGGTATAGCGATAGTAATAAAGACGGAGGTATATTGGCCAGCCGATGGAACCTGCATCTGGCTGAAAAATCCCTCACCGAAATTGCTGCAAAACATCAAACGACACTTCGTTTTTTCCACGGCATTGGCGGTACTATTAGCCGAGGCGGAGGAAAGTACCATCGCTTTCTGGAGAGTATGCCATCCGGCACGGTGCACGGAGAAATAAAACTTACTGTTCAGGGAGAAACAATTGCCCAGCAATTTGCCAACCCGTTAAATGCTGCCTACAACTTAGAGATGCTTCTCTCGGGCACTGCACTACAAGCCAGCTCGTGGATGTATCCGGTTCCGCCAGCACCTTATCCGCATGCGGCTATGGATAAACTGGCTCAGCTATCCTTTGATCATTTTCAGCAGCTGATTCATCATCCGCAGTTCATGAGTTTTTACAGTCAGGCAACTCCCATTGATGTGCTGGAGCAAAGTAAAATCGGATCACGCCCGGCCCGAAGAACCGGACAGCGTAGTTTGGCGGACCTACGAGCCATTCCCTGGGTGTTTAGTTGGAATCAGTCAAGGTATAACCTTACCGCCTGGTATGGAGCAGGGTTTGCTTTACGAAAAATGAAAGAAAACGATCCGGTTCACTATGCGGAAATAAAGGAGGCTGCAAATCGCTGGCCGTTTCTTCGCTATACGCTTATCCACATTGAAACAAACCTGCTCAATGCAAATGAAGAAATCATGAAAGCTTATGCAGGTTTGGTGGTCGATGAACCGGAATGCAAATTGATTTTTGATCAGATTGAGCGAGAGCTGAAAGACAGTCACGAACAAATTGCTGCTTTGTTCAACGAGCCAACAGTAGTAAGGCGATTCAGTGTATACGACAATGCCAATAGGCGTGAACCCGTATTAACTCCCCTCCACCGCTTGCAAATTGGTACGCTAAAGCAATGGCGAGTCAAGAGGCAAACCCATACTGAGCAAGCCGCCAAACTTCTCGATAAATTATTAATGATGACCAACGCGATTTCGGGTGGGTTGAAAAATACGGGGTAATAATCCAGAGAAATTTGTCCAACCGAGCACTCCTAAGTTAGCAAGAAAAAATTAACTTGCTTACACTATGCTTACCGCCATTCACCCAAAATTACCCATGCGTAACAAAGTAGTTACGCGGGATTTTTATTTAAAAAGTTTAGAATTTGGGGAGTTTGGCAGTGCCGATTTCGAGGGCTACCTCATGGTGCAAAAAGACAACATCCAAATTCACTTTTTTGAATTTAAAGAACTTGATCCGAAAGAAAACTATGGGCAAGTATACATTCGAACGGATAACATCGAGCAATGGTACCAGTTAGCCATCAATAAGAAATTGGCTATGCCCAAAGGTGTTCATTTAGAAATAAAACCTTGGGGACAAAAAGAATTTTCAATACTCGATCCAGACAATAATCTCCTGACTTTTGGTGAGCCTATTTTCTAAACTGATAAATTCTCTCTTTGAAAAGGTCAGGAAGCGTTTAAAATTCGTACCTGCTAGATTGGGCACACCTAATGTCACAGTCGTTATTTTTACCGTGAGTATTTTCGTTCGAGCAGGGCTTTCGAAGCTGCGTCCTGGCCACGACACAGAACGCAATAAAAATACGAAAACGTTGTATTACGCGTCAACCCGTTTGACGCAAATAGTTCATTGTTAGCGTTTCGTTCCGATTAGTCCAAGTCCAAAACTATTTTTAAATTTTCTCTCACTTTGTCAGCAATGTCGCTGTCTACTTCTCCAACTTTTTTTACAAGTCTTTTGTTGTCTATCGCTCTTACTTGGTCAATCATTATGTCACAGTCCTCCTTAAGTCCGAACTTTGACTTTTTTAAATGAACTCTTAATATTTCAGAGTCAGGCTTAACATTTGTCGTTATTGGGCAAATGACGGTCGATGGATGTTCCTTATTTAGTAAGTCAGTTTGAACGACAATAACGGGTCTAATCTTTCCGGCTTCTGTCCCCATTCTTGGATTTAGATCGGCAATCCAGATTTCGAATTGCTTAATCTTCATCGTTCAGTTTTTCAAACTCTGCCAAAACCTCCAAAGAGTCCTTAGCAACGATTTTTGATTCCTTACTCAACTGTTTTGAAAGCAGCCTGCGTCTATGGAGTCGATTGTAGAATTCGATAGCCTCGTTTATGTATCTGTTCCGATTCTTCTTAACTTTAGTCACGATTTTTTCAGTCTCCTGAAAAATATTGTCCTCGAGTTTTAATGATAGATTTTTCATATTATTACCTTTGCCCAAAGGTATATACTTTTCGAATATACTCGAAATTTATTTGGGTGTCCCCCGTCATGAACGCTAACGTATGTGTTTCAGTAAATCCTACCTGACGAAACGTGCTGAGAATATGGCCAAACGATATGGCCATAGTGCACAAGAGGTAGCGTTCATTCAAGAACAATTGGGACTACTCAATATGAGTCCGGTGTATGCGGTCTCTGGGTTCACTCATCCGTTAGTACCTGTGATCACCCATGCTACCAAAGAAATTCACCTATTCGCGTGGGGACTAATTCCAAACTGGATCAAAACTCCCGCGGAAGCGGTCACCATCAGCAATAGCACACTCAACGCACGGGCTGAAACGATGTTTGAGAAACCCTCTTTCCGTGAGTCCGCGCGTGAGCGGAGATGCCTTGTCTTGGTCGATGGCTTTTTTGAGCATTACCAAAAAAACGGAAAAACATTTCCGCATCACATCCATCTTAAGAATAATGAGCCTCTCACTTTTGCAGGCTTGTGGGATGAGTGGACAGACAAAACATCTGGCCTTGTTCGCAGAACGTATACCGTTGTTACTACCAATGCGAATCCACTTATGGCAAAAATTCATAATCATCCGAAAGCCAGTGAAGGACCTCGCATGCCTTTGATCTTACCCAAAGATGCCGAACAGGATTGGCTCAAACCTATTCATGAAAAGGCTGATAAGGAACTCGTGGAAAGCCTTGTGCAGTCCTATCCGGAAAATGAACTGGACGCGTTCACCGTCAAACGACTGACTGGCAAAGAAGCACCAGGCAATACACCGGAAGCGCTTCGGCCCTATCGCTATCAAGAGCTGGAAGAGCAATAAGGGAGTTTGTTTTGACTTTTGCAGGCTAAGCAACCCAACTTTGTTGGAGTTTGATCGCGAACTTATGAAAGGGTTTTTGTTTATCTTCGTTCAACCTAATTCCGTTTTACTATGCGACTACTCATACTACTTTTGTTCTTTATTGCGATCTCTTGTAAACAGGCTACTACCGATGCACCTGTGAGTCAAACAAACTACTTCACCTATGGCGATTCGGTAGAATCAGCTGGCGTGAAAATGATTCCTATCCACACTCCGGTGGGTGATTTTAAAGTTTGGACAAAACGTTTTGGCACAAATCCCAAAATCAAAGTACTGTTACTGCATGGCGGCCCTGCCATGACGCATGAATATATGGAGTGCTTTGAAACATTTTTCTTGCGAGAAGGCTTTGAGTTTTATGAATACGATCAATTGGGCTCTTACTACAGCGATCAGCCCACCGACAGCAGCCTGTGGACGACAGAGCGATTCGTAGAAGAAGTGGAACAGGTTCGTCAGGCCATCGGTGCGGATAGCACGAATTTCTATTTATTGGGCAATTCATGGGGTGGTATTTTAGCGATGGAGTATGCGTTGAAATACCAACAACATCTAAAAGGCTTGTTGGTCGCAAACATGATGGCAAGTGCCCCCGATTATGGAAAGTATGCCGAGGAAGTGTTGGCCAAGCAAATGAATCCCGAAGTGCTGGCAGAAGTAAGAGCCTTGGAAGCGAAGAAAGATTTTGGCAATCCCAGGTATATGGAACTGCTTTTACCTAATTTTTACCAAGAACATTTGTGTCGTTTAGCAGAATGGCCTGATGGTTTCAATCGGGCAATGAAACATGTGAATGGCACTATTTATACTATGATGCAAGGGCCGAGCGAATTTGGCGTGGGTGGCCGCCTAGCGAAGTGGGATATCAAAAATCGATTGAAGGAAATTACCGTACCCACCTTGATGATTGGCGCAAAGCATGACACGATGGATCCGAAAGGAATGGAAGAGCAAAGCAAGATGGTGCAAAGGGGCCGCTACTTATACTGCCCTAATGGAAGTCATTTAGCGATGTGGGATGACCAACAAGTATTTATGACAGGAGTGATCCATTTTATTAAGGACGTTGATAAAAATGAATTCTAATTTATAAAAACCTAAACCCCACCCCCATGACACCTTCACCATTTGTTGGCAAACTAAAAACCTATTTTCCCATCTTGGAAATAGTTTGTATTGCCGGATTTGTGCTTGGCTTTTTGTTAAAAAAACAAGACTACCCGATCGGTGGCGAAATAATTATGTTGTCGTTGAGTGCGCTGGCTGGAATTTACTTTTTATCGGCTTATCTGCCACCGGACGCTCGCCCCGCGGAGGAGAGCGAGCAGAAGGCTGGCTTTTTAACACTTTTCGGCAGAACCATTGCCCCAAAAGTATTAGGCATCGGATCAGCCGTAATGGTAGTGGGAATTTTGTTTGCTGTGCAGCAGATGAAAGGGTCGGAACAAATGCTACTAGTGGCAAGTGCAACATTGGCGGGTGCGAGCGTTGTTGGTTTCGTGAGTATTTCTACGGATGAAACTGCTCGCAAAATTCTAGGGCCTTTGTTGCTACGCGCTGTGCCGTTGTTATTCATTGGGGTGTACCTTTTGTCGAATCCGCTCAGCGTGGTCGCATAAGCAGACTAAATCAAGATCGAATAGTTGTTGACTGGTTAAATCTAGAATACTCAAACCTTGTATCTTTGAAATTCTAGATTCTAAAACTCATTTGTCTTGACTACAAAAAAATTCGACATCGTTATCATTGGCGCTGGGCACAACGGGCTCGTAGCAGCTACCTATTTAGCAAAAGCGGGTAAGAGCGTTATTTTGATAGAAGCAAATGCTGAAATTGGAGGAGCGACCACCAGTGTGCGTGCCTTCCCGGAGTTTGATGCGCGCCTCTCGCGTTATTCCTATTTGGTTTCATTGTTGCCAGATCAAATTGTTCGGGATCTGGGACTTCGATTTAAAACCCTTTCCAGAAATGTTGCTAGTTATACCCCCTTTCGTCATCAAGGGAAAAATCAGGGGCTTCATATTTCCCGGATTTGGGATGAAAAAACAGCTGCTTCATTTCGGGAATTGCCCAATGGAGAACAGGAGGCGAAGGCGTGGCAACAGTTTTATGGTGAAATAGCCGTGTTGGCAGAACGCATTGCACCCACTATGCTTAACCCGTTGCTTACTCGTTCTGAATTAAAAAGAAAAATCGGGCTCGATCAAGTGTGGGATTACCTCATGGAGAAACCAATTGGAGAAGTAATCACTGAAAGATTTAAGAATGATGTTGTTCGTGGTGTGGTGCTGACGGATGCATTGATAGGCACAGACACTTCGGCTTTTTCTTTACAGGCAAATAAGTGTTTCCTCTACCACTTGATCGGAAACGGAAATGGTGAATGGAAAGTACCTCAAGGAGGCATGGGGGCTCTTGTGCAAGAGTTGGAACGAGTGGCCACCTCTGCAGGGGTTTCTATCGCGTTAAACAGCCGCGCGGTAAAAGTGCAATCAGATAGTAAAGAGGTACATGTGACCTTGTCGGATGGTAACACCATTTCCGCAAGCTATTTGCTTTCCAATGCAGCACCACAAGTACTGGCAACATTGCGAAGTACAACTCTTCCGAAAAGTTTGGAAGGCTCGCAAATGAAGATCAATATGTTGGTGAAGCAATTACCACGACTCAAATCGGGTGCAGATCCGCGCGGTGCTTTTGCGGGAACCTTTCATATCAACGAAAGTTTTACTCAGTTAGAATCTGCCTTTCAGCAAGCGCAATCTGGAAAAATTCCTTCTACGCTTCCACTTGAGATTTATTGTCATTCGCTTACAGACCAAAGTATCTTGGGTGCAAAGTTGCAAAGCGAGGGCTATCACACATTAACACTTTTCGGACTTCATACACCTGCGCGCCTTTTTGATATACATCATGATGAACAACGGGAGGCGGCTGCGCGCGCAGCGATTCAATCACTCAATGAGTATTTGATCGATCCCATTGAATCGGTGCTTGCGCAATCATCCGATGGCCAACCAACCATTGAAGTGAAAACGCCCCTCGATATTGAAGCAGCCATCGGTTTGCCCAGAGGAAATATCTTTCATCGCGATTTAGCTTTTCCATTCCGTGAAGATGAGGAAGCCCCCGGTTGGGGTGTTGAAACGGATGATCCCAGAATTTTTATTTGTGGGGCAGGTGCAACTCGCGGAGGAGGCGTCAGCGGTATACCAGGTCACAACGCGGCCATGGCAGTGTTGGCGAAAAAGCAACATGAGTAAAGCGATAATGAGAGAAATGTTGGAAAAAGGCTTAAATTAAAGCACCCAATAAGGGTATATAGGAGACTCCGTCTCCGATATACAAATGTTGTAGGCCAGGCGCTAAAAAGTATCGCGGACAGTGTAGTCCAAGACGACAACTTTTGGTTTACGCAGACAACTTGGACCTAACGACTTTTTTACGGCTCGGCTGACAACGTT
>VYLL01000441.1_pt1 | contig 12833 bp, 9 predicted proteins | sample 5114301 | NCBI WGS metagenome assembly VYLL01 (sample SAMN12291809, study PRJNA351875) | freshwater metagenome | isolation source: freshwater lake | place: USA: Michigan, MSU2 Lake | collected 2011-08-16 | reverse complement strand
CAGAACAGAGTAAATCTGTTAAGGCAGGTGCGAAAAATCCTTCGGGAAAGAAGCAGAAACCTAAATCGTGAGGTTTGGGAATCACCGTCCGTTTACGGCGGTGAGGATGTCAACTCTCCATCGACTCACCCTTAATTAGATCCTATAAATATAGAATCTCCATGCTTTCTTTCTTACCCACCATTCTTTTAGCTCAGTCCGCCTCGGTTCTGCCCCAGATAGAGAGGAAATTAATCACCCAATATCAGGAAGTGCGTCAGTTGCCCGGTCAACTGAATGATGTGCTGGTTTTTAATAGCAATAGTCCCGAAATCGTAGAAAAAGAGGGAATTCTCCTCTCTACTTTCCCCGGCAAAGGAAAACGTTATCCCATAGCCCATCTCAATCATCCCCTACAAGGACGTTTTGACGTTTTCACCCACCACATCGCCCGTCAAACCGATCCCAATCGCGACTTACACCAGGGCCTGATCGTTACTAATCCCACCTCCAGAAACCTCGTTATCCGCATCCTGCAAGGAGTCAGTTACGTCACCTCCGCCGATGCCCCTTTTGTCGATTTACCCTCTCTGGTAGAAGATCCCAATGGCCGGGTTTTTTCAGGTCCCGGTTCCCGTTTAGCCAGCGATATCATGCGTCGTCGCCATGATACCCAATTTCCCACCCAGATCGTCATTCCCCCCGGCCAAAGTCGGATGCTCTTCGATCTGGTTATCCCCAGAAGTAGCGCCCGCTCGACCCTCCTCCGTCTCTACAGCGATGGCCCTGTCTATATGGCCAATTTAGCCCTCTACGAAGTTCCCCAAAAAGTCAAAATCGAAGATCGGGAAATAGAAAGCTTTCGTCCCCCTACCCTAGAGGAATGGCGCACCCTATTAGTTCGAGGTGATTTAGCCGCTCCTCGTGATTTTCCCCCCACCCCCCCCGATCAATGGTTCCCCGGAAGAAGAAATTTTTATGGTCGCGTGGCTGGAATTTCTGTCGGTTCGGAATGGGCAACCCGCATTGTTGATCCCAAAGGGGGAATTAATCTCACCATTCCTCAACCCGGTCAAGCTTTTGCCTATCCTTTAAGTACGGTGACAGCAGCTACTTTCGGAACCAGACAAATTCAAAGCGCCCCCATGTTAGTGCGTTATCCCGATACGGCTTTCAAAGCTCACGGTAACTACGGTGTTCACTACTATCTGACTTTACCTCTATATAACAATACCAGCAAAACCCAGGTGGTGGCTTTGAGTATTCAAACCCCAATTAAAGAAGACAATTATCTCGATCGCTTGCTATTTGTTGAACCCGTCCAGGGACCGGTATTTTTCCGGGGTGCAGTGCGCGTTACCTATCGTAACGCACTGGGACGCACCGAGGAACGTTTTTTCCATCTCGTTCAACGGGAAGGACAACAGGGAGAAGCTTTAGTACAGGTGGAACTTCCCCCCGGAGCCAGACGCGACATTAATCTCGATTTTCTCTATCCCCCCGATGCCACACCCCCCCAAGTTTTGAGCGTTAAAACTTTGGAATAAATAGTTTTTCTCGAAAAGTTAACGGCTGATTGTCGGGGGTAATAAGTAAGATACACTGAAATTAATCTCTCTGTGAATCGGCCGATGAATATTAGCAAAACTTGCTTTATTTTCTGCTTATTATCTCAATTTTTGGGCAATGCAGCTGCGAGTTTAGCCGTGACTAAACTCGATTTTGATACCGGTCAACCCCTAACAAATCAAGTGGTTAGATCGGGGAAAATTAAGGTACAAGTTAGCTATCAACCCATCGACCTAAACGAGAGAGTTGATGATAATTATGATATTAATAATGTTTCTTATCAAATCTTTTATAATGAGCAAATTTATCAGGAAAATAGCGGGTATAGTGCCTTTGGATCCGGCTATGTCGAATTACGAGATTTAGATAATAATGGCATCGATGAGATTATCGTCTCCACCTATAGCGGCGGCGCACATTGCTGCACATCTTTGGTAATTTATACTTGGCAAAAAGATAAATTTATTAGAGAAGAAACGGGTTTTTTAGATGGTAGTGGTGGTTCCTTTGAAGATTTAGATGGAGATAATAGTTATGAATTTGTCACCGTTGATAATGCTTTTTTGTATGCTTTTAGTTCCTACGCCGCCTCTTTTCCTCCCTCCAAAATTTATACTTTTCAACAGGGTAAATTAGCAGATGTCACTAGAAAATATCCCCAAGAATTAAGAAAAACTTTAGCAGCAATGTTGAAAGCCTTTCAGTTAGCTAAAAAAGAAAAAGCCGAAGTCAATGGCATTTTGGCCGGTTATGTCGCCCAAAAAATTCTACTAGGAGAATACGAAGAAGCTTGGCAATTTCTCCTCGCTAATTACGATAAAAACTCCGATTGGGGTCTCGATATCTATGGCGAAAGTACAGCGATCGGCAAATATCCAGACTTTCCCACTGCTCTAAGAGCTTTGGGGTGTGGGGTGTAGGGTTTTCCCGATTTTGAGGTAGTCAGTTACCTAAAATTCAGGGAAAAAGTCCCTGAATTTTACCCGCGATCACTCCAATGGTCAGCACTTTTTGAGGGGAAAAAAGTCTAAAAACCTTATCCAACAATGTTTTTAGATTTATTCCAGCAAGCCCTAAGTAGAGGCGATAAAATTCCATGTTCCAGGAGGGTTTTTTCGGCTGGTGGCAGTAAGCAATCAAACCAGAGAGGAGATTAAGGCAAAAATTAACAGAGCTACCGTGGCGGGAATGTTCAACGGAAGTTTCCCTTTGACAAAAAGCGACAACCTCTGCTGTGGCAGAATCTGTATGGGGGAACTTCCGCTAAAAACAGACAAATTTAACGGAGTTCGCGGTTCGGCATCACGCTTCGATCGAGCGGCTGTTAATAGCCTTGAACTCAATCAACCTCCACCACCACAACCACCACCACCACAACCACCACAACCACCACAACCGCCACTGCCGCCGCCATCACTGCCGCTACTGCCGCCACAACCGCCGCTGCCGCCATCACTGCCGCCACTGCCGCCACTGCCGCCACCACTGCCGCTACTAGCAGCGGCTATGGGAGTCAGCATTTGATACAAGTCTGCTAAAGCCATATCCGCCATCAGAACTGTTGCTCCAAACAACGCAACCGCAAGTACAAGTTCAGAATCGCTGCTATTGGCTGTTTTTAAATGTTGTAAGCGATTTGTTAAATCATTAAAAATGATCTCTCCATAACGGCTGCGCTGACGCTGTGGTTTGACAAAAAACCCCGCTCCCAAAACTAGAAGCCCAAATATACAGATAAGAAGTAAACCAACTGGCTTATCGCGAGAAATTCCCACAGCCATTTTGCACAAGCCTATTCCTAGAAGAATAACCACAATCAATGATGGATAAATTTGCGCTTTGAATGCTTGGGCATCGCTCAGAAACAAACCAAGCTGTTCTAGGCGGGAACGAATGCTATCTTTCATTCCTGTAGAATTCTGGAAAACCTGTTTAATTGCCCCATCAGTGCCCAAAATATCTTGTGCAACCGCCTTTTCTACAGGATCGGCAATAGCATCGATCTTTCCTGTCACCACCAGTTTGCCTTCTTTTAATACCTCCACATAGCCTTGTTTTACCAAACTGGTGATTGCGGCCATAATCAGGCGATGATTGCCCCCCGCCAAGAAAGCTATCTCGTAAGTATTTAAATCAGGTTGCTGATTTATATTAGTGCTAACTAGGCACAGGGAAAAACGTAGCCAGGCTGCCAAAGCGATTCCCATCACTCCTAGGAAAATATAGAAGGTTAAAAATTCCGGACCTGTAAAATTCATTGGGTTAGGAATTTGGGAGATTATCTGACAGCCAGTTATCATCAGTGAAAGGAAGGCTAAAAAGGTAAAGATGCCTATTTTTCGCAGTTGTGGTTTGACGGAGACTGTGAAATTAGGTTTTGACAAAACCCAGCTTTGTTGAGTATTGATCCGGATAAAATGCAAATCTCGCCCGAATCGGTCTTTGGGTTTAGGCCAAATATCTATTGGGGGAATATGTCCAAAAAACTGTTCGTAACTTTCTAGCGTCTTGCTATACCAACTGCCAAATTTTAATTGCTCGGATGAACCCCCACGAGTCGGCTCGTGATGTAATGTGGTTTGCAAAATTTTGGGACAGAACTCTTGCCAGTACAATCGCGTATAGGTCAGATGTAAATGCCAAACTTGATCGATTTGGTCGGATGGCGTGACCGGATGTCCTGCTGCAACGGCTAGAAATATAAACTTTTTGTATTCCTCGATCGCTCTCTGAGTATAGCCTAAGGACCAGCCGTTATCTTTTGCTAATCGTTGGCTGAAAGATAATTGACTATCTGGCCGATCCAAGGCAAATGCCTGAATTCTTTTGTATAGCTCTATCTGTTGAAAGTTCATCGTCCCTAATGGGCTATCCATAAACTGGGCCTCCCGAAAAAAACTGTTTCTAGTCGTTTATTTAGGCCGAAGAGGCTTAACTATGCGTGAAGTTTAAATTTCTTTACAAAAAGCTGGATGCTAACTATCCCTCTTTCAACTGGGCAATAAGTCTCGGAAACCGAAAAGAAAGTTGAGGAAACTGACAGAACCGGTTAGGTGAGGATAAAATACCAGTGGTCGCTTTAATATCACCTGAATAGTCGGTTTTTTGTGTCTTTCCCGAGACTATCGGCTGCTACCACTGGTTTGCTGTTGTTTGTTGTTGTAATCCGAGGAAATATAGTTCTTGCGTTCCCAAGCGCCTGAACTGCATTTGTCTCTCTAGTAACAATTGTAACAGACAATACCCATTTTGTGTAAAAAAAAGTAAACAATTTGGTAAAAAATTATTTTTTGCGGTAATCCTCAACCCTCTGAGGACAGCCCCAGATTACCGTTTCCTGTTTGTAAACCACCATACCGGGCTTGGCGCCCTTGGGTTTATAGACGTATTTGGGACGGGTATAGACGACGGGAACCTGTTCACTATGGCGAGCGCGGCTATAATAAGCGGCGTAATCGGCGGCAAATTGCAGATCGGCGGCTTCTGGAACTGTACCGGGGGTTAAACGGAGTAAAACGTGACTACCAGCGATTTCTTGACTATGAAACCAGATATCGTAATCGCTGGCGCTACGAAAAGTTAGCCGATCATTTTGACGGTTATTTCTGCCAATCCATAATTCTACTCCAGAGGGAGTAGTAAAGCGCATGGGTTCGGATTCTTTGTTATTCGTCCGATTACGCTGGTAATTGCTTTCTAGATACTTCTGTTGAATTAATTCTTCTTGTATCTCGTCTAGGGCCTGTAAATCTTCGCTGCTGCTATAATTTTCTAGTTGACTTAAACTCGATCGCACTTGTTCGAGATAATTAATTTCACTGACCACTTCCTCTAATAAAGGTTCCACCGCTAACCGCGCCCTTTTTAATTTCTGATGTTGTTTATAAAAATATTGGGCATTCTGCACGGGATTTCTTTCGGGATCGAGAGGAATAATTACAGGTGTTCCTGTCTGGAAATCCGCCAAACTAATGCTAGTCATTCCCTGCTGTATTTGCTGCAGATTGGCCATTAATAAATCCCCTTGCTCTTTATAGCGATCAGCATGAGCAGATTCTGCTAGTCTTGTTTGAAATCCCGCCGCTTTAGTTTGCAGTTTAGTCAGTAAAGAGATGACTTTTTGATTTAATTTTTGCTGTAGTTGTCGAAAGCTTTCTTGATTAATTTGGTCGCTATAATAACGGTTTAATAATTCTTGAACATTTTTAGCCGCTGCCAGTATCTCCCCACCGATCACCGTATAACCTTCTCTTGTCCATCCGGGTTGAAAGGTTTTATTTTCGAGCATTTTTAACCATTCTTGCCAAGCTGAAAAGAGCTTTTCCCAATCAGTATTATCTAACTGATCCGTGTTTAATTTCGGGTTAATATTGGCTTTTTGCAACAGCGATCGAGCGATGACCGGACTAACACCACGATAGGTACTAACTAACTGTTTTTCGATAGTTTTAGGGATTAAACTAACTCTGGCTTGCCAACTGCTCAAGGATTCTTCTAAACTGGGATTTGTTGCCAATAAAACGGGGGGTAGTTGATAGATTTGTCCCGTTTGTACGGTGCGAACACTGGACTGGGTGGCATTGACTTGATGGGCAACGGTGACAATTTGATTGTCAGCCGCAGTTAAAATAACATTGCTATATTTGCCCATAATTTCTATATACAAATGCCCCAGGGCCGGATCATCGGGACGTTGGGCAAATTGCAGATCGATCACTCTTTCCCACGGGGCAACAAATGCTAATTTTGTCAGCGCCAAACCATTGAGTTGATGACGCAATTGATCGCTAAAAGTGAAGGTATCAGGGACTTTCGGCGGCGGATCACCAATATGCAGCCGCGCTCCTTGGGGATGCCAAGAAATAATTAACCATCCCTTGCGATCGAAGGTTCGTAAATAGAGGGCGATCGTTTGGCGATCAATTTGATACACTTGTTCTAGTCTCGCCGGCAGCCAAGTGGCGGCAATTTCGGCACAAGTGGCGCTGAGGGTGGTAAAGTCTAGGGATTGCATTTTCAGGATTCAGCTGTAGGGTGGGTTAGGCGACGGTAACTGCTACAGTTTAGTATTGATTTTGTGTTCGCCGTAACCCACCAAATTATTGCTCCTTTTTTCTTGGTGCGTTAGGTTGGTGCGTTACGCTGCGCTAACGCACCCTACTGGACTGTTTCAGCTAAAATAGGGCTATAGATTTCGGCTTAAAGTCTTAGATTATAGAATTTATAGCATTTTTCTAATACACCAAATTAGCTGAAACAAACCACTACTTTTTACTTTTATAAAAGGGTTTTTTAACGACGGTAGCGGGGTAGGTAGTGCCGCGGATTTCCACTTCGATCGCCTGTCCGATCGAGGCGAAAGGTGTGGGAAGATAGGCTAAAGCGATCGCTGTGTTTAAGGTTGGTGATAAAGTGCCACTGGTGACTTTACCCACCACTTCCCCGGCAAATACTACCGGATAATCGTGACGAGCGATATGTTTGCCGGACATCTGCAATCCCACCAAGCGCCGATTCACACCATTAAGTTTTTGGTCTTCGAGGACATTGCGACCGATAAAATCGCCTTTTTCTGGCAGATGAACCAACCAATTTAAGCCAGCCTCTAGGGGACTCGTGCTATCGTCGATATCCTGTCCATAAAGGGCTAAAGCTGCCTCTAAACGCAGGGTATCCCGGGCCCCTAAACCGCAGGGAGTCACCCCTAAATTTAAGAATTCCGTCCAAAGTCGCTGCCCGATTTCAGGAGGGGCCATAATTTCAAAACCATCTTCTCCCGTGTAACCGGTCCTAGCGATAAAAACTTTTTCCCCGAAAAGCTGGCTTTCCCAGTGATTAAATAGGCCAAAATCGCTTAATTTTTCCCCGACCAAGGACTGTAAAATTGTGGCTGCCTTGGGTCCTTGCAGGGCAATTAAGACCCTTTCTCGGGATAAATCCTTTAATTTGACCCCCGAACCCTCTAAATTGCCTAAAATCCATTCTCGATCTTTATCGGTGGTTGAGGCATTAACAATTAATACGCCTTGGCTTTCGCTTTGGTAGTAAAAGATAATATCATCGATTATGCCACCGTCTGGGTTAAGTAAAACGCTATACTGTGCCTTTCCTGCGCTTAAACGGGCTAAATTAGAGGGAATTAGGGTTTGGAGAGATTGAACCAGATTATCTCCAGTTAAGATAAATTTGCCCATGTGGGAAATGTCAAACATCCCGACACCATTGCGGACAGCATTATGTTCGATTTTTAGGCCGCTAAACTGTATCGGCATCTCCCAACCCGCAAAAGGGGTAAATTTGCTGGTTTGTTGGGCAATTAGGTCATATAAGGGGGTACGAATAGCGGGGGAAGTTGCTTCTTGGTTAGCCACGGTGATCTCGATCGACTGGTTTTCTGCCTAGACTAGCATAGCAGTTATCAGGAGACAGGAGACTCCGAGACAGGAGACTCCGAGACAGGAGACAGGAGATTATTTTTATTTATACTTCCCACACCCCACACCCCACTTCCCCACTTCCCCACTTCCCAATTCATAATTCCCACTCCCTTAACCTTTCTCGCACCCTGTCAATGGGAATTGCGAAACCGCAGCCCAATTTAACGGCATTTTCCAGGGGTTTAGGAGTAGCGGGATTGGGACAAAATAAACTCGCTTGGGAAATCACTCCCACCACTTGATTTTTATCGTTTAAAACTGGACTTCCCGACTGTCCAGAAACGACAAACATGGACAAACTTAAGGATTTTTCGTCATGATCATTAACCGTGCCTTTGCTGACAGTCCAATCTTTTTGATTAAAAGGATTACCGATCGAGATTACTGATTGATTAGCGGCAATTGGTAGGGGCGCTAAAGCTAAAGGTTTTAAATCCGGGGGGGGATTTTTTACCTCCAATACTGCTAAATCGAGCCAGTCGTTAGCGGGGGTAGTGTGGAGAATTTTAGCTTTTGAACGCTTGGGAATTTTTCCCTTGGGTGGTTGGCTATAATACTCGACAAAAATGCGCGCCTCTGCATCGATTTCTTGACGGTAATTCGTAACCACATGGCGGTTAGTCACGATCCAAGCTGTATCTTGATCTCGTTTTAATAACCAACCAGTGCCGATACCATTTTTATTTTTGCCGCGCATGACAATTTTAACAATTGAGCGTTTTAAATTCACCAGAGGATCACTCTTAACACTGGGAATTATCTCTGGCATTTTTAATAATTCGGGATTGTCGTGAATTAATCGCCCCCGTTGGATTTCCTGTAAAATAAATCTAACTTCTGATAAATTGGGATCAATTTCTACGGCCTGCCGACACCAATTTAGACCCTCATCGATCTGACCGCTATTGATATAGATATAACAGAGATTTTCGTAAATATTAGCATTCTTGGGGCTAATTTGGCGTGCCTGTTGAAAAACTGCCATCGCTTCCCCTAGTTTTCCCTGTTCCGCTAAAGCTTTGCCTAAATAATTATAAATATCCCCATCTTTAGGGGTGTAAATTAAAGCCTGTCGATATATTTGCTCTGCTTCCTGCCATTTTCCCTGTTTTGCTAGGGTTTCTCCTAATTTTTTGTAGGTTTCACCCTGACTAGGTATCAATTCTAGAGCTTGCTGATAGGCATAACTGGCCTCTTGCCAGAGTTGCTGTTCACTGTAGGCCTTTCCCAGATAAAAATAGGCTTTTCCCTGAGTAGGATCGAGAAAAACCGCTGCTTGCAGAGCTTTCGCCGCCTCATCCCAACGTTGTAAACTATAAAGGGCTTTTCCTAGCTGAAATTGCGCTTTAAAAGTTGGTTTAATGATCATTGCTTTTTGGTAAGCATCGATCGCCTCTGACCATTTTTCCTCCTGCGCGAAGATATCCCCCAAAGCCACTAAATAATTACTTTGGGAGGGTTCCATCGGTGGTTTATGATTAACGATAAAGCCACGATCATAGGCTTGTAAGGCTTCAGAATAGCGTTTTTGACTTTGTAAGACCTGAGCGATTTTTATATGGGCTTGGGCCGAATTTTCGTGAAAAGATAAAACTGTTCGGTAAGCAGACAGAGCCGATTCCTTCTCCCCCGCGGCCAAAAGTTGATCGCCTTGCCAAAGATAAGCCAAGGCAATCAGATAAAAAATAGCAAAGGGAGCGGCGGCGATGAAGGCAATAATTACAAATATTTGCCAAGATTTGCCAGAATAGCGGCGACCGATTTTAAGCTCTTTTCTTTTCATTTCTTGGTTAGGATAGACAACAGGCCAGAGGTGGTTCGATAATCGACCTAGACCAATTTAGATGCGCGGGCCGCTTACACATATTTTTGCTTTTCCTGTTGCCCTTTCCGCAGTTCTAGCCCTCCTTCTTTCTAGGGTATGAACGTAATTTTGTCCAACTACTTACCGATTACTGCTGCGAGCGCTGGGTAGGATTAACATAGCGTCACCGAAGGAATAGAAACGGAAACGCTCTTGGATAGCTTCTTGATACAATGCCAGTAGTCTTTCCCGTCCGATTAAGGCACTGACTAACATCATCAAACTGGACTTGGGTAGGTGAAAATTAGTGATCATGCCGTCGATAACCCGCCATTGATAACCCGGATAGACAAATAAATTGGTTTTTCCCTGAAAAGCGGTTAATTTCTCGCTCTTACTTTCTTTAATTGCCCCTTCCAAGGCGCGAGCTACCGTGGTTCCCACGGCGATAACCCGGCCACCTCTAGCCTTTGTTTGGGCGATTTTTTCGGCAGTTTCGGCGGAAATCTGCAAAAATTCTTGGTGCATTAGGTGTTCTGTAATATTTTCCACTTCCACGGGACGAAAGGTTCCCACTCCTACATGAAGAGTGATATAGGCGGTATCTATACCCTTCTGGGCGAGCTTATGGAATAATTCGGGAGTAAAATGTAATCCTGCCGTGGGAGCGGCCACAGAACCCTGTTTATCGGCGTAAACTGTTTGATAACGGTCTTCTTCCGCCTCTGATTCGGTGACGTAGGGGGGGAAAGGAATATGACCGTACTCCTCCAACATATCCCAAAAACTGCGCCTGGGATGACGTTGAAATTGCAGCAGACGACCACCGGTGTTCAGATCTCGATCGATTACTTTCGCTAACCATAATTTTTCTTGGTCTTCCGTCGGCCCTGTTTTCGGATAAAAAAGGACTTCTGAACCGACTTTAAAGCGTTTTCCCGGTTTCACCAGAGATAACCAACGATGGTCATCTTGTTCTTCTAATAGTAATATTTCTACGGGTGCGCCCGTGGTTTTACGTCCAAATAAACGGGCCGGAATCACGCGGGTATCGTTGAAAACCAGCAAATCCCCCGACTCTAACCAAGTGGGTAAATCCCGAAAAATAGCTAAATTATGACTATTGGGAGAATCTACCACCAAAAGACGGGAACTATCCCGGGTTTCTGCGGGATTTTGGGCAATTAACTCCGGAGGAAGGTGATAATCGTAGCTGGAGAGTAATTGGTCAGGGATCATCGTCATTATCATCATAAAAATCTTCGCAAAAGTTGGGTAATCCTACCCAGGCGAACTTCACTAAATCGGGGATTTCTCCCCTTGGTATCGAGAACGGTTTATCGTCAGACTTAGATATATAACACTAATCGTGACTATTAGCCAACATCCCAGCGGCCACTATGGACTATCTCTATTTTCTTGCTAACGCTAGTCTAACGCTACGAGTCACCGAATACCTGCGATCGATGACTCATCTGCCTTCCTCCGTCATGACGGTTATCCATCAGATTAACGGTTGGGTGGTCAAGGTCAAGTTTAATCAAATGCTTACTCCTTGCCAACACGGGGATTTTCGCGCCTACATGAATGAGTTAGGGATTCCCTATCAACCGGAAATGCGTCTCCAGATGGTTTTTTGGAGTTTGGAAACGGGACAATCTCCTATTGATGTCATGCGTCGTTACCAAGTGGCGATCGTGTCCCATGGTACCCCGGATCAGCAAGATATAGAGGCTTTTCGGCAACAATTTACTAAGGGTTTAGGATACTGTCCGGAAACTCTAGCCTAGGGTTTATTTTCTTTCGGGATGCTCTTCGAGGGTCACTACAGGACTTAAATCGTTGATGTGATCAATTAACTGATACAAGCGTCCGTAACTCTTGCCGTTAAAGTAAAAAACTAGACGAGTTGACACTCCTGGGCCTAAAGGCGTGAGGATTCTTGAGCTAATCACAGCCCTTTCTGGTTTCCCTTACTTAGGTCTTACACGATTATGTCTGAACCGAACCTACTAGAATATCACTTGCTATCTAGTTATCCTTTTTATGGTTCACTCTCCAAGCGTTTTGGTCTTTCAACCAAGATTTGGGTATGCCCTACCCTATCTGTCTGACGACAAAGATTCTTACTGGTTTTTCATTCACCGTTGTTTATCGGCTACTGCGCTATGTTTGACGAGGTTTTCGCTACCCTCCCTTTTTGTCTCTTATGCAGACTTTCGAGTTCAAGGGTTCAACTCAATCGAGCCATTCACTACCGCCCACTCAGGGGATTCAAACCAATTTTATTTTAACATCAAGCCGTCCTAAAAGGACGGGGCTTTAACCCAAAATTTTGGTAAATGGTGGGTGGAATCCCGATTCTCTCGTTCTAGAATTTGACTAGGTGCGATTTTCCCTTTAACTAGGATATCGCCGAAGTTTTGGTTAATTTGTTCGATCTGTTCCCCGCTTAGTTCGTGATTAAGACGAATAACAAAGGATTCTCCCACAAAACGGCTGGAGTGATACACCCGATAGAAGTGGCGAATTGTTTGACAAGCGTGGTCTAGATCGTTGGTAATTGTATAAAAATTCCGATCTTCGGCGGATATCAGTCCTCTTTTTTGCAGATTTTCACTAATTTGTTCTTGCCAAGTTTGCCAGTAATCCCCATCAGGCTCATCAATTAATACTAGGGGTGCAGGTCCGTATTTACCGGTTTGACAGAGGGTAAGCGTCTCAAAGGCCTCATCTTGGGTGCCGAAACCACCGGGGAATAAAGCTACTGCGTCACTTTCCCGCAGAAAAAATAGTTTTCTGGTAAAGAAATATTTAAAATCGATTAATTTGGCATCATTTATGATATACGGATTAGCTCCCTGTTCAAAGGGTAGCTGAATATTTAATCCGAAGGAATTTTCCCGTCCAGCACCTTCGTTACCTGCTTGCTTGACATCCTCACCGCCGTAAACGGACGGTGATTCCCAAACCTCACGATTTAGGTTTCTGCTTCTTTCCCTTGCGGGGTTCCGCACCTGCCTTAACAGATTTACTCTGTTCTG
>VYLL01000579.1_pt1 | contig 12857 bp, 12 predicted proteins | sample 5114301 | NCBI WGS metagenome assembly VYLL01 (sample SAMN12291809, study PRJNA351875) | freshwater metagenome | isolation source: freshwater lake | place: USA: Michigan, MSU2 Lake | collected 2011-08-16 | reverse complement strand
TCAGCTCTTGAAGGGCATCATAGCGCTGTTCCGCTACGGCCAAAAATTCCTCCTTGCTCATAGTCTTTTGTTTTTATTTAAATTTACAAAATCGCGACAATTTGAAATGCACCCAAAAATAGAGAAAAAGAGTAGAGATAGTTTGAACAAATCTTGGCAGGGATAGAAATGGCACCCCGCCCCCCCGATGAGTTGTGCGAATCGAGGAGGGGCATAGCGCCCGTCTGGCCGAGCAGGCTGGTACAGTCAGTAGCCGCCCAAATAACAGCTTTCATCATCACCAAACTTCATTTTTATGCCACTCTGTCACCTTTTGGCAGCAAATGCCCTGTGGCATAATCATTGACTTTGAGGGCATATAACCTCGAAAAATTAACAATTACAGATATGGGAAAGATCATTGGAATAGATTTAGGAACCACCAACAGTTGCGTGGCCGTAATGGAGGGCAACGAGCCTGTGGTGATTGCCAATAGCGAAGGCAGGAGGACAACTCCTTCTATCGTGGGCTTTTTGGACAATGGAAAAGGCGAGCGTAAAGTAGGAGATCCTGCCAAACGTCAAGCTATCACCAATCCCAAGAACACGGTTTCTTCTATCAAACGCTTCATGGGTAAAAAATTCGGTGAAGTGACTGGCGAAAAGAAAATGGTTTCGTACGAAGTAGAAAGTGGCAATAACGACACCGTGCGCGTGCGCATTGGTGACAGAATGTACACACCACAAGAAATCTCAGCGATGATTTTGCAGAAGATGAAAAGCACTGCTGAAGATTATCTTGGAACTACGGTAACGGAAGCCATTATTACAGTCCCCGCTTACTTTAATGATGCAGAACGCCAAGCAACCAAAGAAGCCGGGCAAATTGCTGGTTTGGACGTAAAGCGTATCATCAACGAGCCAACTGCTGCTGCATTGGCCTACGGTCTAGATAAGAAGAACAAAGACATGAAGATTGCTGTGTACGACTTAGGTGGTGGTACATTCGATGTGTCGATATTGGAATTGGGCGATGGCGTATTTGAAGTAAAGTCGACCAACGGTGATGTGCACCTGGGCGGTGATGACTTTGACATGCGCGTGATGAATTGGTTGGCCGATGAATTCAAGGCAGACAAAAACATTGACTTACGCAAAGATCCAATGGCGCTCCAACGCTTAAAGGAAGCATCTGAGAAAGCGAAGATTGAATTATCGAGCGGAAATGAAACAGAAATCAACTTGCCATACATCACTTCGGTTGATGGCGTGCCCGAACACTTGGTGAAAAAATTGAGCCGTGCTAAGTTTGAGCAATTGTGCGATGATTTGATCAAGAGAACACTAGAGCCTTGTAAGAAAGCAATGGCTGACTCAGGCTACTCCGTTTCACAAATTGATGAAGTAATTTTGGTGGGGGGATCAACCCGTATCCCTAGAATTGTAGAAGAAGTAGAAAAGTTCTTCGGCAAGAAACCATCGAAGGGTGTGAACCCAGATGAAGTAGTAGCTGTGGGTGCTGCGATTCAAGGTGGAGTGTTGACCGGTGAAGTGAAAGATGTGTTGTTGTTGGATGTTACTCCTCTTTCTCTTGGTATAGAAACCATGGGTGGTGTAATGACGAAGTTGATTGAGTCAAACACTACGATTCCTTCTAAAAAATCAGAAGTGTTTTCAACAGCCTCTGATAGCCAGCCATCTGTAGAAATACACGTGCTGCAAGGCGAGCGCCCGATGGCGAAAGACAACCGTACCATTGGACGATTCCACTTAGATGGAATTCCTCCTGCTCCACGCGGAGTACCTCAGATCGAAGTGATCTTCGATATTGATGCAAACGGAATTCTGCACGTAGCCGCAAAAGACAAAGGCACAGGCAAAGAGCAAAAGATTCGCATTGAAGCTTCTAGCGGTTTGACCGATGCAGAAATTCAAAAGATGAAGCAAGAGGCTGCCGCCAATGCAGAGAGCGATAAGAAAGAGAAAGATAAAGTGGAGAAAATCAATCAGGCAGATTCATTGGTTTTCCAAACTGAAAAACAACTAAAGGAGTTTGGCGATAAATTATCTGAAGGAAATAAGTCGGCCATCAATGGTGCATTGATTAAGTTGAAAGAAGCTCACGCTAGCCAAGACTTAGCTGCGATTGACACAGCAATGAACGCACTCAATACGGCATGGACTGCGGCTTCGCAAGAGATGTACGCGCAAGGCGGACAGCCAGGCGCAGAGGCTCAACCAAATCCTGGGGCGGATGCCAATACCGGAGCAGGCAACACGACAGGCGGAGCGGATGCTCAGGACGTTGAATATGAAGAGGTGAAGAAGTAAATACCTCTATTTGAATAGTTCTAAAAAAAGCCCCATGAGAAGTGGGGCTTTTTTTTACTCAAAGCTTTTCCTCCATTAAATCAGCAATTCTCGGATTAATTCCGTGCCTGCGTTTTATATTTGCCCCCTTCAACACACTCCTCTATGCTGGTCGTAAAATTTGGTGGCACCTCGGTAGGCAAGCCCGAGCGGATGAAAAAGATTGCTGAACTGGTGCAGGGAATGCCAGGGAAAAAGATTGTGGTTCTATCTGCGTTAAGTGGAACAACAAATACGTTGGTACGCATTGGAGAACACTTGTTCGCCCAACGCCAAACCGGAGCACAGCAGGAGATTGCCGATTTGGAAAATCATTATTTACAGTTCATTAATGAGCTATATTCATCTACAGCCTATCAGGCAATTGGGCAAGAGATTGTAAGCCGTTACTTCAGTCTTTTTCGGTTACTGGCAGCAGGCAAATTCGATGATCGCAGCTACCGCGAGCTACTCGCTCAAGGTGAGTTAATTTCTACCGAGCTCTTCTATCATCATCTGCAAGAAAAAAAGATCGCAGCTCGCCTGCTTCCGGCACTACACTTCATGTCCATCGATGAAAACAACGAGCCTGAATTGGAAAAAATAAGTGAGCGCCTACAACCCATTTTGGCAACTATTCAAGCCGATATTATTGTGACGCAAGGCTATATCTGTCGGAATAACAAGAACGAAATTGATAACTTAAAAAGGGGCGGTAGCGACTATACCGCTTCGCTGATTGGAGCCGCTATTCGCGCAGAAGAGATACAAATATGGACAGATATTGATGGCATGCATAACAATGATCCTCGCATCGTAAAGAAGACCATGCCTATTGCAGAACTTACTTTTGATGAAGCCTCTGAGTTGGCCTACTTCGGGGCTAAAATTTTGCATCCCTCCACGATCGTGCCGGCTCAAAAATATGCCGTCCCTGTAAGGCTCAAAAACACGATGGATGAAAAAGCCCCCGGCACCATCATTAGTGACAAAGGCTCACGTGGCCAGTTTAAAGCCATTGCCGCCAAAGACGACATCACGGCTATCAACATTAAGTCATCAAGAATGCTGCTGGCATATGGCTTTTTACGAAAAGTCTTTGAGGTATTTGAAAAGCATAAGACCTCTATTGACATGATCTCTACCTCAGAGGTAGCCGTATCTGTCACAATTGATGAAAGTAATCATCTGGACGAAATTGTGTCAGAGTTACAACAGTTCGGCACCATTGAGGTAGATAAAAACCAAACCATTATTTGTATTGTAGGTAACGCTCTGGCAGAAAAAGAAGCGGTCTTAAAAGAAGTATTTGAAGCACTGGCGCCCATCAAGATCCGGATGGTCTCGTTTGGAGGTAGTCATAACAACATCTCCATTTTGGTGGATACTTCACAGAAGGAAAAGGCACTAAACCTCTTAAACGAAGGCCTGTTTCATCTCTAAAGCAAGCCAAAAATCCGGAACTGTAAAACGCGTGGTTGTATTTCCTTAAAATGAAATTTCAAATACACTCGTTTGTGTTTTAATTTTTCCGCCTATATTTACCATAGACCAAACCTACCGCTATGGAAATCGCAGTCATTATTGTCTTCGTTGTTGGCTACATAGCTATTGCTATGGAGCACCCCATTAAAATCAATAAAACTGCGTCCGCCTTATTAACGGGCGTGTTTTGTTGGACCCTTCATGCGCTTTCTTCGCATGGCGCACCCGGAAGCGTAACCGCAGAACTTTCTCATCACCTAGCCAGCGTTTCAGAGATTCTTTTCTTTCTGATGGGAGCAATGACGATTGTCGAACTAGTAGATGCCTATCAAGGCTTTCGCCTTATCACCGACCGGATCAATACAACCAATCCAAAAATTCTGTTGTGGCTAATCTGCTTCGTCACATTTTTCCTCTCATCCATTCTGGACAACCTCACTACCGCGATCGTCATGATCTCACTGATCAGAAAACTAATCCCCAACAAGGAAATGCGGATGTTTTTTGCAGGGATGATCATCATTGCAGCCAACGCGGGTGGCGCATGGACACCTATCGGTGATGTAACGACTACTATGCTTTGGATTGGTGGCCAAATCTCTACAGTGAACATCATGAAAGTACTTTTTGTGCCAAGTATTGTTTGCTTGCTTGTGCCACTACTCTATTTGAGTTTTACGCTGAAAGGTGAATTAGGAGAGAGACAGAATACAGCTCACATGCATACCGATGACCATGGTGAAAAAGTAAAGGGAAGCACAACCATGTTAATGTTAGGAGTAGGTGCGCTCATCTTTGTTCCCATTTTTAAAACCATCACACACCTGCCTCCCTACATTGGCATGCTGATGGGACTCGGAATACTTTGGGTTGTGTCAGAATTGATTAACCCTCATGCGGATGAGGCTGCTCGGAAACCCTTTACCGCTGCTGGAGCGCTCTCTCGAATTGACTCATCTAGCGTTTTATTCTTCCTAGGCATATTGTTAGCTGTGGGTGCTTTAGAATCAATGCACATTCTTACTCATTTTGCCGAAATTCTAAGTTTGACTTTTGGAGATAACCGAATCATCGTTACGTTAATTGGTCTTTTATCTGCTGTGGTAGACAACGTACCGTTGGTGGCGGCCAGCATGGGTATGTATAGCTTGGAAATGTATCCGATGGATCATTTAATCTGGGAATACCTCGCCTATTGTGCAGGCACAGGTGGAAGCATTTTGATCATCGGCTCGGCTGCTGGTGTGGCTGTGATGGGCATGGAAAAAATTGACTTTATCTGGTACTTGAAGAAAATAAGTCTGCTGGCGATGCTGGGCTATTTTGCAGGAGCAGCTTGCTATCTGGCCATCGAGCATTTCTTCATGGGCTACTAGCCGATGAAGTTAAAGAGGAGTTACACCAGATTGGCCACGTAGGGTTGAATATCGACTACCTCACCATTTTGGTGTAAGTTCTTTAGTCGATTCCAAAATGCAGCGGTGTAAAGCTCTTGGTGATCGATAGCAAAACGATCACGTAAAGGTCCTGCCGGCAGTAAGAACTTCACCAACTCTTGAGGGAAAATATCGTTTTCATTTACTGCATACCAGGGCTCAGCATTCATTTCGTCATCATCATCGCGCGCCTTTGGCATATCTTTAAAAGTACAATCGACCAAGGGCACAATTTCATCGTAGTCGTAAAACACGACTCGTTCTTCGCTGGTTACGCCAAAATTCTTAATCAATAGATCACCGGGAAAAATATTACTCATGGCCATTTCTCGAATGGCGTGACCAAAGTCAATTACCGCTCGCTCTGCTTCGTCTGGTCTAGCCTGCTCCAAGTAAATGTTTAACGGCACCATCTTGCGCTCGACATACACATCCTGGAAGCAGACGATTCCCTGTCTAACGGAAACACTTTGAGAACAATCGAGTAATAAAAAATCAAGTAGCCGTTGATCGAAATACGCCAATGGCAGGCCCAAAAATTCAAACCGTTGTGCATCCGCCAACCGACCAACACGATCATGCTTGGCAATAAAAAGATATTTTTCGATTACCTCTTGTCGGCTAACGAACTTCGGTGGCTTGAAATGATCACGAATGATCTTAAAAACCAAATCATAGTCGGGCAATGTAAACACCATCATCACCATGCCCGGTATGCCCGGTGCGACCATAAACTGTGAACGATGTTGTTGTAAATGCTGATGTAATTTGGCCACAACTAGTTCCTTTCCATGCTCCTGATAGCCCAGGTTCATATACAATTGCGCCTCTGGTTTCGAAGGCATTACCTTCAACAAGAGATCGACCAAGCCTTTAGGATGTCTTGCCTCCACCAAAAAATAAGAGCGGCTAAAGGCAAAAACATTTTTCAGCTCTTCTTCAGTGGTAAGCAATGCATTGAGAATAACACCTTCTTCAGAATTGGTAAACGCAAATAATAGGGGCTGAACATGCTTGTGGGTAGTTCCGTAACCAAGCAAGTAAGCATGTTTGTTTCGATAAAAAAGATGCGGGTAAAAAAACAAGGGTGCTGCTGGATCCGGAATCAAAGAATTCATTTTCTCAAGCAGTTTCAAAGAAGTTGCGATCAAATTTTGATCAGAAACTTCAAATCCAATTTTTTGCAGAACCGAAAAAAATCCCGACTGAAGAATCGTTTCATATGACACCGAAACCAATTCGAGTTCGGTGTCTTGCTTTACTGGTGTTGCCGATTGAAACAACGTGAACGCGAGATCTCCGTGAAAAAGCATGCGACCCACTGCATCAAAAAATGTTTTAGCAAGCGTATCGCTGCCTGTCAGTTTTTCAAATTCAACCCCTGTCTGTTTCCACCATCCTTTGCCGAGGCTCCTCGAAATAGACAACTCTCTGACAGCCTTTTCAAAGGCCCTCTCGTGCAACGAAATTCTTTTTCTTACCGCTTCGCGTTGTGCATGCCATGCTTTCTGTAAGAAACGTTCCCTCGCCTGACCGGTTATCTCGTTAAACTCAGAGTAAAATTTTTGAACATGACCTTGGAGCAGGAAGGCCGCAGTAGTAGCATCTATCGGTTCCCCTCTGCTCACGGGTTGCAATAGTGGCAGTACATGGGGTCACTATGTTCGCCATCTGGAAAAAGATTCTCTACTTGATGATTACAATGCTGACACCCACGAGTGACTGAAAGTGTCAATGAAGTGGGGTTTTGGCAGAGTAAGCAGGGCAAGCCTTCTTTGCGTTCTACAATATCAAAGCCCGGATAGGAACATACCGGACAGGCAGAATTTATTTTATGGATCAGCAAAGAGGTCGCTTTCTCTATTACTTTCATGCGAGTCGGATTGAACATTGCGCGCATATCCGTTTCTGCCTGAACGGCTGCACCACTCAATTGAATTTCTTTGAATGTATCTTTTAACGTTTGCCAATCGGAAATTCCCTTTTGTAGTCTTGTATTCGTTCTTAAAATAAGAGCGTGGGTTGGAAATCCTACTTCGATGGCAAATTCTCTGAGCTCTTTCCAAGATGAGACTTCCTGCTGCGCATAATTGGTATTCGTTGAGATTTTACTAACTGCAACTTCCAATTGATTTTCCAAATCCATCAACAACAAAACCTCTTCATCGGCTGCTACAAAACCCATTTGGGGATGTGGACCAAAAGATCCTTCGCTGGCAAGGCCAAGTGTTTCGCCTGATAGCGCGAGCGCCTGCTGAATTTTAAGACGGGCTGTAGCCAAAGCGCCTTGCTTTCGTTCCACTTCTCCGGCAAAAGTGCCAAATTGATCGGTATCAAAATCAGGTAGCACCAGCGGCTCTACGCCTAACTCTTGAAAAAAAGGAGCAATGACTTGCTCCTTTTTATGCTGAGTAGCGATCACCATTTTCCGGCCGCGAAAAAAAGCCGTTGGCTTTTTCGATACAGAAAAAGTATCTGCTATTTTATTTTTTTATAATATCCAGTCCCAACGCGTGTACTTGATTCAGTAGTGCAATTACGTTTTCATAGCTGCCGGGCTCATCCATTTTCTTGGATGTAAAACGACAGCGCCAATGATCGGTGCAGAATGTTTCTGGTTGACCATCGGGGTACACTTTTACACCGCGGTTGGTGATAAGAACTAGTTCAAATGAACCCGCCTTCACTCCACTCAATAACTTACCCAAGTCATTTGGATTTCGGTTCGCGCCATTCCAATGCAAGAAAATATCCACGCCTACCAAATCCTTTTTAGCAGGGACAGTCGGATTGAAGCGCCCTTGAATTTGCTTGCGGTTTTCTTTATTGTAAACCACCTCTTTCAATTTTTGAGGCTTCGATCCTAAGCGTTGAATAATGGCTTGTGCAAATTCTTTTGTGCCTACTTTCTCAACACTAGTACCTTCTTTGAAAAGATCGTAGGTATGGATTCCGTCTTCTAAGGTTTTCAACCACGCGTTGTGTACTTTCTCCGCCACTTCGGGTTGACCGATGTAAACCATCATTTGCACCGCACCGAGTAATAAGCCCGATGGGTTGGCCATATTCTGACCCGCTCTGCGTGGCGCAGAACCGTGGATGGCTTCGAACATGGCATACTCCTGTCCGATGTTTGCAGAACCACCTAAACCCACAGAACCAGTTATTTGTGCGGCCACATCTGATAAAATATCGCCATACAAGTTTGGCATCAAAATCATGTCAAAAGCTTCTGGCGTATCAGCCAACTTTGCCGCTCCGATATCAACAATCCAATGTTCATTTTGAATGTCCGGATACTCCGCGGCCACTTCATCAAACACTTTGTGAAACAACCCATCGGTCAGTTTCATAATATTATCTTTCGTAAAGCAGGTGATTTTCTTTCTGCCATACGCACGCGCATACTCAAAGGCAAAACGAGCAATCTTTTCGCAGCCGGGGCGAGTAATGATTTTCAAACACTGTGTTACTTCATCAGTTTGTTGGTGCTCAATTCCTGCATACAAATCTTCCTCATTCTCGCGAATAATGACAATGTCCATTACTGGATGTTTGGTCGCTACATACGGATGGTAAGAGATACAAGGGCGCACATTCGAATATAGCCCAAGTGTTTTGCGGATAGTTACATTCAAACTCTTAAAGCCACCACCTTGAGGTGTGGTGATCGGTGCTTTCAAGAAAACCTTTGTTCTGCGAAGGGAGTCCCACGACTCGTTGGCAATACCCGAGGTATGCCCTTGCTCATATACTTTCTCTCCGATGTCGATTCGCTCAATTTCAAGTTGGGCGCCTGCCGCGTCCAATATTGCAAGGGTAGCGTCCATGATTTCTGGGCCAATACCGTCACCGCTTGCTACTGTTATTGCTCTTTTTGCTGCCATTTTGGAATATTTTGAGCAAAGATAAAGATTATTCCATACTTGAAAGTATTACTTTCTTCAAAGGCCATTGTACTTGTATTCTCGGTTGTAATGAATAACTTGTTGCCAGGCAAGAAAAAAACCATCGACATGGCCTGGGAAATTCAAGTTAAAGTCAACGAAAATCTATACCTGCGCAACCCTGAAAACTCGGAACTTGGCAAGAACATCGTGAACCACGGAGTTCAAATGATTGACCAAATGGGGTTGGAGGAGTTTACTTTTAAGAAGTTGGCCGCACGCTTGAAAACAAACGAATCCAGCATCTACCGATATTTTGAAAGTAAGCATCGGCTTTTGCTTTATTTTTTCGAATGGTATTGGAGATGGATGGACTACCAACTGATGTTCAACACCAATAACGTAAGCGACCCCATTGAAAAAATAAATATCCTGTTGCATGTGCTTATGCTAAAACAGGATAACATGGTGGTGCCCGGGGAGTTGATGGACAAGGAAGCGCTGCATCGAATTGTCATTAAAGAAGCCTCGAAAACCTATCTGACAAAACATGTGACCGAAGATAACAAAAAACAGTTCTTCAAGCCCTACAAAGACTTTAACGCCAAAATAGCAGAAATCATTCATGCCTATAACCCCGATTATAAATACACCCGATCCTTAGGCAGCACCGTTATTGAGATGGTTCATTTCCAGTACTTTTTCATGCAAAACCTACCTTCACTTACCGATTTCGGAACAAGCAAAGACGAAAATGAGATCATTGCCTTTTTGAAAGAACTCATTCTATCCTGCAAGAGAAACTAACCACTAACCCAATGCCTACTCGGAGAAAATTCTTGACCAGTGTTTCTGCCCTCACACTGGGAGCATCAATTCCTGCGCTAAGTGAAAATCAAAAAGAAAAAAGGCTGCTAGTTCACCATGTCTTCTTTTGGTTGAAGAACCCCGGCAGCAAAGAAGATCTTGGAAAATTAATAGAGGGCGCAAGTTCGCTAAAAAAAATTGAGAGTCTCCGCATGGTAAAAATTGGTCTGCCCGCTGGCACTACTAAGCGAGACGTCATTGATGATTCCTACAGTTTATCTCTACTGACAATATTCGATGATGTGAATGGGCATGACACCTATCAAGATCACCCCATTCACACCAAGTTTGTGGAAACCTATTCACCACTCTGGAGTAAAGTGGTCGTCTATGATTCCATGGACATCTAACCAAAAAATGGCCAGTTAAACCGGCCATTTTTATTTTCCTTACACTCCGACTATAAATTCGGTTGAGGTGTAGTTCTCAAATAAGGCTTAATACGCGTTGAGCCTTTTGGAAATTTAGCGGCAATGTCTTCGTCCTTTACTGCCATAGTGATGATCACATCTTCTCCTTGTTTCCAATTTGCAGGTGTTGCTACACTATATCCGGCTGTCAGTTGCAAGCTATCAATCACGCGAAGAATCTCGTCAAAGTTTCTGCCGGTAGATGCCGGATAGGTAATGGTGAGTTTTACTTTTTTGTCTGCACCAATGACAAACACCGAGCGAACGGTGAACTTATCGCTGGCGTTTGGATGAACCATGTCGTAGAGATTTGCAACTTCAAAGGCTGGGTCTGCTATGATTGGAAAATTGACATGCGTGTGTTGGGTTTCGTTGATGTCGCTAATCCAATTCTTATGAGATTCTAATCCATCTACACTCAATGCTACGACTTTTACATTTCGCTTGTCAAATTCAGCCCGCAGTTTAGCTACGGCTCCTAATTCGGTGGTGCAAACAGGCGTAAAATCAGCGGGGTGCGAAAAAAGAACGCCCCAACTGCTGCCCAACCACTCATGAAATTTGATTTTTCCTTCTGATGTTTCTGCCTGAAAATCAGGCGCCATGTCTCCTAGTCTAACTGCCATACATTCATTTTTAAAAGTTGAATGGCAAATGTACTATTAAATGCCTACTAAATCAATAGATTATAAAAATTGAAAAATACGACCAGCAAAATTCGTAACTCTCAAATCGTACTTCGTAAATTGTAAATCGTACTTCGCTCGACTGAGCGAGTTTTCTACTTCTGCGCCAATTGCTTTTCTCGTTTTAATATTTTTGCCAGCGTACTTTGTTCCAAAACCCTTAGCGTTTCATCGCGCACGATTGTCAGGCTGTCGCGGATGCCGCAGGTTTTTTCGTTCTTGCATTCTTCGCAGCGATCGTAGAAATTCAGCGATACACAGGGCAACAAGGCAATGGGTCCATCGATTAACCGCATGACCTGCATCAGGTTAACCTCGGAAGGCTTCTTCACCAGAAAGTACCCTCCTCCTTTTCCCTTTTTGCTTTCTAAAATTTCCGCGTGTCGCAATTCCAACAATATGGCCTCCAGAAACTTATGAGGAATGTGCTGCTTTTTTGAGATTTCTTCGATCTGGACTGGCCCTTGATCGTACCGCTCGGCAAGGTACACCAAGGCATGGATTGCGTACTTACATTTTTTGGAAAGCATAATTGATCACAGTTTAAACTTTTTAATTTAGCGAAGTTTAGATACAACGATTCGTCTTGCCACGAATAACACGAAGTTACACGAATTTTATTTCGAAGTCATTGTGTTTATTTGTGCTATCGTGGCTAGGTTTAAATCTGTGAACAACATAAGGCAATGTCTCTAGTTTTGAAAATAATAAGCCGAGGTAGCTCAGGGGTAGAGCAGCTGATTCGTAATCAGCAGGTCGTGAGTTCAAATCTCATTCTCGGCTCATTCGTTAAAAAATAATTTGCAATAGACAATTCCATCCGTGATTACATCCAAACCCCAAACCAGTACCATTTCTTCTTTTGTTCTTTTTTTATTGATCACGTGCGTGGTGCTGGGCATGAATCTTTGGGCGGTGATCAAGTATCCGAACCCTGCCTGGTATAATTATGGCGTGATCGCATTGCTTGCCCCTATTGGCGGGTTTGTTTTGTATAAAATTTTCATCCGCTATAAAATTGTTCGGTTGGGAAACAATCAAATTGAAGTCAGCTTTCCGGTGTTGAAGCAAGCAAATAAATATCCATTGTCGGAGGTGCAATTTTGGTTTGAAAATAAGGTGAAAACAGGGAAGAAATCGGTCTATCGCGAACTCGTTGTAAAGTTTACAGATGGAAAAAAAATCTCCCTGAGTCCAAAAGAATCAACCGAGTACGATCGAGCGATTCAATACCTAAAACAGAAATTGCCAAAAAAAAGGGTGATTACTTAATTCAAGCAGAACATTGAGCTAAATTTTCCTCTTGCAAATCAATTCATGATCGAATCAGCAAATCAACGAATTATCGAATTATCGAATCAACGCATTGCTGAATTTCTAAATTAACCATTACTTTTGCCATCCCTCAAAACTCGAACGCGAGTTTTGTTTGAATGCCCAGGTGGTGAAATTGGTAGACACGCTACTTTGAGGGGGTAGTGCCGCAAGGTGTGCTGGTTCGAATCCAGTTCTGGGCACACTTTAGTTGATCGTTGTTTGTTAATCGTTAGTGGATTTTGCATTACGATCAACCGACAACGAATAGCTAATAACGATCAAAAAAGCCGAAGTGGTGAAACTGGTAGACACGCACGTTTCAGAGGCGTGTGGCGCAAGCTGTGCGGGTTCAAGTCCCGCCTTCGGTACTTACATAAAAATTGCTTAGAGGCGCCTGCCTGCCGATAGGCAGGTGTGGCGCAAGCTGTGCGGGTTCAAGTC
>VYLL01000402.1_pt1 | contig 12899 bp, 15 predicted proteins | sample 5114301 | NCBI WGS metagenome assembly VYLL01 (sample SAMN12291809, study PRJNA351875) | freshwater metagenome | isolation source: freshwater lake | place: USA: Michigan, MSU2 Lake | collected 2011-08-16 | reverse complement strand
CAGTTGAAAGTGTATCTGTGGGTTACGATCGCTTTTTCAACCACCTTATCACTAGCTAATCTTCTTGGCTATCAAGGATTAAAGCGTCAAGAGAATTGGGAAAATCACCTCGCTCAACCATTTTTGTGAAGGCTTTATAACAATCATTTTTATCCCCTTGTTTGCGAGGATAGCCTAGCCATAAAACAAAAATTGCTTTACACTCCTTGGTTTGTATAGCCCGAAAGAATAAGCGATAACGGTCAGGTAGTCCCATCTTTTTGACTCTTCCGTAATGCTTGAGCGCCCCAGTCAGAGCAAAATGGGAAGCAAAAGGGTCGAGAGGGATTTTTTCTTTAATGGCGACCATAATCGCCCTGTAGAGTTTGACTGTAGAATGAGTACGGTATGCTTCTGTTGGCAAGGTGTTTTTTAGTTTACGAACCTCAACTTGTAAATCGCGGCGTTGTTGCCCAAAAAGTCTTTTAATAAAGTAGATTCGCCAACCGTTAACTATCAAGTTCTACTCCTGTCATCAACTCTTCATCGACCGCTGCCATCGCTTCCGTATAAGCTTCTAACTCAGCATCAGGATTTAATAGGGCTTGCTTGGTCAGAAAATCTAAGAATAAACTCAGCATCAGTTCATCTTCCTCCTGTTCTAGAGATTGAGGCTGTAAGCGGACTAATAAGGTATCAGGGCTGATAACTTCAACAGCACCTTTAGCTTCCTTAAACTGGGGATTATCCTTAAAAAAACTGGCACTCAAACGGAAACCTGAAGCATTGCCTATTCTAGCCCAGGTTAGATTGTATTTTTTGTTACTCATGATTTTAGGCAAGGTTTACTACATATCATGTTATTACATAATTTAATAACATACAAGGTTGCCCAGCTTCTCAACCGCGTTTTAGCTGAACTTCCCCCATACATATATACTATAGGGGAGCGCGCCGAGAAAGCCATCGAGTAAAACTAGCGGATTTCGATTTAACACCGCGTAATGAAAAAAGTTCCGATTTTTGCCGTGGTGTACCGCAGCGTGAAACTTGCCGAAAACGTGTTCCGGAACATGGTAGAGAAACGTAGAAATTAAATCACCGAGTAGCAAGAGTGCTAGGGTGATCAGGATGGCTTTTAGTATAAGTAGTGTCAAAGTTTTCCCCTTAATTTTTCCGCTCGATCGTGTTTTGCAATTTACCATAAAAGAGAAAGTTAAATTTTTCTTTATGATTAAGTTAATTTTTAAAATCACGCCTTATATGAGTTGCCCAAAGGGTTGAACAGGAGTCTGCTCAAAGGATGGACACAAAGTCCCTCAACTTTCTTTCTGAGCAATCGCTCCAAGTTGCGTCCTGTATTCTGCACCTCATTGAAAACCCCCTCAATCCGTTCTCGAAAATGTTGAAGAAGTCGCTCAAAGACGGGAGAAGTTTGTTGATGTTGATTGACTCTCTTAGCTGTAGAGACTCGATTACCTGTGGTTCTTGATATCTCAGTCTGCCAATCAGTACCAATAAACCCCTTGTCGGCTAGGATATTGTTGCCTTGAATGAACTGCAATACGGATTCTGCTGCGGGAGCGTTCGTCAGTATGAGCAGGGACGAGGGAATAAACCAAAAGGTCAACATTTCACTATCTCTGAAACTAGGCTCAGGTCCAGGCAGCATGGGAGTCAAGCGATATCCCTGTTCTTGATACCAGTCATCCACCAGGACATAAATAATAGTCAAGAGGGTGGGAGCATCTATCCTATTCATGGGAGGCCTCATGCTTTGGAGTGATTACCTTTATCGTGACCTCTCCCTTTGATTTTACAAACCTCTCTATCTCACATCAGCCGCAATTCCTAATTCATAATTCCTAATTCCCACTGCTGCCGGCTGCTCAAGGTTCATAATTAAAGAAACATCTATACTGATAGCTGGTTAATTTTTATGAAAACTGTTGCCGATACGGACTTGCAAAGGCTAGAAGACTTAATTATCAACGGACAAAAAGCGATCGAGACTCGTTTCACGGCGATCGAGAATAGTATCGTCGAAATTAAGGCTGATATTGGCGAAATTAAAGCTGATATTAAGGAAATCAAGCAAGATGTTAAATCCCTAGAGATAGGACAGGCAAAATTAACCGAAAGAGTCGAAGGGATGGATAATCGCCTCAAAATAGTCGAGGGCAGTCAAAAAAATCAAATTTGGGCATTGATAACCATTTTAGGAGGTTCACTAATTACCGCTTCCGTCGGTTTGCTGATCGCTATTTTGCGCTTTGTCTTGTTTAAGTAAAAAATTATGGCTATGGATGAAACTAAAACCGAAATAAATCAAGAAATCGACTCAGAAACCGAAAAACTTGAGCCATCAGCCTCGGTAATGTCGAGATACGCCCAAATCCACTTAAAAAGTGAGGGCGATAAATTGCTGCTAATTTTGCCCAAAACCGGTGCCGGGGAGACAAGTCAGGATTGGACAGATATCTTGACAGGATTAAAATATTATCTCCGTAATAGCGGCCAAAACTGCCCCGCTAGAACACCAGTACACCTACAGGCCAACGATCGCCTGATGGATACGCGCCAACTACAAGCGATCGCCACAATTTTAGACAGTGCCGAATTACCCCTGCATACCATCCAAACCCAAAGAAGACAAACCGCAGTAGCAGCGGCAACCATGGGTTACAATGTCGAACAAATGCGCTCGAATCCGACGGTTTTCGGGGACGAGCAACCGCTACCATCCCTCCTCGCTGAACCTTTATACTTAAAAACTACCCTGCGATCGGGTGTAGAAATCCGTCACCCGGGCACAGTTATAGTCATGGGCGATGTCAACCCCGGCGGATCGATCGTCGCTGATGGCGATATATTGGTTTGGGGGGGTTTACGCGGTGTGGCCCATGCTGGATTCCGCGGCGATCGAGCAGCGGTAATTATGGCCCTGCGAATCGACTTAACTCAACTGAGGATCGCGGAATTAGTGGCACGCACCCCGGCTTTGAATAGCGATCGCATTGAACCAGAAATTGCCTGTATCAGCGAAGGAGGAATCCGCATCATTGGGGCTTATAATTTTTCCAGAACCTACACCTTTAAAGATAAAGTTGGATGGGTCGAAAAAAAGTGAGCAGTGACCAGTAAACAGTGATCAGTAAACAGTAAAAATAGGGATTAACTGCGTTGAAACGAAAAACTCTATCAAACCAATAACTGATAACTGATAACTGATAGCTGATAACTGATAACTGATAACTGATAACTGATAACTGATATAAATTATGGCTCGTGTAATTGTGGTGACATCGGGAAAGGGAGGAGTTGGTAAAACGACAGTAACGGCGAACTTAGGTTCAGCCCTATCTCAATTAGGCTGTCGAGTCGCCCTTGTCGATGCCGATTTCGGACTGAGAAATCTCGATTTATTGTTAGGATTAGAACAGCGTATCGTTTATACTGCGCTCGATGTGGTGGCGGGAGATTGTAGCCTTGATAAAGCTTTAGTTAAGGATAAAAGACAGGAAAATCTGGTTCTATTACCGGCGGCACAAAATCGCACCAAAGAGGCAATTACTGCCGAGCAAATGAAGGATTTAGTCGCTCAATTGTCAAAAAGTTATGACTATGTATTGATTGATTGCCCGGCAGGAATTGAAATGGGTTTTCGCAATGCGATCGCCGCTGCCCAGGAAGCGATCATCGTTACTACTCCGGAAATGTCGGCGGTGAGAGATGCCGATCGCGTGGTGGGATTACTAGAAAGCGAAGATATTAAGAGTATCCGTCTGATTGTCAACCGGCTGCGGCCAGAAATGATCCAACTGAATCAGATGATCAGCGTCGAGGACATTCTCGACCTCTTGGTAATTCCCCTGTTGGGGATTATTCCCGACGATCAAAGAATTATTATTTCCACTAATAAAGGGGAACCATTAGTATTAGAGGAGAAGACCTCTCTGCCCTCCATGGCCTTTAGAAACATTGCCCAGCGTTTACAGGGTCGCGATGTGCCGTTTCTAGATTTAATGGCCGGTCAAGAAGGTTTTCTTACTCGTCTGCGTCGTCGCTTGTTTGGGCCTTAAACTCTCTCATCTCAACCCCTTAACCTACTATGAATGACCTGATCGATAAACTTCTAGCATGGCGCGGTTCGGGCAAAAGTGGCGACCAAGCTAAAAAACGCTTAAAACTTATTCTGGCCCATGATCGCGCCGATCTTAGTCCCGAACTTCTCAATATGATGCGTCAAGAAATCTTAGAAGTGGTCAGTCGTTATCTTGATATCGACACCGAGGAAACCGAGTTACTCTTAGAAAGTGACCAACGGACTACAGCCCTGATTGCTAATTTTCCGATTCGTCGGATCAAACGCCGTCCTTTAACCGAGAAATTGCCATGAAAACTCAACCGATCGAGCTTTGGCTTAGTCTAGCGGTCAGTCCCTTTCTTTTATCCTACTTGGGACTACGTTCTATGAATAATTGGTTGATAGAAGTCGGGAAAGACAGCGAGGAAATCTTTCGGGGCGATCGCTTGCCGCTGCTCAATATTCCCGATCAGTTACCGGTCAACAGTGACCAATAATCCAAGAAAAAAGTCCTTTTGACCCCTGAAAAGAGGCAAAAATAGTGAAATTTTTGTTAAAAATAGGAAAAAATGTGATTCTTTGGGATATAATCTCATTTTTGACAAACCCTAAGAACTAATCATTTCAACAAAGTACATCCCGATATATCAGGGAACAGGGGATAGGGATTTAGGGAGATCGGGATTTAGGGAGATCGGGAAATTTCAGCTAAATTCCCCACTGCCCCACTACCCCAACACCCAACACCCCACCCCCCACTCCTAACTCCTAACTCCTATCTCCTTTTCACTTTTTACTGAAATTATGAGCGTCCTTGTCTCCTCGACCGAAACCGAACAGGATATTTTCAGCACTTCCAACCTGTTTCTGCAGCAAAGACTGAAATTAATCGAAGATTTATGGAAAGAAGTCTTAGTCTCCGAATGTGGTCAAGAATTAGTCGATTTACTGGAATTACTGCGCCATCTCTGTTCTGAGGAAGGACAAGTGACCGATGATAGTCCAGAAGCAACGATCGCCAAAATGATCGAAGACTTGGAACTAGGGGAAGCGATCAAAGTTACCCGCGCTTTTGCCCTCTATTTCCAGTTAATAAATATAATCGAACAACACTACGAACAAAGGGATCAGCAACTACTGCGACGGACGGTGATCGGGGAAGAAAACGAAAGTCCCAAGGCTGACCCAACGCAAAAAAGCCTTTTAGCCACCATTGTCGGGGCCGATTGGCTAGAAAAAACCCTGAACGAGTCCGATCACTCCGGCCCAAAATCGGGACTATTTCACTGGTTATTTCCCTATCTCAAACAGGTTAACGTCCCTCCCCAAGAAATTCAGCGTCTTCTCGATCAGTTAGATATTCGTCTGGTTTTCACGGCCCACCCCACGGAAATTGTCCGTCATACCATTCGCATTAAACAGCGCCGTATCTCAGGCATTCTCGAAAAACTTGACCAAGCAGAAGAAATCTTTCGCAGTATGGGGTTAACTAACTCCAGAGAAGCACAAACAGTCACCAAACAGTTAAAAGAAGAAATACGTTTTTGGTGGCGAACAGATGAACTACACCAATTTAAACCCACCGTCGTCGATGAAGTGGATTATGCCCTGCACTACTTCGATGAAGTTCTCTTTGATTCCCTACCCCAGTTAACCCTGCGTCTGCAGCAAAGCCTACAATCCTCCTTTCCCCGTTTACAAGCGCCGAAAAATAACTTCTGTCGCTTCGGTTCTTGGGTCGGGGGAGATCGGGATGGCAATCCCTCCGTTACCCCCGAAGTCACCTGGAAAACCTGCTGTTATCAGCGCAATCTCGTTATTAAAAAATATCTCGATGCTATTCGCGACCTGACCAGTATTTTAAGTGCCTCCCTGCACTGGTGTCACGTCTTGCCGGAGTTGCTGGACTCCCTGGACAGAGATAAACAGCAAATGCCCGAAATCTATAGCCAGTTAGCAATTCGCTACCGTCAGGAACCCTATCGCCTCAAATTGGCCTTTATTCAAAAACGTCTGGAAAATACGCGTGATCGCAATGATCGCCTCAATGACCCGGAAGAACGACAATTATTAACTAAACTCAACGAAACCAACATCTATCGCTCCGGTTCCGAGTTTTTAGCCGAATTACAGCTATTAAAGCGCAGTCTCTTTCAAACCGGTCTTTCTTGTCAAGAACTCGATCGACTGATCGCCCAAGTAGAGATTTTTGGCTTTGTCCTGACTCAGTTAGATTTTCGGCAAGAATCCACCCGTCACGCCGAATGTATCGAAGAAATCGCTCAATATCTCGGAGTTTTACCGAAACCCTATGGCAAATTAACCGAATCAGAAAAAATCGCCTGGTTAGTGGAGGAATTAAAAACCCGTCGGCCCCTAATTCCCCGGGAAATGCCCTTTTCGGAAAGAACCTGCGAAACCATTGAAACCCTGCGAGTTTTAAGAAGTCTGCAAGGGGAATTTGGTCTGGAAATCTGCCAAACCTACATTATCAGCATGACCAACGAGGCCAGCGATGTGCTAGAAGTGCTGTTATTAGCCCAAGAAGCCGGTTTATACGACCCCGCCACTAGCCGCAGTTCCCTGCGCATCGTTCCCCTCTTTGAAACCGTCGATGACCTCAAACACGCCCCCGGCATCATGCAGACTTTGTTTGAATTGCCCCTCTATCGGGCAACCCTAGCTGGCGGTTACGACCATTTAGCGGCTTTAAACGGGGAGGACGTGACCCCGGAACCGGCCATCTTGGAACCGAGTAATTTACAGGAGATTATGGTGGGTTACTCCGATAGTAACAAGGATTCTGGCTTTTTGAGCAGTAATTGGGAAATTCATAAGGCCCAGAAGGCTTTACAAAAAACCGCTAAACAATACGGCGTGAATCTACGTCTTTTTCATGGCCGGGGCGGTTCCGTCGGTCGGGGTGGTGGACCGGCCTACGCCGCTATCCTCGCCCAACCCCGGGGAACGATTAACGGTCGCATTAAAATCACCGAACAAGGCGAGGTTTTAGCCTCGAAATACTCTTTACCAGAATTGGCCTTGTATAACCTCGAAACGGCCGTAACGGCAGTCATACAGGCAAGTTTACTGGGCAGTGGTTTTGATGATCTCGAACCCTGGAATCGCATCATGGAGGAGTTAGCCACCCGTTCACGGCAAACCTATCGCAGTTTGATTTATGAAGAACCGGACTTTTTAGACTTCTTCCTGTCCGTAACTCCCATTCCTGAAATTAGTCTTTTACAGATTAGTTCCCGACCAGCGCGCCGGAAAAGTGGTCAACAGGATTTAAGTACCCTGCGGGCAATTCCCTGGGTATTTAGTTGGACCCAAACCCGTTTTCTTTTACCGGCTTGGTATGGTTTAGGGACAGCTTTACAGATGTTTCTCGATGATTCTCCTAGCAGAAATTTGGAATTGTTACGCCATTTTTATCACAAGTGGCCTTTCTTCCAGATGGTGATTTCTAAGGCAGACATGACTCTATCGAAGGTGGACCTACAGATGGCCTATCACTACGTCAGTGAACTTTCTAAACAGGAAGATCGAGAACGTTTTCAACGTCTGTTTGAAAGGATCAAAGAGGAATATAATCGCACTAGCGAGATTGTTCTCCAGATCACCGGCGAGAAACATTTATTGGATAATGATCCGAATTTACAGCGCTCGGTGCAGTTACGCAACGGTTCGATCGTTCCCCTCGGTTTCCTACAGGTGTCTCTCCTCAAGCGTTTACGTCAATACAACAGTCAAGCTCAATCCGGTGTGATTCATTTCCGCTATTCTAAAGAGGAGTTATTAAGGGGTGCTTTAATGACGATTAATGGTATTGCCGCAGGGATGAGAAATACCGGTTGATTACAGATAATTAATGGTAATTTTCGGGGGGGTTATCTTGAAGGTAATCCACCCTCTTTTTGGGATTTGTCAACTTTTTGTAGAACTTCTACTAAGTTGTTATTTTTCAAGGGAAAATCACCGCTAAAATTGGGCATTACTTCCGATTTTATCCCTCAATCCAAGCTTTGGGGGGGTTCTATTGGCTAATATTAAGTAGCTGGTTATAATTAAATTAAAAATGGATTTTAGGTTCGATCCCCCCTGCCCCCCTTGATAAGGGGGGTGCCGATCCCCCCTTAGTCCCCCCTTTAATCCCCCCTTAATAAGGGGGGCATCTGATAATTTTTAACGCCTACCTACTTACTATCACTTATTGACTAAAAATGAATATTTTACCGCTAACAGTTGACAATTGATGAGCGATCCCGAAGAGAAGCAATTAAGCTCCCTGGTGTGTCGGAAGATTAGAGATTGTGCCAAAATGGAGAAAGTGACCCAATGATTACAGGTAAATTGTTAAAGAAAGGATCGAGTAACCGTGACTGATACGAACTTAGATATACTATCCCTGACGGATCCAGCGATCGCAGGGATTCTGCAAAAAGAACTACAACGTCAAAGAGATCACCTAGAATTAATCGCTAGTGAAAACTTTACCTCCGCTGCCGTCATGGCCGCCCAGGGTTCGGTTTTAACCAACAAATACGCGGAAGGACTGCCCAAAAAACGCTACTATGGCGGTTGCGAATACATTGACGAAGCGGAACAATTAGCGATCGATCGGGTTAAACGACTATTTGGGGCAAACCACGCTAACGTACAACCCCACTCCGGCGCCCAAGCTAATTTCGCCGTTTTCCTGACCCTCTTGCAGCCCGGCGATACGATTATGGGTATGGATCTCTCCCACGGGGGTCATCTTACCCACGGTTCCCCCGTTAACGTTTCTGGGAAATGGTTCCGAGTAGTACAGTACGGAGTAAGTCCCGAAAGCGAACGCCTGGACTACGATCTCATCCTTGACATCGCCCGCAAGGAAAAACCCAAACTAATTATCTGCGGTTATTCTGCCTACTCGCGCCAGATTGATTTCGAGAAATTCCGCGCCATCGCTGACGAAGTGGGGGCCTATCTGATGGCAGATATCGCCCATATTGCCGGTTTAGTGGCTACTGGTCATCATCCTAACCCCCTACCCCACTGTGATGTGGTCACCACCACCACTCACAAAACCCTGCGCGGTCCTAGGGGGGGGTTAATTATGACCAAAGACGAGGAATTAGGTAAAAAATTCGATAAATCCGTCTTCCCCGGTACCCAAGGCGGGCCCCTAGAACACGTGGTCGCGGCGAAAGCGGTGGCTTTTGGGGAGGCCCTGAAACCGGAGTTTAAAATCTATTCGGGCCAAGTAATCGCTAATGCCCAAGCTTTGGCCGGTCAGTTGAAAGCTAGAGGGATTAAAATTGTCACCGATGGTACGGATAATCACTTGATGTTACTCGATTTAAGATCCGTGGGCATGACCGGGAAAGAAGCCGATCGCTTGGTCAGTACCATCAATATTACCGCTAATAAAAACACTGTTCCCTTCGATCCCGAGTCTCCCTTTGTCACCAGTGGTCTGCGCTTGGGTTCCCCGGCTATGACCACCAGAGGACTAGGAGAAACGGAATTTATCGAGATTGGCAACATTATCGCCGATATTCTCCTTAATCCAGGTGATGAAGCCCTGAGAACTGCTTGCCGTCAACGGGTAGCCAAACTCTGTGAAAGCTTCCCCCTCTATCCCCATCTCCATATTTCCGTCCCCGCCTTGGCCTAAAACGAGAGATAATAAAAACTCATAATTGGCGATTGTTCTTTGGTCGTCAATTGTGAATTAAATCGCCCCCCAATTCCCATGTCTGGAGATTTATACTATCTAATTGCTTTTCTGATCGCCCATACAGTGGTACTTTGGAGTACCCCCCTCGTCAAAACCGTCGGACTGAAAAGCGGTTACGTCGATAAACCCAACGAAAGGAAGGTCCATGAAAAGCCTATGGTTCGACTGGGGGGAGTTTCGATTTTTGTCGGCGCTTTAACTGCCCTCCTGATCGTTTGGTGGTTGGGAGGGTTTGCCGGTTTAAACAGCGATCGAGAATGGGAAGTGTGGGGCGTAACCCTAGGCGGTTTGGGCTTTTTTCTCATCGGTCTAGCGGATGATCTTTTTAATCTTTCCCCCCTCAATCGTCTGGTAATGCAGTTTAGCGTCGCTTTTCTAGCTTGGCAAGCTGGGGTGAGGATCGATTTCCTCTCTATTCCCTTCGGCGATTTATTACAAATTCATTGGCTAAGTTTACCGATTACTCTCCTCTGGTTAGTGGGGATGGCTAACGCGATTAACTGGATTGACGGTTTAGATGGATTAGCGGCGGGGGTTTCGGGTATATCTGCCGTGGTGATTTTGATTGTAACTTTGGTGATGGGACAACCGGCCGCCGCTATTATCGCCGCTGCTTTAGCGGGTGGGGCTTTGGGTTTTCTGCGTTACAATTTTAACCCCGCTCAAATTTTTATGGGGGATGGTGGGGCCTATTTTATGGGTTTTACCCTTGCGGGTGTGGCGGTGATTGGATTGGCTAAAACCACTGCTGTGACTACTGTTGCCGTTACCGCCGTCCTATTGCCCTATCTCATCCTCGCGGTTCCTCTCCTCGATATGTCCACGGTGATTATTTCCCGTCTCAAACGCGGAAAATCCCCTTTTGTGGCTGATAAACGTCATTTACACCACCGTTTACTGAAAGCAGGTATCTCTCACCGTCTGACAGTATTATTTATCTACGCCCTAACTCTCTGGGTGGGCAGTTTAGCCCTCGGTTTCTCCAATGTTCCCAGTGGTTGGGGTTTTGCCTTTGGTGCAACTCTCCTCCTCGGTTACGTCGGTTGGCAAGTCTGGCGCAATCGTGGCAGTGAACCGTAAGCCATCTTAAACTAGAAAAAAGATTAATAATTAAGATAGCGGCAGGATGACTCTGGGAGTTTAGCAAATGTCTAACGAAACCGTAACTTATTCCCTTGAAACGGTCCTCAAGGAAATCAAAGACAGCATCAAGGAAGTCAACCACAAAGCTGATAGAATCGAGCAACGTCTGACAAAATTAGAAATCGGACAGGCAGAACTTAAAGGAGAAATTAAAGCTTTAGATGAGCGACTAAGCACAAAAATTGACGGATTGACCGCTAGAGTTGCCTATCAAGAGTTTACTAATCGAGGCATTTTGATCGCCCTTGTTGTTGCTATTTTAGGAGGAGCAGCTAAACTTTTTGGATTTATTGGCAACCCCTAGAAGTTGCCCTTAGCATCATAAATTTTTCCTATCTTATTTGGCTCTTCGGTAATTGTTATGCAATGGACGGGGGTTATAAATTTTTGTCAATTGTTTTTTATCTAGAGCGAACTAATCAATTAAGTCTCTTGCCAGATAAGGATTTAGTCGATTTATGCCCCCCTATCGAACCATACCAAGTAACGAAGAACCTCTTATTTTTTCAGCAAGCCCTAATTAAAGTTATCAAAAGTAGGAGTTTAGCACAATGTCTAACGAAACCGTAACTTATTCCCTTGAAACGGTCCTGACAAGGATTGAGGGAAAAATCGACTCTTTACAAAGAGATGTTAATGAGCGTCTAACTAGGGTTTGCTGAAAGGAAAAAGTACCTGAATTTTCCCCCGATCCCCGCAATGGCTGGCACTTTTTGAGGGGAAAAAAGTCCAAAAGTCTTATCCAACAAGGTTTTTAGATTTATTCAGCAGACCCTAACTAAGCTAGAGATAGGACAATCAGAAATAAGAGGGGATATTAAAGCCCTAGATTCTAAAGTTATGGAAATAGAAAAGCGTATTGACGACCTGAATGTACGGGTTAATATTAGCAATAATGGGTTTCTTGGCATTGTCGAAATTTTGGTGACAGGAATACTAGGCATTCTGGGAAAAATCGTCTTTTTCCCTAATCCCTAAAAGTTATCCCTAATGGTAATTCGTCCATATTTGTTTACTCTACAATTTTCAAGGATACAGATAAAAACAATCTGCAAAAATCCCTCTTTCCTTTCTCCTCTCTGCGACTGTAGCGCCTCTGCAGACTCTAATTGTTCGATCCCATCAGCTTGAGGATCGCGTTTTTTATCCCGCCATACTTTTAATTCAATCCCTAAAATTACATCTTTATAACTCAGACATAAATCCATTCTATCGCTACCAATTGCATATTCCCTTTCTAAAACTCCCCCACCATTAACCACGCGATGTAAAAAAGCCATTAATACAATATGTGGAGCGATTTCATGATATACCGTACTACCTAATAATGGTTCGACCTGTTGTCGCCAAAATTTGAGAAATGCTGTTAATAAAGCATCTATATTTAATTCACCTTTTGCCGTCAACCAACTAGGACTAATTAAAGGTAAACTGTCCTGAGTTCCTTGAACTAAAACGCGGGGAATAACTTCACGATAAATAGGGTTTGAAATAACTAATCCTCCCCTTGGATCACGTCGTAATAGTCCTAAATCTATTAAATATTGGCGATCATCTGCTAGGGTATCGGGTAAGGTTTGCCCTGCTAAAATCGGTTCAATAATGTTTTTCACTCGTTTTTCTCTGAGTTTTTCCGCCAAACTATCTAAATGAGTATCCTGACGATTAATTAATATTTCTTTGGCTGTTAAAATATGTTCTTTGGTAATAGCAATACTTCTATCTTTTACCATTTTTTCTACAATTTCTTTAGCTAAAGCATTAACTAACCAAGGTTGTCCTTGGGTTAAATCATAAGCTGTTTCTATAGCTTCTGGTGTGAAAATTTGTCCAGTTGCTGCTGTATGCTGTTGATATAATTCTCCCACTTCTGCAAGATTAAAATTTCGCATAGTCAGAGAAGCAACTTTGATATTAAAAGGACTAGATGTATTTAATCTATCACTACCACCAGATGCTACT
>VYLL01000350.1_pt1 | contig 12927 bp, 12 predicted proteins | sample 5114301 | NCBI WGS metagenome assembly VYLL01 (sample SAMN12291809, study PRJNA351875) | freshwater metagenome | isolation source: freshwater lake | place: USA: Michigan, MSU2 Lake | collected 2011-08-16 | reverse complement strand
CGCCCGGCGGACCCGCGGGGGCTGCCGCGGCGCCTGCGACCGCCTTTGGCAGCGCGTCGGCCGCGCGTTGCAGCTTTGGCACCGCCAGCGCGACGCCGGGCCACTTGGAGACGTCAGTCGCGACGCCGTACTCAAAGGTCTGCACCACGCTGCGACGCTTGTCCAAGCGAGCATCGGCCGCTCCCACCGTCTCCTCGATCCGCGTCTCCACGGCTCGATTCAACGACGCCATCGCGCACGACACCGCCACGATGAGCGACGCGCACAGCGCGACCGAGCACACCAGCAGCCCGGTCCTAAGGAGCCGCTGAGACAAGCTGTTGGTAGCGAGTCGCCATGCCGCCCGCATCCATGTTCTCCACTTCAATGATTCCGCGGACGACACCGTCGGTCAGCACGAACACCCGCTTGCAGTTCACTGCGGCGTTGGGCTCATGCGTCACCATGACGATCGTCAGTTGCTGTTCGCTTGCGATCTCTTTCAGCAGCGCCCACAGACGCTTGCTGCTGGCGCTGTCCAGATTCCCCGTCGGCTCGTCGGCGTACAAAATCCGCGGCTTGAACAACAGCGCCCGCGCAATCGCCACGCGCTGCTGCTCCCCGCCACTCAGCGCATCGGGCCGATGCCCCGACCGCCCCGAAAGCCCGAGCCGCCCGAGCAACTCCTCGGCCCGCCTTCCAATCTCCGCGTCGTCCGTTCCCGCCAGCATCGCCGGCAGCCGCACGTTTTCAATCGCCGTCAACGTCGGGATCAGGTTGAACTGCTGAAAGACAATCCCGATCTTCGTCCGACGGAATGACGTGAGTTCCTTGTCGGTCATCCCCGAGAGGTCAATGCCGTTGACCTCAACCGTGCCCTTGTCCGGCGAGTCCAGCGCCGCCAGCAGGTGCAGCAGGGTGCTCTTGCCCGAGCCGCTGGGCCCCATGATCGCGAAAAAGCCTGGCTCGTCGATGACCAGGTCCACCCCGCGCAGGGCCGCGACCTGCGTATCGCCAAGGTCATACGACTTATGCACGCCGGCGCAGCGCACCAGCATCGCGCTCGCTGAGCCGCCCTCGCGCGGCGCGCCGTTTGACCCCGCGTCCGTTGCGGTACCCGTCACGTTCGTCGTTCCGCCCGCGGCTTCCAACTGGGTCTGCCTCGCTGTTCACTTTTGGACCACCGCCACGAGCCTGATCGACCCGCGACCCACACACCGACTCAAAGCTCCACACCCCGATGCCGACCCGACCGAATGCCGTTCAGCCCGTGGGATACTTCTTGTCGTACGCCTCGGCGCTCATCAGCTTGCCCAGGCCCGACGCATCGCTCACCTTGAGCTTCACCAGCCAGTGTGCGCTCGGATCCTTGTTCAACAGTGAAGGGTCTTCGACAACGGCTTTATTCACCTCGATCACTTCGCCGCCCGCTGCAGCGTAGATGTCGCTTGTCGTCTTGACCGACTCCACTTCGCCGATGATTCCGCCGCTGGCGACCTTCGTCCCGACCGCCTTGGGCTGGACGAACGTGACATCGGTCAGCGCATCGACCGCGTAGCGCGTCAGCCCGATGGTGACCACGTCACCTTGCACGCGATGCCACTCGTGTGACTCTGAATAGACGCAGTCTGCGGGTGAAGCCATGCTGGATCCGTCCTCGATCGGGGTGGCAAAGTCGGGTTTCGTCGGTTCTCAGACGCGGGCAACTGCCCACGCGATCGCCGCCGACTCGGCCCGTTCGGCCGAGCGGCACACTCTAGCGCGACCAATCCGGCTTGGCACGGTCGCGTGCCAGTTCAGCGCCGCCGACGCGACGACGCGAGCACGCCCAGCGCCATCACGCCCATGGCCGATGCGCCCGGGACGATCCGCACGTTGTCAAAGTCAAACGTGTACGTCGGCGTTGTAAACGCCAGCGACTGCGGCACAAACACGCCCAGTTGCACACGCCCGATCGCCAGGAAATCCGGCGCCTGTCCGACGCCAAACACCGTGTTGTAGTTCGTGCCCTCAAACGACACGAAGTTGGGCGAGGCCGGATTGATCGCGATCGTGATCGTCGTCCACACGTTCGGCTGCACCGGCGCGAAGCTGATCGCGCTGGCCCCCGGCGCGTTGTTCGAGCGCGCAAAGCGAGCGAACGCCGTGAGCGGCACCGGCGCGTTGTGCCGGAAATCGAAGGTGAACGTGGTCACGCCGCTGGCCGCCCAGTTGCCAAAGAGCGAGCCGCCCGAGGCGCCCGCGCTCGACAGCGCGTTCACCAGCACCGGCGGAGACTGCGTCGTCACCGGGTCGTTGGCGAACGAGCGCGTGGCGGAGATGTACCCCGCGTTGTCAGGGCTCGAACCACCCGCGGCGTTCCACGTCGCCGGCGTGATGGTGTCACTCGTGCGCCAACCCGAAGCGCCGGTGCCAAACACCTCGGTAAACGGCACATCAACGCCGAACGCGACACCACCCGTGCAGGCGACCAGCGCCAGCGCGCAGACACAGCGAATGCTCATGATCTTCTCCTTCTTCCCAGTGACCTTTCGCGTGCGCGATCCGACGCGCACCGATCGACGCCCCGGACACGACTCCGGCACGACGACCCCGCATGCTAGAAGTGACAACGCCGCGAGACACGCATCCATGCCAAGCAACGAGAAAAATCGGGAATCACCACGACGCGGCGCGTGAAACTGGGCAACGTGCGTGGTATCCATCTCTTCGTGCCACCGACCTCGTTTCGAGGTCGGTGCGTGGACTGCCGTTCGTCCAGGTGCACCGACCTCGAAGCGAGGTCGGTGGCACGGATCGGTATTCCCTCGGCCCTCATCCCTGAGCCCGTCGCTTACCCAATCGCCGCGATCTCTTCCGGCGTGCTCGGGCGGGCCTTGGTGATCAGCACCGGCTCCCGCGGCACATCCCCATGCCCGGACTTCGTCGTCGTCGGCACATTCTCGATCGCGTCCACAACTTCCATCCCCTTCACCACCTTAGCAAACACCGCGTACCCCGCGCCGTCCCGCGGCTCGCTCAGGAACGAGTTGTCCTTGGTGTTGATGAAGAACTGGCTCGACGCAGAATCGGCCACCTGCGTGCGTGCCATCGCGACGGTGCCGCGGGCGTTGGTGAGGCCGTTCTTCCACTCGTTCTTGATCGGCGCATCGCCTGACTTCTGCTTCATGTCAGGCGTGAAGCCGCCGGCCTGGACCATGAAGCCCTTGATGACGCGATGGAAGATCAGCCCGTCGTAGAAGCCCTTGCTCACGTAGCTTGCGAAGTTCTTCGCCGAGATCGGCGCCTGGGCCTCGTTGACGTCGAGGATGATGTCGCCCTTGGATGTTGACAGCGTGATGTGCATGGAAAATCTCGGCGTGCGGTGTGGATGGGGATTTTGCGGGAACGACGCAAAAAGAAAGCGTGCCGCGTGCGAACGGAGAGTTCGCTCGCGGCACGTCAGGATACCCGTGCAGAGTCAAGCCGTCAGCGACGACTCGGCGTGACGATCACTTGGGTGCCGTGGGCGAAGCGGGCTCGGACGCGGGGGCGGGGGCGGGGGAGTTCGCAGGTGCCGGGGCAGTGGGGGCCGTCGGCGCCGTGGGCTTCACGAGCTTTTCCGCCTCGGACTTGCTCACCTTCTTGACGGAGTTGATCGTGATTGGCTTGACCGGAACGTCGGTAAATGCAGCACGCTGATTGCCCGGCGCCTTCGGATTCATCGCTGATCCGGTCGGCGTATTCCGAATGCGATCGACGACATCCATTCCCGCGATCACTTTGCCGAACACGGCATAGCCCGCACCGTCCGACTGCGGCGCATCAAGGTTGTTCCGCGAAGTCTCGTCGTTGTCAACAACATTGATGAAGAACTGCGACGTCGCCGAGTCCACGTTGTTGCGTCCGCCGCGACGAGCCATCGCAATCGTGCCACGTTTATGCGAGAGCTTGTTGGTGAACTCGTTCTTGATCGGCGGGTCGGTCGGCTTCTCGGTCATGTCAGGCAGAAACCCGCCGCCCTGAATCATGAACCCCTTCATGACGCGGTGGAAAATCGTGCCGTCGTAATGGCCCTTTTCTGCGTACTTCACGAAGTTCGCGACCGTGATCGGCGCCTTGGCGGCGTCAAGTTCCAGCGCGATATCGCCCTCGGAAGTCGAGATGATCGCGTAGACCACCGACTCGGTCGCCGCGGCCTTGGGGGCCTCCGGCGTCTTGGCGTCGGCGGGCTTCGTTGCGTCAGGAGCCTTCGGAGTCGTCGGGGCCGGGGCGACCGGCGGGGTGGCGGGCTTGGCAGCCGTGGCGTGACCTGCCAGCAGCAGCAGCGTCAGGGTGGTGCAAACGAGCGTGGTGCGAATCGACATGAGCGGTCTCCTCGAAAAGTTCTAGAATCTCAAAAAAACCGAGCGGTCAGGCGGGCCGGTGAAAAGCCGTGGGACAGAAGCCCGCGAGATCGGTTTCGGCATAATCCTTGCCTCTCCATGACTTCGCCGGGTTGTCCACTTCAGATGCTTCGAGAAGATCACGCAATCTCACGCCGACGCAGCGCCGCCAGCGCGATCGCCAGTCCGTCGGCGACGTCCGCAGGCTTTGGCTCGACCGCCAGCGAAAACTCGTGCTTGATCGCGGCCTGCATCTGCCCCTTGCCCGCATGACCAAAGCCCGTCAGCGACTTCTTAATCTCGTTGGCCCGCAACTCGACAAGGGAAATCCCGGCTCGCCGGGTCGCCAAGAGCAGCACACCGCGGCCGTGGCCCATGACGATCGATGTCGCCGGGTGCTCGACGTGGGCATAGAGCGACTCAACGCCGACGAGGTCGGGCTTCAGTTCGTCCAGCAGCGCCACAAACTCACGCTCGAGTTCGACGAGCCGGTCGGCGATCGGCAGGTCGACGTCAAGCCGGATGACCCCGGCGTCGACGAGCGCCGCGTCGCGCGAACGGGTCGTCGGGAGCGTCGTCGCTCGGCGCGGCACCTCGACGCAGCCGAAGCCCGTCAGCCGCATCCCGGGATCGACACCCAGCACCCTCAAAGCGTTCCCTCTTGTCGCATCTGCGCCAGCAGGTTGTGAACCGTTTGCACAATCGTTTTGGTCTGGATGTCTGCCTCGATATTCACCGACTGGCCGACAGTCCACCCGGAAAGAGTGGTGACTCGCAAGGTTTCCGGAATCAGCGCAACATCGAACGTGCCCACAACCGGGTCCACGCCGGCGATCGTGAGCGAGACGCCGTCAAGCGCGACGGAGCCTTTCGAGATGATGAACGGCATCAGCGACCGCTCGGGGCGGAGGGTGACGCGCCATTGGCCGTCGGTGTTGATGCGCTGGACGGTGGCGACGCCGTCGATATGGCCCTGGACGATGTGGCCGCCAAGGAGTGTGGAGGCGGACACGGCATGTTCGAGATTGACGCGAGAGTCTTCTGAAAGACCGCCGAGGGTGGTCTTCTGCAAGGTCTCGGGAATCGCGACGAAGCTCCAGCGGTGCGGGAGCGCGGAATCGATCTCGCTCACGGTGAGGCAGCAGCCGTTGACGGAAATCGAGTCGCCCACTGCGGGACGATGGTCCCACGGGCTGGCGTCGATCGTGAGTCGACGCCCGGCGTCCACGGGTTCGATGCTGGCGATGCGACCAACAGATTGCACGAGGCCGGTGAACATGTGGGTGACTTTCGACGAACCTCGCTTGAACGGCGTATGTTTGCAGCCCGCTAGAGCGTACACGCCCGGACGTGGCGTGGAAGGCAGAGCGAGGTCGCTGCGGGGCTGTATCGCGGGGGGCTCGCGGGCGGGGTGGTCAGAGAGATGGCCCGGGGCGTTCGATTTGACGTCGCGGGCCGGAGTTCGCATACTGCCACGCCTCGTTTCGGGTTGACATTCAGGGAGCCGCGTTATGCCGGTCGAGTTGAAACTGTTTGCACGAGTCCCCGCCCTGATGCTGATGGGCGCTGCGCTGGCCATGGGCGGATGCCAGTGTTGCGAGGAGGGGGGCGAGGAAGCTCCCGTGACGAAGGCGACCGCGAGCACCGCTGCGACGCCCGCTGCGGGCGATGAGGCGGCGGCCCCGGCCGAGGCGGAGGTCATCTGGTATGACCCGACGACGTGGTTCACATGGCTGGACGGCGAGAAGAAGCCGGTGCGCAAAGCCGCGGCGATCCCGTTTGACGCGTATTCGACGCTGGGGTACCAGCTTCAGTGGACGAGCTTCGCGGCGGTACAGCCGGGCTCGACGCTTGAAGCGGTGGACATTTTCGACAACGTGATCGTCACGCGGGACAATCGCTCGGCGTTCACGGCGATCTCGCCACGATCGGGCGACATTCGCTGGGCGCAGCTTCAGGGGTACGGCCTCGCGGCGTTTGTCGGCGTGGTGAAGTCGAACGAGACGCTGCTGCTGGTTGAGGAAGGACAGATCTTGCCGGTGACGGCGGACCTCGGCCAGGCGATCTTGAACTCTCGTGGCGCGCCGGTGGTGCAAAAGCTCGGGCGCGTGGTGCGGACTGAGCCGCTGAACGTCAGCGGGATGTTGCTGTTTGGAACGGAGTCAGGGCATGTGGTTGCGCATGTGGCCCGCGCGGGCGTGACGAGCTGGCAGTATTTGATCGGCGGGCGCGTGGTCGCGAAGCCGACGTTGTTGAATAACGGGGCAGCCGCGGTGGTGTCCACGAGCGGCGATGTGGTGGTGCTGAGCCCCGAGGTGGGTTCGGCGCTGGGTCGGGCAAAGGTGTTCGGCGCGATCGAGACGCCGGCGGTGGCCGGGCCGGATCGGTTCTTTGTGGTGAGCCGCGATCAGTCGGTGTACGCGTTTGACGATCAGTCGTGCTCGCCCTTGTGGCGTGTGCGGACCGAGGCACAGTTGACGCTGCCGCCGGCGTTCGCTGATGGCAAGGTCTTTGTGCAGGTGCCGGGCAAGGGGCTGATGGCGCTGAACGCGTCAAACGGCCAGCAGGCGTGGCTGAACAAGACGGTGAACGGCTCGGTGATCGGCGTACGCAAGGGCCGGCTGATCGTCTGGGACGGCAATCGCGCGACGGTGGTTGAGCCGGTGCGGGGCGATGTGATCTCGACGGTCGATTTGCCCGGGCTGAAGGAACTGCGCGTGGTGCCATTCATGGATGGCGACCTGTACGCACTGTGGAGCGAGGGCCAGATCAGCCGCTTTGTGACTAAGTGATCGCGGGTTGAGTTGAGCGGCAAAGCGCGGCTCGGAGGCGTGTCCATGAGCGAGCTGGTCAAGGTGAGGCGCGCGCTGCTGAGCGTGTCGGACAAGAGCGGGCTGGTTGAGTTTGCTCGCACGCTGGTGAAGCACGGCGTGGAACTGATCAGCACAGGTGGCACCGCCAAGGCGCTGCGCGACGCGGGCCTGACGGTGACGCCGATCGAGGACGTCACCAAGTTCCCTGAGATGATGGACGGGCGGCTGAAGACGCTGCACCCGATGGTCCACGGCGGCTTGTTGGCGGTGCGCGATGACGCGACCCATGTGGACGCGATGAAGGCACACGGAATTCAGGCGATCGATCTGGTGTGCGTGAACCTGTACCCGTTTGAGGCGACGGTGGCCAAGCCGGACACGACGCGACAGGACGCGATCGAGAACATCGATATCGGCGGGCCGAGCATGGTGCGCTCGGCGGCGAAGAACCACGAGTTCGTCGCGGTGATCACGGATGCGTCGCAGTACGCGCAGGTGATCGCAGAGTTGGATAAGAACGGCGGGGCGACGACGCGCGCGACACGACGCGTGCTGGCGCGACGGGCGTTCATGCTGACGGCGGCGTACGACGATGCGATCGCGAAGTACTTGGAGGCGGATGAACGCGAGAGCGTCGATTCGCCGGAGAAGATGCCGGCGCACTTCGTGTTGCGCGGGACGCGGGCGCAGACGCTGCGCTACGGCGAGAACCCGCATCAGGCGGCGGCGGTGTATCGCGATGGCCGACCGGGTGTGCTCAGCATGATCCCGGGCGACGGGTCGGACGATACACGCCAGCTCCATGGCAAGGAGCTTTCGTACAACAACCTCGCCGATGGCAGCGCGGCGCTGGAGCTCGCGGCGGCGCTGGCGGAGTACAACGTGATCGGCGGCGGGGCGGCGTGCGTGATCAAGCACGCGAACCCGTGCGGCGCGGCGGTAGGGGGCACAGGTCACAGCGCCCGCGACGTGATCAGCGCTGCCTTGGCGGGCGACCCGGTCGCGGCGTTTGGCGGGATTTTGGCGACGTCGATGGAGATTGATGAAGCCGCCGCGGAGCGTTTGTGCGCGAAGGAGACTTTTCTTGAGGTGATCGTCGCGCCGGAGTTCACGCCCGGCGCGCTGAGCATGATCCAGGGGAAATCGGCAAACGTGCGGCTGCTGGCGACCGGATCGATGGCCGGCGGGAGTTCCGGCACCCGGCAGATGGCAAGGACGATTCCGGGCGGCATCTTGGTGCAGGAGCGCGATCTGACGGAGCCGGAGCCGGCGAAGTGGACACGGGCGGCGGGGCCGGCGCCGAGCGGAGAAATGCTGAACGCCGCGGCGTTGATTGAGATCATGGTGCGTGCGATGAGCAGCAACGCGATCGCCATCGGCGGGGTTGATGGCGGATGCGTGCGGCTGTTCGGCGGGGGCGTTGGGCAGGTGGATCGCGTGACGGCGTGCCGTCTGGCGGTGGAGAAGGCGCGGGCGTTCTCGCCAGCGTTGTTGAGTGCGGGCGGGGCGATCGCGGTTTCGGACGCGTTCTTTCCGTTTGATGACGGGGCGCGGGTGCTCGTCGATGCGGGCGTGAAGATGATCGTGCATCCCGGCGGCAGCAAACGCGACGCCGACACGTTCGCGCTCTGCGAACAGCGCGGCGTGACGTGCATGACCACCGGCGTGCGGCGCTTCCGGCATTAAATGAAGATCGAGCGGGTGGTGCACACGAGACGCCGATTGCGGTATGCTTGCGCGAGCGACGCGCGGCCGCGCACGGGCGAGTCGATCAGCGGCGACGGCAACGCGTGCAACGGAGGATCGGCCAATGGCAAGTGAGACGAACCCGGTGCGGCTGTATGACGGCGAGACGGACTCACTGATGCGGGCGGAGTTGTCGCCTCAGCGGGTGAGCCTGCTGCCGGGCGATGGCGTGTCGCCGGGCGTGGCGGGGGCGGTGTCGGCGAGCGAACGGATCCGGATTCTCTGGGGCCAGGACCTGCTGCGCGACATGCTCGACGGGCGCTATCGCGCGATCGTCTGCGGCGTGAACGACACCGACAACGCACGCGGCATTGTCAGTCAGCTTGTCGAACTCGTGCACACCAGCCAGTGGTCCAGCAAAAGCGTCACCAGCTACGCGAAGATGTTCCAGGAGAGCGTGAGCATCCACGCGGCTCGCGATAAAGAGCCGTACGTGCTCAAGATCGACCTCGACTCGCTTTTGATTCTCGGCGTGCTCCGCCCGCACGGGCAGGATCACTTCACGATCGACGACCTGTATCGCGGGTTCACGACGGTGAACCGGATGCTCGCGGACCGGCGCGACCGCCTGCCGGTGGCCAGCATCAGCTTCCTCAACGCCCGAGCCAACCGGCTCGTCGGGCCCGACGGCAAGGAGCCGTCGTTTGAGACCGTGCTCCGCACGATGTACACCGCGGGCTTCCGCGGCGATGTGTACACGGCGCCGTCGATGTGGAAGCTGGCGCACGTCGGCGTGTTCCCGAGCTATCCGTTCCCCGAGGGGGTAAGCCGGATGCGCGAGGGGAGCAGTTGACTGAGGTCAAATTTCCAAACTGCCAAATCGCCAAATTCGGACACGCGCTGAGGCAGTCTCCCGCGCGATTGGGTCGGTTGAGCTTTGCTGCTTTGCTGCTTTGCTGCTTTGCTGCTTTGCTGCTTTGCTGCTTTGAGAATTTGACCTCCCTCACTTCAGCTTCGACTGCCCCGCCGCGAGCCGCACCGCGTTGGCTTTTTCGAACGCCGCGGGTTCGTCTTTGAGCAGCTTGATGAGCTGGCTGGTCGTCACGCCGAGTTCCTCCGCGGCGGGTGCGGGTTGCCAGTCTTTGCCGGCGAGCACGTCCATGGCCTCAGCGATGAGCGCGGGGAAGTCGTGGTGCGTGGGGTTGCAGGCGACGGCGCCGGAGGGTGAGACGCGCGAGCGCCAGAGGTCTGAGCAGGTGGAGGCGGGCTTGCCGCGGCGGGCGACGCTGGCGTCGAGGACTTCCAGGAACGCTGCGACGGACTTGCCCTTGGCTTTGCCTTTGAGCAGGGGCGGCGCGGGGGGTTGCATGCGGATGTTAATGGCCAAGAGCAGGCGCATGCGGCGCAGGGCCATGCGGTGATTTTCGACCTGGCTGCGGCGCTCGCTGGCGCGGGCGACGAGACCGGAGTCGATGTGGGTGATGAAGACGGCGGTTTCGACCTTGTTGCGATTTTGCCCGCCGGGGCCGCCGCTGCGGCCGGTGGTGACGCGGCAGAGGGCCAGCAGCGACGCGTCGTCAAGGCACGCGGGATGAGGCCATGGGGTCACGGGAGGGAAGGGCTGAGTGCCGGGGGGAACGGCGTGGTGAGTCGCCGCGGGCCGGCGAAAGCGCGGGCGCGGAGAGCGGGGGGTATGGACAGGAAGCGAGAAAAATGCCGAAGGGCGGACTCGAACCGCCGACCTGAGCGTTATGAATGCTCCGCTCTAACCAGCTGAGCTACTTCGGCGAGCGGGGGGATGATACGCCGGGTGGGTGGTGAGGTGAAGCGAGGGAGGCGAAGACGTGAGGCTTGAGACCGGGAGGCACGCGGCGAGAGGTGGCCGGCGGGGGAGCGATGGTTGGGAAGGCATCGAGGCATGAGGCACCGAGGTGGGGAGGTCTGCGGGCGTGTTCAGTTTGCGTGAACGGCGGGCGGGATTGTGGGGGTTCGTTGAAGCCGTGTGGCTTGGCGTGTCGATTGAATATCGATGAAACACCTCTCCCGCGGGGTCCTGGTCATCTGCGACGGCTCGCTTCCTTCGCTCACAGCGCTGTGGAGCGAGGCTCAGTCTGAATCCAGGGCGCAGGCCCAGGCCGCGAGCGGGGGGAATCGCGGCGGCGTGTTTGCTGGTGGAGACGGCGCGACGCGGGTGGTGGCGTGGGGGCTGGGGAATCAGGACTCTGGCCAGACGTGGCACGACCTCGTGCGGCGTCAGGCCCAAGCGTGCGGCGTTTCGACGATTGAGTTTGCACCGGTGGGTGCCGGGCTCGGCGCAACGGCGAATATCGACGCGACCGACACTCGCGACGGCGGGCTCGACGTTGTCCGCATGCTGCTGAGCGCTGGCGAAGCGGCGATCGAGCACGGGCTGTCGCGGATCGTGTGGCCGGTGGCGCTGGGGATGGGTGAGGGCGCAATCGGCGCGGCGGAGGCGGAGCTGGTGATCAACGCGATTTCAGGAGCCGCGGACAGGGCGCTGTTATGCTCGCGGCTGCTGGCGATTGAGAGCGAAGACCGGGCGCGTCTCGCGGGTGATGCTGGAGCGGACGCGGGCGGGCGTTTCATGATCCAGACGCCGTATCTGGACCTGGGCGAGAGCCAACTGGTTGAGCTGGCGCTGGATATGGACGTGCCGCTGGGCTTGGTGGAGGCGCAGGCGTGCGCGGCCAACGCACGGTGGCTCCGGGTGATTGAGCGGCTGGGGGCCGCGACGCTGATCAGGCCCGCGGCGTAACAATTGTGCTGTGTTGAACGGACGCGACGGTATCGCGCCGGTGAGGAATGATCGACATGGGAATCGTCGTGCAGAAGTTTGGCGGCTCGTCGGTCGCCGACGCTCAGAAAATGCGCGCGTGCGCTCAGCATGTGATTGACAGCGTGAAGCGAGGCGACCAAGTGGTCGTCGTCGTGAGCGCCATGGGTGATTCGACGGACGACCTGCTTGCACTGGTGTCGAGCGTGTCTGCGAAGCCGGACCGGCGCGAACTGGACCAGGTGCTGGCGACGGGCGAGCTGGTGTCGGTAGGGCTGGTCGCGATGACGCTGCAGGGGATGGGCCAGCCGGCGCGGAGCCTCACTGGCGCACAGGCGGGGATCAAGACCGATGACGCGTTCGGGCGCGCGGGCGTTCTAGACGTTGATGATCGGCTGCTGCGTGACCTGCTAGATCGCGGCGTCGTGCCGGTCGTCGCGGGATTTCAAGGCGTGAGCGATGCCGGCGACGTGACGACACTCGGTCGCGGCGGCAGCGACACCACGGCGGTGGCGCTGGCGGCGAAGCTTGGCGCGCGCTGCGAGATCCTCAAAGACGTTGACGGCGTGTACACCGCGGACCCGCGGATTGTGCCTGACGCTCGCCGCCTGAGCACGGTGACGTACGACGAGATGCTGGAGGCCGCGGCGCTGGGTTCGCAGGTGATTCATCCACGCGCCGTGGAACTGGCGAAGAAGTTCGGCGTGCCGCTGAGCGTGATGCACAGTCATGAGCCGGAGCGTGGCGGGACGGTGATCATCGCGGAGGATGGTTCGAGCACCGGGCGTGTCGTGAGCAGTGTGGTGCTGAAACGCGGGGTGTGCCGCGTGAGCATCCGCGGGCTGGTGAATCGGGCGGGGATCCAGAGCGAGGTCTTTGAGCCGCTCGCGGCGGCGCGGGTGCCGATCGATGACATCATCCAGGAAGAGGACGGGCCGGGGACGATCAATCTAACGTTCACGCTGCACAAGGACGACGCGGCGGAAGCGTCGGGCGTTGTGCATTCCGTCGCGGGCAAGATCGGCGTTCAGGCGGTGCGGATCGATAGCGGACTTGCGACGGTCTCGGCCGTGGGCTCGGGGATGCGGTACACGCCGGGCGTGGCGGCGCGGATGTTCACGGCTCTGGCGGGCGCGACGGTGCGCATCGACAACATCAGCACGAGCGAGATCAGAATTTCGGTGGTGGTGGCCGAGAGCGAGGGCGCGCGAGCCGCGGCGTGCATCCATGACGCGTTCGGACTGAATCTGGCTGGCGGGGAGCCGATGACGGAGGTGAAGGTGGGGGGAGT
>VYLL01000349.1_pt1 | contig 12929 bp, 13 predicted proteins | sample 5114301 | NCBI WGS metagenome assembly VYLL01 (sample SAMN12291809, study PRJNA351875) | freshwater metagenome | isolation source: freshwater lake | place: USA: Michigan, MSU2 Lake | collected 2011-08-16 | reverse complement strand
ACAGCAGGAGCGGGGCGAGCAGCGGCGCGAGGAGCTTCATGTCTTCACGCTATGCGGTCGCCACTGTGCCGCCAAGCCCCGCAACATCCGGGCTTTGTTCGCCTGCGCCGCTGTGCCAAAGCGTTGCAAATGGCAACCGCTCCGGCTCCCGACGCCTCGCTCGCCGATCACGGCCCGCAGCCCCTGGAATCGCGCGGGCTGACCTACCCGCTCGGCAAGTTCGCGCCCGACTATGGCGATGTGCACATGCTGGCGGATGGGCTGGGCTGGACGCGGCTGCCGGTGCCGGGATCGCTCAGGCACATCAACGTGTGGCTGCTGGAGGAGGATGGCGGCATCGCGGTCGTCGATACGGGCATGCGGCTCGACGCGACGAAGGACGCGTGGACCAAGGCGCTCGACGGGCGGCGCGTGACGCGCGTATTCGCGACGCATTTCCACCCCGACCACCTGGGCATGGCGGGCTGGCTGTGCGCCGAACATGGCGCGCGGTTGTGGATGAACCGCGCTGAATATCTGCTCGCGCGGATGCTCGTCGCCGACAAGCGGCCCGAGCCGCCCGTCGAAGCCGTGGAGCAGGTCGTGGCGGCGGGCTGGGCCGACGAACAGGTCGCGGCGATGAAGGCGCGCGGATGGGGCAATTTTGCAAAGATCGTCTATCACCTCCCGCTCGGCCACGTGCCGATCCGCGAGGGCGATACGATCCGCATCGGCGCGCGCGACTGGCAGGTTTGGGTCGGCAGCGGCCATACGCCCGAGCACGTCTGCTTCGTCGACTTGGCGGGCAAGGTGATGATTGCGGGCGACCAGGTCCTGCCGCGCATCACGTCGAACGTGTCGGTGACGATCACCGAGCCCGAGGGCGATCCGCTCGGCGACTGGCTTGCGTCGATCGCGAAGTTTCGCGCGTTGCCCGACGATCTTCTCGTCCTGCCCGCGCACGGCGAACCGTTTTACGGGCTGCACGCTCGCCTCGATGCGCTGGAAGAGGGGCATGTGCGCAGTCTCGACCGGCTGCATGCACTGCTGGCCGAGGAGCCGCGGCGCGCGGTCGACTGTTTCGGAACGCTGTTCGGACGTAAGATCGATGACTCTATCCTCGGCCTCGCGACGGGCGAGGCACTGGCTCATCTGCGGCATCTCGAGGTTTCGAGCCGCGCGGCGCGCGAACGGATGGACGGTGTCGACTGGTATCGCGCGATCTGATTGCGGGCGGGGCGCGGCCCGTTTACATCTGTGTCAATGAGTTGTTCTGTCGATGTCTGGCGCACCCGCTATGCGCACCCCGTCAGGTGGGAGACCGCCTTCGCGCCGATGACCTTGCCCGAAATGTTCGCCGAGAGCGTGGCACGAAAGGGCAAGGCACCGCTGACCGATTTTCTCGGCGCGCGGCTCAGCTACGCAGCGGTCGGCGACATGGCCGCGCGGTTCGCGGGCGCGCTCAATGCGATGGGGATGGCGAAAGGCGACCGTGTCGGGCTCTACCTGCCGAATGTCCCCGATTACCTGATCGCCTATTACGGCGCGCTGATCGCAGGCGGTATCGTCGTCAACATGTCGCCGCTCTATTCGAAGGCGGAGCTCGCGCATCAGCTCCACGACAGCGGCGCGCGGGTTGTCGTGACGAGCGACGTCCCCGCGTTGTTCGACACGGCAAAGGGGTTGCTCGACGACGGCCAGATCGACCGTATCATCGTCGGCGAGCTGTCAGGATGGCTGCCGCCCGTGAAGCGCTGGCTGTTTCGCCGTTTTCGCAAGGCCGAGGTCGCCAGCATCCCGACCGACGATCCGCGCATCTCGCGCGTCGTCGAGATGACGCGCCATGCGCCGGTCGACGCGGCTGATGTAAAGCCCGACGACATTGCCCTGATCCAGTATACGGGCGGCACGACCGGCACGCCCAAGGGCGCGATGCTCAGTCACCAGAACCTCACTGCCAACGCGCGGCAGGTCCACGCGCTCGACCCGCACCCGGGCCAGCCCGACCGCATCGTCGGGGTGCTGCCGTTTTTTCACGTTTTCGCCAACACATGTGTCTTGAACCGGACGGTGCTTGCCGGCGGGATGATCGCGATGCTGCCGCGTTTCGGGGCGAAGGATTGCCTGAAGACGATCCAGCGGGTGAAGGCGACCGCACTGCCCGGCGTGCCGACGATGTATCAGGCGCTGCTCGATCACCCTGACAGCGGGCGCACCGATTTCTCGAGTCTGCGCGCCTGCATTTCCGGCGGCGCGCCGCTCGCCGACGCGCTCAAGGCGAAGTTCGAGTCGATGAGCGGCGCAAGGGTCGTCGAAGGCTACGGCCTGACCGAGAGTTCCGGCGTCGTGGCGTGCAATCCCTACGAGGGCGCAGCGCACACGGGGAGCATCGGCCATCCGATCCCCGGCACGATTGTGCGGCTCGTCGACCGCGAGGACCCGACCAAGCCCGCCGCGGCCGGCGAACCCGGCGAGCTGGTGGTCGAGGGGCCGCAGGTCATGCTCGGCTACTGGCGGCGCCCCGATGCCGACGCCGACGCGTTCGTGAGCGGCGCGCTCCGCACTGGCGACGTCGCAACGATCGACGCGGACGGCTACATCCGCATCGTCGACCGGCTGAAGGACATGATCGCGGTCGGCGGGTTCAAGGTCTTCCCGAGCCAGATCGAAGATATCCTCTACAGGCACCAGGCGGTCAAAGAGGCGATCGTCATCGGCATTCCCGACGCCTATCACGGCGAGATGCCCAAGGCATTCGTGACGCTGAACGACGGCTTCGAGGCGGAGGGCGAGGCGCTCAAGGGCTGGCTCAATCCGCAACTCGGCAAGCACGAACGCGTCGCGGCGGTCGAGGTGCGGCGCGAACTGCCGAAGACCCTCGTCGGCAAGCTGAGCCGCAAGGAACTCGTCGCCGAGGAGCGGGCGAAGTTGACGCGGTAGCTACCGGTGGCTACTTTTGCGAGATGGGTTACGAAGTATCGATCAAAGCTGCGAAGGATCGCTTCGGAGAGCTTGTTCGCGCCGTGGAGCGAGGAGAAGCGGTTACAATCACGCGCAACGGCAAGCCGGTAGTCGACATGAACCCGCATCGCCCAAAAGGCGGCTTCAACCGCGCAGCGCTCGAAAAGTGGAAGGCTGATCGCGGTATTACGCATCTTGCGGGGCCGTACGACGGCGATTTCGACGAACCATTCGACGAGGATTTCCTGATCAAGCCGTCGCTCTGATGGCTCGCCTGCTTCTCGATACGCACGTTGCTCTTGCGCTGATTGATCCCGAGAAGTTCGAACTTTCGCCTTCGGTTATGCAGACGCTCGAAAGCGGGCAATCGCTGTTCCTGAGCAGCGTGTCCCTGTGGGAAATCGCGATCAAACACCGAATGGGTAAACTGCCGCTCACGATTCCGCTGACTGACTGGCCGTCGGCGCTCTCTGACGCCGAAATCCAGCTGATCGACATTTCCGTCGCACATATTCTCGCCGAAGTGGAGCCGCTGCCGTCTAACAAGGATCCGTTCGACCGGTTGTTGCTCGCAACTGCCGAGGTCGAACGACTGGGCTTCGTCACGGTGGATCGCGCAATGCTGGACCATCCGCTCGCCTGGCGTCCTTGACCCCGCGCCGCGCCGCAGCCACAAGCGCCCGCTGATGTCCGATGACCTGTCCGCACTCAGCTTCGAAGACGCGCTCAAGCGGCTCGAGACCATCGTCCACCGCCTCGAAAGCGGGGAGGCGAGCCTCGACGAGTCGATCGCGCTCTACAGCGAGGGGGATGCGCTGAAGAAGCAGTGCGAGGCGCGGTTGAAGTCGGCGCAGGAGAAGATCGACAAGATCGTGCTCGGGGCGGACGGGCAGCCGGCCGGCGTCAAACCGTTCGACGCGGGCTGAACGAGCGACGATGGGGGACGTCACACCGATCCTGAGCGCGGCGTTGATCGAGATCGCGCGCGACGTCGACAAGCTGTTCGACCGTTTCCTCACCATGCCCGACGATCCGCGCAAGCCGCTCTACGCGGCGATGCGGCACGCCTCGCTCGGCGGCGGCAAACGGATGCGCCCGCTGCTCACGGTCGCGGCGGCGAGCCTGTTCAACGTCGACCGGGCAGCGGCGCTGCGGGTCGGTTGCGCGATCGAGGCGATCCATGTCTATTCGCTCGTCCATGACGATCTCCCGTGCATGGACGACGACGACATGCGGCGCGGCAAGCCGACGGTGCACAAAGCGTTCGGAGAGGCCGTGGCGGTGCTCGCCGGGGATTCGCTCCACGCGCTCGCGTTCGAAATCCTGTGCGACGGCGACACCCACAGCGATCCGTTCGTTCGCCTCGAACTGATCGACGGCCTCGCGCGTGCCTCTGGTCCCGGCGGCATGGCAGGCGGGCAGATGATGGACATTGCCGCCGAGACGTCGGAGTTCGACCTCGCCGCGGTCACACGGCTGCAGGCGATGAAGACGGGTGCGCTGATCGCCTTTTCGGTCGAGGCGGGCGCGATCCTCGGCCGCTTGCCCCCCGAGGGGCGCGGGTCGCTGCGCGGCTATGCACGTGACATCGGACTTGCGTTCCAGATCGCCGACGACATCCTCGACGTCGAAGGCAGCGAGGAAGCCGCGGGCAAGGCGCTCCGCAAGGACGAGGGCAAGGGCAAGGCAACCTTCCTTTCGCTGCTCGGCCTCGATCGCGCCAAGGCGCAGGCGGCGATGCTGGTCGATCAGGCGGTCGCACATCTGAACAGTTTCGGTCCCGAAGCCGACCTGCTCCGCGCGATTGCGCGCTATGCGGTGGAGCGCGACCGGTGAGCACGGACGTTGCGCTCCGTCTGGCGTACGGCTTCAATATTCTGGTCCTCGCGCCAGTGCTCTGGACCCTCTATGGGCACCGCGGCAGTGGGGAGATTGCCGCTCTGGGTGGCGGGATCGCAAACAGCGATGGTCTCCGAATGCTCGTTGGCTCCTTGTGGTCGGGCGTGCTGCTTGTGTCAGTCGTCGCACTCTTCTGGCAGCCGCGCACCTTTGTAGCGCTGCTGGTCTTCCAAGTCGTCTACAAGGCGATCTACCTGTTGTCTTTTGTCCTGCCAGTGCTTCGTCAACAGGGTTGGGAGGCCATACCTTTGGGACCGGCAGTGGTCTTCTTGTTCGTCGTTGTCGTGTGGCCTTTCATTATCGCAGCAACATGGCCGAGGGCGTTGCCATGAAGATCGGCGTCTACCCCGGCACCTTCGACCCGTTCACGCGCGGGCACATGGACATTGTGCAGCGCGGGGCGGCACTCGTCGACAGGCTGGTCGTCGGCGTGACGACCAATGCCGCGAAGTCACCGATGTTCTCCGATGAGGAGCGCCTCGAGATGGTCACGCGCGAATGTGCGGGCCTCACCAACGTCACCGTCACCGGCTTCGACTCGCTGCTGATGGATTTTGCCGAGGCGCAGGGCGCGAGCATTGTCGTGCGCGGCGTGCGCGGGGTCACGGATTTCGAGTACGAATATCAGCTGACCGGCATGAACCGGCAATTGAACGACCGGATCGAGACGGTCTTCCTGATGGCCGATATCGCCTTGCAACCCATCGCGTCGAAGCTGGTCAAGGAGATTGCCATTTATGGCGGTGCGATCGACAAGTTCGTGTCGCCTGCCGTCGCAGCCGAAGTTGCGGCGCGCGTGTCGCAATTGGGCCGCAAAGGCGCAGGATAGGCGTTCAGCCGCCGCTCATGCCAGGGACGCAATGGGCGCGGCGATTATTGGAGATCTGGGACGACAATGAAGTTGCTGACCGCGTTCATGGCGCTGATCGCCATTTCCAGCCCTGCTTTCGCAAAGAAACAGAAAGCCGCGCCACCGCCGCCCGTTGCGACCGTCGTGCCCGCGGCGACGCCCGATACGTTGTGGCACCTGATGCTGTCGACGGGCGGCGAGGTCGTCATCCAGCTGCGGCCCGACCTCGCCCCCGGGCACGTCGAGCGGATCAAGACGCTGACCCGCGCCGGATTCTACGACGGGCTGAATTTCCACCGCGTGATCGACGGGTTCATGGCGCAGACCGGCGACCCGCAGGGGACGGGGCAGGGCGGTTCGCCGCTTCCCGACCTGAAGGCCGAGTTCACCGACACACCGCACATGCGCGGAACCGTTTCCATGGCGCGCGCGAACGAAAAGGACAGCGCGAACAGCCAGTTCTTCATCACCTTCATGCCGGTGCTGCGCCTGGACAACAATTACACCGTGTTCGGCCGCGTGGTCAGCGGGATGCAATATGTCGATGCCATACAGCGCGGCGAGCCGCCCGCGACGCCGTCGCGCATTGCCAAGGCGTGGATCGCGAGCGACGGGCCGAACGCGCCGCGCGTACAGCTTCCGGCGGCGGCACTGACTGCAGTCGACCGGTCGACTTCGCCGTCGGGCGGCACCCCGCCGCAGCAGTAGCGGCGCAGCCTTGCGCGTCGATCTTTTCGACTTCGACCTGCCCGAAGATCGCATCGCGCTCCGCCCTGCCAGCCCGCGCGATTCGGCCCGGATGCTCGTGGTCGACAATGCAGGGCTTCACGACCGGGTCGTGCACGACCTGCCGCAGTACTTGCGCCCTGGCGACTGCATCGTCTTCAACGACACGCGCGTCATTCCCGCGCAGCTCAACGGCCGGCGAGGCGAGGCAAGCGTCGGCGCGACGCTCCACAAGCGCGAGGGGCTGCGGTCGTGGCGCGCGTTCCTCAAGAATGCGCGACGCGTCCGCGACGGGGACAGCATCGATTTCGGCCAGGATGTCGCCGCGACCGCGAGCGAACGCGCCAGCGATGGCAGTGCGCTGCTGACCTTTGCCGGAGACGACCCGGTCGAGCTGCTGCTGGCGCGCGCGGGCACGATGCCGTTGCCGCCGTACATCGCGAGCAAGCGCGCGGTGGATGCCAGGGACGCCGAAGATTATCAGACGATGTTCGCGGCAAAGGACGGCGCCGTCGCCGCACCCACGGCTTCGCTGCACTTCACCCCGGCGCTGATGAAGGCGCTCGAAGCGGCCGGGGTGATGCGCGAGACGCTGACGCTCCACGTCGGCGCGGGGACTTTCCTCCCCGTCAAGGCCGACGATACCGACGGTCACACGATGCACGCCGAATGGGGGCGCATCGACGCCGACACGGCCGGGCGCCTCAACGCCATCCGCGCAAGCGGCGGCCGCATCATTGCGGCGGGCACTACCTCGCTCCGCCTGCTCGAAAGCGCCGCGCGTGACGACCGCAGCATCGCCCCGTTCGAGGGCGACACGGCGATCTTCATCACGCCCGGCTACCGGTTCAGGGCAGTGGACGGGCTCGTCACCAACTTCCACCTGCCCAAGTCGACGCTGTTCATGCTGGTCAGCGCGCTGATGGGGCGCGAGCGGATGCAGGCCGCTTACGGCCACGCCATCGCCAGCGGATACCGCTTCTACAGCTATGGCGATGCGAGCCTGCTCCTGCCCTAGCGATTGCTCGCCATTTCGATGCCGTCGACCGCCTTGCTGACGAGGATGTTCACCGCGACGCGGCGGTTCTGTGCCTTGCCCTCCGGTGTCGAATTGTCGGCGAGCGGGTCCGCCTCGGCCATGCCGGTCGGCGTCAGCATCCGGTAGGGTTTCCAGCGGCACTGCTGCTGCAGGTGGTTGATCACCCGCGCCGCGCGCTTCTCGCTCAGCGTCTGGTTGTATTCCTCGGGGCCGGTCGAATCGGTGTAGCCGACCACCAGCAGCAGCGCGTTGCTCGTCTGCTCGGCCTGCTGGGCGGCAGCGCACAGGTTGGCCTTGGCTTCCTCCGACAGGGCATATTTGCCGGTGTCGAAATTGACGTTGGTCGTGCCCTTGATGTTGTAATTGTCGATGTCGCCCATCCGGCCACGCAGCGCGGCGGTGGCGGCGGTCTGCTCTTCGAAACGCTGGTTGGTGCCGGTCCGGATCATCGACGCGGTCTTCAGGTCGCCGCCGCGAAAGTTGACCTGTCGCGCCACGAGGTCGCCGCCGTTGGCCGATTGCCAGGTCCGCACGGTCACCGGCAGGCCGTTCAGCAGCGATTCCGGCGTCAGCTTCTGGCGGCTGCCGAACAGGCTCGAGTTGCGGATCTTCGTGGCCTCGTTGATCGCGACAACGGTATCCGCACCCTCCGCCGTCGTGATCCGGATGCGGTCGCCGCTGCGCGCGGAGATGATGCCCTTCACTTCGGGCCCGGGGGTCGTGCTTGCCTCGGCAGGCGGCACCTGCCCCGTGACGGTGATATTATCGCGCGCCGGCGGCTGATCCTGAGCGGGCAAGGCGGCCGGAGCGGCGATCGCGGCTGCGGCGAGAATGGCGACGGGGATTCGAGGCACAGGGTGCATGGCTTTGCTCCTAAAAGTCCTGCCCCCTGCATGGCGGGTGTGCCTCACAAGCTTTCTGCCGGATGAACGAGTGCGGCGCATTGGCGCGTCGCGGGGGCGACGCGAGCGCATTCTGCGGCAGGTCGAACCGAGCACGTGCCGTTCCGATCCGCTTTGCTATTCGCCCTCCGCCTTGCATAGCGGCGCGATGACCGACGGCCTTAACTTCACTGTTTCAGCAACCGACCAACTTGCCCGCACCGGCACGCTCCGCCTGCCGCGCGGCGAGGTCCGGACGCCCGCTTTCATGCCTGTCGGCACGGCCGGGACGGTCAAGGGCATGAAGCCCGCCGATGTGCGCGCGTCGGGGGCGGACATCGTGCTCGGCAACACCTATCACCTGATGCTGCGCCCGGGTGCAGAGCGGCTCGCGCGGCTGGGCGGGCTGCACGCGTGGATGGGGTGGGAACGGCCGATCCTGACCGACAGCGGCGGCTACCAGGTGATGTCGCTCGGCGACCTGACGAAAAAGAGCGAGGAAGGCGTTGCCTTCGCTTCGCACATCGACGGGTCGCGGCACATGATCTCGCCCGAACGCTCGATGGAGATCCAGGCGCTGATCGGCAGCGACATTGCGATGGCGTTCGACGAATGCACGCCGTTCCCTGCGACGCACGAGGTCGCGAAGGCGTCGATGGAGCGTTCGATGCGCTGGGCGCGGCGTTCGAAAGACAGCTATCGCGGACCCGGCGTCGTGTTCGGCATCCAGCAGGGATCGATGTTCGAGGACCTGCGCGAGGCTTCGACCGAAGCGCTGCACGACATCGGCTTTCCCGGCTACGCCGTCGGCGGGCTCGCGGTGGGCGAAGGGCAGGCGGAGATGTTTCGCGTGCTCGACTTCGCCGTGCCGATGCTGCCTGCCGACAAGCCCCGCTATTTGATGGGCGTCGGCAAGCCCGACGACATCGTCGGCGCGGTCGAACGCGGGATCGACATGTTCGACTGCGTGCTGCCGACGCGGAGCGGGCGCAACGGACAGGCGTTCACTTGGGACGGGCCGATCAACATCCGCAATGCCCAATTCGCCGAGGATCCGACCCCGCTCGATCCCAATTCGCCGGTTGCGCGATGGTCGAAGAGCTACCTCCACCACCTTGTCCGAAGCGGAGAAATGCTGGGCGCGATGCTGATGACCGAGCACAATCTGTGGTTCTATCAACAGGTGATGGCGGGGCTGCGCGGCGCGATCGCGGACGGGACGCTCTCCGAATGGGCTCGCTCGTTCCGACTCCGATATAAATCGTCACGCAACTGAAGCCGAAGCGTCGCGTAAGCTTCACGAAACTGCCGCCGAACCGTTACGAACGACTGCCAACGCTCCGCCCGTCGCGAGTCCATCCCGACTCGCCGAGTATTCGCGGGGCCTCAACCATGTACGATGAGATCGTTCGCTATTCCGATGGCGACACAGACACGAACACCTCGACCGCACCGTCGATCCAGGACCTGGTCGCCGCTCGCGTGTCGCGTCGCGATTTCATCGAGACGTCTGCAAAGAGCGCTTCGGTGCTCGCGATGACCGGTGCGGTGGCGGCGTGCGGCGGGGCCTCGACGACACCGGGGACCGTCGGTAGCGCGCAGATTGCGCTCAGCAATACGGCGACGACCGGCGGCCGTGTGGCGACGCTTGGCGCGACGGTCAGCGGCGCGACCAGCCTCCAATGGACGCAGGTAGCAGGTCCGCCGGTGGCGCTGAGCGATCCGACCGCTGCGGCACCGAGCTTCGTTGCGCCCGGCGTCACTGCGGCAACGCCGGTGACGTTCACGCTGACCGCCAACTCGTCGAACGGCGGCGTGCAGACGGGTCAGGCGACGGTCACGGTCTCGCCCGCGGTCCTCGGCTTTACGGCCGTCCCAAAGAACCGCGACGATATCGTGACGGTTCCGGCCGGGTATACCATCAGCATTCTTTACCGGCTGGGCGATCCCATCGACGCTGCGACACCCGACTATGTCGGCAACGGCACCGACACCAATTTCGGCGCGCGCGCGGGCGACCATCACGACGGCATGTACTATTTCGGCCTGGCCGCGACGGGCACCGCGCCCGACCCCAACAGCTCGACGCGTGGTCTGCTGTGCATCAACCACGAGAACATCACCGAAGCCTATCTCCATCCCAATGGCGTCACCAGCGTCGGCGGTGTCCGGCCCGAGGCCGAGGCGATCAAGGAGATCGAGGCACACGGCGTCAGCGTTATCGAGGTAACGCGCGCCGGCAACACCGGGGCGTGGAGCTACTCCCGCACGTCGACACTCAACCGCCGCATCACGCCGCTCACGCCGATGCAGATCAACGGGCCGGTGCGGGGCAATGCGCTGGTGCAGACCGCATTCTCGCCCGCCGGGACGACGGGGCGCGGCACGATCAACAACTGTGCCAACGGCTTTACGCCGTGGAACACGTATCTGACCTGCGAAGAAAATTGGGCGGGCTATTTCCGTCGCCGCTCAGCGACCGACAATCCGCTGCGCACGGCCAAAGAGATTACCGCGCTGACACGCTACAGCGTGGGCGGTGGACCGCTCGGCGGTGGTGCCAACTCGTGGTTCAGCGTCGTTGCCGCAGACCCGGCCAATACGACATATCGCCGTTGGACGGCCGAAGTCACGGGTGCGTCGGCAACCGCCGACTTCCGCAACGAGGCAAACCAGTTCGGCTGGGTGGTCGAGATCGATCCGTACAATCCCACCTCGATCCCGCGCAAGCGGACCGCGCTCGGCCGCATGGCGCACGAAGGCGCGTGGCCCGGCCTGTTCGTCGCCGGACGCCGCCCTGCCTGGTACATGGGCGACGATGCGACTGGCGATTATTGCTACAAGTTCGTCTCGGCGACCCCCTGGGCAGCTGCCGATGCGACTGCCACCGACCGGCTCGCGATCGGCGACAAATACCTCGACACGGGCACGCTCTATGTCGCCCGCTTCAATCCCGACGGTTCGGGCCAGTGGCTGCCGCTGGTGTTCGGCACCGGGCCGCTGACGGCGGCGAACGCGGCCTATCCGTTCGCCGATCAGGCCGACGTGCTCACGCACGCACGCCTCGCCGGCGATGCGCTGGGCGCGACGCGGATGGATCGTCCCGAATGGACGGCGGTCAACCCGGCGAACGGCGAGATGTACCTGACGCTGACCAACGCCTCCACGCGCGGCGGCACGCTGCCGATCGATGCCGCGAATCCGCGCGCTTATGTCGATCCGCCGAGCACGGCGCGCGGCAATCGCAACGGCCACATCATCCGCCTGCGCGAGGCCGGTGACACGACCGAGGCGCTGACCTTCACCTGGGACATCTACGTCTTTGCCGCAGGGTCGGACCTCGACAGCGTCAACATCAACGTCTCTGGCCTGACCGCCGACAACGACATGTCGTCGCCCGACGGCCTGTGGTTCTCGCGTCCCCAGAATGCGGGCGGCGTCGGTACTCCGCTGATTTGGGTGCAGACCGACGACGGCGCGTTCACCGACGTCACGAACTGCATGATGCTGGTCGGGCAACCGGGGCGCGTCGGCGACGGCGGCACGCGGACGATCACGAGCACGCTCGCGAACGGCTCGACGGTCAGCCAGACGACGCGCGTCGGCGCGTTGCCGGGCACGAACCTGCGCCGCTTCCTCGTCGGCCCCAGGGGCTGCGAGATCACCGGCATCGACTCGACGCCCAACGGCCGCACGGTGTTCGTGAACATCCAGCATCCGGGCGAGACGGGATCGCCGACTCCGCCCAACCCGCTGCCGTCGAACTGGCCGGCGACACAGGGCGGCACGCCTGCGCCGACCGCACGCCCGCGTTCGGCAACGATCGTGATCACCAAGAACGACGGCGGCGTCGTCGGCGTCTAGACATAAGGCGGGGCGGTGCGGCAAGGACGGGAAATGACCCTGCACCTGTCGCGCCGCCAGATCGTGCAACTGCTTGGTGCGGCAGCGCTGCCGCTCCCCGCGTTCGGAAAGCGCCCGCCTATCGAGGCGCGGATGGTCGTCGAGGACGGTCGGCTGTGGGTGGGCGCACAGATCGGCGATCGGGCGCTGCGATTCGTCGTCGATACGGGCGCGGCGGGGAACTTCCTCCGCCCCGATCTCGCCAAGGCACTGTCGCTGGCCAACGTGTCGTCGGGATCGGCGGTGAGCGGGGTCGGCGGCAAGAGCCGCGTCGTCGGCGCGGTCGAAGCGCGCAACGTGCTGATCGGCGGCGTCGTACGGCAGGCGCGGATGCAGTTCTCGACCTATGACTTCGGGCGCGGACTCGGCGACGATGCCGCAGGCTTGCTCGCGGCGGGGCTCGTCACGGCCTATGACAGCGACCTGTTGCTTGGCGACACGATGGCGACATGGCGCATCTGGCTCGACGGGCGCGATGGGTTGCCGGAGGGCAAGCTGCTCGAAGGCGCGAGCGTCGCAAAGCGTGACGCGCGCGAAGCGTCCGAACGCATCGTTGCGACCGCGTCGATCGACGGCAAGTCCTATCGCCTGCTGGTCGATACCGGCGCGCCGCGCAGCCTGCTGCTGTTCTCGCGCGCGACCGTGCGCAGCGGCCTTTGGGATAGTCCGGCATGGTCGCCGAACCGGGTCA
>VYLL01000174.1_pt2 | contig 13278 bp, 14 predicted proteins | sample 5114301 | NCBI WGS metagenome assembly VYLL01 (sample SAMN12291809, study PRJNA351875) | freshwater metagenome | isolation source: freshwater lake | place: USA: Michigan, MSU2 Lake | collected 2011-08-16 | reverse complement strand
GCCGGTGGCGAAGAGTACGAGGTCGGTCGCGAACCCGTCCTGCCGCTTGAGCTTGACCTGCAGCGAGCCGTCCTCGTTCTTCGACAGGCTCTCGAAGGGCGCGTTGAACTTGAACTCGATGCCCTTGGTCATCGAAATCTGGAGCAGCCGGTCGCGGATCTGCGCGTCGTACCCGCGCAAAATGGTGTCGCCGCGGTTCACGATCACGACGTGCGAGCCGAACTGGTGAAAGATCCCTGCGAACTCGTTGGCGATATAGCCACCACCCGCGATGACAACGCGACGCGGCAGGCTCTCCAGATGAAAGACCTCGTTCGACGTGATGCCAAGCTCGCTGCCCGAAAACGCGGGCACCACCGGCCAGCCGCCCGTCGCGATCAGGATCATGCCCGCCGTGACCTCGCGTCCGCCCGCGAGCCTTACCGAATTGGGTCCGGTGACGACCGCGCGTTCCTTGACGATCTCGACATGCTGGTTGCCGAGCGTGTCGGCGTAGAGCCCCTCAAGCCGCGCAACCTCGGCGAGCACGGTGTCGCGCAGCGCCGGCCAGTCAAAATCGCAGTGCGGCACATTCCAGCCGAAGCGGCGCGCATCGGCAATATCCTCGGCGAAATGCGCGCCATAGACGAGCAGCTTCTTGGGCACGCAGCCACGAATGACGCAGGTGCCGCCGACCCGGTACTCTTCGGCAATCGCGACCTTGGCGCCATACCCCGCCGACACACGCGCCGCCCGCACCCCGCCCGAGCCTGCGCCGATCACGAAAAGGTCATAGTCGAAGCCGCTCACTGCGCGCTTGCCTCCTGCTGGTCGGTGTAAATGTCGGGCGTTGCGAGCGTCGCCTTCATACCCCCGCGCGCTCGATCAGCGCTTTGGTCGAGGGATCGAAAGCGCCCCGCGCGGTCGGATCGTCGATCCCTTTCGCCATTTCCTTGCCCAGCTCGACGCCGAACTGGTCGAAGGGGTTGATCCCGAGCATCGCCGCGCTCGTGAATGTCCGGTGCTCGTAGAATGCGATCAGCGCGCCGAGCGTGCGCGCGTCGAGCCGGTCGAGCAGGATCGTCGTCGACGGTCGGTTGCCCGGGTAGGCGCGCGCCGCATTGTCGTGACCCCGTCCGGTCATGAGCGCCGCCCCTTGCGCGAAGGCATTGACCAGCAGAAGCCGGTGATGCTCGGGGTCGAGACTGTCGCCACCCTCGACCACCGCGACGAACTCGACCGGCACAATATGTGTGCCCTGATGCAGCAGCTGGAACACCGCGTGCTGTCCGTCGGTCCCTACCCCGCCCCAGGTAATGGGCACGCTCGGACGGCCCAGCGGCTTGCCCTCGGCGGTCACCGACTTGCCGTTCGATTCCATCTCGAGCTGTTGGAGGTAGCTTGGCAGCAGCCGGAGACGCTCGTCGTACGCAAAGGTCGCGCGCGTCTCGCATCCCCACGTCTGCGCGTAGAGCAAGTCGGCGAACGCCGCGAGCATCGGCACGTTCTCGTGCGGCGCGGTCAGGCGGAAATGGCGGTCCATCTCGCCTGCGCCTTCGAGAAGCTCTTCGAAACAGTCCCAGCCGAGCGCGAGTGCCGCTGGAAAGCCGATCGACGACCACAGCGAGTATCGCCCGCCCACACTTTCGGCGAACGGCAGGATCCGCGTCTCGTCGACGCCCCAGGCCATTGCTTTCTCCGGCGTGGCGGTCAGCGCGATCACGCGCGAGAAGGGGTCGTCGACCCCGTGCTCCTCGAGCCAGTTCACCGCGCTCGCCGCGTTCAGCATCGTCTCGGTCGTCGTGAACGTCTTCGAAGCGACCACGACGATCGTCGCCGCCGGATCGAAATCCGCGACCGCATGCTCCAGTGCAAGCCCGTCGATATTCGACACGATCGCGACGTCGTAGCGCAAACGGTCGTGCGACAGCGCATCGACGAGCAGGTCGGGACCAAGCGCCGACCCGCCAATGCCGATGTGCACGATATGCTGGATGGTCCCGAGCGCATCGCCTTCGATCGCGTCGATGAGCGCGCGCATCCGTTCGTGCAGCGCACGCGACTTCGCCACATCGTCCTCGCTTCCCTCGCCGCGTTCGGCGGTGTGCGTCGCGGCGCGCCCCTCGCTCGTGTTCACGATCTTGCCGGCGAACAGCGCCTCGCGTTTGCCCGCGACGTCCATCGCCTTCGCAAGCCTCTCAAAGGCGGCGACGGCGTCACCCGACAGGTGGGTCTTTGCGAAATCGAACCGCATCCCGCACACCTCGTGCGCGAGCGCGTCCAGCCGGTCCGCATCGTTCGCGAAAAGCTCGACCAGCGTCGGGCGCGGCAGCGCTTCGAGAGTGCCCCAGTCGCTCATTAGCGGCGCACCACGATACGGCGGCCGTCGCGCGTCGACCAGACTGCCGTCCCGTCCCCGCGATCCTCGAACCGGTCGATTCCTTCGAGCATCCGGATGACGATGACCTCCTGCGCCATCAGGTCGGGCGGGCACGCCATGCGTGTCGACATCAGCGGGCCGATCCGAACGCGGTCGCCGGTACGACGGTAAAATCCGGAAATACGGTTGCACCCGGCGTTGCCCGAAATCCGGTCGCCGCTGATCGTCACCTTGGCGGGCCGCACCAATGCTTTCAGGCCATCCAGCTCGACGATTGTCCAATCGGTCGCAACTGCACCGCCCGCTGCAGGACGGGGTCTCTCCAGGGTCGGCATCGACTCTCCGTCGTAGCGGACGTCCTCTCCGCAGCCGGAAAGCGTGCGACCGCCATAGCTCACCTTGACCGTGTCGCTGAACCGCACGCCGGTCATGCTGTCCTCGCAGCCACCGGGGGTCCGCGACCAGTCGAGCTGGTCGAGCGGTATCGTTGCGACCTGCTTGCCATAATCCCAGCGCAGCGTCGCGCGACCGGCGCGGTCGTCGACCATCAGTGACCAGCCCGGTTCCCGGCCCTGTGCCTCGAATGTCGGGCGCGTCACCGGCGGCAGCGGCCGGGGTCTAGGTGCCTTGCGCTTCGGCGGGGTGGCGGCGGCAGCGGCTGCGAGCAGCACCGTGGCGATCATGGAACACCTCCTTCGCTTGACCGCGCGCCCGCCATGTGGCCAAGCCGCGCGCCGATGACCGTCAGCCCTAGCCTGTCCGCCGCGTCCGCGCGACCGAAGAAATCGGACACGCGCGATTTCGTGGAGTTCCTCGTCAAGCTCGTGATCATCGTGGTGCTGATCCGGAGCCTGTTCGTCGCGACCTTCTCGATCCCGTCGGAATCGATGATGCCGCGCCTCCTCGTCGGCGACTATCTGTTCGTCCAGAAATGGCCTTACGGCTATTCGCGCCACAGCTTTCCCCTTTCGGCTGTGCCGTTCGAGGGCCGCATCTTCGGGCGGCTGCCCGAACGCGGCGACGTCGTCGTGTTCAAGACGCCTGCCGACAACCGCACCGATTACATCAAGCGCGTCATCGGCCTGCCCGGCGACACGGTCGCAATGCGCGCCGGTCAGCTGGAGCTGAACGGCAAGCCGGTGCCGAAGGTCCGCATCGACGACTATGTCCAGCCGGTTACGCCCAACGCACCGTGCTTCGGTCCCGAGTTCACCGAAGCCGGGTCGGACGGCGGGACGCGGTGCCGCTACCCGCAGTTCCGCGAGACGCTGCCGAACGGCAAAAGCTATGCGGTGCTCGACATCGGCATCAGCGACGGTGACGAGACACGCACCTTCACCGTGCCTGCGGGCCATGTCTTCCTGCTCGGCGATGATCGCGACAAGAGCGCCGACAGTCGCTTCCCGCCGGTCAAGGACGGCGGCGTCGGCATGGTGCCGGTCGAAAACCTCGTCGGCCGCGCTTGGGTGAGTGTGTTTTCGACCGATGGTTCCGCGCAGTGGCTGCTGCCCTGGACGTGGGCGAGCGCTGCGCGGCCCGAACGGATCGGCGAGGGATTTTGAGCGATCTGGCGGTCTGGCTTGAAGCGGCGCTCGGTGCGGTTCCGAGCGACCTGTCGCTCTACGAGCGTGCGCTGACGCACGGCAGCCACGGCGGCGCGAACTACCAGCGGCTTGAATTCCTCGGGGACCGGGTCCTCGGCGTGACGGTTGCCGACTGGCTCTACAGGCGCTTCTCCGACGCCCCTGAAGGCGAGCTGTCGCGCCGGCTCAACACGCTCGTCACCGGCCCGGTCTGCGCGGAGGTGGCGCGCGAGATCGGTGTCGGTCGGCACCTGCGCCTCGGCAAACAGGCGCGCGACGACGGCGGGGTCGAGAGCGACAACATCCTGGGCGACGTCACCGAGGCGCTGATCGGTGCGCTCTATCTCGATCACGGGATGGACGCCGCGCGCACGTTCATCCGCACGCACTGGGCCGCCCGCGTCGAGGGACCGGCGAAGGCGCCGAGCCATCCCAAGTCAGCGTTGCAGGAATGGGCTGCTGCCAACAACCGCCGCGCACCGGTCTATACGCTCACCGACCGGAGCGGGCCGCATCACGCGCCGCGCTTCACGGTCACGGCGAGCCTCGGCCCGGCCGGGTCAGCAACCGCCACCGGCTCGTCCAAGCAGGAAGCCGAAACGGCCGCAGCAGCTGCTTTGCTGGAGCAACTCAAGTGACCCAGGCCTGTGGCATGATCGCCGTCGTCGGCGCGCCGAACGCGGGCAAGTCGACGCTCGTCAACGCGCTCGTCGGACAGAAGGTGGCTATTGTCAGTCCGAAGGCGCAGACGACGCGCACACGACTGATGGGCGTCGCAATGACCGGCGACACACAGATCGTGCTGGTCGATACGCCCGGCATATTCGACGGGAAACGCCGCTTCGATCGCGCGATGGTTCAGGCCGCATGGGGGGGTGCTGCGGACGCTGACCTGATCGCAGTCGTCGTCGATGCAAAGGCGGGCGTCGGCGGCGGCAAGCTCGACGCGATCCTGACCGGGCTCGAGACGCGGCCCGAGGCAAAGCTGCTCGTGCTGAACAAGGTCGACATCGCCGACAAGGAACGACTGCTGAAGCACGCTGCGACGCTCAACGCACGGCTGCCCTTCGCCGACACGATGATGGTCAGTGCCGCGACCGGCGACGGGATCGATGACCTCAAAGCACGCCTGGCGGCCGCCTGCCCCCCGGGGCCGTGGATGTTCCCGGCCGACCAAGCCTCGGACGCGACCGACCGCGTGCTCGCCGCCGAGATTACGCGCGAACAGATCTTCCTCCAGCTTTACCAGGAGCTGCCCCAGGCCTGCGCCGTCGCGACCGAGCAGTACAAGGAACGCCCGGACGGGTCGGTCGAAATCCACCAGCAAATCCTTGTCGCGCGCGAGAGCCAGCGCGCGATCGTGCTCGGCAAGGGTGGCGCGCGGTTGAAGGACATTGGCAGCAGGGCGCGCGCCGAGCTCGGCAAGCTGCTGGGTGCGAAGGTTCATCTCTACCTCCACGTCAAGGTCGCGCCGAACTGGGACGAAGACCGTGGCCTCTATCGCGACATTGGACTCGACTGGGTCGATTAGAGCGTGATCTAGGCAACGCGGCGTTAACTCCCTGCCGCGCATAGCCATCGCCGTGGTGGGGCCCACTCGTACCTTGCGGGGATGCGATGAAGCTCTTCGGGATTTCGGTGCGGGCGCAAGCAGCCGAGCAAACGGCGCAGGCGCGCGTTGATTCGATCGTGTCGGCAGCCCGGCGGCATGCCGCGGCGCCTGCGGAGCGTCGGCCGCAACGAACCGCGCCATTGCCGCAAACCGATCGCACCTCAGCGCCGCTCGACTTGCGGATCGAACAAGAGCTGCACTTCGCCCGCCGCCTCATCGAGGGGCTAGGTGACACGTTGAGCGACGATCCGATCCTCGTCCACCGTCATGGCACCGCGCTTCAGGCGATCGATGTGCTGACGCAGACGCTGGGCCATCTGGCCAATGTCGTCGGCGCGCTGGATCGCGAGGCGGCGGTCGAGCGCATCGGCATGCACGAACTCAAGGCGCGGCTCCAGCGTTCCGACGGCCTTGCGGCACCGGCCGCGCTCAATCGCACCGACGCCAACCCCTTCAGCCGGCACTGATCTGCGCCACCCAGGCCGGAACGAGTGCGCTTGCCGGCCCGAGCCGCAACTCGTGGAACATCGCGCTGCCCGCCGAACGTTCGAGGTTGAGCTCGAGCGTTCGCGCACCCGAATAACGCGCCGCCTCGACGAACCCCGCCGCCGGATAGACGGCACCTGACGTGCCGATCGACACGAACAGGTCCGCGTCGGACAGGGCGCGGTAAATGCGGTCCATCTCGTACGGCATTTCGCCGAAGAAGACGATGTCGGGCCGCAGCGCCAGCGCATCGCACGCACCGCACGCCATCCCGGGCGGTAGACGGCCGTCCCAAGGCCCGCGATCTCCGCATACGGCGCACAGGGCACTTAGCAGCGCGCCGTGCATGTGGAGCAAGCGTTTGGCACCCGCACGCTCGTGGAGATCGTCGACGTTCTGCGTGACGATCAGCAATTCGCCCGGCCATTCCGCATCGAGCCGCGCGAGCGCGCGATGCGCGGCGTTGGGATCGACCGTCGCAAGCGCCGCGCGGCGTTCGTCGTAGAAGCGGTGCACAAGGTCGGGATCGCGCAGCAAGGCTTCGGGCGTACAGACATCCTCAACCCGATGCCCCTCCCACAATCCGCCGTGCCCGCGGAAGGTGGCAAGCCTGCTCTCAGCCGAGATGCCTGCGCCGGTCAGAATAACAAGGTTGTTCATCGGGGCTCCTCGCCCATGCCGATGCTCCTGAGCAACACCCGGCCCTCGATCCCGATCATCAGGCGCAGGGCATCGTTGACCCGGTGTTCCGCCGCGCTGTCGAGTTGCATCGCGCCCCACATGAGGAACCCCTGCCCAATTCGGTTGCCGATGTCGCGCATCAGGGGGTCGCCGCGCGCCGAAAGGCTCGCGATCTCGAGCCAGAGCGCCATGTAGGGCCAGAACTGGTCGTCAAGCAGCACGGTTACCAGCCGCGCCTCGAGTTCGGCGAGCGGCAGCAGTTCGGGCGCAATGTGTTGCGCAAGCGCCGCCGTCATGCGCGCAGCGACACTCTCGAGCACCGTGCCCAGCAATTCGGCCTTGTCGGCAAAATAGTACAGCAGCATCCGGTCGCTCGTTCCTGCTGCCTTCGCAAGCGGACGCAGGCTGGCACTTCTGAGGCCGCAGGCGAGCACATGATCGGTCAGACGCTCGATCAGTGCGCTACGGCGGGCCTCGTCCTTCGGCATCGAAAATTACCCTAGCGGCTGCTAGGCGGCGAAGCTATGTAGCGACCGCTACGGAGTCTTGGGAGCAGCGCGATGACCGATTTTGACCAACGCTGGCTGACGGTCTGGTGCGGCGCGGTCGCATTGTTCGGGCTGATCCTCTTTACGGCCGGCTGGGCCACGACCGACCCGATCGCGCGCATGCCGTTCGCGCTACTCGGAAATCCGCTGCCTGCCGAGCCAGACCGGTACTTGCGCTTCACGACGTCGCTGATGGGCGCGGTGACGTTCGGCTGGGCATCGGCGCTCTATGCGGCGTTCCGCGCGGCATGGGCATTGCCGAGCGGTACCGGGCCGGTCTGGCGCACCATAACCGGAGGAATCGCCGTCTGGTATCTCATCGACTCGGTCGCATCGATCGCAAACGGGTTCGCGCTCAACGCGGTGTCGAACACGGTGTTCGTCGCGCTCTATCTCGTTCCCCTTCTGCGCAGCGGTGTGTTGCGCGGCTGACCTTGGCGCGCGATAGGAGCGCGCATGACCGCTATCGGCATCCTCGGCAGCAAAGGGCGCATGGGGCAGGCAATCGCTGCGATTGCACCCTCGCTCGGTGCGGCAGTCACGGGCGGCGCGGATGCGGGCGACGACGTCGCGAAGCTTGCGAAGAAGGCGGACGTTCTCGTCGATTTTTCCACACCCGCCGCGCTTGCCGCCAACCTGACAGCCGCGCGGCTGACGAAAACCGCCATAGTCATCGGCACCACCGGGCTCGACGGGGCGCACCACGCGATGATCGACGATGCCGCGCGCGAGATTGCCGTGCTTCAGGCGGCGAACACGTCGCTCGGCGTTAACCTGCTCGCGGCGCTCGTCGCGCAAGCGGCAGCGCGGTTGGGCGAGGAATGGGACATCGAGATCCTCGAGATGCACCACCGGCACAAGGTCGATGCGCCGTCGGGCACCGCGCTGCTGCTCGGGCAAGCTGCAGCGAATGCCCGCGGCAAGAGCCTGCCCGAACTGAGCCGCTTCGACCGCGACGGGCGGCGCGACGTCGGCAGCATCGGCTTTGCGAGCCTGCGTGGCGGGTCGGTCGCGGGCGACCACATGGTGGTGCTGGCGGCGGATGGCGAGCGAATTGAACTAAGCCACCGCGCTGAAAGCCGCGAGATCTTCGCGCGCGGCGCGGTCAGGGCTGGGCTTTGGCTCGTGGAGAAACCGCCGGGACGCTACACGATGGTTGATATGCTCGGTCTGTAAGCGCGGTGATGGAACGAGACCGCGCAAGCAAGAAGTAGCAGCCACTCGTCAGCTTGCACTTTGTTTGCTATATGTTCCGCATGTCGTCGACTTCCCGACCTGCAAGAGGCGCCACGCGCAACGCGCTGAGCGATCGTTTCCAAGCGGCCGCCCGCGAGGACGATGGTGACTGGCTGGACGCGCGCCAATCCATCGACGGGACTTCGCCGACCGTTCGCACTCAAGTCACTGTCGAGAATTCCAAGACGATCATCTCGCGCAACCAGTCGCCGGACGTGCCGTTCGACCATTCGATCAACGCTTATCGCGGCTGCGAGCACGGCTGCATCTATTGCTTCGCCCGTCCGACGCACGCGTTTCACGACCTCTCACCAGGCCTCGATTTCGAGACGAAGCTGTTCGCGAAGCCGGATGCTGCAAAACTGCTTCGCGCAGAACTCGGCAAGCGCGACTATGTCTGCGCGCCGATTGCGATGGGGACGAACACCGATCCCTATCAACCGATCGAGCGCGACTGGCGGATCACGCGCCAATGCATCGACGTACTCGCGGAGTGCGACCACCCGCTGATGATTACGACCAAGTCCGACCGCGTGACGCGCGATCTCGATCTCCTCGGGCCGATGGCGGCAAAGAGGCTGGTTTCCGTGATGATCTCGATCACGAGCCTTGACCCGAAGATTGCGATGACGCTCGAACCCCGCGCGCCTTCCCCGCGCAAACGGCTGGCGGCAGTCGAGGCGCTGGCGAAGGCAGGCGTGCCGGTTCAGGTCTCGATCTCACCGTTGGTCCCCGCGATCACCGATCACGAGACCGAGGCCATTCTCGAAGCTGCAGCGGACGCCGGTGCGACGCGCGCGTCGTTCATCCCCGTGCGTCTGCCGTGGGAAGTTGCTCCGCTTTTCCGTGCGTGGCTTCACGAACACTATCCCGCGCGCGCGGGCAAGGTCATGGCAATCATCAACGACATTCGCGGCGGTCGCGACAATGATCCGGAGTTCGGCTCGCGTATGCGCGGACAGGGCGCATGGTACGAGCTGATGCGCACCCGCTTCCTAATCGCTTGCAAGCGCTACAATTTGCGCGGACCCCGGGTTGAACTCCGAACCGACCTGTTCAAGCCGCCACGTGGGCCGCAGGGGGAGTTGTTCTAGGCGGCGAGCTGATAATCCCGGTACTGGGCGCGCAGTTCGGCCTTCATTACCTTACCCGTGCCCGTGAGCGGCAGGCTTTCGACAAAGACAATCTCGTCGGGCAGCCACCATTTGGCGACGCGCTCGGCGAGGTAGGCGAGGACATCGCCGGCCGCGATATCGGTACCGGGTTTGCGTACGATAAGGAGCAGCGGGCGTTCGTCCCATTTCGGGTGCGCGATGCCGATCGCGGCGGCCTGCGCCACGCCCGGACAGCCGACTGCGGCATTCTCGAGCTCAACCGAACTGATCCACTCGCCGCCCGACTTGATCACGTCCTTGCTACGGTCGGTGATCTGCATGGTCCCGTCTGGGTGCAGCACCGCGACATCGCCGGTGTCGAACCATTGCTCATCATCGACGGCGTCCTCCTCCATCTTGAAGTAGCGCTTGACGACCCACAGCCCGCGGATCTGCAGGTTGCCCGACGTCTGGCCGTCGCGCGGCGCGACGTTGCCGTCCTTGTCGATCACGCGGAGCTCGACGCCGAAGGGCACGCGGCCCTGGCGCACGGTCTCGTCGACGCGCTCGTCAAAGCTCATGTCGTCCCAGGCTGCCGAAGGCGCGCCCATGGTGCCGATGGGCGAAGTTTCGGTCATGCCCCAGGCGTGGTTGAGGCGGATGCCCATCTTCATCAGCCGCTCGATCATCATCCGCGGGCATGCGGTGCCGCCAATCGTGACGATGCGCAGCTTGCCCAGGCTCGTATCCTCGCCCTTGGCTGCGAGGGTGTCGAGATGCTGGAACATGCCGAGCCACACCGTCGGCACGCCTGCGGAGTGCGTCACGCCCTCGTCGAGAAACAGGCGGTGGAGCACGGCAGGCTCATTGCTCACCGAATAGACAACCTTCACACCTGCCGCCGCGCCCGCGAACGGGAGGCCCCAAGCCGCTGCGTGGAACATCGGCACGATCGGCAGGATCACTGCCTGTGGGCTGAGGTCGAACACCGATGGCGCGATTTCGGCCATCGCGTGCAGCATTGTCGAGCGGTGTTCGTAGAGCACGCCCTTCGGATTGCCCGTCGTGCCGCTGGTATAGCACAGCATGCAGGGATCGCGCTCATCGCCGATATGCCAGTCGTAGGCGCCGTCGTGTTGCGCAATCAGCGGCACGAAGTCGGTGTCGAAGCAGATGAAACGCTCGACCGTCGTCAGGTGCGGCTTCAACCGCTCGATGACCGGCGCGAACATCGCGTCGTACATCAGCACGCGGTCCTCGGCGTGATTGATGATGTAGATCAGCTGCTCGTCGAACAGGCGGACGTTGAGCGTATGGATGACGCCCCCGCATCCGACCGTTCCGTACCACGCAACCAAGTGACGATGGTGATTCATCGCGAACGTCGCGACGCGGTCGGCAGGCGCAATGCCCATCGCGACCAGAGCCTGTGCAAGCCTCTTGGCGTCGCGGGCGACCCCCGCCCAATCCGTCCGCTCGATCGTGCCGTCAGCCCAGCGCGTCACAATCTCACGACTGCCGCACTCGCGCGCAGCATGGTCGATCAGGTGCGTCACCCGAAGCGACCAGTCCTGCATTCCTCCGCTCGGACGCATTTCTCTCTCCCTTTTCTATCCGACCAGCGCGAGCTTTGGCGGCTCCTGCGGCGCGAGGGTCATTTCGGTCACGCCATCGATCCGTTCAAGTGCCCCGGCCAGTTCGCCATCGACAAGGAAGTCGCGTCCGAGGCGGAGGTTTGCGTTTCCGCCGTCGCTCAAGGGCACCCGCAGGACCACGTCACACCGCCCGCCGCGCGGCAGAGCCGCGGCAAGCGCATGGATTGCCTCCGCCCGGTCGATCGTCAGCATCGCCTTCAATCGTGCATTGCCCGCGAGGGTTTCGAGCCGCTGGGCACGTCGTACGGTGATGCGCGGCGTCTCTTCGCCGGGCAGCCGTTCGAGTTCCACCCCGAGCAGCGCGCAGCCGCCAGCACGGCCGAGGTCTTCCAGAGCGCTATGCGCTTCCTCGTCGAAGCAATTCGCCTGGAACTGCCCGCTTTCGTCGCTGAGCGCGACCGACATGAAGCGGTTGCCGCGCTTCGACGTGCGCCAGCGGACCTCTTCGACGAGTGCCGCCATCGTCGCATTGGCGCGGCCCTCGCCGCCCGCCGACCCGCACAGTGCTGTGAAGCTGCGTGCGCCATGGGCGTTGGCAACGTGCCGATAGCGGTCGACAGGATGGGCGGAAAAATAGAAGCCGAATGCTTCTTTTTCCGCAGCCATCCGCTCGGCCATCGACCATTTCGCCGACAACGGGATCTGGATCGCGGCGACCGAGGCTGCGCCTTCGCCGAACAAGCCGCCCTGCCCGCTTGTGCGACCGTCTTCAGCCGAGGCGGCGACCGCGAGCGTCGTCTCGGCCACAGCAAACACCCCGGCCCGGTTGTCGTTGAGCGCGTCGAGCGCGCCCGAGGCGGCAAGGCTCTCGATCTGCTTGCGGTTGAGGAGCCGTGCGCTGATACGGCCCGCAAAATCGTCGAGGCTCGCGAACGCGCCCTGTGCCGCGCGCTCCTTGCACAGCTCCGCCATTGCCCCCTCACCCACGCCTTTCAGCGCGCCGAGCGCGTAGCGGACTGCCAGCGCATCGCTGTGCGCTTCAACGGTGAAGTCGGCCTGGCTCGCGTTGATGCATGGCGGGAGCAGCGCGACATTCATCCGACGCATATCGTCGACAAATACGGCGAGCTTGTCGGTGTTGCCGAGGTCAAACGCCATCGATGCGGCGTAGAAATCGTGCGGGTAATGCGCCTTGATCCAAGCGGTCTGGTAGCTAAGCACAGCATAGGCGGCCGCGTGGCTCTTGTTGAAGCCGTAGTTCGCGAATTTGTCGATCAAGTCGAACAGCTCGTTCGCCTGTTTTCGCTCGATCCCGTTCGTGCCGCAGCCCTCGACGAAGATCGCGCGCTGCGCGTCCATCTCGGCCTTGATCTTCTTGCCCATCGCACGGCGCAGCAGGTCGGCCTGCCCCAGCGTGTAGCCCGCGAGCACCTGCGCGGCCTTCATCACCTGTTCCTGATAGACGATGATACCATAGGTTTCGGCCAGCACGTCCTCGAGCAGCGGGTGCGGATATTCGATCTTCACGCGCCCGTTCTTGCGGTCGCCGAACAGGGGAATGTTGTCCATCGGCCCCGGACGGTAGAGCGCGCCGATGGCGATGATGTCGCCGAAGTTCGACGGCCGGACCTGCGCGAGCGCGCGCCGCATCCCTTCTGATTCGAGCTGGAACACACCGACCGTGTCGCCGCGCTGAAGAAGCGCATAGACAGCCTCGTCGTCCCAGCCGAGCGCATCGAGATCGGGCCGGTGCCCCTCGCGCTTTTCGATCAGGTCGAGCGCGCGCTGCAGGACGCTGAGCGTCTTCAATCCGAGGAAGTCGAACTTGACGAGCCCCGCCTTCTCGGCGTCTTTCATGTCGAACTGCGTGACCGGCATGTCAGAGCGGGGATCGCGGTAGAGCGGTACGAGCTGGTCGAGCGGCCGGTCGCCGATAACGACGCCCGCTGCGTGCGTCGACGAATGCCGCGGCGCGCCCTCGAGCTTCATCGCAAGGTCGAACAGCCGCCGGACGTCGGGGTCGTTCTTGTACTCGCCCGCGAGCTCCGACACGCCGTTGAGCGCGCGCTTCAGGTCCCACGGGT
>VYLL01000514.1_pt1 | contig 13289 bp, 15 predicted proteins | sample 5114301 | NCBI WGS metagenome assembly VYLL01 (sample SAMN12291809, study PRJNA351875) | freshwater metagenome | isolation source: freshwater lake | place: USA: Michigan, MSU2 Lake | collected 2011-08-16 | reverse complement strand
GTCTTGACGAGCACGCCATCGCCCTGCCCGACGTCGATGAAATAGAATTCGAGCAGCGACGCTCCACCCAGCGCTGCGTTGTCGATCCAGCCGGTCTGCCCGCGCACCTTGACCTGGGTCCGCGCCGTCCCTTGTGCCAGGACGCGGACGCCGTCGCCCCAGAGCACGAAACACCGCGGTGCCTTGCCAGCGGCGTCGTTTTCGTTCGCAAAGACCTTTGCGGTGTCGGCTTTGACGAAATCGTCGAACTGCGGGTCGAACGGCATAACGCTTCCCCTCGTTACGCGACCGTCACCATGATGATCACGCGCGGTGTCGAAAATGTGACCGCAGGACCGCGAGGCGAAAAAAGGGCCAGAAGGTCTGTAAGCCGGGTTCTGTCCTCCCTTTCGGGATAGGCGACCATTCCTCTACGAGCGCCGTCGCCGACGCTCTCTAGCAACCAACCCGGACGACAGAGCCGAGCAGGCCCGTGCGCCGTCCCTATTCGGTCTTGCTCCCGGTGGGGTTTGCCGTGCCGACGCTGTTGCCAGTGTCGCGGTGCGCTCTTGCCGCACCGTTTCGACCTTGCCGGGCCGAAGCTGTGGCGGTCTGTTTTCTGTGGCACTTTCCCTGACCCCGGACTTTGATCCGGGGCCGCCGGGCGTTACCCGGCACCGTTGCTCTGCGGAGCCCGGACTTTCCTCGCGCGGCAAGCCGCCCGCGGTCGCCCGACCTTCTGGCGACGTGACCATAGCGCGCATCAAGCCGATTGGCGAGGCCGCACCGCCTTGGCCAGTTTCATGCTCGGCCACCAGACAAGCCACGCCTCGACCACCAGGATCGGCACGACGAAGCTGAGCCATTCGGACGACACCGAACGCACATTGTCTGACGCGATGAAGAAGAACAGTTCGTCGTAAAACAGGGTGATTCCCCTGATCCAGACGAATGCGAGTGCAACTGCGAATCCCCTGATGACAAAGGCGCGATGCGTCGCGAAATCGCGCCTCACCGCCGCCTTCCACGCCGCGATCGAAAAACCGAACCAGACGATTGCGAACAGCGCGAGCGGGATCTGGCGACCCTCGCCGTCGATGGTAAGGCCTAGCCAGAAGGCCATCACCGCTGTGACCAGCGACAGGATGAGATACGTCCGACCGGCCACCCTGTGTACCTTGGGGAAATTGCGACGGAGGCGCCCGCTGAACTGAAGCGGACCAAGCACCAGCAGGGGGAGTGCAAGCGCGGCATGCGCATTGAACCAGAACAGGCGGTTAAGCCACGTTTCGCCGGGCCGAAGCTCGCGCTCGGGCAGGTAGGGCAGCGTATCGATCAGGAAGAACCCGATCACGAAGACGAGCAGCGCCCAAAGCGCATAGCGCGTGAGCGGCTGCGCGTGGTCAGTCATCGCCCTGCGGCTTGGGAAGCAGCAGCGCAAGGAGGAGGCACCGGCACTCCATGTCGATCGTCCCGTCGAGCAACTCGGGCCGAAAACGGCGCTGAAACGCAACGACCGCGGCGAGCGGATCGGTTACGTCGTAGCCGAAGCGCTCCAGCGCGAGCAGGAACCCGGCATCGGTCCAGCCCGGGTCCATCAGGTTCTTGGTCGGACGCGGGAGCGCGAGCCGGCGCTTTGCAAGCGTCGCCCAGGGGAACAGCTCGCCCGGATCCTGTTTGCGCGCCGGCGCGATGTCCGAATGGCCGACGACATTGCCGCGCGTGATCGCGTGGCGATCCTTGATGTCGGCGACGAGCCGGACGACCGCCTCGATCTGCGCGTCCGGGAACGGGCGGTAGCCCCATTCATGGCCCGGATTGACGATCTCGATGCCAACGCTCGCCGAGTTGACGTCCTCTTTCACGTCGCGCCAGCTCGACTTGCCCGCATGCCAGGCGCGCTTCTCTTCGGGAACCAGACGGAGAATCTGGCCGTCCTCGGCGACAACATAGTGCGACGAGACCTTGGACTCGGGGATCGTCAGTTGCCGTATCGCCGCTTCCGCGGTTTGCATGCCGGTATAGTGGAGCACGATGATGCTGACGGGCGCGCGCCGTTCGTCGAAGTTCGGCGACGGCGTTTCGATGATCCCCTCGATCAACCCTGTCTCTCCCCGGCGCGCGCGGTGCGTGTCGTCACAATGGCAACGCCCGCAAGCGCGACCACGCCGCCGAGTATCATAGCGGGTGTGAGCGGATTGCCAAAGGCGATGCTCGCCGCCGCAACCGCGATGACGGGAGAGGCGAGCGTCAGCGGGATGACATCGGCAATCGGATGGCGCTGGAGCAACCACGCCATCCCGCCTGCGCCGATCAGCGTCGAGCAGAGCGCCGAAAAAACGATGGCGAGCAGGGCCGTCGGCGGGATCGCCGCGACCCCGCGCATCGCATCGGGTTCGAGGACGAGCGCGGCCGGCCCAAGGAGGATCACACCGCCGAGGCCGACCCAGGCATACATGTTCGGCACCGACACGCCGACAAGTCGCCGCTGGATGAGAGATCCGACCGCCCAGAGAAACGACGCGCACGCGGTGAGCAGCAGTCCGGGGATCTCGCGCGCGACGCCGGGATCGAAGACCAGCATTGCGCATCCACTCACGGCAAGCGCCACGCCCGCGACACGGATGATCCCCACCCGCTCTTTCAGGAACGCGACCGCGAGCAGCAGCGAAAACGGTGCGCCGAGCAGGTTCGCGATGGCGAGCGCGGCAACATTCGACGTGATCGCGACCGAGATGTTGGTGATCGCGAAGAACAGCCCGCCGATAACCGCCGACAGCAGCGCCAGTTCGCGCATACGCCCCGGCACGACCGCCATCCAGGGCAGGCATGCGACAAGCACGATGGCCTGCCGGAGGAAAGCTGCAGTGAAGGGGGGAACCTCGTTGACCGAAACCTTGATCGCGACGATGTTCAGGCCCCAGACGAGGTTCATCGCGATTGCGACTGCCCAGTCGCGTGCCTCGAATCGCGTTGCCATTGCCTCCGCTTAGCCGGAAGCTGCGCGCTTGCACTCCCTCGATACCTCATGGGCGGCAACATAAAGCCCGCGCATGCCCGGATGCGCCGCGAAGCGGTCGGTCTGGCCGATCACCGTTTCCCCAGCACCGAGCACCAGCACCCCGCCGGGGTCGAGCGCGTCGGCGAGCCGGTCGAACACCTGCGTTCGCAGCGGTACCGCGAAGTACATCAGGACGTTGCGGCACAGGACCAGGTCGAAGCGTCCCGGTGCAGCATTACGGATATCGTGCGTCGCAAAGCGGAGGTCGCGCTGGAGGTTCGGGTTCGCGACCCACTGCTCGCCCTCCTCGCGAAACCAGCTGAGCATCGTGCGCACCGGCAGACCGCGCTGGATTTCAAATCGGCTGAAGCGACCTGCCTTTGCACGAAGGACCGCGCTCGCCGATATGTCGGACGCGAGGATATCGAAGCTCCACCCCGCCCAGCGCGCTGCGTTCTCGCGCAGCAGGATCGCGAGCGAATAGGCTTCCTGCCCGGTCGAACACGCCGCCGACCAGATGCGTATGCGCCGCTCCGCTCCGCGAGCCGAGCGGATCGCGTCCAGTGCCTCCCGGTCGATCTGTTCGAACACCCCCGCATCGCGGAAGAACGAAGTTTCGTTGTTCAGCAGCGCATCGACGACCTTGCCCGCGAGGAGCTTGTCGCGCCCGGCAGCCAGCCTGCCGACCAGCGCATCGACGCTTGCCAGCCCCTCATCGCGGAGCACCGCTTTCAGCGAAGACTCGATCCGCCACCGCCGTGCGGGCGACAGATGCTGTCCGGTGCGCGCCTCGACAAGCGCGGTGAGCACCTGCGTCGCGGCATCGTCCGGCGCGCTCATGCCGCACCTCGTGCCGCGAGGTGGCGCGCGAGGTCTGCGGGCGACCCGACAACGCTCGCGAGCCCGTCGCTCACGACCGATCCCGGCATCCCCCAGACGGCACTCGTCGCGCGGTCCTGTGCGATCACCGATCCGCCCGCGTCGATAACGGATTGCGCGCCGATGCGGCCGTCGCGACCCATGCCGGTCAGAACGACGGCGGTCGCGTCCGCTCCGGACGCTGCCGCCACAGATTGGAACATCGGGTCGACCGAGGGGCAACAGCGGCTAGGTGCGGCTTCATGCGAAAGGCGTGCGCGAAGAACGCCGTCGCCGCGATCGGCGCAAAGGTGCGCGATGCCGGGCGCGACCAGCACGCAGCCCCGCTCGATCCGCTGGCCGTCGAACGCAACCATCGCGGCACGGCCCGACATCGCTGCCACTTGCTCGGCGAAATAGGGCATGAAGCTGGGTGGCAAATGCTGGGTGAGGAGGACCGGCGCGTCGAAGTCGCGGGGAAGCGCAGCGAAGAAGTCGGCCAACGCAGGCAACCCGCCGGTCGACGAGCCGACTGCGACAAGCTCGACCGGCGCGAGCGCAGGCGCCCGAAGCCGGTGGAGGTCTACTCGACCGGATCGCGCCCGCGCGTGGCCCAATCGCCGGATGCGCTCGTTCAAAACTTCGCCGAAACTCTGGTTGAGCTGCCCTGCCTCGGGCTTGGCGAGCGTGTCGGCAGCGCCCAGCGAGAGCGCGCGGAGGGTTGATCGCGCGCCCTCCCGCGCGGCCGATGCCACCACGAGAACTCGCGCCCCGCCGCCTGCGGCAAGCAGGCCGGGCAGCGCATCGAGGCCGCCCAAACCAGGCATTTCCAGATCGAGCAGCACGACATCAGCAGTGTTTGCACGCAGCCAGTCGATTGCCGCAAGCGCGCTGCCGACACTTGCCGACACCGACAAGGCAGCGTCGCTCTTGACGATCCGCTCGAGCGCCGCGCGCGCGACAACCGAGTCGTCGACGATCAGGACCGAGACGGGCCGCCTGGCGTTACGGTCTTCGGAACATCGGACGACGGCCTGCGCCGTCATGTCAGGCGAATCCGACGAACTGGAGCTTGGACGCGAGGGTATCGCGATCGAACGGCTTCATCACATATTCGTCGGCACCCGCGTCAAGGGCCGCGCGGATATGCTCGGTGCCGTTTTCGGTCGTGCAGAACACGACCTTGGGGCGCGGGGTCACGTCGGATGTGCCCAGCGCGCGCAGGAATTCGATCCCCGTCATCACCGGCATGTTCCAGTCGAGCAGCACGACGTCGGGCGGCGTTGCCTCGCAGTGGCGCAGTGCCTCCTGCCCGTCCTCGGCCTCCTCGACCGAGAAATCGAGAGTCTCGAGAATGTGGCGCGCGACTTTGCGGATCACTTTGGAGTCGTCGACGACCAGGCAGGTGCGCGCCATTCGGATAACCTCGTTTTGAGTACAGTCCCGAGCCTAGGCGCGAGGCGTAAGCAGGCGGTTAATGCGGGTTTGAAACAAGCGCGGCCGGATCGAGCGCGAGCGCAAAGCGGTCGCCAAGGTCGATCCGACCAGTTGCGACGCGGGTCCAGCCCGTGCCGCTTTCTCCGGATATCGGCTCGACCTCGTGCGCGACCACATCGTCGATCGTGTCGAAGCGGATCGCATAGCGGTGGCCGTCGATCGTGCAGATGGCGGCACGTCCGTCGGTAGGCAGCGGTGCACCGCCGACGGCGATGCTCGCATCGATCACCGTCAGTGTCTGGCTGCGAATCGCCGCGATGCCGCGGATGTGCGGCGGCGCGAACGGGACAGCGACGATGCTGTCGATCCGGGCGACGCTTTCGACCCTGGTTGCGTCCAGCGCCACTGCCTGATCGCCAATTCGGCCGAGAAGAACCAGCTCGCTCATGCGGCCCTCCGCACAGCGTCGATGGCGGACTGCAGCGTTGCCCGGTCGTAACGCGCAACGTCGACGTCGCCGTTCCGGTGACGTGCAAGGGTCAACCTCGCGTCCGCGTCGTGCACGTCATCCTCGAAACAGACGACCAAGTCGGCTGAAGCGGGTCGGTCGTAACGGACGTCATACCCACTCGCGGCGAGGAGTGGCGCAAGGATGCCGCGTACCCAGGGTGTATCGTCCAGCGCGATGCTCGCGATGCCGCGCACTACGGTCTCGCGAACTGCCTGGTCGAGAAGCGCATCTGCATCGAGCAGCTCGACGTCGCTGCCCTCGATGCGCATCAGCCCCTCGACGCCGGCCTCCCCGACCGGCACCACATCGGGACAGGGGACGAGGTCGTGAACCTGGGCGACAGGAATCGCCACACGACGCATGCCGTCGGCGACGAGCATTGCCATGACCTCGCCCTCGGCGGGAAGCGCGCCGACCATGGCGACGCCGATGTGGCGTCCGTCGAGCGCGAGGAAGACACGGGCGCCAATGTTCGACCAGTCGCTCCGGGGAGTCGCGACGAGGCGCTCGACCAGCATAGCGCGGATGCCGATTCGCCGACCGTCGAACGCGGTCGCGCACAGGATCGATGGTGCCCGGACCGCGACTTCGGGTTCAGCTTCGGCCTTCCGACGTTCAACGCGCGCCCGCGCCGCGAGGCCGACCGCATCGAGGACAAGGATCGGACAGCCGTCGTCGCCCAGGCTTTGACCCGCGAACAGGCCGCTGCCGACGAGTTGCGGCGCCATCGGGCGGACGACCAGTTCCTCGTGGTCCTCGACCGCGTCGACGCCGAGCGCAAACCGCCCGCCGGTCGCGGTCGAAAGGAGCACGGCAAGCCGCGAAGCGACACGCGGCAGGTTGAAGGTTTCGGACAGGACGAGCGCCGGGCATGGGTCGCCGCGCACGACTGCAACCGTTCCTGCGCCGACCCGTTCGATACGCGCCCTGTCATCGCCGAGCTTCACGATTTCCTCGATGGCACCGCGGGGGATCGCGAAGCGCTGATCGCCGGCACGGACGATGAGGGCCGTGACGATGCTGAGCGTCAGCGGCGCGCGCAGCGTCACCGACAGGCCCTCCCCGGGCCGATTGGCGAGCACGACTGACCCGCCGAGCCGTTCGATATTCGCGCGCACGACGTCCATCCCGACACCACGCCCCGAAATTTCGGTCACGTTGGTGGCGGTCGACAGGCCGGGTTCGAAGATCAGTGCAGCCGCCTCGTCGTCGTCGAGCCGCGCAGCGCGGGCCGGGTCGACGACCTTGGTCGCAACCGCCTTTTCGATCAGCTTCGTCGTGTCGATACCGCGTCCGTCATCCACGACCTCGACACTGACCTGGTTGCCCGACTGATACGCGATGACGCGCAGGACGCTGGTCGCGGACTTGCCCGCCGCGGCACGCGCGTCCGGATCCTCGATCCCGTGGTCGATGGCATTGCGGACGATGTGAATCAGCGGGTCGCGGATCGCGTCCACCATTTCCCGGTCGATTTCGACGTCGTGGCCGACCAGCTCGAGCGCGACCGGTTTGCCGCACGCACGCGCGGTGTCGCGGACAAGGCGCGGGAGCGTTGCGAACAAGCGATCGATCGGCTGCATCCGCGTCCGCGTGACGCTCTCGCGCAATTCGCCGACGATGGTGCTCATCTTCGAAAATCCGGCGTCGAGCTCGGTCTGGCCCGACAACCGCACCGTGCGCGCCATTTCGTTGCGCGCCAGCACGAGTTCGGACACCTGCGTCATCATCGTTTCGAGCAGCGGTACGGCGATGCGCACTGTCCGGTCGGCACGTGCAGGCTCGGCCGCGCTGTCGTTCCCGACAAGCTCTTCCCCGCGCGCGACCGCGGCAATCAAATCGGCATCTTCGTCCGGAAGGCCGCTTACGGGACCCTCGAGTGCATCGACGAGCTTCGCGATCCGGTCGATCGCGGCGAGGATCGCGGCAACGAGCGGCGCGGTCGGTGCGCGGGTGCCGCTGCGCACCTCGGCCAGTACGCTTTCGGCGGCATGCGCAAGCGCGGCGATACGCGGCAGGTCGAGGAAGCCGCAGCTTCCCTTCACGGTGTGGACGAAGCGAAAAATCTCGTCGAGCTGGACGGCGTCGTCGGGACGGATTTCCCACGCAATGAGCGCGCCCGCGATGCGCTCGAGCGTCTCGCGGGTTTCGGTGACGAAGTCGGCCGTCAGTTCGTCCATGCGTCGGCTATGCCGCGCGATGGTTAAGGAGAGTTTAGGACGCGATCAACGTGGCCCCGAAGGTCAGGAATTCGGCGTCGGACGGCGAAACCATCACGCTGCCGCCGCTGCCGGACGCGATCGTGTGAACGAGCCAGGCTGCCGCCGCGCGCGGAGTCAGCGCATCGTCGCCGGTCTCGCCCGTCAGCGCCTTGCGAAGTTCGGGGTCGAGGACCAGGCGTGGCCCTTCGGCGCGCACGACGATTTCGGTACGATCGCCGACCGCCTCCGCGCCGACGTCCAGCCGCCCGCCCCGCACCAGTGCATCCCCCCCGATGAGCACGAGGTTCAAAAGCACCTTGATCGCCGGCTTCGACAGCACCGCCGCATCGACCATCCAGCCGATGTCGATCCGGCCGTCATGGCCGTAGAGCCCTTCGATCGCCGCCTTGGCCTCGCGCGTGTCGACCGCCTCGCCGAACCCCCCCCGCCGCGCCGAACGCGAGGCGAAAGAACTTCAGCTTGTTCGCCGACACCCGCGCGCTGTCGGAGAGCAGCTCGATGCACTTGGCGCGCATTTCGGGGTCGGTCTCGTCGGCGAGCAACTCGAGCCCGTTGTTGAGCGCGCCCACGGGGCTCAGCAAGTCGTGGCACAGGCGCGAACAGAGGAGGCTGGCGAATTCGACCGGCGCGATACTCATGCGAAGGTTAGGCTCCTGAAGCTGACGTCATGCCTTTGGCGGACGCGAGTCGCTCACGCAAGCACGAGCGTCTCCGCTTCGAACGAGCGGGCGTCGGTCGCGCGCCATGCGGTCAGCGCGCGATGTGCGACGATCAGCCAGATTTCACCCGGGGCGCCGATCATCGCGGCGTCGGTTGCGGAAGGCCGCGCGAGGCCCGACGGGTGCGAGTGATAGCTGCCGACGACCGGCAGCGCACCGTCCCGTGCGGCCCGGTACGGTACGCATCGAGCAGGACGCGCGGATCGACCTCGAAACGGGTGGCGGGGGCGGCGGCAACGTTTCGTGCGGGAAGGATGGCGTCGATCGAGCTGGCAGTGCCGAGAAGCAGTCCGCAGACTTCGACGTCGGGAGCGGCTGCGGCAAGCCCGACGATCTCGTTTGCCAGCGCGCTTGATATTGTGACCGCCATCGCCACATGCGCTAGCCGATGACCCGGGGGGTTTCCACAATCGCCGTCACGCTGCCGCCGGAGGTTGCGGGCTGGCGGCTCGACCGGGCGCTTGCGAGTGTCGCGACGACGCTGTCGCGCGAGCGGATCAAGGCGCTGATTTCCTCGGGCGCGGTGCGGTCAGGCGAAACCCTGTTTCGCGATCCGGCGGTCAAGGCACCGGGCGGCGCGGTGTTCGAGATCTCCATCCCCGAACCGACGCCGATGGCGAACGAGGCGCAGGACATCCCGCTCGGCATCATGTTCGAGGACGATCACCTGCTGGTCGTCGACAAGCCTGCAGGGCTGGTCGTGCATCCGGCGGCGGGGAATCTCGACGGCACGATGGTCAACGCGTTGCTCCACCATTGTGCGGGGCGGCTGTCGGGCATCGGCGGCGTCGCGCGGCCCGGCATCGTCCACCGGATCGACAAGGACACGTCCGGGCTGCTGGTGGTCGCGAAGACCGACCGCGCGCACGAAGGGCTGGCAAGGCAGTTCGCAAATCACAGCATCGACCGGCGCTACGACGCGATTGTCGCAGGTTTGCCGGACAAAGTCGGCAAGGTCGATGCGCCGCTTGCACGCAGCCCGCACGACCGCAAGAAAGTCGCGATCCAGGCGCGGGGCAAACGGGCCGTCACGCACTGGACGCTCGTCAGCCCGCTCCGGCATGCCGCGCTGGTCGAGTGCCGGCTGGAAACCGGACGCACGCATCAGGTCCGCGTGCATATGGCCTCGATCGGTCATCCGCTGCTCGGCGATCCGGTCTATGGGCGGAACCGGCCCGAACACCGCGACGTTCTTCGTGTACTGGGTTTCCGGCGTCAGGCGCTCCACGCGGCGCGGCTCGGCTTCGTCCATCCGGTGACAAGCGCGGCTATGGCGTTCGAAAGCAAAATGCCGCAGGATATGCACGACCTGTTTTCCGCGCTTCGTGTATAGATCGTTTCAATTCCGTACCCGTATGGTCGGGACGGCAGGGAGTTTCGACACGTCATGGCTGGCGACAGCAATCTGCCCGCGACGATCCCGAGCCTCGGTACCGAGGCGGGTCTCAACCGCTATCTCTCCGAGATTCGCAAGTTCCCCCTCCTCACCCCCGAGGAGGAATATATGCTCGCGAAGCGCTTTCAGGAACATCAGGACCCGGAAGCCGCCGCGCGCCTCGTCACCTCGCACCTGCGCCTCGTCGCCAAGATCGCGATGGGCTATCGCGGCTACGGGCTGCCGGTCAACGAGCTGATTTCCGAAGGCAACATCGGCCTGATGCAGGGCGTGAAGAAGTTCGAGCCCGACCGGGGTTTCCGGCTTGCGACCTACGCGATGTGGTGGATCCGTGCGTCGATCCAGGAATTCATCCTGCGCACGTGGAGCCTCGTCAAGATCGGCACGACCGCGAACCAGAAAAAGCTTTTCTTCAACCTCCGGCGGATGAAGGCGCGGATCAACGCGTTCGACGACGGCGATCTCAAACCCGAGGACGTGACCAAGATCGCGACCGACCTGGGCGTCACTGAGGACGAGGTCGTCAGCATGAATCGCCGCATGGCGATGGGCGGCGACACCAGTCTCAACGTCAGCTTCAACGAAGACGGCGAGGGCCAGTGGCAGGACACCCTGATGGACGAGGGTGCGTTGCAGGACGAGACCGTCGCCGACAGTCAGGAGCGGGTCCATCGCCACGCAATGCTCGTCGAGGCGATGGAGGAACTGAACGAACGCGAAAAGCACATCCTGACCGAGCGCCGGCTGGTCGAGGAGCCCAAGACACTGGAGGAACTGAGCCAGGTCTATGGCGTCTCGCGCGAGCGCGTTCGCCAGATCGAGGTTCGCGCGTTCGACAAGCTGCAAAAGGCAATGGTGAAACTCGCCCAGCGCAGCGGGCAGTTGGCGCTCGCGTGAGTTGAGCGCACTGGCGCGGGCCGATCCGCGAGTCTGGGCCGGAGTCGCGGGAGCAGCTGCACTCGGCTGCATCTTCTGGGCGGCGACGTGGCGGGGGATCTGGCTCGACGAGTTTTGGTCGCTGTACCTGGGTCGCGCAGATGTCGGGCGTGCCGATTGGACGCGCGATACCCATCCTTGGGCCGCAAACCTCCTCTATTGGACGGTAACCGTGTCGGGGGTCGAGGAGATCGGCGCCCGACGACTCGCTTTGAACCTGCCCGCTTTTGTACTCATCGCCGCCACACTCGTCGTCTTTGCACGTCACGCGCGACTGTTTCCGATCGTACTGCTGCTGGTCGTGATCGGCCTGCCCGACTTCGTGCCGAGCTTCGCCGATTACCGCACCTACGGCTGGCAGATCGCTGGAGTGTTCGCTCTGCTGTGCTATGCGCACTGGCTCGCCGACGTGCCCGCGCCATCCGGCCGCCTGCAGCATTTGATCGGGTCGACCGGCGTCATCGCATCGATCGGGCTGCATTATGTCGGCGGTCTTGTGGCAAGCGTGTTCGTTGCGCTGCTCGTGAGCTGGCTCTGGATACGCGGGCAGCGGCGCCATGCGATCCGCCTCGGGCTTGTCGCCATGGCGGTCTGGACGATCACGCTTGTCTCCGCAGTCGCTCTGCTGCGCGGCATGGCGCAGAGCATCGACCACGGCTGGATCAAGACATCGACCGGCGTCGCGCTCGCGCTTTTCGCGCTCGTGTCGGTGCAGGCGTTGCTCGCCAATCTCGTCGCGACGGCCAGCGCGCTGCTCGGGCGGCCGAAGCTTGGCGCCTTTGCCGCCTTGCTGATGGGCGCGATCGTCGGGGGCCTTTTGCTGCTGGTTGCAATCAACCTTGCGACCCCGGTCGTCGTCCAGCGCTACCTGATCGGTTGGCAGGTCCTCGTCTGCGGTCTTGTCGCGATGCTTGCCGTGCCGCTATTGGACCAACGCAAGTGGCTGCTTGCACCCGCCGCGCTGGCCGCACTTGGATCGCTCGCGATCAACACGCGCGAGGCGCTCACGCAGACCGGATGGACAGATAACCTCGGCTGGATCGCGGATGAACAGCGCGCGTGCCCCGCGTCGAAAGTTTACGCGGTCAGTGCGCAGCGCCTGACAGTCATCAAGGACACCAAGCTGTCGGCGCGCGAGGGAGCGCTGATCGGCGATGCCTACCGGTCGCTGGCGATGAATGAAGATGTCGCGGTCGAGGTGCTGCCGCATACCGGCCGCTCGACGCTCGCCCCGCCGGGTGCCTGCCCGACATTGCTCTGGATCGAGCATCTCGACTGGGCTTATGTCGGCGACGTGCCACGCCTTCTTCGAATCGGGCAGTTCGACCTCGCCCGCCCCTACACCGCCACCGTCCGTACAAGCCCGAGCGGCTTCGTTGTGAAGTTTGCACGGTGAAGGCGACAGCCGCTCGAAAGCCGCGCAAGACGCGCGGGCCGATCTATCGCTTTGGCTTCCTGATCGGCCGGGCGATCCTGTGGTTCGTCGTCGGGTCGGTGATCTGGGTGCTCATCTACCGCTTCGTGCCGCCGCCGATCACCTTCACCATGATGGGCGATCTGGCGAGCGGACGCAGCATTGCAAAGGACTGGATGCCGCTGTCGAAGATCGACCCCGACATGGCGCGTGCGGCAATCGCGGCAGAGGACGGGAAATTTTGCAGCCACAACGGGTTCGACCGTGAGGCCATCGAGAATGCGATCGAGCGCAACGCGCGCGGCCGCGGCGTGATCCGCGGCGGATCGACGATCAGCCAGCAAACCGCGAAGAACGCCTTCCTGTGGCAGGGTGGCGGCTATTTCCGCAAAGCGCTGGAAGCGTGGTTCACGGTGCTGATCGAAGCCATGTGGGGCAAGCCGCGGATCATGGAGGTCTATCTCAACATCGCCGAGACGGGAATCGCCACCTATGGGGTGAACGCGGGCGCGCAGCGCTATTTCGGAAAGAGCGCAAGCAGCTTGAGCGCGACCGAGGCCGCGCGGATGGCGGCGGTGCTGCCACTGCCCAAGAAGCGCGAGGCAACGATCCCGCGCGGGTTTACCCGGCGGTATGGCAATACGATCGCGGCACGGATCGGCGTCGTCCGACGCGGTGGGCTCGACGCCTGCTTGCGATGAGGCAATCGAAACCCCGCCGCTGAACGCAGCGGCGGGGTCGACGTCGCTCGGCTGCGTCAGGCCATCGATGCCACGGCGCGGCGACCGCGCGCGCAAGGCCCGCCCGATCACGCCG
>VYLL01000345.1_pt1 | contig 13290 bp, 11 predicted proteins | sample 5114301 | NCBI WGS metagenome assembly VYLL01 (sample SAMN12291809, study PRJNA351875) | freshwater metagenome | isolation source: freshwater lake | place: USA: Michigan, MSU2 Lake | collected 2011-08-16 | reverse complement strand
GAAGAGGCCTTACATCCCACAACAAGATGTATCGTATATGGCGGGGTACAGTGTTGCGATCAAGAATAGTTTTCTTAACTTAGTTCCTCCACGTGGGACAGATTGGCGTTTCAAAAGCCCGCCACATCCGATACACACGCGTTAGCGGTTATTGCGGTACCAACTAAAAATATCAGACGGACTAAATGAAGGGGATTCAGATAATATTTTTGACCATCGGACTATTCCATCGATTAATGAGTCAAGATATTGAGTCACTTGAGAGGAAATTAAGCAGCGGTGGGCTATCAACTGCTGATAGCATTGAAACATTAAATTTGATAGGGAGAGGGCTGACTTTTGTAAATCCTCTAAAGGGGTTAGCCTATGCCAATAAAGCTTTAGAACTTTCGACAAAGACAAATAATTCAATCGGGACCGCATACGCATATAGAAACCTGTCGAGCATTTACTCTTATAATGACAGCTACTTTATTAGTATGGAGTACATTCAAAGAGCGTTAGATATTTTTGTACAAAGAAATGACTCTATTGGAATTGCCAATTGCTACATCTCATTGGGACATACCTATAGACAACTTCAAAACATCAATGAAGAGATAGATTACCATAAAAAATCATATGAAATATTTAAAAGACTAAATGATGTAGAAAGACTTGGGGTGACAGCTCATAACCTTGGAGAGAGTTATTATAACGCTGGTAATTTAAGTAGTAGCCGTGAGTTGACACTTTATGCAATAAACATTAACGATTCACTTAACAACAAACCTGTTTTATCATCCTGCTACAAAGTGATGGGTATGATAGAATTATCAGAAAAGAACCTTGAATTAGCAAAAACCTATTTTAAACGGGTTCTAGAACTGACAACTCAATTGGGAGATAACTCACAGAAAACGGCAACGGCTGAGTCAATGATCCAATTGGCAACAGTCTACAAACTTCTAGGGGATTTAGACAAACAATCTCAATTCCTTTTAATGACCGCTGAATTCAGCGATAAAAACAATCTCCCGAGTTACTTACAGCGTGCCTACCAGGGGCTGATCCTCTTTTCTTCTGTGAAAAAAGACCCATTGGCCGTTCAAAAGTACATCTACTCATACAGAGCAATTAGCGACTCTTTAAATCAAAGGCAACTCCGCGACAGATATAATTTAACTAAAAGTTTAATCCAGACTCATGAACTTTCTAAGTCAAAAATTGAACTAGAGAAAATCAACCTGCTTCAGTCTCAGCAAATAAGAAATAGAAACACGGTTTTACTTATTATAGTCATCTCAACGGCTTTTTTACTATGGCTTCTTCTAAAATTTACTCGTTTGAACAAGACTTTGAAAGACCAAAATATGATCATAGAATCACAAAAGAATGAACTCGAAATCTTAAACAACACAAAAGATAAATTCTTTAGCATCGTGGCTCACGATTTAAAAAGTCCCCTAAATTCCTTGAAGTCATTCTCAACTCTCCTCATTGACCATTTTGACCATCTTGACAAAGATGAAATACTCAATATGAGTCGGCAACTCCGCACTTCAGTTGACAATACTATTAAAATGGCGGACAATTTAATTACATGGGCAAGAATACAAATGGGAGACTATCATTATCTTCCAGAAACGGTCGTCATTAAGGACATTGTCACAAATATTTGCGAGGTTTATAAAGGCGTGGCGCTGAAGAAAGGTATTACCCTAAGCTGTTCAGTTGAGGACTCAGTCTCAATCATTGGTGACAAAAATCAAATTGAATTCGTTTTTAGGAATCTCGTTAATAACGCTATTAAATTTACTGACAAGAATGGATTTGTCAGCCTGACAGCTGAGTCATTAGCAAGTGGAGAAGTTCAAGTATCAGTTTCAGACAGTGGAGTGGGGATTTCTGACGAGGTAAAAAGAAAATTGTTTTTAGTCGGGATGAAGCAAAGTACCACTGGGACAGCAGGAGAAAAGGGCACGGGATTAGGTCTAATGCTGTGTTATGAGTTTGTAAAACTCAATGGCGGTCAGATTGAGATTGGAAGCAATGTTGGACGAGGAACGACATTTCGGACAAAATTTAAAAGAGGACATTAAAGGAACGGACACGAATGCAACAACCGCTAACAAAATGTTTATGCAATGTGGGGGTTTGGTGTTAAATTAAAGTTTATGTTTCAAAATGTAGTTTGGTCACGGGGGACAGTTCGGAGCAGGTCGGGCTTAACATTCCGCTGCGCTTCATTTTTAAGCCCTCCTATTCCCCACACTGCATAAACACGAACGTTGTATGCAATTTGGCCCGACAACTTTCGACTGACAAATGACTTGGACACCGGTGACAATTGAAGAGGTTTACGACTTAATTCTTTCGACAGAGAAAGAGTTGACTGGCGACTTATTGAATTTTTGGGAACTGATTAAAATTTATCCGGAGAAATGGAATGAAGAGACATATGGAAAAGAGGGAAATGGATTTTGGGTCGTTGGACTAATTGGAAGAAAAGTTATTTATTACAACGACATAGAAGAAGGCTTTAACATTTCGGACTACTCGACATACGGGACAATTGACAACTATTTTTGCAATCAGGACAAATTGAATTGGACAGTTGGCCGACTCTTTGAATTAGTAAAATTCGGTGGACAAGTTCAAGGACAAGCTGGACCACCAATGAACATTCAGTGAAGCCAAACTGCATACAACAAAATGCTTCTGCAATAGCGCGTTGACGTGTAAGCTATAAGTGTTATCTTCGTTCAACGTTTGGTGCCGGGGACAAGACGCGGCTTCGGAAGCGCGCTACTGCAGAAGCACAAACGTTGGCGGCTATTTACACAGACGACAAAAAATATACCGACTTGAAATTTTTTGACTACATATTTTTTAGACTTTACAAATTCTACGACAGTATTTCGTTCGGAGCTTTCTATGAACAACCACCAACTGGACTAGCATTTGGACTTCTGACATTTACTCAACTTCTGACAATTAATTTAGTTGTCATGGGACTTGAGAACCAAGGACTAATTCAAGGTACAAAGACAAGTACTTGGACAGACCTAATAATTCTTGGGGTCATTTTTTTCTTAAATTGGTACAGATACACAAAAATCAAAACTGTTGACAAGTTGCTAGAACAATGGGGACAGGAGAATGTAAAAATGAAAATAGCAGGGTCAATTCTGACTATCATCTACATTTTTGGTACGTTGACAGCTGCTTTATATTTTACTGGTTTTTTTAAAAAGTAGTAAACAGCCGCCAACAATGTATTTGCGTCAAGCGGGGTTAACGTGTAATCCAACGTTTTCGTATCTTTAATGCGTTCGGTGTCGGGGACACCGCGTGGCTTCGGAAGCCCCGCTCGAACGCAAATACTCACGTTGGGCGCAAGCCGAAGGAACAGACACGAAAAAACCGACTCACTAAAATAAGCAAAATGGACTCAGAACAAAGTATCGAGAAACTAGAAAAAGAAAACAAACGACTGAAGACAATGAACACAATACTTACAGTTTATGTAGTTTTCAGCATACTAATTATGTGTTATAACTATTTTTCATAAAAGACCATACGCGGTTGACTTTTCTGCACGCGGGATGGTTTTCGGCTAGGTCAACAATTGAGTTGCGACATATTGGTTTCCGAAGACAGTTTTCAGCACGACCTCATTGACGACTCCGCTGACAATAACGACTGACTTTGCCTATTTGCGATTTTAGGGTGCGCTGACCGCTTCGTCTGACCTTAATGTAACCTGTGACAAACTAACGTTGGACTAATAAGTTCTCACCATCGACAACGGTTGAACAATAGATAACGGTCGACTAAACGGCCAGCGCCCAACAATGTATTTGCGTCAAGCGGGGTTGACGCGTAATCCAACGTTTTCGTATCTTTAGTGCGTTCGGTGTCGGGGACACCACGCGGCTTCGGAAGCCCCGCTCGAACGCAAATACTCACGTTGGCAGTAATGGGGTCGGCTCCGTGGACAGACCCGACTAAACTATAAGAACAATCCGGCAGAAATTAAAATGACGACAATTGACCAAATGTTTTCACTAGCGACTGAGCTTCGGGACAATGGAGACCTGAGGAATTCAGTCGGTGTTCTAGATAAAATCTTGGCCGACTACCCGACTGACAAAAAAACATATGGAGTTCATTTAGTTTTAGGCGGAGTTCATAACGACTTAAAAGAACATGAAAACGCTTTGGACAATTTCAAGAAAGCCACAGAGCTAAACCCAAAATCAGAACTCGCTTCATTAGGACTCTACGTCACCTTTACAAAACTCGACAGAGAAGAGGAAGCCATTAAAGAACTGTTGAGATTCCTTGGACAATTCCCGGCCGACCTATATAAGGATACACTTGAGGAATTAATGGGAGACATAAAAGACGGCTATTTGGAAAAATTTAAGACCGACATTACTCATTTGGCCAAAGTAAATGGTGTGGAGTTTCGCGACAGTTGACAAAGTTACGGTTGACAACGAGTCGACAGTAGACGAGAAAAGATTTGACCAACACTAACAGGCGAAACCCCACTACTGCCAACAAAATGTTTCTGCTATGGCGCGGTGACGTGTAAGTTATAAGCTTTATCTTCGTTCTACGTTTGGTTTCGGTGACAGGACGCGGCTTCGGAAGCGCGCCACATCAGAAACACACACGTTGCCGGCAATTGCTAAGAAGAGACAAATGAAAAAGATAATTGTAATTTTTACAGTATTGATTATTGGCTGCGGGACAAAACCGACCGACACAGTAACTTCCGACAATACGAAAGATTCAATAATTCAGGGCTCCGGTAAAGCAATGATCACTACCTTAGACAATGAATTGGAGGACTTTAATGAATTCTTTAAAAAATTTACAATGGACTCATTGTTTCAAATTGAAAGAATAAAATTTCCTTGGCGTTTGTTAATAACGACTGAAGACGGTGAAACGGTAGAAGAGACAAGCCGAGATAATTGGACACACTTGACATTCTATTACGAAGACAGTTACGCATCTCGCCAGATAGACGCATACACACAAGAAATTAAAAATTACGGAGACACTGTGAAGTTAGAAATCAGAGGTGTAGACAATGGAATTTACACGGATTACGAGTTTGTTAAAGAAAACACAAGATGGTTTTTGGTTTCTGGAAAGGATTTTTCTAACTAAACCATAGCGTCCTGCAATGAGACATCTACGAACGACATTGCTCTTTGTACTTAGCTTTATTTCTTGTAAAGAGAAAGAGGCAGAAAAGACCAATTTACGGACGGCTGAAATTCAAAACTATTTTAAGGACCTCAAGAAAACCAAAGAGATTAGATTTGGTGGCGGAGACGTTTGGGGGACAACGTACATTTATAATAACGCGGACAGTTCAATAATAAAAGTACTCGTTAAGTATGACGCTGGCGACTACGGAAAAGGACAAAATGAATATTTAATCGTTGACAATAGGTTAATTTATCAAAGAGACTCCATTGTGGACTGGTTAATCATTAAATCACCGTTGGACTCAAACAAGTATAAGCTACGCGAGACAATATCCTATTTTAATGCAGACAGCACGGGGACAAAGACTTCAAAAGCAGTTTACTCAATGACATTTGAGTTTAATGACGAAAAGAAAAAAGAATTAAAGAATAAGACTGCCGACAGTGTTGCCTTAATAAAGACCGACTACGTTAAATTATTCGGAGAATTAAAAGAAGTATTGGGTCGAACTATAATTGAGGAGTAGGCAACAGCCGGCAACAAAATGTTTCTTCAATGGTGCGGTGACGTGTTGCCCAAAGTTCATATCTTCGTCCAGCGTTTGGTGTCGGGGACAGGACGCGGCTTCGGAAGCGCACCACTGAAGAAACACAAACGTTGGGCGCAATAACACTGAATAAGATATGGGACATCTTTACATTCCTGGAGAAAAACAAATTGTTGGACCTTGGCTTCTTGACCTTAAGGACCTTGAGGAACTCCATGATATCTTCGAATTTGTTGACTCAACAATTGCGGATTGTATTGCCTTGGATATACATGATGAAGCAGAAGCAGACTTAAAGAATGGCTACTCGAAAACACTTGACGAAGCAAAGGCCAAAATAAACAAAAGCCTAACCAAGCGACACAAAAGAGTTACGCTCATTTCTAATGACGAAAAGATTCTATTTGATACGACCATTGCAGGACTACTTAAAGACCCAAAGCTCGTGGGTTTTAAACCGAGAGAGCTAAAACTTTCTATACGTGACACAAGCTACAGGAACGAGTTTAAGTTAGACGTTTCCAAAAGATTTGACGGACAATTGGACTATCGAGTTAAATGTAGCCGCCAAGACGCTGAGGACGAGATAAAATATAAAGTTGAAAACTGGCTAGACAAGAATGAACCTAGCAAACTAAAACAATGGTGGACTCAATATTCGTTTTTGGTAATTATGTTAGGAGTGATTATTTGTGGAGGTTCAATAACGCAAATCAGCCGGACAGAGAAAATTGACGTAAGGGCAAAATATCGGACAGAGATTAAACAACTTCTTGACAGTGGAATCACAGAAAGTAATCGTAATCAATCAATTGAACTATTGCTTAAGTATACGACCGAGTATAAAACAGAAGAGCAAGTAGCCACTAAAACAACCAATAAAGTAGCGCAGAGAATATTTTTTTCCTCTTTGTTCGTGATTTTCATTTCGACCTTCAAACCCAAAACGACAATAGGCATTGGGGACAACAAGGGAGTAGTTAAATTTTACAGAGCATACTCGTACTTTGTATTTGTAACAATACCTGGCATATTTATCGTACCACCACTAATTGAATGGATAAGAAATTTGTGGTAGTGTGTTACTGCGCCCAACAAAATGTTTGCGCAATGGTGGGGTGACGTGTAAGCTATAAGTGTTATCTTCGTTCAACGTTTGCCCACGCGGACAGTGGCGGCTTCGAAAGCCCACCACTGCGCAAACACAAACGTTAGCGGCCATTTCAAAAAGGACACACAATTAACATGCGACAATTACTTTTATTGTTAATACTGACTTCATGTTCATACAAATTTCCGACACCTTATCGAGGAGCTCTGCCGACATCGACTAATCCAGGAGCAGCAAGTACAACTACTTCGCTACCGTTTAATGACCTAAATTCGAACTCTTACATTATCAATAAATTTGACGGCTATTTGGACTCTAAAGTTATTGGCTACAAATTACCTGAAGACACTGTTAACAGTGCATTCTTCCAAAGTGAAATGAAAGGTTTAGTTCCTTTTGGTTATGGAAAAGGAGTTTTGTATCCCGGGACAGTTTGGGTAAGCGTGGATAAGCTCATTGACGAAGCAGAAATTACAAATTTGAATTGGACGGAGTTTGTCTATTACATGAAAAGAGACTCGTCAGAGACTGTTTATAATAAAATGTTACCAGATTTTACTCAACAGCCGAGGAAAGATTATTTTACAAATCCATTTTTTAGATTCTATCCCGTTGTCGGTATCACATACGAGCAAGCAGTGACATATTGTAAATGGAGAACATCCATTGTAAACGAACTAAATAGAAGACAAATGACATCCAAAGGGGTTGTTCCCCCGAAGAAATTTATTATTGAGTTTAGATTGCCAACAGAAAGAGAATGGGAGACATATGCAGCCTGTGGAATAAATTTAACTAAACATCCATTAGGGGTAAAATTTACTGACTCAGAAATAAGAGTTAATCCAAAGGCCGCAAACTATTTAAAGATTAAAAACGAATTAACTCAATCAACTGACCAAATAAAAAAGGACATTAAGGAATTTAATAAAAAGGAAGAAAAGCTTGTCATGTTTAACATTGACAGAAAGAACGTTCCATACTTTTTGGCGCACAAGACCCCATTTTATGTTTTTGACTTACCAATAAACAACTATGGACTATATAACATGATTGGAAATGTTGCTGAATTGGTTAAGGAAAAAGGGATTGTAAAGGGAGGAAGTTACAGAGACAAAATAGAAGACTGTTCAATTGTCAAGAAAGGGGAATACATCGGTGCATCCTCGACAGTTGGGTTTAGGACAGTTTGTGAAATAAAGTATGTCGACTGAAACAGCCGCTAACAAAATGTTTGCTCAATGGTGCGGTGACGTGTTACTCAAAGTGTTATCTTCGTTCCACGTTTTGGTTTCGGGGACAGGACGCAGCTTCGAAACCGCACCACTGCGCAAACATAAACGTTAGCGGCCATCTCACTTTGGACAGATGAATAACTTGACGACAGACGTTTATAAAGACAATAAATTTGTCCGACACCTTGGACACCTCGAATTAGAAATGGCGAAACGAGATATTTGTTTTTTCTATGAGGAACAAACACAATGGGCGACACTTTCTGGTAACCTGAGTTTCGGTTACACGTTCGCACTTCCTTACTGGGACTATTTAGATTTAAGGGGAGAAATAGACCAAGCTGACAACGACTTAGTTAGGAAAGGAAGTTTACTCATTTTACTATGTGAGTGTCTTGAGTTCTTTGAAGACTTGGGGACATATTACCTAAACGACAACGAGAAACAATTGAGTTTGAAAAATTCTGTTAATGCATTTGACCCAGCCGACAAAAGAGAAAAAGAAATTAGGGATATGATTTTGATCTTAACAGAAAGGATAGAGAATAAGGACAATAAATGGGAAAAGACCTGGGACGAGTTTTTGAACAGGCTTTTTGTTGCGGACGTTTATGGTTATTTCAGAAATAAACTCAAGACGTTCGACAGTCATTGGGAGACGTTGTATATAAAGTACGGTGAGAAGTGAAACGGCCGCTAACAATGTATTTGCGTCAAGCGGGGTTGACGCGTAATCCAACGTTTTCGTATCTTTAGTGCGTTCGGTATCGGGGACACCGCGCGGCTTCGGAAGCCCCGCTCGAACGCAAATACTCACGTTGTGTGTAATACCCGCCCGACAAAATGGTGTTTCATATCGCACAGTCAGGCACATTTGCATTGCCGCACGACCGACACTCAAACCAATGCAATGCAAAAGAGCCTGCCTCTTCCACCCGCGACTGCCAGACAACATCACGATTGACTAAGGACGAAGCCTAACGATAGCTAATCTGACCATTAAAGCAAATAGACCCTAGACAATTAAGCCGTTTCGGGACAATAACGAAAATGACTATTTTTAACTAATTATAGCCCAAGTTAGACGATTACTTATAGCAATGAAGTATAAAAACATAAGAGAAGAAGAACTAAAAAACAAAGTAGCGCAAGACTACTTTTGGATATACGATTGCTCCAAAATAATTGGCAACGTGGACTTTAGTGTATGTATTCTTCAAAGCCGAGAAGAATTACTTGAACAAGAATCCCTATTGTGGGCGGAAGCGAAAAAAGGTTCTTCTGATATTTATAAATCAATAGTTCAACTCATTTTGACAATAGGCAAAGCAAGGACATTCGATAAATTTTTACCACCTGCAATGTTAGGTGCATTTGATGGAGAAAAAATTGCTTTCATTCCATACAATGACATTCACGAAGTCTTTTACCTAAACGACTTTAATTGGAATGTGACACCTTCAAACCACGAAACAAAGGAATTTAAACTCATTCACGAGAAAGTAAAATCTGATATTGACAGCAAAGCTTTACTCTTTGACTTTATTGATGATGATAAAGATCTGAAGAAATTTATCAAAAAGAACTTCATTGTTGGAAAATTCGGGTTGACAAAGACCAAGATTGACAAAAACAATTTTATGGTCATCTACAACAAGTGGTTACAAAACGTTAAGGCGACAATTGCAGTAAATTGGGAAGTTGCGAAGAAGAGTGGAATTATTGATGGTGACTTTTACCTTGCCGACCTTCTTTCTCACGAGAACAACACCCTCAAAGAAAAACTTTATGTTTTACTTAAACACGACCATTATGAACTTGACCGAAAGTTAAATGAATCCGGTTTGTTTAGTCATAGTGAAACATCGTTTATCGACAAACAGGTCGCACATACCCAGTTTTGGAACAAATACGACCGACCACCCAAGGAGGAATACTGGGATTACATTGTAGAACGTAGAGATTTACTCGTGCCACAGGACGTAAGAGAGCGTAAAGGAAGTTTCTTTACACCCCAAATTTGGGTTGAACTTTCGCAGAAATATCTATCAGACGCATTAGGGGAAAATTGGCAAGATGAATATACTATTTGGGATTGTGCCTCAGGGACCGGCAATCTTCTTTCAGGCCTAACCAACAAGTACAACATTTACGCATCAACTCTTGACAAACAAGATGTAGAAGTAATGCACGACCGAATAAAAAACGGTGCTAACTTATTAGACGAACATGTTTTTCAATTTGATTTTCTTAACGATGATTTTAGTAAGTTACCAAAATCGCTTCAAGCTATAGTCAATAATCCGTCAAAACGGAAGAAGCTAATCATCTATATAAATCCACCTTATGCAGAAGTTTCAAGTGTTGGCGTAAAAGGCAAAGCTGGTGTCAATAAATCAAAAACACATGACAAGTATTCTGAAAAAATTGGAACAGCGGGGCGTGAAATCTACATATTATTTTTGGCGCGTGTATATGACCAATTAAACGGTTGTATTATTGGTGAGTTCTCAAAATTGAAAGCTTTACAAGGCTCTGCATTTTCTGAATTTCGAGACTTTTTTAAAGCAGAATTAGTTAAGTCATTTGTTGTTCCAGCGGACACTTTTGATAACGTTACGGGAAATTTTCCAATCGGATTTAAGATTTGGAAAACAGAAAACCATTTAACATTTGAAAAAACTATTTCAGAGGTATATGATGAAAACGGAAATCATATCGGGCAAAAAATATTCTCGCTAACTGAAAAAGGTGATTTTATAAACAAATGGATATCAAAATATAAAGTCAAAAATGATTTTATTGGCTTTTTAGCAGGAACAAACGGAAACGATTTCCAGCAAAACGGAATTGTTTACATTCTCAACAAAAAAGAACAAATGGCCAATCCAAGAGGCATTTGGATTAGTTCGCAAAACCTTATTCCCGCTTCAATTTATTATGCAGTCAGACGTTGCGTTTCACAAACATGGTTAAACGATCGAGACCAATTTTTACACCCAAATAATGGCTGGGAAAAAGACCATGAATTTCAAAACAATTGTTTAGTCTTTACTTTGTTCAATACTCACATAAAAACGCAGCATGGGACTAATCATTGGATTCCATTTACAGAAAAAGAAGTAAGCGCAAAGGAAAAGTTTGAAAGTGATTTTATGATTAAGTTTATAAACGGTGGGTTAAAGACAAATGCAAATGATGACTTATTTGGAACACAAAAGCAGCGAAATACGAAACTGGTTTTTTCAAGTGAAGCTACAGCCGTCTTAGATTCAGCACGTGAACTTTGGCGATACTACCACAAGCAGCCATACTGCAATGTAAACGCTTCGCTTTATGATATTAGGGAACATTTCCAAGGCAGAAACGAAAAAGGCAAAATGAACAATAAAAGTTTGGACGAAAAATACATGAAATTAATTGACGACCTAAGAGATAAATTAAAAGAGCTTGCAGACAAAATAGAACCGAAAATTTATGAATATGAATTTTTGAAACAATAAATCGCACACTTGCCCAGTCCGCACTTGCCGACACACCACCAAAGCCTGTGCAAGAGTGCTGAATTAGCAGCAATGCGGGTACTACACACAACACTATATTTGCGCCAGGCGGGGTTGAATTGTAGTTCAAAGTTTTGTTATCTTTATTGCGCTTTGTGTGTAGGACAGGACGCAGTTTCAAATTCCCGCCCGATCGCAAATATTCACGTTGCATGCCAGGCGCAAAAAAGTCCCGCGGACAGTGACGACCCAGATTACAACGTTTGTTTTACGCACAAATCTTGGACAACTTAGAAAAAGGACTTTCTAGACGACACTGCAACGTTCCCTGACCCGGTGCAGAAATAGAAATCGCGCGAAGCGCGAATTTTTTTTGCGGTTTGAGAAAGGAAATTTAAGGAAATCGAAAACAAGAATTTTTTTTATGTTACGCGGACAACTCGGTGCCGCTGGACGAGTTTTCGTTCCGCGGAGAGCTTGGACGGCTTTGACCGACTTATCAAGTGGACTCCTACCCTATTTCAAAATCAAAATTCAGTTAAGTGGACTCGAACGCGTCAACAAAACGTTACGGACGACTTGAGACAAGTCGTGAAGTAAGTAACGGTTGACGCGCCCGAGCATGCAACAAAATGTTTCTTCAATGGTGCGGTGACGTGTTGCCCAAAGTTCATATCTTCGTTCAACGTTTTGTGTCGGGGACAGGACGCGGCTTCGGAAGCGCACCACTGAAGAAACACAAACGTTATGGCGCATTGCTGAGACAACTATGAGAATATTAATAACCAGTTTATTGACCCTTTGGACTATCCTTGAGTGTGCATCTCAAACAGATGTTACTAAAAGCTTCGCGGACAAGTTCGACTTCAGTGAATTTTTGGCCACGAACAAAGAGTATGGTTTCAATGGTGTATACGGTGATACTTACCAACGTATTCAGTTTGCCTTTACGAAAATCCTTAAATCAAGTGGAGACAAACTTGTGTATAATATAACCGGTGCAGACAGGTTGAAAAAAGATGTAACACGTTTCAATGGAGAAATTAGGCTAACTACGATCATAAAACATGAAGGCAGTTTTTATAATCCAGAGAAGCCAGGCAAGGACAAATGGATCGAGTTTAAAGGTGAGTTTGAATTTAGAGAAGATACAAATGCAAAAGGTTCTGGGATTTTTAAGGGAATTTTATCGTTTGCCCTGACACTTCAAGATAACAAGTTTATTGACGACATGGCAGAATACCAAGGGGACGGATTTTCAAATTTCATTTTTGAAGGACAGTGGACAAGTTACTTGACCGGAAAAACTAAGAAATGTATTTGGGGACAAGGAGGACTACCAAACACGGGTGACTTTAATCAAGGAGATGGTTCCCTGTCCGTAAACGAAAAATACAAAAAGAACGGTTGGGAGATGGACGACATGAACTTGAAACTTCTCGACAATCCGAAATATTGGTGGCGACAATAGAAGCAACGCGCCATAACAATGTATTTGCGTCAAGCGGGGTTGACACGTAATCCAACGTTTTTGTATCTTTATTGCGTTCGGTGTCGGGGACACCACGCGGCTTCGGAAGCCCCGCTCGAACGCAAATACTCACGTTGTGCACCAGGCGCGGGACGCGTCTCCGCAGACGGGACGCGGCAGACAACACAACGTTTGGCTTCGCAGACTTGTGT
>VYLL01000344.1_pt1 | contig 13330 bp, 12 predicted proteins | sample 5114301 | NCBI WGS metagenome assembly VYLL01 (sample SAMN12291809, study PRJNA351875) | freshwater metagenome | isolation source: freshwater lake | place: USA: Michigan, MSU2 Lake | collected 2011-08-16 | reverse complement strand
CTCCATCGCTTGTCGCCTGCAAGAACGCGCCGCTCGGCACGCCGACACGGACACCCGACAACATAATCGTCGGCTCGGCCGGGGCCCAGCAGACCCGGGCTGCCCCGTCCTCATCGATCGATAACCGGGCAAGCTCATGACGGCGCGCAAACCCGGTCAGCATTTCGAGCGCATCGAGCTCAGTTCGGACGGGTCCCGCAATATGCAGGTCGACCCCCTGGTCGACGGTCAGCATTGTGATCGTCGCCCGGCCCCGCTCTGGCAGCATCGCCGTCAGAAGCGCCCTGAGCGGGTCGACAAGTGCCCAGAGTTCGGGCCGCAGGACATGGCACTCGCGGAGGTCGATGATCTGGTGGCTCGCCGCCTCGTTAAAGCCGATCGCGGTGCTCCGGCCGCGTCTTTCGGCGCGCAAGCTTGTCCGGCGGCGCGCGCGCGGCGGAGACAGATGCGGCGGCAGGATTGTCGGCGCGGCTATCCCATGTTCGGTGAGAACGCGCGTGATTCGATCGGTCAGGAAAATCGAATAGGCCGTACCATCAAGGTGCTGGAGCTGACATCCTCCGCACGGCCCGAAATGGACGCAGGGCGGGACCGCGCGGTGCGGACCCGGGACGACGACGTCGCCCACAACCACATCTCCCGGCGCGACGCGGGGCAGAAACCGGCCTGAGCTGGTGACGCCGTCGCCGCGCGCGGCGATGCGGACCACCGTCTCGGTCATCGGCATGTTGCCAGCGCGGAAGCGAGATGGCGCGGCAGGTCATCGGCAATCAAGGCTGGGCCCGCGAGACGGGCAGTCCCTGCGTGCACCCAGACGCCCGCACATGCGGCCTCATGAGGTCCCAAACCGCGTGACAACATCGCGGCGATGATACCCGCGAGAACATCGCCCGTGCCGGCGGTCGCGAGCCAGGCGGTTGCGCCTTGCAAAATCGACACACGGCCATCCGGCGACGCGACGACCGTGTCGCTGCCCTTCAGGACGATTGTCGCCCCCGAGCGAGCCGCAGCCACGCGCGCGCGGTCGATCTTCGATCCGCCGAGATCACCGAACAGCTTGGCGAACTCGCCCTCGTGCGGCGTGAGCACAGTCGCCGCAGTTCGCCGGAGTGCGGGGTCGATGAGCCCCAAAGCACCCGCGTCGAGCACGAGCGGCACACACGAACCGAGCGCCGCTGCGAGTTTCTGGCGCGCCTCGCTCGTGTCGCTGAGACCGGGACCGATCAGCATCGCCCCGAGCCTCGAATCCGCTAGCGTTGCGTCGAAGCCACGCCGGACAACCGATGCTGGAGCTTCGGCCTTTCCGCACAGAACCGTGTATCCCGCGATCCGCGCGGCAGCGGTTACCCCGAGTGTCGCGGCCCCGGCCATTGCTCCAGGGACGACCGCTACCATCCCGCGCGAGAACTTGTGGTCGGTCGGCAGTGGCGCTCGAAGCGAGGGACGCTCGATGATCGAGGTTTCGCTCGTTGCTGCGATCCCGATGTCCGCCAGCAAGACGTGACCGCAGAGGCTGGCCGACGGCTGCAGCAAGTGCGCGGGTTTGGCCACGCCGAGCGCAAGCGTGACGTTGCACCTGGTTGCGCCCAGCGCTGCGCCGTCGTCCGACCCGACGCCGCTCGGCAGATCGGCCGCAATGGCTAGGTGCGACGCACCGAGGACCTTTGAGAGGACGTCTGCCAGCTCATCGGAAAGCCGGCGAGACAGGCCCGTTCCGAAAACAGCATCGATCACGCACGACCTTGGCGCGGCGCTCGATATCGCCTCGACACGCCCGGTCCAGTTCGTTCGCGCCGCCGACGCGATGGCGGTGTGCGGGTGTCCGGTCGCGGCGACCGCAACATTGACGCCACGGGCGGCAAGGACACGCGCCGCGACATAGCCATCGCCGCCGTTGTTCCCCGGCCCGCACAGGACGAGGACCGGATTGCCATTGCCCAGACGCCACGCCGCGTCGGCAAGTGCCGAACCGGCGCGTTCCATCAAAATCTCGGGAAGAACGCCACTCTTCGCCTCGGCTGCTCTCGTCTCGCTGGCCGTCAGGACGGGTCCGGCCAGCGGCGTCATTTGGACGGCAGGCGATACCGGTCGCCGTCAACGACGATCTCAAGGCGACCGTCGGGCAGCGCCGTGCCCGTCAACTGGCCGGATCCGTCTGCCGCGCTAACGCCCATGTCGGCGGCTATCGCCAACCGCCGAAAGCCTCCATCGCTGTGGCGGACGGTCCACTGGGTGCCATCCGCGCTGCGTTCGATCGCGCAGCTGCGAGACATCTCGGTTGCACCGCCGGTCGCGCATTCGATGCGGTCTTCGACCGGGACGGCTGCGACCTTGTCCTCACCGCCGCCGCGACCACACGACGCGAGCGCCAGCAAGACAAAGCTAAATGTCCGCGAATACATGCGTTTCCGCCTTCGCCCCCGGATGGGTGACAGCGCCCTTGGATGCGGGACCGACGTTGCGCGAATACCGCCACAGCGCGCCCGATTGATAATCGTGCGTCCGCGGCACCCACGCAGCCCGGCGCGCCGCAAGCGTCGCATCATCGACCAAAAGGTCGATGCGCCCCGCTTCGGCATCGATCCTGACTGTATCTCCATTCTCGACCAGCGCGATCGGCCCGCCCTCTGCGGCTTCGGGGCCGACATGGCCGATGCAAAAGCCCCGCGTCGCGCCCGAAAACCGTCCGTCGGTGACCAGCGCAACCGCTTCGCCCATGCCCTGCCCGTAAAGCGCGGCGGTGGTGGAGAGCATTTCGCGCATTCCCGGCCCGCCCTTGGGTCCCTCATAGCGGATCACGATCACCGACCCCCTGGCGATCCGGCGCGCTTCGACCGCGGAGAAACAGTCTTCCTCGCAATCGAAAACACACGCCGGACCTTCAAAGACCAGCTCGGTCAGCCCCGCGATCTTCACGATCGCCCCATCGGGCGCGAGCGTGCCCCGCAAGCCGACGACGCCCCCATTTGCCGTGATCGGAGCCGTTACCGGATGGATGACCTTCTGGTCGGGATTCCATGTGACCCGATCGACGTTCTCGACCAGTGTTCGGCCGGTGACCGTCAGGCAGTCACCGTGCAACAGCCCTTCGCCAAGCATCGTCTTCATCAGCATGTAGACACCGCCGGCCTCGTACATGTCGCGAGCGACGTACTGGCCGCCGGGTTGCAGATCGGCCAGCCACGGCGTCGTCTGAAAGATTTCGGCCATGTCGAACAGGTCGAAATCGATGCCCGCCTCATGTGCCATCGCGGGGAGGTGCAGCCCGCCATTGGTCGAGCCGCCAGTCGCCGCGACGATCCGGGCGGCGTTCTCGAACGCCTGTCGCGTGCAGATGTCACGCGGGCGAATGTTGCGTGCGAGCAACTCCATCACCTGAGCACCGGCGGCAACCGCGATCTGTTCGCGCGATGTGTAGGGCGCGGGCACCATGTTGCTGTTCGGAAGCGACAGTCCGATCGCTTCGCCGACACAGGCCATCGTGTTCGCGGTATACTGCCCGCCGCACGCGCCATGTCCCGGACAGGCAACCCGCTCAAGCGCGTGGACCTCTTCGAGCGGGCAGGCGCCGGCGCCATATTTGCCGACAATCTCGAAGACATCCTTCACCGTGACGTCCCGACCGTCGTACCGCCCGGGCAGGATCGAGCCTCCGTAAACGAAGATCGAAGGCACGTTGAGCCGGAGCATCGCCATCATCATGCCGGGCAGCGACTTGTCACATCCGGCAAACCCGACGAGCGCATCATAGCAATGCCCGCGCACGCTCAGTTCGACCGAATCCGCGATCACTTCGCGGCTGACGAGCGACGACTTCATCCCCTGATGGCCCATCGCGATGCCGTCGGTGACCGTGATCGTGTTGAAACGCCGCGGCATTCCCCCACCCGCCTCGACACCTTTTCGGCACGCATCTGCCTGCGCATCGAGCGTCGTGTTGCACGGCGCGCTGTCGTTTCCTGCGCTGGCGACCGCAACGAACGGGCGGGCGATCTCTTCCTCGGTCAGGCCCATCGCATAATAGTACGACCGATGCGGCGCGCGTTCGGGGCCGACGGAGACGTGACGGCTCGGCAGGCGTGACTTGTCGAAGACGTGGCTCATTGCGCCTCTCTGCCTACCGGGTGAAGCGCGTCAAGACACGCGGCGATGATGGGGCGGAGCTTGTCGCCCCACCGGGCAACGCCCGCTGCACTGTCTATGAGGTCCTGCCGAACTTCGAGCCCGAGGTAAGGGGTACCGGTCCCTTCGCCGTGGCGGTTCATCGTCGCGTTCAGCAGCTCGCCCGAATAGGGAAGCTGATCGCCGGTTGCGATCCCCGTTGCCTCAAGAAGCGGGATCGCGAGGCGCGCTGCGCGGTCGTCGAGATTGTAGAGCACACCGACTTCCCAGGGCCGAACTTCCTCCGGGCGCGAGGCAAGCCTTGGGGTAAAGCTGTGCAGCGACACGAGCAGCATCGGCCTTTCTGCCGCGATCCGCTCCGCCACGGCCGCATGATATGGCCGCCAGAACCTGTCGATACGCCATGCCTGGTCGCCACGATTTCCGGGTATCTCGTGCCCGTCACTCGCCGCAGGAATGAGGCCCGGGTCATCCGGATCGCGGTTGAGGTCGACGACGAGACGCGAGACATGACCCTTTAGGACCGGGTAGCCAAGCGCATCGGCAAGCGACGCCGCTCCGATATCCCATGCGATATGGGTCTCGAGCAATTCGCGGTCGATGCCAAGATCGACGCCGGCCGGCACATGGTTCGATGCGTGATCGACAATGACAAGGATGCCGCTCACCGAAGCACCGTCGCCAGTGTCCACGCGTTCGGCCAATCCTGCCGAGCCGCGCTCGCGGCTTCGTCGCGGGCCGCGATCGAGCCAAACAAACCAAAGCAGGTCGCGCCAGAACCGGACATCCTCGCGACCATCACGCCGTCCCTGGCCGCGAGCCACGCAACGAGCAAACCGATTTCGGGCACGATCGACACCGCAGCGCGTTCGAGGTCATTCCGTCCCGTCCCCCAGTCGCCAAGCGGTCCCCGGTCGATGCCGTCCCAGCGCGCAAACACGTCGCGGGTCGACAGGGCAAGGCCCGGATTCACGAGCAGGATTGGAATGCCGGACACGCTTTCGGTAGGTTCGAGGACCTCTCCCACCCCGGTGGCACGCCGTGTGTGCGATATCACGCAAGCCGGCACGTCGGCACCCAGGCGACGCTGCACATCGAGCGACGGCAGCGGTATCCCGTGCAATTGGGCGAGAAGCCTGAGCGCTGCAGCCGCATCTGCCGACCCGCCGCCGATGCCGCTCGCGACCGGAAGGTTCTTGACCAGGTGGAAGCGGGCGACATGTCCGGCCGCATATGCAGCGGCAATGATCAGATTGTCGCTTGCCGACAGTCCGTCGGCGAAGGGGCCGGAAATTGCGAGTTCGTTTTGCCCCGATGCCTCGGCAGTCAGCGTGTCCCCGTCAGCGCAGAAGGCAAAGATCGTCTCGAGTTCGTGATAACCGTCGTCGCGCCGTCGCCGGACGTGAAGCGCAAGGTTGATCTTGGCATACGCAGTTTCCCGGAGGATCACGGAAGCCCGCGCTCGATCTTGAGCGCCAGTTTTTCCGCGCGATCCGCCACGGCAGTCTCGCGCGCTGCAACCCATGCATAACGCGCCTCGATCCGCCGACCTGCCGTCCAATAGGCGTCGCCGAGGTGCTCGGCGATCTCGGACTCGCCTGGATCCAGCTTCCGCGCCCGTTCGAGCGTCGCAACCGCTTGAGCTGTCCGGCCGGCACGAAGCTGCGCCCATCCCAAAGAATCGATGATCGCCGGGTTGTCGGGCTGCGCGGCATCAGCCTTGCCGATCAGCGAAAGCGCCCGTGGCAGATCTTCCCCGCGCTCGGCCATCCCGAAACCGAGCTGGTTCAGCAGGCGCGGGTTGGCAGGATCGAGTGCCAACGCGCGCTCGAGCGCCGGCTTCGCCCGGCGCCAGTCTCCCGCCTGCTCGAGCGCGTTTCCGAGCGCGAGCCAGAGGGACGCGCCAACCTTCGCCTCGCCGATCGCATCGACAGCTGCACGATAATGGACAGCCGCCTCGGCGAAACGGCCCCGACGGGCTTCGAGATCACCCAGGCGCGCCAGGTCGTTGTGCGAACGGCTGGCCCGTGTGCCTGCCTCGGCCATCGCGTCATCGACCCGCCCCGCCGCCTCGAGCTGATCGACACGAAGCGCGGCGGCGGTGTCCGCATAGACCGGGTCGCGCAGAACAACCGCGAGAATGTCGAGCGCCTCGTTCGGGCGCTTCGCGTTTCCGAGTGCGGTCGCCAGGACCAGCTGCGCTTGCGGGCTCGCCGGGTCGGCATAAACCGCCAGCCTTGCCATTGTTACCGCAGATCGTGGCGACCGTTCGTTGAGAAGGTCGGCTGCGACACGCTGAAGTACGAAAGCGGCACCGCGCGCCGGCGTATCGACGCTGTTGGTCATGCGTTTGCCCTGCTGGATCAGAGTTCTTGCGGCAACCGCGGCCGGATCGCCGGCAGCAACCAGCGTCAAGGCCTGCGACGACTGCCGGCGCGCGTGCAACGTCGCCGCAGCTGCCAGTTGCAAGGTACTGCTCCGGTAACGGTCGGTGAGCCAGAGTGTCCGGATGGCAGCGCTTCCGTTCGCGACGTTGCCTTGGGCAAGCGCCAACAGTGCCTGATTTTCTGCCCCGTAAGCCGTGGGCTTGCTCTCGGGCGGAGCTTGTTCTCCCGTCGCAAGGCTAAGCCAGTTCCGGAACAGCGGCGCAAGGAACGACAGTCCATCGTCGCGCTCCAGCGCGCCGAGCTGAACCTTGGCACTGGTCCAATCGGCGGCCTTCAGGGTCGCGAGATAAAGCAGGACGCGGGCATCCGCCGGAACAATCCCGATCCGCTCGAGCACCTGCGCGGCTCTCACGGCCAAGACATAGTCGCCGCCATCGAGCCCAGCGCGATAGGCGCGAAAGGCGACCATCGTCGCGTCGGTCGCGGTCGTGAGCGCGGCATTGTAGCTGGCAACAGCGGTCGCACTGTCGTTCGCGCGATCCGCAGCCCGTCCCCGCGCGTAGGAGGACAGCGCACTGTCGCTCGTTCGCCTGGCCTCGACCGGTGCCGCCGCGAGCGTCAGCGCGATCAGGCTACATGTTCGGATAGTTCGGGCCACCGCCACCCTCGGGCACCACCCAGTTGATGTTCTGCGTCGGATCCTTGATGTCGCAGGTCTTGCAGTGGACACAATTCTGCGCGTTGATCTGCAGCCGCTGCCCTGTCGGATTCGCCGCGTCTTCGACATATTCGTAGACGCCTGCCGGGCAGTAGCGCGCCTCCGGCCCCGCGTAGAGCGGCAGGTTGACCTCCGTCGGGACGTTCGCGTCCTTGAGCGTCAGGTGGACCGGCTGATCCTCGGCATGGTTGGTGTTCGAAATGAACACCGACGACAGCCTGTCGAAGCTCAGCACGCCGTCGGGCTTCGGGTAGACCGGCGGCTTGACCATGTCCTTGCGCCACAGGCTCTCATGGTCGGCATGGTGCTTCATGGTGACGGGCAGGCCGATCTTCAGCGTGCGCATCCACATGTCGGCACCGGCAACGATCGTGCCCAGCGTGCCGCCGAACTTCGCGACCGCGGGCTCGGCATTCTTGACGACCTGAAGTTCCTTGGCGATCCAGCTCGACCGCACGGCGGGCTCGTAATCGGCCAGCTCGTCGCTCGCGCGGTCGGCGGCAAGAGCCGCCGCCGCGCTCTCGGCCGCAAGCATCCCCGACTTCATCGCGGTATGCGTGCCCTTGATACGCGGAACGTTTACAAAACCCGCCGAACAGCCGATCAGCGCGCCGCCGGAAAAGGCGAGTTTCGGCACCGACTGCCAGCCGCCCTCGTTGATCGCCCGCGCGCCATAGGAGACACGGCGTCCCCCTTTCAGGATCGCCGCGATCTCGGGATGGTGCTTCCAGCGCTGGAATTCCTCGAACGGCGACAGCCAGGGGTTCTTGTAGTCGAGCGCGACGACGAACCCGAGTGCGACCTGGTTGTTCGCTTGATGATAGAGGAACGCCCCGCCCCAGGCCTCGCCGTCCTTCAGCGGCCAACCCTGCGTGTGGATGACCCGGCCGGGCTTGTGCAGCGCCGGGTCGATGTCCCACAGTTCTTTCATGCCCAGGCCATAGACTTGCGGCTCGCAATTCGCCTCGAGGTCGAAGTTGCGCTTGAGCTGCTTGGTCAGATGGCCGCGCGCACCTTCTGCAAAGAAGGTGTACTTCGCGTGCAGTTCGAGGCCCGGCTGGTAATCCGGCTTGTGTGTGCCGTCGCGCGCCACGCCCATGTCGCCGGTCGCGACGCCCTTTACCGAGCCGTTGTCGTTGTAGAGGATTTCCGCGGCCGCAAAGCCGGGGAAGATCTCGACACCCAACTCCTCGGCCTTGCCCGCCAGCCAGCGGCACATGTTGCCGAGCGAGCCGGTATAGGTCCCCTTGTTGTGCATGAAGCCGGGCGTGAACAGGTGCGGCAGGTTCCACTTGCCCGTTTCCGTGAGCACCCAGTGAAGGTTCTCCGTTACCGGAACCTCGCCCATCGGGCAACCGTCGTCGCGCCAGGTCGGCAGCAACTCGTCCAGCGCCTTCGGGTCGACGACTGCGCCCGACAGAATATGCGCGCCAACCTCTGACCCCTTTTCGAGGATGCAAACGCTGATCTCGGGGCTGATCTGTTTCAGCCGGATCGCCGCGCTCAGGCCCGCCGGCCCCGCGCCCACGATCACCACGTCGTACGGCATTGCTTCGCGTTCGCTCATCGACCTCGCACCTCGTCAGATCATCAACGCGCGTGACAGATGATTGACGCCCGCGTCAACCGGGTGCTTTGACCGAGCGGTGCCAGATCACGACGCCCGCGCCGAAATCGACAGCCTCATGGCGTGGTGGCGCGACGCCGGGGTCGACATCGCGGTGGCAGAGGAACCGAGGAAGTGGCTGGCCGGAGCGAAGTCTGCCAGCCCCGTCGCCCCGGACTTGATCCGGGGGCCAGCTTCTTCTCCCTCTGGCCCGCAAGACGAAGAAGAAGCTCAGGCCCGGATCAAGTCCGGGCCCACGAGCGGGGTGAGACTCCCCACCTTCTCCGACCTTCCCGCCTTTCTGGAATGGCTCGCCACCGACACCTCCATCCTCGCCGCCTACCCGCCCCGCCGCCGCAGCCTGCCGGCCGCCAACGGCGCCGGGCTGATGATTGTCGCCGATGTGCCCGAACTGGGCGACGTGGAGGCGGGGCGGCTGCTGGCGGGCGAAGTCGGCGCGCTGCTCGACAACATGCTGAAAGCGATGCAGCTGACGCGTGACCAGGTCTACCTTGCGACGATGGCGCCCGGCCGCCCGCCTTCGGGCCGGATCAGCGAAAGCGAGGAGGCGACGCTCGCCCCCGTCCTGCGCGCGCACGTCGCGCTCGCGGCTCCGAACAAGCTCTGGCTGATGGGCCGTGCGGCGAGCCGTGCGCTGCTTGGGATGGACGAGGTGGAGGCGGCGCATCGGTTACATTGTGTTAACCAAGGCACCACCACTATGGATGTGATCGCAACGGTCCATCCATCCGTACTGCTCCGCGAGGCGAAGTCGGGCGGACGGGACCGGCCGCGCCGCAAGGCGACATGGGAGGCGATGCAGTTGCTGATGAAGGGCCAAGGCAAATGAAGATCGGCGGTTTCCTGATCGGTGCTGCGCTCGTTTCGGGCGCTCCGGCCCTCGCAATCGACGCGCCGCCTGTATCGAGGACCGTTTCCCTCCCCGTCCAGCTTGGGCCCAACGCCCGTGCGCAATATCGCGCGATCTTCGACGATATCGAGGCGTCGCGCTGGACCGAGGCGGGGACCAAGCTCGACCAGATGCCCGAAGGCCCGCTGCACAGCGTCGCACGCGCCGCGATCTACCTCGCCAAGGGATCGCCGCGCATCGACGGCGCGCAACTGGCAGCCCTTGCCGCAAACGCGCCGCAACTCCCCGAGGCGCCCGCACTCGTCCGTCTCGCGAAATCGCGCGATGCCGTCACCGTGCCCGCGCTTCCCGAAGCCCGCGAACTCAACTGGCTCGGCTCGTCGCCACGCCGCGGCCGAACCGCGTCGACCGGGGATCCGGTCGCGGCCTCGATGGGTCCGCAGATCCTCCAGCTGATCAAGGACGACAATCCGGCCGGTGCCGAAGCGGTCCTGATCGCGAACCAGGACCGGCTGACGCCCGAGGGGCTAACCGAATGGCGGCAGCGTGTCGCCTGGTCCTATTACATCGAGAACGACGACCTGAACGCGCGCCGGCTGGCGATGACCGCCCAGACAGGGACCGGCTCGTGGGCGGCGCAGGCGGACTGGGTGGTGGGACTCGCCGCCTGGCGGCAGCAGGACTGGAACGGCGCATCGGAAGCGTTCGCGTCGCTCGCGCGCCGCTCGTCGGATCCTGAGATGATCGCGGCGGGGCATTACTGGGCCGCGCGCGCCGACATGGTGCGCAAGCAGCCCGACCTGATCCAGCCGCGTCTGCGTGCCGCCGCGCGTTTCGAGGAGACGTTCTACGGCATGCTCGCCGCGGGCGCGATGGGCATGCCTGCGAAGAAGGACCCCAATTTCGACGGTGCGCTGCGCCAGGTCGCCGCGCATCCCAATGTCCGTGCCGCGATTGCCCTGAAAGAGATCGGCGAGAACGAGCGCGCCGACGCGCTCGTCCGCTGGCAGGCGCGCATCGGATCGCCGTTGGAGCATGGCACGCTGTCGATGATCGCGGGCAAGCTCGACCTGCCGCAGACGCAGCTGTGGCTCGCGCACAACGGCCCTGCGGGCGCAAAGACCATGATGGAAGCGCGCTACCCGATGCCCGGCGGCTGGTCGCCCGACGGCGGCTGGCGCGTCGACCGCGCGCTCGTCTTTGCGCACGCGCTGCAGGAATCGCGGTTTCAGGCCAATGCGGTCAGCCATGCGGGCGCACGCGGCTTGATGCAGGTTATGCCCGCGACCGCGCAATTCATCGCGCGCAAGAAGGGTGTCCCGCTCACCGGGTCGCTGACCGCGCCCTCGACCAACATGGAATACGGGCAAAGCTATATCGAACAGCTGCGCGACATGGCGCAGACGGGCGGACTGCTGCCCAAGGTCATCGCCGCCTACAACGCCGGCCCCGCACCGCTCGACCGCTGGAACCTGAACGCGGCCGCGCAGAAAGACCCGCTGCTCTACATAGAAAGCATTCCGTACTGGGAAACCCGCGGCTACGTGACCATCGTGCTGCGCAACTACTGGATGTACCAGAAGCAGCAGGGCGCGAAGCTCGCCAGCCGCGATGCGCTGGTCCAGGGGCAATGGCCGCGCTTTCCCACGGTCGCGCTGAAGTAGATCGTCGGCCCGCACTTGATGCGGGCCTAGGCTTTTCTTTGGTCCAAAGATGGTGAAGGGAGAAGCCAAGCCCCGCATCAGGTGCGGGGCGACGACGGAGGGGTGGATGATCGACGAAACTGCGAAATTCATTCCCGTCCGCATCGCGCTCCTCACCGTCTCAGATTCGCGCGATGTCTCGACGGACAAGTCGGGCAACAAACTTGCCGAGTTGATCGCGGCTGCAGGCCATGACCTCGCCCGGCGCGCGATCGTGCGCGACGACATCGACGCGATCGCGGGCGAGCTGCACATCTGGGTCGAGGACGCCGACGTCGATTGCGTCATCACCACCGGCGGCACCGGCGTCACCGGCCGCGACGTGACACCCGAGGCACTCGACCGGCTGAACGGGAAGGCGATCCCCGGCTTCGGCGAACTCTTCCGCTGGCTGAGCTATGCGAACATCGGCACCTCGACCATCCAGTCGCGCGCCTGCGCCGCAGTGGTGCGCGGGACCTATATCTTCTGCCTGCCCGGCTCGACCGGCGCGGTCGTCGACGGCTGGGAGGGCATCCTCCGGACGCAGCTCGATTCGCGCCATCGCCCCTGCAACTTCGTCGAACTGATGCCGCGCCTGCGCGAGGTTTGAGGAACCGGGCCCGGCCCGCTAGTGTTGACCGCGAAACGACGAGAAGGACCACCCCCATGCGCCGCTTGATCACCGCAACGCTCCTCGCCTCCGCCGTGCTGCTCGCCGCGTGCAACACCGTGAAGGGCGTCGGCCGCGACATCGAATCCGTTGGCAAGGCAGGCGAACGCGCGATCAAGTAGGACCGGGTTGCCGACGGCGCAGCTTGCCCCTATCGCCGTCCGCTTAGTGACATCGATGAGCGACTTTCCCCACCGGCACTTGACCGGCATCGCGGGCCTGAAGCCTCACGAGATCGTATTCCTGCTCGACGAGGCCGAGCGCTGGGTCGGGCACAACCGCGGCCATCGCGCGTCGGACCACCGCCTCGAGGGGCTGACGCAGATCAACGCCTTCTTCGAGAATTCCACGCGCACGCTGTTGAGCTTCGAGATCGCCGGCAAACGGCTCGGCGCCGACGTCGTCAACATGCACGCCGCGCAGTCGAGCGTGAAAAAGGGCGAGACGCTGATCGACACCGCGATCACGCTCAACGCGATGCGCGCCGACGTGCTCGTCATTCGGCACGGCAGCTCGGGCGCGGTCGAATTGATCGCCGACAAGGTCGACTGCCCGGTGCTCAACGCCGGTGACGGAACGCACGAGCACCCGACACAGGCGCTGCTCGACGCGCTGACCATCCGGCGGCGATTGGGCGGTATCGCGGGCAAGCGCATCGCGATCTGCGGCGACGTGCTGCACAGCCGCGTCGCGCGCTCGAACATCCTGCTGCTCACCGCGCTGATGGCCGAAGTTCGCGTCGTCGCGCCCGCGACGCTGATGCCTGCCGCGATCGACCGCTTCGGCGTCACCCCCTTCACCGACATGGACGCCGGGATCGAAGGTGCCGACGTGGTGATGATGCTGCGCGTCCAGAACGAGCGGATGACCGGCGGCCTCATCCCGTCGGCGCGCGAATATCACGCGCTCTACGGCCTGACCGAAGAACGGCTGCAGCGCGCGCCCGGCGCGCTCGTCATGCACCCGGGGCCGATGAACCGCGGCGTCGAGATCACTTCTGCCGTTGCCGACGGGTCGCAGTCCGCAATTGCCGAACAGGTCGAGATGGGCGTCGCGGTGCGCATGGCGTGCCTCGACGTGCTGATGCGCGGGGTGCGCGCGTGAGGATATCGGGACGGATCGTCGATGCGGCGGGCGAGCGATCGGGGGATGTGGTTGTCGACGGCGACCGCATCGCCTCTGTCGCGGCAGGATCCGGCACGCACGTCATCCTCCCTGGCCTCATCGATCTCGGCGTCTTCGCGGTCGAGCGGCACGCCTCGGCGGCGGGC
>VYLL01000343.1_pt1 | contig 13344 bp, 10 predicted proteins | sample 5114301 | NCBI WGS metagenome assembly VYLL01 (sample SAMN12291809, study PRJNA351875) | freshwater metagenome | isolation source: freshwater lake | place: USA: Michigan, MSU2 Lake | collected 2011-08-16 | reverse complement strand
TTTGCGTTCGAGCGGGGCTTCCGAAGCCACGCCTTGTCCCCGACAACGAACGCATTAAAGATACGAAAACGTTGGATTACGCGTCAACCCCGCTTGACGCAAATACATTGTTGGCAGCAGTTGGGTTTCGAGCGTTATAGTCAATCGTTCTCTAATTTTTTGTCGGGAGATAATAAACTGTCCAAAGAGCGGTCACCTGTCAAGAAACCCAACTCATATTCAATGAGTCCATGCAGTTAAGTTGTTTTCAGTCCACCGTTTTTGTATTTGAGACTAATATCCAAACTGTCAGTGAACTCGAATCTTTTCCCCGTATTGAAATTTGTCCTCGAACACCAGTTTTTCTTCTCAATCTGTTTTTTAAATCTATTCTTTCCACCGCCTACGGAGATGTAACGTGTCACGGTGTTGTATGTGGTATCATTTATTAGTGTCATATGATATACCAAGTCTTTTTAAATAATCTTCTATTGGTTCTAGTCCCATCTCTTGTCTTCTTTTGTTAACATTTTCTGGAGACTCTAAGTCATACAATTTACCGTTCTCAATTTGACTTCCAAATATTTGAGGTTTACCTTCATCCATTAACATTCTATCTTTCATTAGGGCATATTGCTCTTTGCTCAAGTCACCATTTTTTACAGCTTTTTCAATAAGGTGAAAATATTTTATTCTGTATCTATTATCAGTATTATGCTGTAGTCCTAGCCAAATTGCATTCATTTGTTCCTGCGTTACTTCATTTAAAGTTGGCATTCCACATTTTTCAATTATACTTATTACTAATTCTTGATTTCTGTGGTCTTCCTTTGCATTCTTAATTAGATTATTCTCTCTTCTAATTTTTTGGTCACTTGCATAGACTTCACTAAGTATCTCACTTTTTTTGCTGCAGTCCACTTCTACATAGTCGACAGAACCAACGTAAACAAACTTGTCTCTTTTTATATATAAGAATATAGACACTATTAATAATAGAGCTATAAAAATGGCTAGGAATACGTTAGTTTTTTTCATCTGTATTTTTTTATCACTCCGAACTGTATTTGGGTTTGTCGGCTTACAACTCGTTGTCCACGGAGCCAACCCAATTGCTGCCAACGTGTGTGTTTCTGCTGTGGTGCGCTTCCGAAGCCGCGTCTTGTCCCAGAAACCAAACGTAGAGCGAAGATATAAACTTTGGGCAACACGTCACCGCACCATAGCAGAAACATTGTGTTGGGCGTTCGTTGCCGAATTTTAATTTCTTGTTTGGTACGTTTTCAACAAAGTTAGGTCGTCTTGGGAGACGTTATTTAACAAAATTCGCAAACTAAACCCGACCCCATAGTCTTTACTTTGCTTTTTATAAATTCGTTTTGATTCTGTCTTCTTAGTTAGCGGATCAAAATACTCAATGTCCAAAACCAGAAAGAGTGTTTGAAACTCCTGCAAAGAATCTTCTGTAAATTCTTTGGCAATCGAAATAGTAACTGTCAACGCTTGGTTTGGAGGAAGTGGTTGGTCTTGTTCAATTTGTTGAATTGTCAGCCAATTAGATATTCTGCCGTTTTGAAATACTAACCAAGACCCTTTTGCTTTAATTTTCGATGCTGGTCGGTAGCCATAATTCTTTAACGATAGAACAACGTTACTTGTGCCTAAACTATTTTTTGGAAGGTTTAATGTCAAAAAGCCCATTTGATCTATTATAGGTCTTGATGAGTATGCGCTGTTTGATGTTTGTGTTTTTAGTTCGCTTAGGTGCTCGATCAAATAAAGCTGCGTGGTGTCGATTTTAGAGACCATTCTTTCGTTTTGGGAAATCAATTTTGCTAAATGGTTAATAAGAGTATCTTGCTTGAATAGCAGATTTGACATTCCTTTGATTTCTTGTTGCTGTCTGAAAGTAATCAAAGCAATGAATGTTGAAACTAATGTTAAGCCGATTGTGAAAGCAATGTTTAACCGTTCAAGTTGTGGTGAAACGGGTGTTATTTTGGTTGCTTGCCACCATTTTCTGATCGTTCTCCTATTTATTCGCATTATTATTTTTTCTCTTTAGATTTCGCTCTCTCATTGCCCAATTTGTCGTTTTACATTCTCCAAAGCTGTCCGTGTACAATAGGTTTGATATGGAACAGTAAAAATCGGTCCAACTAACTTTGTCAGCAAATTGCCTGGCTCAGAGTAAGTCTTGATTTTAAAAATGAGTCCACCGTCAACTTTTTCAATTGTAAAAGTCGACTCACCCTTCTCCACATGTCCTTCAATTGTCTCGTAGCTAAAACCTTTTCTTTCTGTCTCGTCAATAGTGTTACTAATTCTTACTCCAAAAACTATTTTCTGAGAAAAGGTCTTTGTCGGAGGAATATAAACTTGTTGAAGAATCGTGTCCCCGATTTTCATTTTTCTTTTTTCCTGTCCCCATTGAGTCATGAAAGTCATTATGTTGGAAGGAAATATTTTGTAATCAAACAAAAAGGCAAGGTTTAGTTGCCCCAAAGTCCTTTCGGTCTTTATGTCAATCTTTGTTGTTTTCTCCTTCAATTTCGTTTTTTCAAACGTCATTGTCGGTTTGGTCATCATCTTTTTTAAAAGTCGGTCAAAATTGTCTGCTTGGTCTGTGAGGTATATCTTCATCTGTCCCGAGGCAATGACGCCCAACGTTTGTGTTTGCGCAGTGGTGCGGTTTCGAAGCCGCGTCCCGTCCCCGACACCAAACGTAGAACGAAGATATGAACTTTGGGCCACACGTCAACGCACCATTGCGCAAACATTTTGTTGCCAGCTGTTGGGTTTCGCCCGTTAATAGTTACGAATCTTTAATTTGTCAGTCGTTTCCTTAAAATGTCTACGGATGATGTCATCGGTCTTGAAACACAATTCTCGAATTCTTTTGCTTTTCCGCTCTTACTAAAAGCTAATAGGCAAACGCATTTCTTGTCTGACCTTTTTTCCTCTTTGCCTTGCTGTTATCCACGCTGGTGATGCATTAACTAGGCGAATTATCTCAGGGTCGTATGTCTCGTGAATCCCTTCCGCTAGATTTTCATTATATGCTTTTAATACTTTGGTCTCATCTGGCATTATTAAACCTGTTGTGTCGATCGCAAATCTCACCATTATCCTTCCGTGTTTTTGCTTCTTTGTTGGATGTTTCAGGTTTGCTTTCACATAGCCGTAAAATTTGGTTAGGCCACCTGGAAATTGAGCCGGCTCGTCCACAATTAAAAATATCGGAAAAGAGTCTTCAAGCTGAACAACCAAATTGTCAGCCCTAGTTATTTGAACCTTCTTGGAATAATAACCAGTATGCTCAACGATTAAACTGTCCGACACGTTTGCTGGTAATGAAAATTGTCCCAATGAGTCTGTCTTTGATTCAAAACGCGAATCAACTACAATTACTTTTGCTCCTTTAATTGGTTTCCGGTTAAATAGGTCGATTACTTGTCCCGATACCTGAATTTGACTATATCCAGAATTGGCGATCAGTACGATGATGATTAACAACTTAAATTTTCTCATTTGTCATTTTTTAATTAACACTTAACTGTCCACGAAGCCTACCCAATTGCTGGCAACGTTTGCGTTTCTTCAGTGGTGCACTTCCGAAGCCGCGTCCTGTCCCCGACACCAAACGTTGAACGAAGATATGAACTTTGGGCAACACGTCACCGCACCATTGAAGAAACATTTTGTTGTGCACTCGGGCGCGTCAAACGTCAATTAGTTCACGACTTGTCTCAAGTCGTCCGTTATTTTTCATTGACGAGTCCGAGTCCACTGTTAGAAAAACGTAGGGTCGTGTTCAGTTTTACCTTTTCAAGTTGTCCGCTGCGATGTGTCGCGGTGCGAAAAAGTGATAAAGTGACCACGTTCTCTCCGCGGGAAATTTTTGTCGTCCAGATGTTTTTTGGATTTTGCTTCACCGTCTGCCTGTCGGCACACAGGTCTACGAAGTCAAACGTTGTGTGGTCTGCCGCGTCCCGTCTACGGAGACGCGTCCCGCGCCTGGTGCACAACGTTTGTGTTTGCGCAGTGGTGCGGTTTCGAAGCCGCGTCCTGTCCACGACACCAAACGTTGAACGAAGATATAAACTTTGGGCTACACGTCAACGCACCATTGCGCAAACATTTTGGCTGCAGTATTTCCTCTCAATCTACATCAGTCGTTATATCTAGTCCTGTGTCAACTGTAGCGTCAGGTAAATTCTCTGTCGTTGGTGAATTTGTCCGTCTAAATATTCTTATGAAGTCCCAGAAGAGGTTTACAAAGTCCAAATGTAAGTCAAGAGCTGCCATAACTTCTTCACCTGGTTTATGCCTGTTTATGATTTCTGATGTGTCGTATAGAACATAACTACTAAAGATAAAAATACTAATCAAAGACCAAACTATCTCCGTTGTCCTGTCAGGAAACAGAGTCAATGGGATAATGCTTAAAACTAACAATGTCAACAGGGCGAACAAAATTGCCCTCCAATGAGAGAAGTCACGTTTTGAGACATGAACGTATATTGATAAAATGGTAAATAAAACGATTGTCGCAAGGATCGCTTTCCATATAATATCAACTTGTCCTAAGCCAACGATTTTACTTAATATTGGTGCGCTAGTCAGTCCGCTTATTGTGGCGTAAAAGTAGAGCATAAATAAACTGTCACGGATTAATAGACATGTTAGAAAAACTACAATCTCAAGTACAACCCACCACCAAGAAAATTGAATTCCTAGTCGCACTCCAGCATAAGCAGTCATTGCTGAGAATATTAAAGAGTATATAAAAATCCTGTACACCGTAATGATGAAGGATTTCTTGTCCACCGTTGTATTTACGTCTCTATTGTCCAATTACACTAATTGTTTTTGTCAACCGAAATATTGCAGCCAACGTTAGTATTTGCGTTCGAGCGGGGCTTTCGAAGCCGCGTCCTGTCCCCGACACCGAACGCATTAAAGATACGAAAACGTTGGATTACGCGTCAACCCCGCTTGACGCATATACAGTGTTACCTGCCGTTTTTTTACCGTCCCAAAGGCGAATAATTAAACTGTCAACATAAATTCTTTACAAGCAGTTGAAGTCGATCGTTATTGGTCTTGTTTGCCTCAATTGTTCCAACTTGTCCAAGTACGAAGCCTTTAAAATAGTCATTAGGTTCTTGAAGTCTCGTTTGACTTTTCATCTTTTTGTTATGTACTAATGCTTTTATTGACTTGTAAATACCCGATGGAAATCCCCACCATCCGAAAAGAGCTGTTTTAATCGATGCATCTTTATTCGCCTTGTCCAGGCAATCTGGACAAGCAATTACTAGGCTCTCTTCGTAGCTAGTCATAATTATATAACTCACAACGGCTGCTGTCATTGTGGCGTTAAGCTTATCTGATGTTGAATTGCAAAGGGGACATGGTCGTCTTCTTAAGAGTTCACTGTATGCCAAAAGTTCGTCCTCGGTAATTTCCTTGGTCTGTACTTTTATTCCGTCTATAAGTCCGTCTGAAAGTCCACGACTTTTAATTTCGTCCTGTAACACTTGAATAGCCTCTGGTCTTAGTCCAGAAACGTCTGTAGTCGCAATTCTAATTAACTTGTCATCGGGAAAACTTTTATAATTTTCTCTTAGTTCGTCAATCATTGATTTCATAGTACTTTTTTTAGTTTATTTTCTCGGAAGTCGTAGTTGTCGAAAATGGCAGGTAACGTTTGTGTTTCTTCAGTGGTGCGCTTCCGAAGCCGCGTCCTGTCCCCGACACCAAACGTTGAACGAAGATATAAACTTTGGGCTACACGTCAACGCACCATTGAAGAAACATTTTGTTGCCAGACGTAGGGTCATTCTCCTCACTTCATTCGTAGCCTGCATTCCTGTCACTCGTTAATTTACACCAATCTTTTTAGTAGGGGTGCGGTGGGGCTTTTTTCATTGACTACTTTCTCCACTTACACTTCGCTGAGCACACTCTTGGGCTGGCTTTGGATGTGGGCTGCAAGAGCGGCCAGACAATGTGTGTGCGATTTAAATGGGAAATTTTTGCTGCTCTTATGTCAATCTCTCTTCTAATGAATCTTTCCAGATAACAAATCCCTTTCTATCATCTGAATAGTCATGATGCACACGACTGAAATTAACTGGGGCATTTTCGAGAAAAGATTGTCGGCCTTTATTTCTTATCGTATTCAAATCTTCGTCTATTAATTTTAGCATGGCAGGTAGTCCTCTTTTGTCTGCATCAAAATACCACATATAAGTTGCTTCTTCGGTGTCAAGCGTTTCCAAAATGATATGATAATTTATTTTCCCTTTGAGCAGAAACACAAAAGAAAAGGGACTTAATACAAACCTTAGTTTTAAAATCGTTTTCTCATGTAAATCTGCCAAATATTGAAGATGCCTTTTATGTCTATAATTTCTATTGCTTAGAATGTCATTTAACAGTTCCTCACCGGAATTGTACAGGCTTTCCTTATCAACTTGCAATTGATTTATGTCTATTAGCTCCGTTGAGCCTTCAGATTTTGGTTTCTCAAGAAAGTGCTTTGTGATAAATCTAAATTTAACTCCCTCAATAATCTCTCTTGAGATTTTCGAAATATCCGTAGATGTCGCAAGTTGTGATACAATCTTCCTGTTCTCAAATTCGGCATGAATGTGAATCTTAACATTTTTGGATTTGAGAGTTTTAGCAAAGTATGGCTTTAATACTTCAAACTCAGGTCTTATATCAAGGTTCTCAATATCGAAATCCAGATCTGCCTGTATTTCCTCAATTCCATATTTGAATGTGACACTTCCGTACTGAAACTCCAGCTTTTCAATGGGTATTCTTATCTGCTGGTCTATTTTGATTACATCGGATGGTTTGACTATTTCCACCTCTACCGGATCATCAAACAAAGTAGGAAGCTGCTCGATCTTTCTGTAATAAGTTTTTCGCTTTAAAAACAATCTGTTCAGGTAATCAATCTTTATGTCTCGGTAGTCATAAATTATTGGGGCAATTTCCGAACGCTGCACTCGTCCTATATATTGAATCAGCTTTCCTTCGAAAGAGAAGGGATACACCAAAAACAGGCAATGGACATCTTGTATGTCTGTTCCTTCTCCAAAAAACTGTCCGGTTGTAATCAGTGCCTGATAGTTGCCTTCTTTAACAGTCTTCCATTTTAATTTTCTGTTACTATCGGAATCCTCTCCACTTAAAGTAACCGTTTCATAGAATTGCTTCAGATACTGATTAAGTGTATCGATATGTTCTTTCCTTTCTGTGATAATTACTGCCTTATTTCCAGAATCAAGTTCCTTCCTTATATCTTTTAAAACTAACTTGTTTCTGGATGAGTCGTGTGCAAGAATTTTCGATATTGTTTCAAATCTGTCAGTTCTTGAGTTAAAGGGTACATCAAGTTCCGTGTTTCGAATAATTACTTTGGGATGATGCGCGTTAGGAATATCAGCAAGCTTAATTTCTGAAATGATTTCACCCAAGTGTATAACAACAATCTTACCATCATTATATTTTCTGAATGGTGTTGCTGTTAATCCATACAGGTAGTAAGAGTTAAATTTAGACAAAGTTGTTCTGAAAGTTTCAGCAGGAATGTGATGACATTCATCAAGAATTATGGTTCCAAATGAATTTACAAGTTCTCGGTTTTCAGGCTTCTCCAATTCTTTAGTAAGGCTTTGTATTGTTGCAACGGTTATTTGTTCGCCTGATTTATTCTTCCCTTGTCCAATTTTACCGATTTGATGTTTAGGTATTCCCAAAAATGTCTCAATCCTCTCTAGCCACTGTTCCGCCAGATGTTTGCGGTGGACAATAATCAATGTCGGTTGCTGTCTGTCGGCAATTACTTTAAGGGCAAGGACTGTTTTACCTGAGCCCGGTGGGGCAACAATAATTCCAATGTCTTTTTTTGATACTGCATTGATTACCGATATCTGATACGGTTTTAATTGTGCGTAAAATGAAAACACTACCGAATTAGCTCTCCTCCGACTATCAACAAATTCATAATCCAGATTTTCCTCTTTACAGTATCGAACTAACTTTCCGATAAATCCCTTTGGAATTATTAATTCGTGTTCTTTCTCTTCGATAAACTTGAAATATCGTTTGGTACCATAAGTATTCCTGCCTGATTTCTGTTTAACAAAAAACTCTGCATTTGTAAAGTTTAATTCCTCCTTTAAAAAATTAGTTAATTTCAGTGACAGTCCGTTACGATTGATATGAATTGAATTTGATAGGTTGATTTGTAGTTTACCAGTAAAAACCTGAAAAGTTTTTATTTCAGCTATTTCATTATATAAATCATCTAATTTCGATTTGGGTACTTGAATGACATTCCTTAATAAATTCCATTGGTCTTGTATAGGCTCTAATGTATTCGGATTGATGAAGCAACTATTACCCTGTTCCCACGATGACTTATGTAATGGTAGGGCTATCAAATTGCCCAGACCTTTTCCTGAATGAAAATCCTGATTAGGGAATAGCCTGTCAAATGACCCTTTGTCGAATGGTGAAAAGATTTTCCTTTCTTCAAGAATAGAGATGAATATTTTTCTGCTTCGTAGTGCCGGATAGGGCTGTTCAAAGAATATCCATACGTGACCGCCTTTGCCAGATCGTGACCGTTCAAGGTAAGCAGCAATTCCTTTTTCTTCGCATGCACTTACCAAAGCCCGACATTCCTCCTCCCATTTTTCTTCATCAAAGTCAGCGGCAATAAACCATGAGGTGTTATCTGTGAGTAAAGGATATATACCAACAAGTTGCTCTCCTTTCAGGTGCTTCTCAATTTGAGCATCGGTAAGCGTTAAGTAGGTTTTGTCTTTATAATTCTGAAATGTTCCTCCTTTTGCTTTATGTGCCCGATAAAAATAGGGATCGAATGAGTGGGCAGGTATGTAGCCGCTTTTATTACCTTTTTCCCACCGGATAGCAAATACATCATTACGGCCTTTAAAAACCGATTTGAATAGCTGAATGTGTTCAGGTAATGAAGATGAGATCATAGTTGACTTGAGCTGTTTCCATTTCTTGCAGATTCATTGATTTGATCAATGTGCGGCCCTATTTCCGGCCAATTAAATTTTTAAATCTAAGTTGTGAGCCCATCATGAGCCCATTGAGTCCATTATGAGGCAATCATGGTGCAATTGGTGCAATTATGGTGCAATTCATAATTTATAGTAAGAACCAGCACCTTTCGTATCAGATGATTTTAAAACGCTCTTTTCAACCAATTCAGTCAAATCTCTTGTTGCGGTCATTCTTGCAACCCCAAATTTTTCCTGATATTCCTTGTTTGTGATTTTTCCATTTTCCAAAACAAATAGAACAGCTTTTACCTGTCTTTCATTCAATCCCATTTTCCTTAACTGTTCCTCTGTAAACCGGTCTTTGAAAAGCGTTATCATCACTCCCCCAAATTCTTCCTTCATTTCCGGTTCGGGAAGTTCGGCCTCTCTGCACGCGGTTATAATTTTTAACGTTCCGCGACCCCAAGCATCAATGTAACCACCCTTGAAACAGACATCTGCAATAATCGGATTTCTCGGTTTTGATGGATGATTTCCTCTTAAATCAGCAAAGGTGATTCCCGCAGGCAATGTGCCTTCATTCCAAATGCTCAATTTATTCTCATAGATTCTTATCTGGATCATTGCTCCCATATAATTCCGATGAACCAAGGCATTCAGTAACATTTCTCGCAAGGCGGCTACCGGATATTCACCTTTTTCGATTCTCAATAATCCTTCAAAGCTTATATTTTTAATCAGGAACTTGTGCCCAAGTTGTTTAGGTGCGTCCTGAAGAAGTTGTATCAAATTACCTTCTTCGGTTTCCTGAAATTTCAAATCATCATCAGCCTTGCCAAACCTGCCCATCTTTACTGTCAGATTCGGATAAAATCTTCCGGGATCCTTGCCAAATAAAATGAGTGCAGCACGTTTTAGTTTACCGCCATCAGCCACACGTAATTTCTCCAATAATTCCATTAGACTTAAACCTTTCACATCAGGCATGCGCCCCGACTTCTCCGCAGCTTCTAAGAAAAGATCAACTGATTTTTGGTCAATGTCATCAATCGTAGCGCGCGACTCAAGGATTTCATCCCACGTCTGACCGGATTTCCTTAACAGAAATTCCGTCAACGCACTTCCTATCAATTCAGTATTAGTGCTTCCGCTCCGCTGGTAATACCGACCTCTTAATGAAACCGCTACGGTGTACGATGGGGTTATGATCTCAATAAAGTATTTTTCATTTTTATTGTGAAGGTTCACTTCAGCAATTATTCCTAAATAGTTTTTGATCTTATTGGGAATATCATCCATCAACTTCTTGTGATCAGAAATTCCTATTACTTCACCTTCATCATTCTTGCCAAGAAAAATTGTACCACCTGCCGCATTTGCAAAGCCGCATACCCATTTCAAATGGTCGTCATGCCAGGAAGATTTGTATTCTATGTTTTGATTTTCAGCCATGCTTTACTATCGGATAATTTGTTTTTTAAAACTAAATAGATTTTTACTTTCAAATAGTCCTTATGTCACTCACAGCTAAGCCTGTTTCGACAGAATATTCTTTATTTTACTTTGCTTTCTAATAATATCCAGAAATACTTTATTCCTTGCTTCTGCATCTTTAATCAAAGTTGAAGCACTTATTACAAAAATTGAAATTCCTATTTTTTGATAGTACCTAAAATAGATTGGATTCTCAGTTGAGAACAAAGGTTTGTAATCATCTTTCTCTAGTCTATCAGCAAGTTTGGAGTCAATGTCGGTGATCAGAAAGGCAAAGATTTCGTCTATCTTCTCTTTATTCTTGAAGGCTTCAACGTAATCAACTAGTTGCTGAATCCCTGCGAATTTCTTTCTATCAGGTTTTGATTGGTAGTCGAATGGTTTTATTTCGACAAGAACTGATTTAAGTCTTTCTTGATTATTCGGATTGTGTGAAAAAAATAGTGATAAATCGGGGGCATCATTAGGAATTTTAGTTTCACCAGCTTCAATATTTATTTCTTTTAAAACTTCCTTGATTCGCTTATCGCTTGCAGCGTAGCTGTAAGTTGTAAATCTATCGTCCAATAGCCAGAGATTATTTTTACCAATGCAGAAGTAATCGTCATTGGTATGCTTCTCCATGAACAAATTATGAATTATCGACTCAACTCGCTCCTTTTTATTAACAAGTTTCTTTAGCCTTTCAATTATTTGAACTCGATCATTTATATACGAAACAAGTTCATTCTGTGCCAATTCAATTGCCTCCTGTAGCTCGCTATCGGTAAATTCTTCATTTCCAGAATTATTTAAGACTTTTTCTTTTGCGGTATCAAATCGCTTTTTTGCTTTTTCAATTAACTGGCTCTTATCTAAAAATCCCGCAATATCAATGTCACTCTCCTCGATATAATTTATTAAGTACGGTCTTTCCTCGTATAATTCTGAAATTTTCTCCTTGTTGAGCTGTTCTGTCTTGGGTATTCCTTCTTTAACTATCTGGGTAATGACTTTTTTAAGTTCCTCATTTATCATTTCCCAAGAAAGTGTTGAAAAGGCATCCGTTCGGACTGGAAAGATTGAAAGATCATTTCTTTCATGATTTACTCTTGAATCAAAATATGTAGATTCTAATAATAGAAAGCCTGAATAGCCATAGGGTAAGGACAACTTAAAGTCTTTATCTGAGAATTCACAAACTGTTCTGTTATTAGCGCAATAGAAGGCATACAATCTTCCCTCTGTATTTTGAATTTTGTGATTTAATACAAAGCTATATTCTTTTGAACTCCAATCTTTAATTGTGAACTTATTCTCCACAAAATCAGGAACATCCTTAGATGTAATGGATGCTTCCGATGAGGTTGTCTTATCTATAAATTTTATGTTAATATTTTTGCCTTTCTTTTTATAGAAGAATAGCGTGGGGATAAGATTGAGCAAGACTTTCTCTTTAATCAGTTCTAAGTCAAGTTCAATTCTCCTATCAATATGCCGATCAAAATTTAAATAGTGTGGTGATAGACTTGTGAGAGAAATTTCGGTATAGTTTGACTGTATTGAATCTGTTACTGACTTCTTCAAGTTATCGGTATCGAATTCAAAATCGAATTTGAAATTTCTCTCCTCTTGAGTTTCCTTAAGTGTACTTTTATAATTTGCGAAATTGTAAACCTTAAGAAAAACAAATCTCCCTACGCCTTTACAGCCAAGTGCTTTTTTGTATTCTGATCGGTATTTACAAAACGAATCATAGTTGGCATCAGTTAATCCGTCTCCATTGTCAGACACGGTAATCGTTTCAACCTTCTTAACAATGATTTCAATTTCATTTTCCTTTATTGGATTGTCGGATGACCCTAAAGCGCAAGTAATTTCAGTAGCATTTGCGTGGACAGCATTTGTAATAGCCTCGAACAGAACATCAAATTGTGTTACTCGATTGCTAATATCTTCGTCAACAATTCGCTTGATTTCTGCAAACATTTTACTCATAGCCTGACTAGTTTATCGTGATTTCTACTTCCTTGCTCACGCCTCAAAACATCGTTAATTCTTATCGTGTTAACCTCAATCCTTGCTTTTTTATCAGCCATTTATAGCCCAAATTAGTCAATCTGTCAAAGATAATCCTATATATGTTAAGTTGGAGGGGTAAGGTCGGATTTGGCTCTTGCCATAGCTTTGGAGTCGCGGTGGGTTTGTGCGGCTATTGCATGTGCCAAATGAAGCGGGGACTTCGGAGAAGAATCTTTTTATAAAAGCGAAGGGTCGGCTGTATTAATTTTTAATCGGTCCAACGTTTTATTTTTTCAAAGTCCAAGTTGTCACCGAGCCGTTAACTTGTCCACGTGGAGAATCTTTGTTAGTAGGTCGTCAGCCGTTTTGTTTGAAAACCAATTTGTCCCGACCCTATGGCTGGCAACGTTTGTGTTTCTTCAGTGGTGCGCTTCCGAAGCCGCGTCCTGTCCCCGACACCAAACGTTGAACGAAGATATAAATTTTGGGCAACACGTCACCGCACCATTGAAGAAACATTTTGTTGTGCACTCGGGCGCGTCAACGGTTAATTAGTTCACGACTTGTCTCAAATCGTCCGTTATTTTTCGTTGACGAGTCCGAGTCCACCGTTAGAAAAACGTTGGCCTTGTTCAGTTTTACTTTTTCAGGTCGTCAGCTGTGATATGTCGCTGTGCAATAAAGTTGTAAAGTGACCACGGTCTCTCCGCGGGAAATAATTGTCGTCCTGATGTTGTTTTGATTTTGCTTCACCGTCTGCCTGTCGGCATACAAGTCTGCGAAGTCAAGCGTTGTGTCGTCTGCCGCGTCC
>VYLL01000340.1_pt1 | contig 13403 bp, 10 predicted proteins | sample 5114301 | NCBI WGS metagenome assembly VYLL01 (sample SAMN12291809, study PRJNA351875) | freshwater metagenome | isolation source: freshwater lake | place: USA: Michigan, MSU2 Lake | collected 2011-08-16 | reverse complement strand
CGTCTCGCCGACCGGTTTCAGCGCCGCGTGATCGTAGCACTCGGTACGCTGGCGGGGGGAGTGGCTGCTATCGGCGCGGGGCTGTCGACCAGCTTTGCCACGCTGTTCACCGCACGCGCGGCGGCGGGGACGGCGGACGCGGCACTCGGGCCGTCGGCCTTCTCCATGCTCGCCGACCTGTTCCCGCCCGACAAGCGTGCGCGGGCGTTCTCGGTCTACAGTCTGGGCATCTACATCGGCGTTGGCGTCGCGTTCGGCGCCGGTGCATTTCTGGTGGGCGCAGTCGCATCGACGCCCACGACCGTCCTGCCCATCGTCGGCGAAGTGCGGTCGTGGCAGGCAGTGTTCTTCTTGATTGCGCTGCCCTCGCTGGTCCTGTCACCGCTGCTCTGGCTTTTGCTGCGCGAGCCCGAGCGGCGCGGCCTGGCCGCTGGAGACGAGCCGCTGTCGGTCGCTGCAACGACACGCTACGTCTGGGACCGCTTCGCGCTATTCGGGCCGTTTTTCATCGGCTTCGGCATCATCGTGCTCGCCAATTTCGCGACGCTGGCCTGGACGCCGGAATTCTTCATCCGCCGCTTTGGCATGGACGTGAAGGACGCTGGGCTCATCATCGCCGCCACGATGATCCCTGCGGGCTCCATCGGGGTGCTTGCGGGCGGATGGTTCGCCGACCGGCTGCATCGGCGCGGCCGCAGGGACGCAGTGCTCATCACCGGAATCGTCGCAGCAGTCGGAGCGGTGATTCCCGGCATTGCCTTTCCGCTGATGCCGACCGCCGAACTCGCCCGGCTGATGCTCTTCCCCGTGTTCTTCTTTGGTGCCTTCGCAAGCGGGGCTGCGCCCTCGGCGATCGGCGCGGTGACGCCCAATGAGATGCGCGGTCAGGTCTCTGCGCTTTATCTGCTCGTCATCAACCTGCTCGGGATCGGCTTCGGCCCGACGGTTCCCGCGCTCTTCACGGACTATCTGTTCGCCGACGAGGCAAAGCTCGGCTATTCGCTCGCGCTCACGGCTGCGGTGACGGGGCTTCCGGCGATCTGGCTGCTCAACAAGGCGCGCGCAATCTACATCCGCGAGGCGCAGGACCGCTAGGCGTAGAGCACCTCGCCCGTGGCGTTGTCGACGACGACATGCGTCTCGAGCAGCTCGACGTCAGGCTCGCTGCCGGTTTTCGCCTTGATGTGCGCCTTGGCCATCTCGAAAAAGCGTTCGGCGGCCCCGCGGTCGGACCACAGATAGATGCTCCGCCCCTCGCCTTTTTCGGCATCGACGCAGATCTGCTTGCGGATAAGCGCGGGGCCCGCGTTCTGGTAAAGCGGCACTGTCTTGCGGATTTCTTCGAGCGCGGCCTCATGACTTTCCCCGGGCGCGAGCTTGAAACGGACAATTGCGGTAATCATGAGCGTCTCCTTGTCTGGCGGAGACTAGCGTCGGCACCGCTTTGCGTCAGGGCCCACAACATTTTGGCATGACGGCCGCCGCTCTTTTCATCGTCATGCGGTCGTAACGAGCGCGCAAAGTCCTGGTCAGAACAAAGGGGACGGACAATGCGGCATGGGCTCATACTCTTGGCTGCGACGGGCGTTTCGGCGCTGGCGCTGGCGGCACCGCCTGCGTTAGCGCAGACGGCACCTGCTGCCGAGACCGGCGACGAAATCGTGGTCACGGCGCAGAAGCGGACGGAGCGGCTTCAGGACGTCCCCATTTCGATCAGCGTGCAGTCGGGCGATCAGCTCGAGCAATCGGGGATCGGCCAATTCATCGCGTTGCAATCGCGTGTGCCCAATCTGTCGATCACCGACACGCCCGCCAACGCGTCCCTGTTCATCCGTGGCATCGGCACCTCGGGCAACAACTTCAGCTTCGAACAGTCGGTCTCGCTGTTCGTCGACCAGGTCTATGGCGGGCGCAACCGCCAGTTCATGCAGCCGTTCTTCGACGTCGAGCGGATCGAGGTGCTGCGCGGGCCGCAGGGTGCGCTGTTCGGGCGCAACACCAGTGCCGGGGCAATCAGCGTGACGACGCGGCGTCCGACGCGCGAGTTCGAAGGCACTGCCGCCGTCGAATATGAAACCGTCCGGGGCAGCTATTCGACGCAGCTCGCCGCATCGGGTCCGGTGACCGACACGCTCGCGGCGCGCTTCGCGGTCAAATACGGCCAGAACTACGGCTGGATCGATAACACCGTGCTCAACCGCAAGGAAACCGACCGCGAGGATATTCTCGCGCGCGGCTCGCTGCTGTGGGAGCCAACCGACGGCGGCAGCTTGTTCTTCAAGCTCGAATACGGACGGGTCGACATCACCGGCGCGCCGTTCGAGTTCGTGCCCGCAGGGACGCGTCCCGATTACCGGATCGACGCCGATGACGGACTTGCGCCGCTGCGCGACCGGTCGAACAGCATGAACGCGACGCTGGAGCTGAACTATCCGATCGGCGATCACACCGTGACCACGGTCGGGGCCTATTCGGCCTACTCCTATGATCAGGCGTTCAACATCCAGGCGCGCCGCCCGGCGCGGCTCGTCGTCGTGAACGCGGAAGACTTCAAGCAATGGTCGCAGGAAGTGCGGCTGACCTCCCCGAACGACCCGCGCTTCGACTATATTGTCGGTGCCTATGCCGAGCAGTCGGAATCGGACATCCGCCGCATCTCGCTGATCGATACGCCCGCGCCGCCGGGGCTGAACAACGACAACCGCCGCAACTTCTTTCAAAGGAGCACGGTGATCGCCGCCTTCGCCTCCGCGAACTGGTCGCCGATCGACCAGATCAAGATCGGGGCCGGGCTGCGCTGGACGAATATCAAGAAGAGCGGGGCTTCAAACGGGTTTTTCCGGACGTTCGCAGTCGCGCCCCCCGGCAGCTTTACCGACGTGCCGCGGCTACCGATCTCCGGCAGCCTTAGCGAAAGCAGTGTGGAGCCGACCGTGACTGTCGCTTGGCAGCCCAGCAGGGACGTCAACATCTACGCGAAGTACGCGCAAGGATCGAAGGGCGGCGCACTGATCGAGACCGCGAACACCCTGCGTGAATTTATCCTGCGACCGGAAAAGGCAAAGAGCTGGGAGGTCGGTACGAAGTTCCAGTTCCCCGCCATCGGCGGCTACCTCAACCTCGCCGCCTTCACGACCGATTACAGCGATCTGCAAAAGTCGTCGCTCGACATCCAGACCGCAAGCTTCATCGTGTCGAATGCGGCCGGCGCGCGCGTCCGCGGACTCGAACTCGATGCGGGAATTCGGCCGGTCGACGCGGTGCGTATCTCGGTCGCGGCCGCCTATCTCGACGCTAAATACACCAGCTACCCGAGCGGGCCGTGTCGCTTCGACAATCCGCAGTTCTTCGTGGCCGGGTGCACGCAGAACCGCACCGGCGACCGCGTCCAGAATGCGCCCGAATGGACCGGCAACATCAGCATCGATGTCGACCAGCCGATTTCCGAACGACTGCGCCTGCTCGCCAACTGGACGACCAGCTATCAGAGCACGATCAACTACCAGGACGCGCTCAGCCCGCTTGAGGAGCAGCCGTCGTTCAGCAAGACCGACCTCCGCGTCGGCCTTGCGGATGCCGATCGCCGCTGGGAAGTGGCGCTGCTCGTCCGCAATCTGTTCGACATCCGCACCTCGGGTCTGATCTTCCAGACCTTTCCGATCGGCGTGGCACCAAATGACCGCGTGCATCTGCCCGACCCCCGGCGAAACTTCACGATCCAAGCGCGGATGAAATTCTGATGGGAATCCCGTCGAACCGTCTTGCCGACCTGCCGATCAAGGTCAAAGTGTCCGGAGGCATCGCGAGCTTCGCGCTTGACATGGCGGTGCTCGGCCACACCGACGCCGCCGACACCAGCGGGCGGATCGGGCCGAAGAACACACAGAACTATTTCGGCATCGATACGCGCGGCGACAGCTATTACTTCGAAGGACATCTGTACCCGGCGGGCACGATCCCAGTGCCGAAGAAACCCGCCAAGCTGTCACCGATGCCGAACGCACCCGCAAAGCTCAACAATGAGGTTGTGTGGAATTTTACCAGAGCAAAGCCGATCGGTTTTCTCGCCGGGCGCGGGTGGATCCTCATCAACGGCAACCGCGCGCCATACAAGGACGACAGGGGCACGATCGTTGAGGAGACGCGCACCGCGCCGCACCTGTTGTCGACGCAGACCTTCTACCTCGGAATACCAACGCCCGACCTGCTCACGCCGCCGTCGCTGGTCGTGAGCGGCATGGAGAATGGCAACGACCCCGACGCCGAGCGGATGATGCGTGCGGTGACCGGCGGCACCGGTCCGTTCCGCTTCTGCAGCGGCGAGGTCCGGCAGGAACGGATCGGGCGCAACACAACGCTGCTCCGCACCTTCTCGAGCTTCGCGAACGTCTATTCGCCCAACTACCGCTTCCATTTCCGCGTCAAACTTTAGGGGGATTGCCGATATGGCGCACGACAACGACCGCCGCGACTTCCTGAAGGCCGCGAGTCTTGGCGGCCTTGCCGTCGCGACCGCGGGCGGCACTGCGGCGGCCGCTGCGACCGCGCCGAAAGGTCGCACGATGATGCTACCGCCGGTGGAGGAATGGCTCGACCTGAAGCCCGATCGCCAGGGCGTCGTGCGCTTTGCGGTCGACGTCGCGGTACTCGGGCATACCGACGCAATCGACCCGTCGGGGCGTATCGGGCCGAAGGACAGCAAGGATTATTTTAACATCGATGTGCGCGGCGACACCTTTTACGTCGAGGGCTCGCTCTACCCCGGTGGCACGATTCCGGAGCCAACGGTGGTGACCGAAAGCCGTCCGGGGCGTCGTTCGCGGCAATATCAGCTGGTCTGGGATTTCACCAAGGCCAGGCCGGTCGGTCATTGGTTCTCACGCGGCTGGGTGCTGATCAACGGTGCGGCCGAATACAAGGACTCGCAGGGCACGGTCGTTGAGACGAAGCGCACCGAGCCGCATCTGCTGACCGAGCACAACTATGTCTTCGGCCGGATGACCGCCGACAACCTGACCCCGGAAATGCTCATTTCGAGCGGTGCCGACGACGGGAACGATCCGGACAGGGAAGTGCTCGTCCGCGCGATCACCGGCGGCACCGGGCGCTTTAAATACGCGCGCGGTCAGGTCGTCGAACGCATCCTCGGTCGCAACACGACGATCCTCAGGAGCTTCGCACACCTGGGCAAGGCCTATTGCCCCAATTACCGCTTCGAGTTCGAGGTGAAGCTGTAGGAGGTCGTTCGGCATTTTGCCGGTCGCGGTGGGCCATCCTGCGGTCCCGCCGACGGGGCATTTTCATAGGAGATTCTCCTACGCGCGCGCGAAGGCACCCACGAGCTTCGCCAGGCGAGTCTCGTGCAAGAGCGTGGTTCACAGCCCATCGGGGGCCTGCGACGCGCTGTACGGGCTTCCAGGAGCCCTAGAAGGCGAAGCCCGCCGTCACGCCGAATTCACGCGGGCGACCAAGGTAGGTATAAGCGACGCCCTGCGCCGCGAGCGCGTTCTGGCCGAAGGTGTAATACTGCTTGTCGGTCAGGTTCTTGCCGTACGCCGCGAGCGTGAAGCGGTCGCCGCGGTTCGCGAGCGTGATGCGCGCGTCGAGCAGCCCGTATCCGTCCTGCTGTTCGAACGGCAGGTTGAACGGCGAAAAGAACGTCCGCGCCTGGTAGCGGAAATCGACGCGCGGCGTCACCGACCAGTCGCCGGCGACCGCGATCCGGTATTGCGCGCCGAGCGCCAGCGTCCATTCGGGGCTGAAGGGCAGGCGGTTGCCGTTGATCGGCCCGACGCTCGCGGGCACGTTCACGAATTTGGAATTGGTGTAGCCGACCGACGCATCGAGCCGCAGCCCCTCGGCGGGGAGCGCGTTCAGCTCGAGCTCGAACCCGTAAAGCTCGGCATCGCCCGCGTTTGCGACGCGAAACTGCACGGCGGGGTCGGAGATCGTCTGCTGGATACCCTTGTACTTCTGGTAGAAGATCGTGCCGTTGAGGCGCACACGGCGGTCGGCGAAGTCGCTCTTGAACCCCGCCTCGAATGCGTCGTTGGTGTCGGGGTTGTAGGTCGGCACCGTCGCCTGCGGGGCGATCAGGCGACCATTGAAGCCGCCCGAGCGGAATCCTTTTGTATAGCTTGCGAACAGCAATAGGTTGTCCGCCTGATACTCGACGCCGACCTTCGGCGTGAACTGCCGGAAGCTGCGCGCGGCAGGAAGGTTGGTCACGATCGGCGTCACGATCCGCTGCCCGAGCAGCGCCGGCGGGAATCCGAAGCCGAACACCGCGCCCGGCCCGACCGCATCCGCGCGGAAGTCGAAGAACTGGTTCGACACGATCGACTTGTCGTCCCAGGTGTAGCGCCCGCCGAGCGTGATCGACAGGGCCTCGGTCGCGTTGAACCGCGCCTGCCCGAAGATCGCATAGCTCTTCGTCAGCTGGTTATTGCCCTGCGTCCAGGTGTTGCAGGGGCCGAAGGGCACGGCAGTCGAATTGCTGATCGGCGCGAAGCACAACCGCAGTTCCTGCACGGCGCGCTCGCGCATGAAATAACCGCCGACGAGATAGTCCAGCCTATCGTCAAGCGCCTTGCCGCTCAGTTGCAGTTCCTGGCTGAACTGGTTCTGGTCGGTGTCGGTATTCTGGTCGTAGAGGCGGAAGCGCGTGCCGTCGGGGTCGCTCGTCGAGAAACCGTCAAGGTTGCGGTACGCGGTGATCGACTTGAGCGTCGCGCCACCGAGATCCAGACTGATCGTGCCCGAAAAGCCATAGACGCGGTTCCGCGCATTCGGGCTGTTCGACGAAAACACGCGGTAGAAGTTTGCCGGGTTCTGGATGTCGGCAGCTGCCGCTGGGGGAAAGAATGGCAGTGGCGCGATTGCACGCAGCACCGAAGGCGCAGGATTCGACGTGTCGAGCGAGTAATCAGCGGCGAGGTCGATCGTGACGTTGTCGGCCGGGGCGAGCCGGAGCCGCGCCTTGATCCCGTGCCGGTCGGTGCGCCCGAAATCGAGCCCGTCAAACGCGCGGCGGGCGAAGCCGTCCTGCTTACGGTAGAACCCGTAAACGCGCAGGCCATTATCGCCGCCCAAGGGCGCGTCGATGCCCGCTTCGATCTCGATCCGGTTGCGGCTGCCGTAAGTCGCGCGCCCCTCGAACCCGAACGCGTCGGTGCGCGGGGCCTTGGAGGTGATGCTCACCGCGCCGCCCAGCGTGTTGCGCCCGAACAGCGTGCCCTGCGGTCCGCGCAGCACCTCGACGCGGTTGATGTCGCCGGAGTCGAGCATCGCGCCAACCGTGCGGCCGAGATAGACGCCGTCGACATAGACGCCGATGCCGGGATCGTTCGTCACAATGAAGTCGAACTGCCCCACGCCGCGCACAAAGAAATTTGCGTCCGCCGAGCCCTGCGGTCCGGTCGTCGATGTGAGGTTGGGGACTGTTGCCGCCAGGTCGTTGATGACCTGCACGCCCTGCGCCCGCAGGCCTTCGGCGGTCACCGCAGTGATCGCGATCGGAGTGTCCTGCAGGTTGGTTTCGCGCCGCTCGGCGGTCACGACAATGTCGGCAAGCCCCTGCTCACCCTCAGACGCGGCCGGCGTTTGCGCGAACGCGGGGTAAGCAGCGCCAGCGAGCAGCGCGGCGACGATCTGGTTGCGGAAACGCATCAGTCCCTCCCTTTTATTGTCAGGGCAGGTTCCCTGCGCGCGCTCGAAATCAACAATGACTTTGCCGCCCCGTGCGATGAAAAAAAGTTTCAGGCCGGAAACATCACCACGGCATGTCGGGAGCAATGTGCGTCATCGACGGCACGCCAAGCGTCTGAAACCCCGCATCGGTCCCGTAGACGACGTCGACCGCGTCGCCGCGTACCGCAAAGTAGAGCAGTGGCGCGGGCGGCCCCTTCCACCCCGCCGGAACGGTCGTCGCGATTGCCTTGACGACTTCTGACGCCTTGTCGGGCGCAAGACCCGCGAAGCGACCGCCCGCAAAGGTATCGAGCGCTGCCAGCCCGCCTTTGTAAAACGCAGCATAAGGCGGTGGCACGTCGAGATAGCGGATCGTCATCAGGCAGTCGGCGGGTGGCGCCGCGAGATGCTTGTCGACGAACTGCACCAGCCCAGCGTCTCGTGCACCCGGCAGCAGCACCTCACCGAATGCGTCGAGTGCGGCCGCCTCGGCATCAGTCAGCGTGCGCAACGGCAGCTTGCGCGCTGTCGCCTCGCGCGGGCTCAGCCATTCGGTACGTCCGGCGACGGTCCACGCAACCAGCCCGACCCCCGCCGCACCCCCGGCGACCGCCGCGGCTTTCAGCATCGTACGACGGCTTGTCTCGCTCATGTCAACCAGCGTGCTGGACGCGGCTGCCGACGGCAAACGACTTCACCGCCGTGTGGCATAACCGATATGAAGGGGCCGGGGTGCGCTTGGACATCCCCGCACCACCGCGACCGACATAGCGTCGCGACATGACAGTCCACGACCGCGTCGATGTCGTCATCACCGGCGCTGGGGCGGCAGGCGCGTTGCTTGCCGCGCGGCTCGCGGCGGCGGGCAAGTCGGTGGTGCTGCTCGAAGCGGGTCCGGCCTGGAAGCTGACCGACCTCAAGAGTTCCCAGATCTGGGCGCGACGGATCAAATGGGGCGGTGCGCCGGTGCTGAACGGCGGCGCGCAGCCAGTCAGCCACAATTTCAACGGCGGCTCAGGGCTGGGCGGAGCGGCGATCCACCATTATGCCTCTTATCCTCGTTTGAAGCCGCAGGACTTCACGATGAAGTCCGATCACGGGCGGGGGCTCGACTGGCCCATCGGCTATGACGACCTGCGCGGGCATTACGACGCGATCCAGGCGGAAATCGGCATCTCGGGCGAAGCAAAGGCCGAGGTCTGGCGTCCGGAGGGCGCACCCTATCCGCTGCCACCGCTCGGATCCTTCGCCCAAGCGCGCATCCTGTCGAAGGGGTTTGAGGCGAAGGGCATGCGCATCGCGCCCATGCCGATGGCGATCCTGTCGCAACCCTATAAGGGCCGGGAGCCGTGCCTCTACGACGGCTGGTGCGACGCTGGTTGCCCAATCGGCGCGCTTGCCAATCCGCTCGTGTTGCACCTGCCTGCGGCGAAGAAGGCCGGAGCAGACATCCGCACCGGCGCAGAGGTGACGGGCATCGTCTTCGCGAAAGAGCGCGCTGACGCGCTGCGTTACGTCGATGCGAAGGGCGCGGCGCATGTCCAGCCCGCAAGCGTCGTCATCCTCGCGGGCGGTGCGGTCCAGAATGCGCGCCTGCTGCTCGCGTCCCGCGCGCCCGATCCGTCGAGGCTGACGGGGGCATGGTTCAATTCGCATCCGGTCGGGCAGGTCTACGGCCTGTTCGCAGAGGAGACCGAGCCGCATATGGGCTTTTCCGCCGGGTCGATGACCAGCCACGACGATTATGGCAAGGTGCGCGACGGCGGGCCGTTCGGCAGCATCACATGGGGCTGGGGATCAGCGTTCAAGCCGAACGACCTGATCGGGATTGCGACCACGCGCGCGGACCTGTTCGGCAAGCCGCTGCACGACTTCATGCGCCGGGCCTCGAAGCATCTCGGCATGGTGAACGGCATTGCAGAGGGCATGCCGCGCCGCGAAAAGCGCATCGAGCTGGCGTCGGAGCGCGACCGGCGCGGCGTTCCACTCGCGCGCATCGTCCATGACGAAGACACGGCGCTGTGGACATGGGGCAACGCGCGCGCGCGCGAGATCGTGAAAGCGGCGGGCACGACCGAAGTTTGGGCCGCGCCGCGCCCGCAGTTCGGACATCTGCTCGGCGGGACGATCATGGGCCGTGATGCCGCGACGTCGGTCACCGACAGCTACGGGCGGCTCCACGCCTTGCCCAATCTCTTCGCGGCGGGCGGCGGACTGTTCCCGACGATCGGTGCCGTCAGCCCGACCTTCACGCTACTCGCGCTTGCCGACCGGAGTGCAGCCGAAATCGTCCGGGGCTGGGCGGGCTACGCAAATAGCGCGTAGCTGCCGTCGTCGCGATCGCGTCGGCCCTTGGGCATTTCGCCGTTGCCGTCGAACCAGCTGGGGTCGGCCGCAGACTCGCGCGCATAGTCGAGCAGCTCGCTGTGCGCTGCGATCTTCCACTCCCCGCCGCGCTCCGCGATGCGCGTCAGATAGCGGCCATAGACAGTTAGTTCGCGCGTCCCTTCGGGCGTTTCGATCCGGTGCCATGCCTGGACATAGGCCTCGACCGCCGCTGCCCCGTCGCCGTGCGACCGGACGAGCAGATTGCCGATGTCGTGGCGCGTCATCGCCATCGACCCCATGAAGTCCATGCAGACGTCGAAAAATCCGGCCGGCAGGCCTTGATAGATCGTACCCAGCTCGATGTGCGCGTCCGGCCAGAACAGCGTGGCCAGAAGCTCGCGGTCCAGCCGGTCGGCAGCGCGCGCATAACCGTAGAGCAGGCGGCGCGCGTGGGCTTCGGCGATCGGCAGGTCCGTCATGTCGATGTCTCCACGATCATGTGTTCAATCTCCCCCAGCCCCTCGATCGCAACGCGCACGACGTCGCCGGGGACGAGCCAGCGGGGCGGCGTAAAGCCGACGCCTGACCCGCCTGGCGAGCCGGTCGTGATCACATCGCCGGGCTGGAGGCGGACACTCCCGGCGATGAATGCGATCAGAGCATCGATGCGGTGATGCAGCTGCGCTGTCGTCGAGTCCTGCCGTGTTTCGCCATTGACCTGCGTCAGGATGCGCAGCGCATAGGGGTCGGCGATCTCGTCGGCTGTCGTAATCCACGGGCCGAACGGCCCGCACCCCGGTGCGCCTTTCGCGAGCACCAGGGTGTCGGGCTTTGCGAGCGCCCGGATTGTCAGATCGTTCACGACAACGTAGCCGGCAACGCTCTCGCCCCGCCCAATGACCACGCCGAGTTCACCCTCATAATCGAAGGTCGCGGCGGGCCGCACCACATAGCCATAGGGCGCGCCCACAGTCTGCGAAAGCTTTGCGAAGACCGTCGGCACCTCGGGCACGGCACGACCCTGTTCCGCGGCGTGGTCGCGGTAGTTGAGCCCGACGCCAAGGAACGCGCGCGGCACGGGAACCGGCGCAAGCAGGCGCGCCGGCTCCAGTGGCTGGGTCGGCGCGATTTCGCCCGCATCGTCCCACCCGCGTTCGAGCAGCGCAATCATGTCCGGCGCGAGTGCGCGCAGGTCGGCGACAGACCCATCGCCGATGCGCGCCGGGCCGATCCCGTCGGCAAAGCGATAGGTCGCAAGCCTCACAACCTATCCCATTGACAAGCTTGGCGACGCGCCCGACGCAGGGCGGGGGACAAAGGGACATGCTCGACTCGCGCCGCCTTCGGCATTTTCTTGCGGTCTACGAACTTGGCAGCATCGGCCAGGCGGCCGAACGTTTGCTGCTGACGCAGCCGGCGCTGTCGAAGAGCATCCGTCAACTCGAAGATCAGCTCGGCGTGCGCCTGTTCGACCGCACGACGCTGGGCGTCGTTCCGACGGTCTTCGGCGACAGCCTCGCGTTGCACGCCAAGTCGATCGAGGCGCAGCTGCGGCAAGCCGAAGCCGCGATTGCGGGAATGCAGGGGCGCGCCAAGGGGCATGTCCGCGTCGGCGTTGGTCCGGTCGCTGCGGTCGAACTGATGCCGACCGTCGCGCTCGCCTTGCGCTCGAAAAACGCGGACCTCGAACTTACCGTGACCGAGGGGCTCGTCGACGAATTGGTCCCTGCGCTTCGCCGGAGCGAACTCGACGTCGTCGTCGGCGCATGGCCACGCGTCGTCGATCCGATTTTCACAACAGAAGTGCTGCTGTCCGACCGGATCGAAGTATTCGTGCGCAACGACCACCCCTTGCTGGGCCGTCCCGTCTCGCTGCTCGACGCCGCCGCACAATCCTGGGTGTTGCCGCCCGCGACACAGCGCTGGCGCCAGCTGTTCGAGGCAGCGTTCGTCGAGCAGGGGCTGTCGCCGCCGCGGCCGTGGCTGACGAGCAATTCGTCCGCCATGCTCGAAGCCGTCATGCTGCGCAGCGACGCGCTCAGCTTTCTCCCCTGCCAGCTCGTCAGCGGCGTGCCCGGTCTGGCGGCGATGAAGATCGAGGGGCTGAGCGACTTCGAGCCCGAAGTGTCGATGACGTTCCGCGAACGTATACTCGCCGACCCGACGCGCGCCGAAGTCATTCAGGCCATCCGCACGGCTGCGGCAGAGATGGCGGCGAAGGATTAGTCCGCGCACAGCGCCTGTGCGACGCCGAGATGGAGAACTTCGCGCGTGAAGTCGCACGAATAGCCGATCAGGGCGTCGTTCAGCAGCCGCGCGGCGTGATATTCACGCGTCACGCCATAGCCGCCCAGCACCTCGACACAGAGCTGCGCGTTGCGGATCGCGACGTCGACCGCCTTCGCCTTGGCCATCGGTCCCGCCAGCATCGCCGCGCGCGTCGGATCGGTCGCGCAGGCATGCGCCGCTTCCCACACAATGAGCCGCGCCGCGTGGAGTTCGCGCGCCATCTCGGCGAGCTTGAGCGCGACCACCTGCTGCTGCGCGATCGGCCGGCCGACGCTTTTGCGCTCCTTCGCATAGGCGACCGCATAGTCGAGCGCCGCGCGCGCGAGGCCGACAAAGCAGGCGGCAAGGCAGACGGGCATTTCCGGAAGCCGCACGAACAACATGGCCGCGCGACCCTCGTCGCCAATCAGCGCACTTTCGGGCAGTCGCACATTGTCGAGGTGGAGCTGCGCATGATGCGTCAGCGGCCAGCCGGTCAGCGGCGTGTCCCGACCAACGCTGAAGCCCGGCGTGTCCTTCGGGATGTGGAACGCCGACAGACCGCCAAAGATCGGTTTGGCGGGATCGGTGCGTGCCATGACGACATAGTGATCGGCAACGCCCGCATTGGTGATGAACGCCGATTTGTCGCCGTTCAGAACCCAATGGTCGCCGTCGCGGCGTGCCGCGAGCCTGGGGCCATATGCCGGGTCGCCGCCGTTCATCATCAGCTCCGAGCCCGCGACGTTCGGTTCGCTCTGCGCGCCCGCGAGAACCATCGCGGGACTTGCGAGGAAGTCGTCGAGGAAGGACTTGGCCTGACCCTCGGTGCCGCCTCGCACGAACATGAGCGGCATGACCATCGTGAGCGCGAAACAGTCCGACGCGATCCCGACATCCGCCGCACCGAGTTCTTCAAGCACAAGCACGGCATCGAGGCATGAGAGGCCTAACCCGCCTTGGCTTTCGGGAACGAGCATATGAGTGAAGCCGAGCGCGACTCCCCCTGCCACAACGGGCTTTACCGCGGCCCAGACGTCAGCGGGCGGGCCGTCCCGGTGTGTTGCCTCGACCAGCGGCGCGATGTGGCGGGCTGCAAAGCCGCGCGCGGTTTCAAT
>VYLL01000336.1_pt1 | contig 13667 bp, 7 predicted proteins | sample 5114301 | NCBI WGS metagenome assembly VYLL01 (sample SAMN12291809, study PRJNA351875) | freshwater metagenome | isolation source: freshwater lake | place: USA: Michigan, MSU2 Lake | collected 2011-08-16 | reverse complement strand
CATCTGCTTTGGGAGCAGAGGGTCGCAGGTTCGAATCCTGTCTCCCCGACCACGGTTCCGGCATTATGGAGCAACAGCACCACGCCGTCGTCTGATACCAAGAGCTGCTTCGACCCGGCGAGGTTCAATGTTCATCATTGCGCCGCTTATGCTCGAGGCACTACTAAATCTGCTGCGCCCTGGCCGGATGCTCTGCGCCGATAGAGTTTGCGCTCCTTTAGCTGCAGCAGTCGCCGTCATCCATTTCGATGTCGATCGCGACCTTGCGCACGCGCACGCGCCTTGCCTTGGTGCTGCCGAGATCGAGGCATTCGAGCAGGTCCTGCGCCTTATCGCGGCAAGCCTTGCCGCGATCGTCCGCTGGCCGTTGGTTGACGGGCATGTCGAGGTCGGCGTCGAGACGGTAGATCATGCCGCCGACGATCGCGCCATCTGCGGTGGCGGTCACAACGATGTCGCACGTGCCCGCCGCCTTTATCGCATCGCGGTCGAGGTCTGAACCCGGGACGAGGTAGTAGGTCACGAGCCGCCGCTCTCCGGGCTCGAAGCGTGCTTTGTCGAGTCCGGCGATCGACATGCGCCAGCCTGCCTGCAGCATCACGTCGGGCAGTTGAATCGCGACCTCCATCGACGCGACCCTGCGGCCGGGATTGCCGAGCCAGAATCCCTTGCCCTTGAGGCTGGCGAGCATGCCGCCAGTTGCGCCCGCCGCGACGAGCGTGACATTGCGCTGACCGATATTGTTGTCGTGCGGCACCAGCCGCCAGTCGGCAAACACCTCGCCTGCGCTCAGATTGTCGATGTTGCTGGGGTCGCCGGTTGCCGAGGCGATCAGGAAAATGCAGTCATGGCCCCAGGCATTAGCGTTAGGAGTCCAGCTGAACGGGCCGACGATCCGTTCCTCGGAGTTGTTCGCCGCGATGTTCGGGACGGCGATCATTGCGGTCGTCATCGGTTGCAGGTCGACCGGCCAGGTCACGCCCGCCGACGGCAGGCAGTGAAAGCCACGCACGACGACGTTTGCCGCGGTTGAGGTGCCCCGGTTCTTGACCTTGCAATAGGCATAGTTGGTGGCGCCGGTCACTGCTTCCTGATGGTTCGGATCGCCATCGGGACTTTGCCGGTTCCATACCGAAGCGTTCTGCCAGAAAACCGGTTGATAGCCGTATTCCCCGCCCCGGCCATCGTCGATGTAGACGTCGACCGCAGGGCGTGCCCCGTTGTTGAGGTTCTGCCGCTCGAAGGCCCAGCTCAGCACTTTCTTGTAAGCGCCGCCGGCGAGACCTTCGCTCGTCCAGTCGCCCTGGTCGGCGGCAATGAGCGCGGCCAGGATCCCTTCGGGCGTATTCGGATTGCTGACTGGTGTCAGCGTCGAGACCGCGCGCAGCATGAGGTACGCGGTCAGACGCCCCGCAAATTCGCGCCGCCCGAGGTCGGTCGAATCGCCGCCGACCGAGCGGTAGAAACGGAACATCGTCGTCGAAAGGATTTGTTCGCTGCTGTAATTGCCGAGGTCCTGCGCACCACCCCAGCCCCATCCGGCCGCGACAGTGCGGTCTGAGCGGCGCGGCACTGCTGGGACGAACGGCGACAAGATGAAGCGGTCGATCGCGGCGCCGCCGTGCCAGCCCGAGGTCGGATCGTTCAGCACCATCGCAAAACTGTCGCCCATCGAATGGCAGCGGTTGACGAGCGCACCGTTGGCGTTGGTGAAAGCGCCGAAATTGGCGCGGTTGACGTGATCATAAAGGATGCCGTGGCCGGCAAGCTCGTGCAGCACGACGCGCCAGTCACTGGCTATGCCGATCGGATTGGCGGTGTCGCTGGCGTCGGCGAGCGCATATTGATGGAAATCGATGCCGTCGCCGTCGCCGATGCATTGTGCGTTGATATCGTCGCCTAGTCCGCGATGATCGGTTTCGATCGGAAAGGTCGTGCCGTCGAAGAACGTGCCGAGCGCAAAGCCGAGATTTTCGACCAGATCGAAGAAGCGGTCGGTGTGGTAATAGGCGTTTGCGGCGGCGAAGTCGTTGGTCCGCGAGCCGTAGTTGAAATTGCCGCCGCCTGGTTCAGTTGGAGCAGCGACGTTCGGCGCGGACAGGTTGGTCAGGAAGGTCCGCGTGCCCGACAGCGCCTGGTTGTCGCCCATCGGCGGCGCGTTGAGATGGTTCAGCGTGCGCGACGAGCGCGACGGATTGAGCGTCGCCGCGTTCTGGTTCGGCGTCAGCGCGGCATTGCCCGATGACGTGATCGGGTCTTGATGGAACACCTGCGCGGTGATGCCCGAAGTGAGCGCACGCAGATAGAGGATCGCGCCGGTTTCCACCTCGACGAGCGCGCGCCAGTTCATGCGCTGGCCGTTCTCGAGCGCGCGCCGGAAGACGAGCTCGGCGACAACGTACCAGCGGCCAGGCTCGATGCGGGGTTCGAGCGGCGGGATCGGACCGGGGAAGCGCGGCGAGGTACCGCACAAAGGCTGGTCTTCGCCCTGAAACTTGGTTGCCGCCGCCTTTTTGTCGCGCTTGTCGGGGGTCGCGCCGTGTCGCGCATCGAGCCGCGCTTCGGGATCGTATCGATAGACGTAGAAGCGGCCACGGATCAGTCCGCTGCGCCCGCCTTGCGCGGCGTTGACGCCGGTGTTGTCGTCGCCGTTCGCAGACCCGAGCAGGCTCGCGACATCGGGCATTGCGGCGCTCTCGGCAAGGTCGGGTGTGGGCGAGGCATCCCTAACGGGGCCGCGCAACGGCACGTCGAGTTTCTCGCCGTGCGCGAACAGCGCCTTGAAGCGCTCGATAGCGGCTGTCGACGGCATCTTGGCATCGACGCCGGTCTCGACCGTGCTGGTCGAACCCAGCGCCCGCCACGGCGCCCGCTTGAGCGTGACGGTCAGCCCCGCTTCCCAGACTGGCAGGTTGAGCCACGTCTGGTTGAACGCGACAGTGGCGGTATCGAACGCAGATTTCTCCTCGCGCAGGCGAAATTCGTGCGCGTGGTCGCCGCGCGGGTCGAGGAACGACAGATGTTGCTGCGCGCCGTCGAGTTCGGTTGCCGCGAGCGCGAACATGGACGTCTTGTCCTGCAGATATTCGAGCGCGGCTGCGCTCGCACTACCTGCCTCGACGACCGGATAGTCGTCGACATGCGTGACCGCGCGCAGGCGGTCGGCGGTGTCGCGCAACAAAGTGGCCTTCGCCGCGGCGTCATAGACGGTCTTCATCTCGGCTTCCTCCCGTTGCTCAATCCTTGCGACCCAGTCGCGCGCGCGTCAGGCGGGGGTTATCGCGAACGCGCGCAGCCCGCTCTGGCCAGGCGGCACGGCATTCGGCGCATCGAGATGGCTGAGTCGCCCGTAACCGTTGGTGGCGAGCGCCTCGACGCGCAGGCTTTCGCCGAACGCCGCACGGATGCAGGGCGTCTCCGGCGGGACCACGCCTTCGCTGAGCAGCGTGGTGACGGCGATGCTCTTGCTGAACTGGTCGCCACTCCGGTTGAAGCCATTGGCACCCGCATCATCGACCAGCCCGCTCGCGCTCGCGATCCCAAGCGGTGTCGCGACGCGCGACACGTTGAACGCGAAGGTTGCGTAGTTGCCGGGATGGCTCGCGCGGAACACGATCGTTGCGAGCGAGCTCGCGTTGTATTCGAGAAACCCGCATCTGGTGTCGTTGGCGCCAGGCGCGACCGAGACCGAATCGATCGTGCCGAAGCACGACCGGTTGTCTACATGGAGGACCAGCCGGTAGCCCACGGTCTGTCCCGCCTCGATCATCAAGCGATCGCCGGTCGCGGCGGCGGTCGTATAGGCCGGACCTGTCAGCGGTGCGGGACCAACGATCTCGTTGACGCCGACGCCCTCGGCAGTCAGGTCGACGCGCACCGCCGCGCCGCCGCTGACGCGGAACAGCTCGAGCTTCGTTTCGTACTTGCCGGGCGCGAGAGCGGTCGTGTCGAAATAGGCGCTGGCGAGATCATAGCCCTCGTCGAGGACCTCGAACTCGTCGCCGCCTGCGGGCAACTCGGGATCAATCTTGAAGAAATGTCCGCCCGATACCGCCGGATCGGGACCGACCTGCACCGATTTGTAGATGATCGGCGCGAGCGGTCCGGCAGGAGTTTCGCGATAGTGGCGGAAGACGTCGGCCTGAAGCGAGATCCAGTCGGTATCCAGCGTGCTGCCGAGCGGGCGGTAGCGCCAGCGGTAATGGCTGATTCCTGCCGCTTTGAGACCGCTGCCGAAATCGACGCGCGGCTCGAGCGTGCCGCCGAACGGGGCCTCTCGCGTCGGGTGCATTCCCGATGCTCCGGCCTTGACGGTGCCCTCGCGGACGGGGTCGCGGTCGATCTCGCCCATGCTGACCTGGCGTGCGATCGTTTTGACGACGATCTGCTTGCCATGAACCTCCGGTATCTCGCCGCAGCCGGGGACGCGCGGGTCGGTTACGGTGATCGTCACATCGGTGCCACAGGGGTAGTTCCACCAGATGTTGCACGGGATCGGCGGCTTGTGGACGGGCACCCAGGTGCCGCCGATCGAATACTCGACCCAGAAATACAGGTCGGGCTTGTCGCCGTCGCAGCGGTACCAGATCCGCGTGTCGAAGCGGCCCTGGTCGTCGGTGGTCACGGTACGGAGCTCGTCGCTCGTGTAGAACCAGCGATGCAGCCACGGCCACCAACAGATCCACGGCCGGATCAGGTCGAGATTGTCGAGCAGCGCGCGGCGCACGATCGACGGCGCGTGCGAGCCGAGCACGAACTGGAGCTTCTGCGGCAACAGCTCGCGCGGCGGATCGGGCTGCGGGTTGAACGCGACGGCCGCTCCCGGCGCATCCGGCTGGTGGCGGCTGAGCGGCGGCAACGGCTGCGGATTGAGCGCGACGAGATCGATGTTGCCGATGATGCGGCGCGACAGATCGGTCGGGGTCGCGATGTCGTTGAAAGGCCGGGGGTCGGGTTCGGGAAAGGGCAGCCGTGGGAAGGGTCGCCGGACGAGGTCGAGCAGATCGTCGCGCAGCCGGAAGATGTCGAGATCGGGCAGCCGTTCGATCAGCCACGGCAGGCGATCGACCTCGCAAATGTGGACACGCGCGTTGCACACCGGGGCTTCGACCACGACGCCGCCCGGCGAGGTGCGCCGCACGAGCACCCGCCCCCGCACGCGGCAGCGGCACAGTGGCCAGTGCGGCCAGATGAAATCGGGTATGATGCCGAGGTCCAGACGGTCGATGCCGGGCCTGAGTTTGACAGCGACCTCATAAGCCGAGAGCCGGTCCATCGTCGAGAGCGTCGGCGCGCCTTCGCGTTCGGCCTTGTCAAGTGCAGGGCCCACGAATAGCCGTGTCGTACGCGGCAACCGGCCGACCTCGAGATAGGCTTCGCCCTTGTCGAGCGGAGCGCTCGCCACGAAGGCTCCGTTGCGGTCGAAAAGATAGGCGGCGGCGTCGACCGCTGCGGTGCCCTGATTTTCGAATTCCGCGCGCAGCGCGATGGTGCTCGGCTTTTCGTCTTTGTCTACCACGGCATTCTCTCCCGCTCGTTTCAGGTCGAAGTCGCGCGGGCGCACGGACGCAAGTGCGGCGCGGATATCGCGCAACATCACGACGTCAGACGGACGAACCGTCTGAGCACCCGTTCAAAGGTCTGACATCTGTCCCGGATGATGCGCGCGACCCGCGCACTGCCCCGTATCGCAGGGCAAGAACTCGCAGCTCCGAATTATCCAATTCACTGCTGTTACGGTGGAGAATACACGATTCGGGCGCGAAACGATAGAACTATCTGGAATTTGCGACGAGCGGTTCGTCGCCGCGTCCGCCCCAAGGCAGATGCGACAATCACCACGCGCTTGCCGAAGCAGACGCGGGAGTTCATCGATACTGCGGCCGCTGTGATGAGCAAGTCGCGCACCGACCACACGACTTGGGCGTGTCCGGCTTGACGTCCTTGCTTTCACCACAGCCTCGCGGCAAAGCCACACCGTCAGTCGCAGCTTTGCTGCACTGGCCGACCTCGGGCGTCTCGCACATAGCTACCGCTATCTGCGTGCGCCCTTCGGTGGGGCCTGTAGCTCAGCGGTTAGAGCTGACCGCTCATAACGGTTAGGTCGTAGGTTCGAATCCTACCGGGCCCACCATTTTTCGCACCGACGGCGTCACGCGCGGCAAGATCAATTCGAAGCGATCGGCGAGAATAACCAATCGGCCTCCCGCTTCGCGCGCCATCCGGCTGATCAGCCGAAGTGTGAAACCGAGACCTAACAACGGTGCGTCCGGCCATGCTTCGTGGTCTCCTTGTCCGGGATCGAGCAACTGGCGTTCGCCGCGGCCGATCAGCGCGTTCGGGCGTGGCAAGGACAGCGACATCGTATCGGAACCGGCCTTGGTTTCGAGGCGCACGACCTCTCCTGGACCCGCTACACCCGCGACCGCAGCGACGAGCCGGTCGATCATCCGCGCGGCACCGGCGCATTCGGCGTCGGCCGATGTGGCCGCGTGGACAGTCGCGAGTTCGACACCGCGCGTGGCCAGAACCGAACGATACGGGGAGACGGCTCGCTCGACGAGATCGGCAAAGCCGGAAGATGTCGCCGGGGTTTCGTGCACCCGCCCCGCGTCGAGGCGTGCGGCGGCATCGAGGTCCTCGACCATCGTGACGAGCCGCTCGGTATCGGCGACGATGGCGCGCGCACGCTCGCGATACCGGAGCGCGGCCGGGCCGAGCATCTGCCGGTCGATCATCTGCGCAAACCCCTGAACCGCATTAAGCGGCGTCCGCAGTTCGTGCACCAATTGCCGCAGCGCATCGGGATCGAGGCTCATGCGCGCTTCCCCGCCCGAACGGTCACCCGGACCGGGACGCCGTGCGGTCCCGCGATAACCGCAAAACCGTCCATCTGCCGGATTGAACAGCGGTGTCGCGGAGATCAGCCAGTCGCCCGCGGCACTGCCGACTCCCCCTACCAAGAGCCTTGCGTCCGAGACCGGCGCACGCCGTCGCCACGCACCGACCGCCTGCCCGTCGACGCCGCCGGCACCGAGCGGCGCGGGTTCGGCGATCGAAAGACCCACAACCGCTTCCCGTGCGCATCCTTCGACCCAGTCGATAACGCCGTCGAGTGTCGTCTCGAAGACAAAGCCCGTGTCGTCGACCGCAGCCGGCTCCGGCGCAGCGCGGGGCGCGCGCTGGCGATAGGCCGCGATGCGATCGACCAGATCCCGGATCTGCGTGACCCCGCTGGCCGTCTCCTCCGGAGTTGGCGTGTTGTCCGGCAGCGCGAGGTCGCCGGACGCATAGCGCCCCAGCAATGCGACCGCCGTCTCGGGCAGGTCGCGACGGTTCCGCAGGATGTTGCGCGATGCTGCCGGAAGGCCAGGGATGAGGTGCTCCCACGCCGCCCCGTCAAGCTTCGCCCCCGCCAGGACCGGTGCTGCAACGCCAGGCAGGTCTGCACCGAAGATCGCGACGACGCCGATATCCGCCGTCCGTCCTGCCAGGCTGGCTGCGGCGAGCCGACGGTCGGCCACGGGAACCGCGCTCCGAAGCCGGTCGAGCTCGGCCACCGCAACGGTTCGCGCGTCGTCGTCGAACCGGTCGCCGGCCTGCGCAAGAATATCGACGATCTGCCGCCACGCGGCGTTTGCGGAACCCGGTGCCGGGTCGCGCGCGAGCCGCATCGCCGTCGCCAGCATCGATTCGAACCGCCCTGCCATGTCGTACCGTAATGCCCGCCCGTTCGAGTCGTGGGCGCACCGGTCCAAGGCACGTCCTGACGTTCGGAGTAAGCCGCGCAGACCGGCTGGCAAGGGGGCAAAATCGGGACGTTGCAGGACGGGACAGTCGCGTCTACGCGCAAGAATATTATCCCTTGGCAATGCGCCACGGAATATCGTTAGGGAAACGCATGGCCCGCACGCTTGACCCCATCGACCGCCAGATCATGCGCGAACTTCAGGCCGACGGGCGGATGACGAACGTGGATCTCGCCGCCCGCGTCGGGTTAACCGCACCGCCGTGCCTGCGTCGTGTTCGCACGCTGGAGGAAGAAGGCGCAATCAAGGGCTATCACGCCGAACTCGATGCGCGGCGGTTGGGTTATGGCATTACGGTCTTTGCGATGGTCAGCCTTCGGAGTCAGGCCGAAGCCGATCTGCGCGCGTTCGAAGAGCATGTGGCGCAGCTGGACGCTGTCCGCGAATGCCACATGCTCAACGGAGAGATCGACTTCATCCTGAAGATCGTCGCGCACGACCTTGAAGGATTCCAGTCGTTCCTCACCACGCACATCACGCCCGCACCAAACGTCGCGGGGGTTAAGACGTCGCTGACAATCCGGACGTCGAAATCCGCGCCCGGGGTTCCGGTCCCCGAAGCCAGAGACCGGTAACCGTCAGGCCGCGCCCTGCGGGGCGTCCAGATAAAGCATCCAGAGACCCGCGATTTCGGCGCGCGCCCCCTTTACCGCCTGGAACGCCGCACGCGCGCCCTCCTTATCGCCGGTCCGCGCGAGCGCGATGCCCAGCCGGGTGTTCGCGACATCGGTGTCGATGCCGCCTTTCTGGATCGCCATCCGGTAGAGCGGGATCGCCTTGGCATCCTGCCCGTAGCTCAGGTACGCGTCGGCAGTGCTCAGGGCCTGCCGACCGGTCGCCGCGTTCGCCGCGGCACGCTCGGATGCAGGCAGGCTGGCGAGGTCCGCCGCGATCTTCGGCGAAGCCATCGTGCGAAGCTCGGACAGGTTCTTGCTCGTCGCGAGCTTCGCGTCAGACGCAACCGCAGTATCGACCACCGCCTTTGTTTCGCCCGGCAGGCCGCGCTCGCTCGCGATGGCAGCGTACTCATAATAGTCGCGCTCGCCTGCGATGCTCTTGGTCAGTTTCATCAGGCGATAGATATCGAGCGCCATTTGCGGATCCTGCGCCTTCGCGTCGCGATACAGCACGAGAACGCTGCGCCAGTTGGACGGCGTGGGATAGGCGCGCACCAGCATCGACGACCACTTGACCGCCTCCGGCATCAGCTTGGCGTTATACGCCGCCGCGAGCCCGCGGTTGTACCAGTCTTCGGTCACCGGTTGTCCCGACGCCTTTTGCGTCGTCACTGCTTCCTCGGCGAGAGTGAGCCCCTGCTGGAACTGCTTCTGCTTGAAGTTGACGTCAGCAAGCAGGATCAGTGTTTCGGGCGACCGCTTGCCCGCTGCCAGCCCTTGCGACAGATGCGTTTGCGCCTTGGCATAGTCCTTCGCGAAATACGCCTCGCGGCCGAGGTGCGTATGCAGCGCGCCGACCTGATCGGCGGGCGCCAGGCCGCTTGCCAGCATCGTCTCGACGCCTGCGGTCATGCCCTTCTGGTCCTGCGTGTTTGCCGCAACCTGATAGCGGAACAGGCCGGCGTAATACTTGTCCGCAGGCTGCGTCGCAGCCGCCTCGGCGGCACCGAGCGCGGCACCTGCTCCGGCGAAGTCTTTCGCCTGCAACGCCTTCTGCACCGGCTGAGCAGCCGCGCGGAACTCCTTCGACAGGTTGCTCAGCGGGGTCGCTGCAGGTTTCGTCTCCTTGTTGCGCTGCGCAGTCGCAGGAGCAGCAACAAGGCCGCCCGCGAGCGCGGCGGCGAGGGCGAGGTTGACGAAGGTTTTCACGGGGCTTTCTCTCCTAGGGTCGGGCATGGGCCCATTCTCAAAACGAATTAGTCGCGCGCGCGCTCCCGCACAAGCCGGAGACACCCTTGCGAAGGGCGGCATCTGCGATAGGTGCCGCCAAATGAACGACGACCGAATGACCCATGCTCTTGTCGTCGGGCGCGGCGGCATCGGGACCGCGCTTGCGACAAAGCTCGCCGGGCGGATGCCCGTCACCGTCTGGAGCCGATCCGACGGGATCGATCCGACCGACGAAACCTCCGTCGAGCGTGCCGCCGCCGCCCTGCCCGCTCCGCCGACGTACGTCTTCGTCACGACCGGCATGCTCCACGACGACCGGCAAAGTCCCGAACGCAGCTTGCGCCACATGGACGCAACCGCATTCCAGCGGAGTTTTCTGATCAACACCATTGCTCCCTCCCTGATCGCCAAGCACGTCCTGCCCCGCCTGCCCCGCGATAGCCGCGCTGTCTTCGCGGTGCTCGGTGCCCGCGTCGGCAGCATTGGCGACAACCGCACCGGCGGCTGGCACGCCTATCGCGCGTCGAAGGCGGCGCTCGTCATGCTCGTCAAGAACTGGGCGCTCGAGATGGCGCGGACCCATCCGAAAGCCGTCATCGTCGCGCTTCATCCCGGAACTGTCGACACGCCGATGTCAAAGCCGTTTCAGCGCGGAGTCGACCCGGATAAGCTGTTCTCCGCCGCGCGCTCCGCCGACTACCTCATCGAGGTCGCCGAAGCGCTTGTTCCCGAACAAACCGGCGGACAATTCGGCTGGGACGGCGTTCCGATCGCGCCTTGAAATGGGCGGATCGCGATGCTTGGTTGTTCACTTTTTGTACCGATCGTGCGTATCGCTGTCAAGCGAAATCGTCCCGCGCGCACGCGCGCACGCGAGGCTGGCCAAGCGGCGCGACCCCCGTTAGGGCAGTCGTCACGTAACCGTAACCCGAAAGACCTGACCTCGCATGACCGACGAGACGATCCTCGCCGACCCTTCCGACATTTCGCCGATCAACATCGTCGACGAGATGAAGGCGAGCTATCTCGATTACGCCATGTCGGTCATCGTCGCGCGCGCGCTGCCCGATGTGCGCGACGGCCTGAAGCCGGTGCACCGCCGCATCCTCTGGGCAAGTCAGGAAGGCGGCTTCGTCGCAGGACGGCCTTATCGCAAATCGGCCAAGATCGTCGGCGACGTGATGGGCAATTACCATCCGCACGGCGACAGCGCGATCTACGACGCGCTTGCGCGGATGACGCAGGACTGGTCGATGCGGCTGCCGCTGATCGACGGCCAGGGCAATTTCGGATCGATGGACCCCGATCCGCCCGCCTCGATGCGCTACACCGAGGCGCGGCTTGCGAAATCGTCGAATTCGCTGCTGGCGGACGTCGATAAGGACACGGTCGATTTCCAGCCGAACTACGACGCATCGCGGTCCGAGCCGCAGGTCCTGCCCGCGCGCTTCCCGAACCTGCTCGTCAATGGTGCGGGCGGGATCGCGGTCGGCATGGCAACGAACATCCCGCCGCACAACTTGGGCGAGGTCATCGACGCCTGTTTCGCGTTCATGGACAACAGCGCGCTGACCTCGGAGGAATTGACGGAATACGTCCCCGCCCCCGACTTCCCGACGGGCGGGCTGATCCTCGGCACGGGCTCGGCGAAGATGGCGTACACGACCGGGCGCGGCTCGATCCTGATCCGCAGCCGCCACGTTGTCGAGGAAGGACGCGGCGACAAACGGTCGATCATTCTCACCGAAATCCCTTTCCAGCAGGGCAAAAACGGCCTGGTCGAAAAGATCGCCGAGGCGGTCAAGGACAAGCGCGTCGAGGGCGTGACCGAAGTCCGCGACGAATCGAACCGGCAAGGCGTACGCGTCGTCATCGACCTGCGCCGCGACGCGCAGATCGACGTGGTGCTCAACCAGTTGTGGCGCCACACGCCCGCGCAGCAGAGCTTCCCCGCCAACATGCTCGCGATCCGCGGCGGACGACCCGAAACGCTGACGCTGCGCGACATGATCGAGGCTTTCGTCAAGTTCCGCGAACAAGTCATCACGCGGCGGTCGAAGTTCGAGCTCGCCAAGGCCCGCGAACGCGCACACATCCTGCTTGGGCTCGTGACGGCAGTCGCGAACGTCGATGAGGTCGTGCGCATCATCCGCGGCTCTGCCTCGCCTGCCGAAGCACGTGACACGCTGCTCGCGCGCGAATGGCCGATTGGCGAGATCGCGCCGTACATCCGCCTTGTCGAGGCGATCGAGCCGCAGGCGGACGCGGCGACCTATAAGCTCAGCGATACCCAGGTGAGGGCGATCCTCGACCTGCGCCTCGCCCGTCTGACCGCACTGGGCCGTGAGGAGATCGGTGCCGAGCTGAAGACGCTTGCCGACAGCATCACTGAACTGCTCGCAATCCTCGCCGATCGGGCAAAGCTTTACGCGGTGATGCGCGGCGAGCTGCAGGCGGTCCGTGACGAATTCGCGACTCCGCGGCGCAGCGAAATCACGAGCGCCAGCGACGGCATTGACGACGAGGATCTCATTCCGCGCGAAGAGATGGTCGTGACCGTCACGATGGGCGGCTACATCAAGCGCACTAGCCTCGAAACCTTCCGCACCCAGGCCCGCGGCGGGAAGGGACGCGCCGGCATGGCGACTAAAGACGAGGACGCCGTTACCGAGCTCTTCGTGACGTCGACGCATACGCCGGTGCTGTTCTTCTCCTCGCTCGGCAAGGCCTATCGCATGAAGGTCTACCGCCTGCCCGAGGGCGGCGCGAACACCAAGGGGCGACCAATGGTCAACCTGCTGCCGCTCGCGGCGGGCGAGACGATTTCGACCGTGCTACCGTTGCCCGAGGACACGGCGACGTGGAGCGACCTCCACGTCATGTTCGCGACCGCGAACGGCTATGTCCGCCGCAATTCGATGGACCAGTTTGCGAACATCCCGACCGCAGGCAAGATCGCGATGAAATTCGAGGGCGACGATGCCAACGACCGGCTGATCGGTGTCGCGCTACTGACCGAAACCGACGACGTGCTGCTCGCGACGCGTCACGGCAAGGCGATCCGGTTCCGGGGCGACGCCATCCGTGCGTTCCAGTCGCGCGGATCAACCGGTGTGCGGGGGATGACCCTGCGCGAAGGCGACGAGGTCATCTCGCTGTCGATCCTGCACCGGTCGGGTGCGACGCAGGAGGAGCGCGAAGCCTATCTGCGCGCCGCACCCTGGAAGGAAAACAACCGCGCGCCCGAACTGTCGCCCGAACGCATGGCCGATATGGCTGCGAAGGAACAGTTCATCCTCACGGTGTGCGCCAACGGCTATGGCAAGCGCAGCTCGGCTTACGAATACCGCCGCACCAATCGCGGCGGACAGGGCATCACCAATATCGACAACCTCGAGCGCAACGGCCCGGTGCTCGCGAGCTTTCCCGCGACCAAGGGGCAGCAGCTCATGCTCGTTACCGATCAGGCGAAGGTCATCAGGTTGTCGCTTGCCGACCTGCGCGTGATCGGCCGCAATTCGGCCGGTGTGAAGCTGTTCGACGTCGCCAGGAACGAGCATGTTGTCAGCGCCGCGCGGATCGAGGAATCCGAGGGCGAGGCAGAAGTCGTCGACGAGGTCGCACCGACTCTCGCCCCTGACGACGGCGCGGTCGCCGAAGGCGGCAGCGTGCTCGACGAACCGGGAGTTTAGCCGATAGCGATGTGGCGTCGGCCGCGTGCCGTCCCCACATCGCAATCATGAACCTTCCCGACAATCCGTACATCTACATCGCGATCGGCGTCATCGCGCTCATATCCTTCGCCGCTGCGCAGTCGAAGGTCATCCGCCGCATCGCGTCGCTCGCCTTCTGGCTCGGCACGATTGCGTTCGTTACGATCCTGTTCGCCGAACAGGGGCGCTATCACCCCACGGTCGCCACTGTTCTGGACCGGCTTCAGCTCGACCGGCAGGAAGTCGTCGGCGGCGAGGTCCGCGTGCCATTGTCGCCCGACGGGCATTTCTGGGTCCGC
>VYLL01000326.1_pt1 | contig 13985 bp, 13 predicted proteins | sample 5114301 | NCBI WGS metagenome assembly VYLL01 (sample SAMN12291809, study PRJNA351875) | freshwater metagenome | isolation source: freshwater lake | place: USA: Michigan, MSU2 Lake | collected 2011-08-16 | reverse complement strand
GGTTGCCGCTTGTGCCGACGGGCCGAGCGGCTCGCCCGACACGCGTGCCGCCGCGATCGACGCGGCCGAAGATTATGACGACGAACCGATGGCGCTGGGCGAAGCGGAAACGCTTGCCGACTGGCTTGCTGTCGCGCGCAGTTCGGCCGATGCCGCAATCAGCGCCGACACGCGTGGCCGCGCGGCGCTCTACAAGGCGCTCGGCGGCGCTTATGATTTTGCGCTCGTCGCCGACAACCGTCCCGACGAATATGCAGCGCTTCTCGCCGATGCAAAGATCAAGGTGCAGGACCGTGCGCCGATGACGCCGGTCGTGAAGCTGATCTTCGGGGCGACCTACGACAAGACTCGCGTCACCGAGTTTGCGGCTGCCTTGAGCTTCGCGCGCCGGCGCGGCCTGCCCTCGGGCGGGATGCGTCTGTTCCTCGAGAACTTCCCGGGCGGGTTGAAGGCGATCGTCGCTGCCGACCGCAAGGAGCGCCGCCCCGCCGACAAGCCGATCAAGCCCGACTCGACGCGGCAGGCGGCACGCAATCTGCCCGAACAGGCCTATCTGACGCTGCCCGGCAACGACGAGTTCGTCGTGCTCGTCGCGCGGCGCGTGGACAGCGAGCGCGTCGCGATCATCGGGGTGACGCCCGACGACAAGCCGTTGCTCGACCGCGCACTGCGCCATATCGTCACCGACAGCGAATAACTTCGCCGTTCATCTGGCGCACAGGGAGCGCGCCGGATAACGGGGGACAATGCTGATCGCTTTCCGGCGGGTCGCCCGCGCTCTCGCCCTTGTCGCCGCCGTTGCGATCTCGGCCCCATCGGCGGCGCAGCGTGCCGCGCCGAAGGCCGACGGTGTTCCCTGGCTTTACCGGGGCAGCGACATCCCCGTCGACCGCGACTATACCTTCGGCGAGCTGAAGAATGGCTTGCGCTATGCCGTGCGGCGGAACGGCGTCCCGCCCGGGCAGGTGTCGATCCGCGTCGCGATCGACGCGGGCTCGCTCGCCGAGCGCAAGGGCGAGGAAGGTTTTGCGCACTTCAACGAGCATTTGACCTTCCGTGGGTCTAAATACGTGCCCGACGGAGAGGCCAAGCGGCTCTTCCAGCGCCTCGGCGCAACCTTCGGGTCGGACACCAACGCCTCGACCACGCCCACGCAGACGATCTACAAGCTCGACCTGCCCGCGGCGACGCCCGTAACGCTCGAGCAGAGCATCAAGACGCTGTCGGGCATGATGTCGTCGCCGACGATCACGCAGGCCGAGGTCGATGCCGAACGCCGGACAGTGCTCGCCGAGCTGCGCGAAGGATCGGGGCCGGGGCAACGCGTGGGCGATGCGACGCGCGAGCTGTTCTTCGCCGGACAGGCGCTCGGACGGCACTCCCCGATCGGCACCATCGCCTCGCTGACCGCTGCGACACCCGCAACGCTGCGGGCGTTCCACGACCGCTGGTATCGGCCGGATCGTACCACCATCGTGATCGTCGGCGACGGCGACCCGAAGCAGTTCGAAACGCTCATCGCGAAATACTTCTCGCGCTGGCGGGGCAAGGGGCCCACGCCGCCCGATCCCGACTTCGGCAAGCCCGATCCTGCCGCACCGCGTGCGCGCGTCATCGTCGAGGGGGGGCTCCCGACCATCGTCAGCCTCGCGGTGCTGCGCCCCTGGACGCAAAAGAATGACACGGTGGAATACAACCGGGGCAAGCTGACCGAGGCGCTCGCGCTCCGCATCATCAGCCGCCGCCTCGAGGAACGCGCGCGCGCCGGGGGCAGCTTCCTGACTGCGGGTGCCGACCAGGAAGATGTCGCCCGTTCGGTCGACGGCACGTTTGTCCAGATCGTGCCGATCGGCGAGGATTGGCAGGCGGCCGTACGCGACGTGCGCGCCGTGATCGCCGATGCGCTCGTCAACCCGCCCGCGCAGGCCGACATCGACCGCGAGGCGGACGAGTTCCTCGCACTGCTTCAGCAAGGCGTCGAACAGGCGCGCACGCAAGGCGGCGGCGAACTCGCCGACAATATCGTCGAGGCGGTCAACATCCGCGAGACGGTCGCCAGTCCGCAGGTCGCCTATGACGTGTTTTCGGGGATGAAGCCCAAGCTTACCCCTGCCGCACTGCTCGACGCGACGAAGCGGATGTTTGCGGGGACGCCGATGCGCGCGGTCCTGACCTCGCCGAAAGCGCTGCCCGAGGCTGAGGCCCAGCTTGTGGCCCTGCTTGCCGAGACACCCAAGCCGCTCGCCGCCCAGTCGCGCGCGCCGGTCAGCTTCGACCGCGTGCCAAAGCTCGGGACCCCGGGGACCGTCGTGCGCCGGTCGGGCATCGACGGGCTCGGCCTCGACTTCGTCGAATTCTCGAACGGCGTGAAGCTGCTTCTGTTTGCGAACAATGCCGAGGCGGGACGCGTTTACGTCACGGCACGCTTCGGGCGGGGCATGATGGCCTTGCCGACCGATCGGCCGACCGACGCCTGGGCGGCGGGCGGCGCGCTGATCGCGAGCGGCATCGGCACGCTGAAGCAGGACGAGCTCGACCGGCTGACGAGCGGGCGGCGGATCAACCTCGGCTTCTCGATCGCCGACGACGCCTTTGTCTTGAGCGGCACGACCCGCGCAAGCGACCTCAAGGATCAGCTTCAGCTGATGGCCGCCAAGCTTGTTGTGCCCGGCTGGGACCCCGCGCCTGTCGTTCGCGCCAAGGCGGCGATGGCGGCGGGCTATGCCACGACCGATGCCTCGCCGCAGGGCGTGCTTGGTCGCGAGCTGCCCGGCCTGTTGCGCGGCGGGGATCCGCGCTGGACGCTGCCCGACCGCGCGCGCATCGAGGCGATGACCCCTGCGAGCTTCCGCGCGCTGTGGGAGCCGCTGCTCAAGACCGGCCCGATCGAAGTTTCGGTGTTCGGCGACGTCGACAAGGAGGCCGCGATTGCCGCCGTCGCCGCTTCGTTCGGCGCGATGCCGCCGCGTCCTGCCGGACCGCTGCCGGGGCGAGGGGCCATGTCGTCGAGTGTCAAGCCGGTGACACAGCCGCTCGTCCGCACGCATCGCGGCCCTGCGGACCAGGCCGCCGCAGTGCTCGCCTGGCCGACGGCGGGCGGGCAGGCCGACATCTACGAGAGCCGCAAGCTCGACATCCTCGCGCAGATCTTCAACGACCGCATGTTCGACCAGCTGCGCGAGAGCGATGGCGCGAGCTATAGCCCCGGCGTCAGCAGCAACTGGCCGGTCGCGTTCCCAGGGGGCGGCAACATCGTCGTGACCTCGCAGCTGCGCCCCGACGGCATCGACCGCTTCTTCACCGTCGCGCGCGGCATCGCGGCGGACCTCGCCGCACGACCGGTGACTGCGGACGAGATCGCGCGCTCGGTCGGCCCGATGCGCCAGCAGATCGCGCGCGCGTCGAGCGGGAACAGCTTCTGGCTGAACCAGCTCCAGGGCGCGACCACGGACCCGCGTCGCTTGCAGAACATGAGCACGCTCGCGAGCGACTATGCCCGTATCACCCCCGCCGAGTTGCAGGCGACGGCGAAGCGCTGGCTGGTGCCCGACAAGAGCTTCTCGATGGTCGTGCTGCCGGAGAAGCGCCCCTAGCCGCCATTGCGCGCGAAGCGGAGCAATCCATAGCGCCGGAGCGTGAATGGGTTGCGTCGCTGCGCTCGCAACGACGGACGATTAGAGCACGTACTTCGACAGGTCCGTATTCCGCGCGACGCTCGCAAGCTGGCTGTCGACATAGGCGGCGTCGACCGTCAGCGTGCTGCCGCCCATGTCCTCGGCACCAAAGCTGACGTCTTCGAGCAGCTTTTCCATGACCGTCGACAGCCGTCGCGCACCGATGTTCTCGACGCTGGCGTTGACCTCGGCGGCGATCTTGGCGAGCGCCTTGATGCCGTCGTCGGCAAACGCGACCGTCACGCCTTCGGTCGCGAGCAGCGCGCTGTACTGGGTCGTGAGTGAGGCGCGCGTGTCGTTCAGGATGCGGACGAAGTCCTCCTCGGTCAGCGCCTTGAGCTCGACGCGGATCGGCAGGCGGCCCTGAAGCTCGGGGAGGAGGTCGCTCGGCTTTGCGACATGGAACGCGCCCGACGCGATGAACAGGATATGGTCGGTTTTCATCGGCCCGTATTTGGTCGACACCGTCGTGCCCTCGATCAGCGGCAGCAGATCGCGCTGCACACCTTCGCGCGACACGCTCCCGCCGCGCACGTCGCTGACCGCGATCTTGTCGATCTCGTCGAGGAAGACGATGCCGTTCGCCTCGGCGTCGCCCAGCGCGACACGCGCCACGTCGTCCTGGTCGAGGCGCTTGTCGGCCTCTTCCTCGGTCAGCTTGGTCCAGGCGGCGGGGACGGTCATCTTGCGGCGCTTGAGCTGGTTGCCGCCCATTGCCTTCGACATCATTTCGCCCAGGTTGATCATCCCGACATTCCCGCCGCCGGGAATCTCGAATGGCATGTTCGGGGTGGCCTCGACCTCGATCTCGATTTCGGTCGCGTCAAGGACACCCTGTTCGAAGCGCTGTCGGAAGGAGGCGCGCGTCGCTTCGCTTGCGCCTTTGCCGGTCAGCGCGTCGAGCAGGCGGCCCATCGCGGCCTCCTCGGCCTTGTCCTTGACCGCGGCGCGGCGGCGCTCCTTCTCGAGCCGGATCGCTTCTTCGACAAGGTCGCGCGCGATCTGCTCGACGTCGCGGCCGACATAGCCGACTTCGGTGAACTTGGTCGCCTCGACCTTCACGAACGGCGCATCGGCGAGCTTGGCGAGGCGCCGGCTGATCTCGGTCTTGCCGCAGCCCGTCGGCCCGATCATCAGGATGTTCTTCGGGGACACCTCGTCGCGTAATTCGGGCGCGAGCTTCTGTCGCCGCCAGCGGTTGCGCAACGCCACCGCGACCGCACGTTTGGCGTCGGCCTGTCCCACGATGTGCTCGTCGAGCGCGCGGCAAATGGCTTTGGGGGTCAGGGCGTCGTTCATGGCAGTGGTCGTCTCTTCAGAATGCGCCGGGCGCGTTGGGATCGGGAATGTGCGAGTCGCCGGGCTTGGCCGCGAGCGCATCGGTAATCATGCGGTCGCGGACGTTGGTGACCCAGCCGGGATAACTCGGCGGCGGGGTCGTCAGCTTGTCGAGTTCGGCGATTTCGTCGGGCGACAGCACCAGGTCGGCGGCCCCGAGATTGTCGGCGAGCTGCGACAGCTTCGACGCGCCGAGAATGACGCTCGAAACGATGGGCTTGGCGAGCACCCAGGCGAGCGCAACTTGCGCGACGCTCGCGCCCTTTTCGTCGCCGATCGCGCGCAGCCGGTCGACGAGGTCGTAGCCCATGGTCTTGTCGAAAGGGATCATGTCGAATCCCGACAACCGGTCGTCGGCTTGTCTGTCACCATCGCGCGTGTATTTGCCCGACAAGAAGCCGCCCGCGAGCGGGCTCCACGCCGTCAGGCCGAGCCCGAAGTGCCGCATCATCGGCACCACCTCGTCCTCGACCCCGCGACCGAGCAGCGAATACATCATCTGGGCGTGAGTGAACGGGGCCCAGCCGTTGGCGCGCTGCATCGCGACTGCGGCGGCGATCTTCCACGCCGGCCAGTTCGACACACCAAGATAGCGCGCCTTGCCCTGCCGCACGATCGCATCGAGCGCCTGCAGCGTCTCTTCGAGCGGCGTGACCGGGTCGTTGCGATGCGCAATGTACACATCGACATAATCGGTGCCGAGCCGGGTGAGGCTGGCATCGATCGAGCGGTGAACATGGCTGGCGGAGAGATAGGCTTGGTTGAGCCCACCGCCGAGCCGCCATCCGGCCTTGGTCGCGACGACCAGCTGGTCGCGCTTGCCCATCAGCAACCGGCCGACAATCGTCTCCGATTGGGTGTCGGCATAGATGTCGGCGGTGTCGACGAAGTTGACGCCCGCATCGAATGCGCGACCGAAAATCTGGTCGGCCGTCGCCGCGTCGGTCTTGGCAATCGCCTTCGATCCGCCGCCCTCGGTGAACGTCATCGTGCCGAGCGAGAGGCGCGAGACGACGAGCCCCGATGTGCCGAGTTGCGAATAGAGCATGAGCGGGCCTTTCGGGCGCAGGGATGTCAAGCAGCGTCGAGCGTTTCTACGGTCAGGCGGTCGTTGGTGTAGACGCAGATTTCGCCCGCGATCTTCATCGCGCGGCGGCAGAGCGTTTCGCAATCGGCCTCGTATTCGTCGAGCGCGCGGGCCGCCGCGAGCGCGTAATTGCCGCCCGATCCGATCGCCGCGATGCCGCCTTCGGGTTCGAGGACGTCGCCGTTTCCGGTGAGCACCAGCGTGATGTCCTTGTCGGCGACGATCATCAGCGCCTCGAGATTACGGAGGTATTTGTCGGTCCGCCAGTCCTTTGCGAGCTCGACCGCGGCACGCATCAACTGGCCGCTATGGCTTTCGAGCTTGCGTTCGAGCCGCTCGAGCAGCGTGAACGCATCCGCCGTCGCACCCGCAAAGCCCGCAATCACGCTGCCGTCGCCGATCGGGCGGACCTTGCGCGCATTGGGCTTCATGACGGTCTGGCCCATCGAGACCTGACCGTCGCCGGCAATGACGACTTTCCCGTTCTTGCGTGCGGAAACGATGGTGGTGCCGTGCCATGCGGGCAGGCCGTGTTCGGTGTTGCTCATGTGCAACAGGAGGTGTGGGTGGGTCGGGGAAGTTTCAAGGGTCGGCCGGACACGGCGGGTTGCGACAAGTTTTCGGTCGTTGCCGAGTACTTCTGGCAACCGCAGAATCTGCCATAATCGTGGTAAGGAATATCCGACCTGGGAGGCCAAAATGACGAAGATTTTTTCGACCCTGCGATACCGTGACCCAAAGGCCGCGATCAATTGGCTTGAGCAAGCTTTTCAGTTTGAGCGGCATTTCGTGGCTGAGGAGGACGGACAAGTCGTTCACGCTCAGTTGCGGCTCGGCGACGACATGATCATGGTCGGTCCTGATCACGCCGACGATAAATATGGAATGCACAGTCTGCTTGCGCTCAACGGCACAAATCAATGTGTCTACGTCGCCCTCGACGGTAACATCGATGAAGCTGCCGACCGCGCGCAATCAGCCGGAGCGACGATTGTGACCGCGCCGTATGACACGACCTATGGATCACGCGAGTTTAGTTGCAAAGATTTGGAGGGGCATGTTTGGTCGTTTGGAACATATGCTGGCGAGCCTCATGCATAGCAGCCCGGCCGCCGCTTCCGACGAGATTTCCGACGTTCCCGTACCCGAATTGGGCGTTTTCAACCGATCGTTCAGTCCGTTTTGTCGTTACCGCGCCAAGCCATCTTCATATAAGTATTCCCCGCACGCAGCTCATCGAGCATTTGGTCGATCCGCTTGGTGCGAGTTGCCCCCGTCTTTGCCTCCTCGATCCAGCCAATATAATCATTGCGCTGATAGGCAGGTCTGCGCCCAAATGCAGTGACAAGCCGCTTTCGCTTGAGAATGTCACCGACATCATCGGGCATGGCATGTCGAGGTCTTTTGGCCATCATTAGTCGCCGAACTGGATTTCGATGCTTTTGGCCGAGCGATCAGCCGGTCCGTGATGCACTGCCTCGATGTTGTTTCCGTCAGGATCGAGCAGAAACGCCGCATAATAGCCAGGATGATAAGGACGCTCGCCCGGGGCGCCATTGTCTCGGCCTCCCGCAGCCAAACCAGCCGCATGAAACCGATCAACGGTCTCTCGGTCGTCAGCCTGAAAAGCGATATGGATGTTCGTGTTTCCAGCTTCGCCGTCAATCCATAGCTCGTCGGCCGCGAGGTGTGTGTCATCGACCTGGGCGTCGATGCCCAAGGTAGCGAGAATGGCACCGTAGAAGGTCTGGGTCGCCTTCAAGTCGTTGGCATGTAGATGGATATGGTCGACAAGGCGTCCGCGTTGAAGTTTCATCCAAGCTCTCCAATTTGATCGGCAAACTGGAGAATGTGCTCGGGAGTTATCGGTTCCGCGCGAGGAGTTTCAGCGGGTCCTAATGTCGGCTTAGCATATAACGCTCATAAAAGCCGACGTTCCGGACTCCCCAACAAAACAGTCGTACGCTATCCGACCTCTAAACCCCGCCCGTCGCATAACCCTGCGTGCCGCGCGTCAGCACGCGATCGGTGTCGAGCACATCGGCGACACCCAGGTCAGCCTGCCCCTCGAGCGCCTCGTAAAGCGGCGCGAAGTCGGTCTCCACCGTCACGCGCAGCAACTCGTCGAAGCTCGGGATGACGAAATAGCTCTGCTGGTAGTCGTCGATGCGGTAGTCGGTGCGCATCACGCGCATCAGGTCGAAGCCGATTCGGTTGGGCGACGGATCGTCGAGGGCGAACACGCTCTCGCCGCGGCTCGAGACGATGCCCGCGCCATAGATGCGCAAGCCCTCGGGCTCTTCGACCAGGCCAAATTCGACGGTGTACCAGTAGAGCCGCGCAAGCCTTTTCAGCGCGCCGAGCGACCCCGCGCGCTGCCCGCCGCGGCCATAGGCGGCCATGTAGTCGGCGAAGACCGGATCGGCGAGCATCGGCACATGGCCGAAGACGTCGTGGAAGACATCGGGTTCTTGCAGATAGTCGAGCTGGTCGGCGCGGCGGATGAAGTTGCCCGCGACGAACGTGCGGTTGGCGAGGTGATCGAAGAAGACGTCGTCGGGTACCAGCCCCGGCACCGCGACGACGCGCCATCCGGTCGCGGCCGTCAGCCGTTCGGACAGTTCGGCAAAATCGGGGATGCCGGGCTTCGACAGCTTCAGCACGTCGAGGCCGCGCAGAAACGCGTCCGACGCGCGGCCCGGCAGCATCGCGGTCTGGCGCGCGAACAAGGTATCCCAGACGTCATGTTCCTGTGCGGTGAAGTGCGCCCAGTTCTGAGGAACGGTCCAGTCGTCGGCAGCTTCAGGCGGTTTTTCGAGGGTCGCGGCGGTCATCGCATCAGCCTACAACCGCTTCGATGCGCTGGCAAAATCTGCTGCGATGGGTCGTAATCGGCGTGCTGGTGCCCGTCGGGGTTTATCTGCTCGCGGCGCTCGTCCTCGCACGTGTGCCCGTTAATGCCGGCTGGACCGAGCCCGCGACCGGAGTTACGATCTTTGTCCAGTCGAACGGTGTCCACACCGGCATTGTCCTGCCCGCCGGGACCGACCGCTGGCACGCGTACGGATGGGGCGACCGTGCCTTCTATCTCGAGACGCCGCGCTGGCAGGACCTGCGGCCGACAACAGCGGCCAAGGCGCTGATCGGCAGCGGCGACACGGTCGTGCACGTCGACGAGCTCGGGCCGTTCCTTGCCGACGACAACTGGCGGCCGCTTCGCCTGCGACCGGCCGAATATGCACGCCTGCGGCAGTTCATCGCGGCAAGCCTTGTCCCGGGCGGTCGTGCCATCGCCGGCTATACCCCCAGCGACCGCTTCTATCCCGCGCGCGGCCGGTACAGCGCGATTATCACCTGCAACGTCTGGACGGCGCGCGCGCTCGCCGCCGCGGGCGTGAAGACGGGTCTTTGGACCCCGTTCGCGGGCGACGTGATGCGCTGGGTGCCGCGCCCGCGCTGAGGCGCCTCGTGACGATTCCCCGCGCTTTCGGCCGCGCTTCGGGTGTAGGGATGCGCCGGGCATCCGCCCGCAAAGGACACTATCATGGCCAAGGGCCAAGCCAAATCGAACAAGGAAGCGCGCAAACCCAAGAAGGAAAAGCCGCCCAAGCCCAACGCATCGAACCCGAGCACCAAGCCGCAGGCGGTCGGCATGGTGACGATCAAGAATTGAGCGGCAAGAATTGAGCGGCAAGAATTGACCCGCGTCGAGGCGCATGACGCGCTGCCGGGGCTGCCCGCGCGCCTCGTCCGGCGGCTGATCGTCGCGCTTTACCGTCGGGGCGGATGGACGTCGGTCGGCGCTGTGCCCGAGCCGCAGCGTTTCGTCCTGATCGCGGTGCCGCACACGAGCAACTGGGACTTCCCCAATTTCCTGGGCGTCACGCAGACGCTCGGCATCCGCACGCATTTCATGGCGAAGGCATCGCTGTTCCGCTGGCCGCTCGGCGGGTTCATGCGGCAGATGGGCGGCGTCCGCCTCGACCGCGCGGCGGCGAAGGACACGGTCGCGCAGATGATCGACGAATTCGCGCGCCGCGACGAATTCGTGCTCACCATCGCGCCAGAGGGCACGCGCGGCGCGGTGACCAAATGGCGCACCGGCTTCTACCAGATCGCACTCGGCGCAGGCGTCCCGATCGTGTGCGGCTTCATGGACTATGCGACGCGACGGTCGGGGCTGGGCCCGGTGATCGTGCCGACGGGGGATTACGAGGCAGACATGGCCCCGGCGTTCGCGTTCTATCGCGGAATGGTCGGACGGAACGCGGCACAGACCATCGTGCGTTAGGGATACTTCCCAGCGGCGATCCGTCATGCGGGTGCTGCAACCACCGCGCCACATGCGCGTTCCGCGCGCGAAAGGAATTTCGATGAACATCCTGATCGTCCTCACGTCGCACGACCAGCTGGGCGACACGGGCAAGCGAACCGGGTTCTGGCTCGAGGAATTCGCCGCGCCCTATTACGTCTTCAAGGATGCAGGCGCCACGATCACGCTGGCGTCGCCGAAGGGCGGCCAGCCGCCGCTCGACCCGAAAAGCGACGAGCCGGACGCCCAGACCGAAGCGACCGAACGGTTCAAGGCGGACGAGCAGGGCACGGCGCAGCTGGCGGCCACAACGAAACTGTCCGATGTTCACGCGGCCGACTATGATGCGGTGTTCTACCCCGGCGGGCATGGTCCGATGTGGGACCTCGCCAATGACGCGCACTCGATCGCGATCATTGAGGAGACGATCGCGGCTGGCAAACCGGTGGCACTGGTGTGCCACGCCCCTGCTGCACTGAGGAACGTGACGGGCGAGGACGGCGCGCCGCTCGTCCGGAACAGGCACGTCACAGGATTTTCGAACAGCGAAGAAGACGCGGTCGGGTTGAGCGAGATCGTGCCATTCCTTCTGGAAGACACGCTGAAGCAGGCGGGCGGCCGCTACAGCCGCGGCGATGACTGGGCCGTGCACGTGGCCGAGGACGGGCTGCTGATCACCGGCCAGAATCCGGCATCATCGGAAAAGGCGGCGGAAGCTTTGTTGGCAAAGCTCGCGTAAATCGTCGGCTCTGCTGGCCTCGCCGAGAGGTTGCCTCAGTCGCGTTCGCGATCCCCGGCACCCATATACAACTCCCGCCCGGTCTCGTCATACACCCGGCTCATCTCGGCCATCCCCGCCTCGGCGTCCGCTGCCGCGATGAAGCCCTCCGCGCCCTGATTCTGCAGCCGCGCAAACTCGCGCACTTCCTGGCTGATCTTCATCGAGCAGAACTTGGGTCCGCACATGCTGCAGAAATGCGCGGTCTTCGCGCCTTCCGCCGGCAATGTCTGGTCGTGGTATTGCTCGGCCGTGTCGGGATCGAGCGACAGGTTGAACTGGTCGCGCCAGCGGAATTCGAAGCGCGCCTTGCTGAGCGCATTGTCGCGCACTTGCGCCGCGGGGTGGCCCTTTGCCAGATCGGCGGCGTGCGCGGCGAGCTTGTAGGTGACGACGCCGACCTTCACATCGTCGCGGTCGGGCAGGCCAAGATGCTCCTTGGGCGTCACGTAACAGAGCATCGCCGTGCCGTACCAGCCGATCATCGCCGCGCCGATGCCGCTGGTGATGTGGTCATAGCCGGGCGCGATATCGGTCGTCAGCGGCCCCAATGTGTAGAAGGGCGCCTCGCCGCAGACCTCGAGCTGCTTGTCCATGTTTTCCTTAATCTTGTGCATGGGCACGTGCCCCGGCCCTTCGATCATCACCTGAACGTCCTGTGCCCAGGCGCGCTTGGTGAGTTCGCCGAGCGTATAGAGCTCGGCGAACTGCGCCTCGTCGTTGGCGTCGGCGATGCTGCCGGGGCGGAGGCCGTCGCCCAATGAATAGGCGACGTCGTACGCCTTCATGATCTCGGTGATCTCGTCGAAGCGCTCGTAGAGGAAGCTCTCCTTGTGGTGCGCGAGGCACCATTTCGCCATGATGCTGCCCCCCCGCGACACGATGCCGGTGACGCGCTTGGCGGCGAGCGGGACGTAAGGGAGCCGCACGCCCGCGTGGATCGTGAAGTAATCGACCCCCTGTTCGGCCTGTTCGATCAGCGTGTCGCGGAAGATGTCCCAGGTCAGGTCCTCGGCGACGCCCCCGACTTTTTCGAGCGCCTGGTAGATCGGCACGGTGCCGATGGGGACGGGCGCGTTGCGGACGATCCATTCGCGCGTGTCGTGGATGTTGCGGCCGGTGGAGAGGTCCATCACCGTGTCCGCGCCCCAGCGGATCGACCAGACCATCTTGTCGACTTCTTGGGCGACGTCGGATGCGACCGCGCTGTTGCCGATGTTCGCGTTGATCTTGACCAGGAAGTTGCGGCCGATCGCCATCGGCTCGCTCTCGGGGTGGTTGATGTTCGACGGGATGATCGCGCGGCCGCGCGCGACCTCGTCGCGGACGAATTCAGGGGTCACGTAATCTGGGATAGCGGCGCCGAAGCTCTCACCATCGCGCGTGTAGCTGGCGAGGCGCGCGCGGCCGAGGTTCTCGCGCTCGGCGACATATTCCATCTCGGGGGTGATGATGCCGCGGCGGGCGTAGTGCATCTGGCTGACGTTCGCGCCGGGTTTGGCGCGCAGCACCAGCTTGCGGACGGCGGGGAAGGGCTCGACGCCGCCACTGCGGTCGGGTCCGAGCTGGCCGTTGTCCTCGGGCCTCACCTCACGCTGCGCGACCTCCTCGACATCGCCGCGCGCGCGGATCCAGTCGCGGCGCAGCTCGCGCAGGCCGGCGGCGATGTCGATCGTCGCCTCGGGGTCGGTATAGGGCCCGCTGGTGTCGTAGACGCGCACCGGCGCTTCGCCGCCCGCCAGGTCGATCTCGCGCATCGCGACGCCGCGTGGGCCGACATGGACCTTGCGGCTGCCGCGAATCGGACCGGTGGTAACGGTCGGTCGGGGTGCGGAATAATCGGCCATCGTATCGCTCCATGTGCCGGAGCGAGAATGCGCCTGTCATGCAGCCGCCCCTCCCTCCGCCCGCGCTAACGGGATCAGGTTCAGCGGGTCGCAGGGTGCCAATCCTGCCTCTCAGCCCTTTGTCGCCTGCCTCGGATCAACCTCGGCGGGGGCGGGCTCCCCGGGGAACAGCTGACTTACGCCTGACTCGCGCGATCAGCAACAATTCAGCGTAGCTGGGGTTAAATGGTGTAATGAAGACGTTGCTCCTTGCCGCCAGCCTCGCGGCCGCGCCGCTTGCCGCGCACAATGGCGTTCCGCACGATCAGGGGTTGTCGCCGGCGACGATCGGGCAGCTTCACGCGGTCGCCGAGGCCATCGAGCCTTATCATGACTTCCGCGTCGCCGAGCGCGAGGGCTGGAAGAAGTTCGGTGGCGACGAGCCGCTGATGGGCGAACACTGGCACCATCCCGATGGCCCCGATTATGTCGGCAGCGACGCGCGCCTCGATTTCCGGAGGCCCTCGAACCTTATGTACACGATGATCGACGGAAAGCGCACCCTGACCGGCGTGACCTTCAACGTGCGGCTTCGCGACGGCGAGGCGATGCCCGAGGGGTTTGCGGGGCGCGCCGACCGCTGGCACGCACACGACATGCTGCGCGCGATCGAGGCAGCGCTGCAGGACCGCCCGATCCTGAAATGGCTCGCCAACGGCTGGATCGACGCCAATTATCGCAACAAGGGTGACGACCGCGGGCGGATCGCGATGATCCATGTCTGGCTGGGTGTGGCCAATCCCGACGGGGTCTTTGCCGACCACAACCGCGTCGTCCCGTATCTGAAACTAGGTCTGCCCGCGGCCCATGCGGCCGGGGCGAGCATGGCGGCAGCGCATGGCATCGACATGGCGACGCCGAACGGCTGCAAGGAATTGATCGACGGACGGCTGTGGATCGCCAATGCCCC
>VYLL01000323.1_pt1 | contig 14155 bp, 13 predicted proteins | sample 5114301 | NCBI WGS metagenome assembly VYLL01 (sample SAMN12291809, study PRJNA351875) | freshwater metagenome | isolation source: freshwater lake | place: USA: Michigan, MSU2 Lake | collected 2011-08-16 | reverse complement strand
TGGCCGATGCGAGCGAACTGCGCGTCGTTGCGGGGATGACGCCGCAATACTACACGCGCGTCCGTCCCTATGTCTGTGCGCTGCCGGTGGCCGAAATGTCCGCGATCAACGTCAATACCCTGCGCCTCGACCAGGCACCGCTTTTGTCGATGATTCTGCCCGAGCTCGATCCCGCGCGCGCGCGGCAGGCGATCGACGCGCGACCGATGCGCGGGTGGGAGAGCATCGCGACGTTCTGGAACCTGCCGCCGCTCACCGCCTCGCCCCCGTCCGACGACGCGCGCGGGCAGGTCCGGCTGAAGAGCCGGTGGTTCGACCTGAGGGTCGTGATCGAGCTTCAGGGCGCCGAGCTCGAGGAACACGCGCTGATCGATGCCGAGACGAAGCCTGCCAAGCTCGCGCGGCGCAGCTATGGCGAGCGATCCTGATGGCGCTCGTCGTGTTCGAAAGCGGGCGCTGGCTCCGCGTCGCCGAGGGCGAGATCGGGGCGCGTGGCGAGGATGTCGCGGACGCGTTGCCGCTCGACGAGGACGAGCAGACGATTGCAGTGCTTGCCGGTAGCGACGCCACCATACGCACGCTTGCGCTCGCCGACATGACCGACGCGCAGGCACAGGCGGTCGCGCGGTCGAGCGTCGCGACAGACAGCCTCTCGCCCGCGACAGGCCTTCACGTCGTCGCCGGACCCGCCGACGAGAGCGGCCGCCGTGCCGTCGTCGCGATCGAGGCGGCACGGGTGACCGAGGCGCTGCTCGACCTGGCGGAAAAGGGGATCGATCCCGACCGGCTGCTCGTCGAACCGCTGCTGCTCCCGATAGTCGATGCCGGGTTCGTCCGGGCGACGTTCGACCTTGCGCCGGTCATGCGTGGCGTCGAGGCGGCGTTCGTCGAGGATTCCGTGCTGTCGCCGCTGATCGTCGGCAGCGAGCCGGTGGCGACGCTCGAGCGCGACGCCATCGAAGCGGCGCTGGTTCGCGCGGTCGATGGTCCCAATGCGGACCTGCGGCAGGGGCTGTTTGCGAAACGGCGCCGCTGGAGTGTCGAGGTGTCGCGGCTGCGCAAGCTTGCGGCGATGACGCTCACGCTCGGACTGATCGTGCTTGCAAGCCAGATCGTCCATGTCGTCCGCCTGAACTGGACCGCATCGAACATCGAAGCCGAGAACCGGACGAAGGCCGCCGCAATCCTGCCGCCAGGCACCGTCGTGACCGACCCGGCGCTTCAAGCCGAAGCACGGCTTGCCGCGCTGCAGGGTGCCGGCGGCGGGTTCGGGCCGCTGTCGGCGGCGTTCGCGACGGCGGTCAATGCGACGCCGGGTATCGAGCTCGGTTCGATGATCTTCGATGGCGAGGGCGGGTTGCGTGCCACCGTGCGTGCGACGACGGCCGCCGACCTTGCAGCGGTCGAGTCGCGCCTCGTGGCGGCGGGCCTGCGCTCGGTCGCCGGGCCGATCGTCGACAACCAGGGGCGCCCGTATCGCGATATCACGGTGACCGTACGATGATCGACCGCGTACGCGACTGGTGGCAGGGGCGCAGCGACCGTGAGCGCTGGATGCTCGGCGTGATGCTCGCGCTCTTGGCCATTCTGGTCTTGTGGTTTGCGATCATCGCGCCGCTTAACCGCGCACGCGCCGCCGCCGAGCAGCGCCTCAGCGTCGCGACCGAAGATGCCGGTCGTGTCGCCGCCGCTGCGGGGGCGATGAAGATCGCGCGACGCGACGCCCAGCCAATGCTCAACGTCGCGCTGCCGGTCGCGATCGGGCAGGCGGCCGAGGCGAACGGCTTCACGCTCGCCCGGCTCGATCCGATCGGCGGCGACCGTGCGACCATCGGCATTTCGACCGCGCGCGGGCCGGCGCTGTTCACCTGGCTGAACGCGCTCGAAAAACAGGGCGTGATCGTCGAGAAGCTGACGTTGCGGACCAACAGCGACGGGACGCTTGCCGTCGAAGGCGTGCTCCGGACCCGCGCCCGGTGACGCGGCGCGACCGGATTGTCGTCGCGGTGCTCGCGGCATGCGCGTTTCTCGTGCTGCTCTTTCCGCTCGCTGTCGCCTTGCCGATGGCGCTTCCCGAAAGTTCGGGGCTCAGCGCACGCCGCGCGACGGGTACGATCTGGTCGGGCACGCTTGTCGATGCCCGGCTCGCCGGGATGTCGCTTGGCGACACGCGGGTCGGTCTGTCGCCGCTGGCGCTGCTGACCGGTCAGGCGCGTTTGTCGTTCGCCGCGCCGACGCTGAACGGCACGCTCGTCGCGAGCGGCCGCAGCTTCGGCATCGAGAACGCGCGCGGCCCGGTGGACGTCGCTGTCCGCGTGAAGCCATTGCCGGTGACGCAACTCGTGCTCGACGACGCGACCGTGCGTTTTGCGGGAAGCCGCTGCGATGCGGCCGAGGGTCGCGTCAGCGCGGTTGTCGCAGGCGACATCAGCGGCATCGCGCTCCCCGGCGGGATGACGGGTACGCTGTCGTGCGAGGGCGGCGCGCTGCTCGTGCCGCTCGTCGGGCAATCGGGGATGGAGCGCCTCGACCTTCGCGTCAGCGGCGACGGCAAGTGGCGCGGCGAACTCGCGATCCGCACCGGCGATCCGGCGACGGTGGCAAAGCTCGTCGCGGCAGGATTCGCGCCCGGCCCGCGCGGTTTCGCGTTGCGGTTGACCGGGCAACTCTAGCGCCTATAGGCACGCCCCTGCGCGGCGATCGTAGCTCAATTGGTTAGAGCGCCGGTTTGTGGTACCGGAGGTTGCGGGTTCAATCCCCGTCGATCGCCCCAGCCCGCGCCAGAGTCAGCGACGCCAGAGCACCGGAAACAGGCTTTCGGGCGGCGCCTCGCCAACGCGCATTGCCGGATTGTCCGACAGGCGCGCGATCGACGCGGAAAAGGCGTCGGGTGCCCAGACGACGTCGCTACCGATCCAGCGGGTGGTGAGCGCGATCCGCTTGCCCGGCACCCCGCGCCCGCGCGGCAGGCTCGCGTGGATCGTCTTGGGATGGATCAGCAGGATGTCGCCCGCTTGCGCTTCCCACACGTGGATGTCGGCGTCGGGCGCGGCAGTGCGGTCGAGCAGCTCCTGCCACGGGCGGTAGCCGTCCAGCGTCATGTCCTGTCTCGACAGCGGCGAGTGATAGCGATGCGGATCGCGGTTGGAGCCCGCAAGCGTCATCATCGGCGCATTGTCGCGCGCGACGTCGGTCAGCGCGACCCAGAAGCTCGGCAGGTGATCGCCGGTGAAGGGAAAGGTGCAGACGTCGTTGTGCCACGGCGTCGCGCTGTCGGGATCGTCACCCGACTTGATGAACGTCGCGTCCATCCAGAAGCGCACCGAGCTCGCGCCCGTGAGGGCGCCAACGGTTGCGGCGGCGGGCGAGGCGATCAGCCATTCGAGCAGTGTCGGGTCGGCGTACATGCAGTTCCTGAGCTGCACGCCGCCCCCGCCGGTGCGGTGCACGCTCGGTGGGATTTGCGCGGGTGGATCGGCGACCAGCGCGGGTGTCTCGCCCCGGTCGAAAATCGCCTCGATCCGTTCGATCGCCGCGCGCAGCCGGGTCACCCATTCGGCGTCGAACACGCCTGTGACGCGTGTGCACCCTTCGGTGCGATACTGATCGATGTGCGCCTGCGTGACCGTCATTGCGCGTCCTTCGTGAACACGCGTGGGTCGCGCAGCGCCGGGAAAGTCGCGTCCGCCGGGTGGCTCGACCAGCGCAGCGTGTTGACGATGTTGGTGTAGTGCACGCCGATATTGATCAGCCACAGCCCGAACAGTGCGGCGCAGGTGAAGCTGGTGAGCGGAAAGGCGGCGGGGTCGATCGCGACCCAGCCCCACCCGCTCTGGAACAGCCGCCACGGCAAATAGAGGCAGGGCACCAGCACCCAGACCGGCGAGCGCCAGCGTTTCCACACGAACAGCTCGGTTGCGACCTGCGCGACGAACATCGCGAGATAGGGCAGCAGCGCGAGGCGCACAGGCGCGCTCCATTCGAGCGCGAGCGCGACCAGCGGCAGCAGCAACCCCACGAGCCAGATGGCCACCAGCCAGACCTTGAACACGGGTCCCACCGGCTGCGGCCCCGGAAAGCGGGGACCCGGCTCGGTCCGCCACTGCGCCCAGACCAGCACTGCGCAGACGAAGGCGAAGAACGCGGCGTTGGCGAAGAGGACCGACTCGGTATCCATCACGCGACGATATTGCGCTGCACCGCCAGTGCGGCCCGGATGCGCCTGATATTCGGCTGCCGATGACTATGCGCCGCCGATATGCCGATACCGCGCAAGGCCAGGTCCATGTCCGCGAGTCGGGGGCGGAACGCGGGGACGCGCCGGTGCTGCTCCTCATCCACTGGACGCCGCTGTCGGGCCGGATGTTCGAAGGCGTCGCGCGCTATTTCGTCGCGGCGGGATATCGCGTCATCGCGCCCGACCTGCTCGGTTACGGGCGCAGCGACGCACGGCCGACCGACTGGTCGATGGCGGCATGGGCAGAAAATCTGCGCGACATGCTCGACGATCTCGGCGTGGGGGACGTCGCGGCCGCGCTCGGCGGGCACAACGGCGCGAGTATCGCTTTGGAACTCGCGCTCGCCCACCCTGGGCAGGTCGGGAAGCTGATCCTCGACGGCGCGCCGATCCTGACCGCCGAGCTGCGTGCCGCGTTCCGCGCGCTCGTCAAGTCGACGCCGCCCACGGCGGGGCAGGAGGTGTTCGACCGTACCGTCGGCCTGCTTAGCGAGTATATCCCCGGCTACCGGCCCGAAGGCGCGGGGCTGGCGCTGCTCTGGCCCGCGATGATCGACTATCTGGAGACGAATTTCGTCCCCTCGGCGGCAATCGCCGGGCAGTACGACATCGCCGAGCGGCTCCCGCTGATCACGCAGCCTGCGCTGTTGCTCGGCGCGGAGAAGGACTCGCTCGGCGCGACCTTCGACACGGCATGCGCGCTGCTGAAGCCGCACGCCGCGCGCAAGTTCGACGGGCACCACCCGCTGCACTTCGCCGAAAGGCACGCGGACTATGCGGAGGTCGTGCTGGAGTTTCTGGGAGCAGGGTGAGGGCGGGATTGTCGGGGGGTCCGAACAGTCCGCTACCGGTCAATGTGAAGGAAAGCGGACCCAGGACTCAGCTTGCTGGTTGAAGCACGGCGGAATCGAAGATCACATGTTCCTCTATTGCCATGCCATCAGCCAAGCGAAAGCGATCCACGCCCAAATATGTGCGACGCTCTCCGTGGACCAATGCCGTTGTTTCCCACGAAATATAAAGGCGATCGCCGTTCCCGGCGCAATCCAGCGGCGTGACCTTCAATTCCTCCATCGAGTCGAGCATTGTTTGCATAACGTCGATATATTCCGTGCCTGAAAACGTCCCTGCGCCAGTGAAATGGATTTTAGCGTCCGGGGCAATCAGTTCGGCAACACGCGGCCCGGTCGGCGCTGCCCAAAACGACTTAAAGCGCTCGTAAAAGTCCGCGTGTTCGGGGGCTAGGGATGTCGCAGTGGCTGGCATGATGCTCTCCTTGGTTCAAAACAGCGCGTCGATACTCGTTTTATGTGCGTAGCGCACATATCGTCAAGTTGAAAAATGTGCATACCGCACATATGGCCGATGCATGATCGATCGTTCCGCCAATCTGCTCGGCGCAGTCGGGCTTGCTGTCGCTGACCGCATTGCAGCAACGGCACGCGACATTCTCAAACACGCCGGTGAAACGCCTGCTGCACTCGTTGTCATTGGATACGGCTTTGGCCCATCCAACGACCAATTGCGGCGCATACTTGGTTTGTCGCATCCAGGGTCGGTTCGCCTCGTCGATCGGCTCGTTGCCGATGATTTGGTCCAGCGTCGTGAAGGCCGAGATAAGCGGGCAATCGCGCTTTATCTCACCGAGAGGGGTGCAGCTCTCCGCGAGACGCTGCTGCGTGAACGCCTTGCAGTGATCAAGCCGTTGTTGATGTCGCTGACAGAAGCCGAGCGAGAGACGTTGGCCGCGCTGCTGCACAAAATGCTGTCGTCGATGAAGACCACCGACTTGGAACGCTGCACGCTTTGCCGATTGTGCGACAATAGGATTTGCTACAACTGTCCCATACCAGCTGACTTCCCCGACCAAAAATTTGCATCCTGAACGGCCGCTTTCTGAGGCGGGGGTTCGAGAGCCAGAGCGTCTGAAAACTCATCGCAGGCAGCCGCTTCATCTCAGTCAACGCGACCTTGAGCCGGGGTCCCGCTGCCTTGGCAGTAGGCCAGAAGAAGAAGCTGGACCCCGGATCAAGTCCGGGGTGACGGCAGTGCCGGAAATGTGGCGCATCGGTGCCCGCGGTGGCGACTTGCACTCCTTCGAAACCCCGCGTCCCCTATAGCCCCAGCGCCCCCGGGTTCATGATGTCGTGCGGGTCGAGTTCGGCCTTGATCGCGCGGAGCAGCGCGACCGAGGCCGGGTTGCGGTCGCGGAGGTAGGGGTAGGTCTTGCCGATCTGCAGATGCGCCGCGCCGTATGCGTGCATCAGCTCGATGATGTCGTGCTTCAGCTTGGTGACGACCGTCTCGGCGTCGGGTGCGGCGGGATAGCTCGGGAGCGTCGCGAGAAAGCCTTCGGGGGCCATGCGCTCATGGACGATGTGGAGTTCGTCGGGCCAGTAGAAGGTCGGTTCGTACACGAACGCGTTGGTGCCCACCGACATGAACATCGCGCCTTTGACGATGCCGAGCGTGTCCATCTGCTCCTGATGCGTGTCGAGCATCTCCTGCAGCGCCTCGTGAAAGCCGAGCACCGTGTCGTGCGCGAACAGGCCGTGCATCGGGATCCAGCGCTCACCCTTTGGCCCCACGATGTTGGTGAAGGGCGCAAAGGGCATCGCGCGAACGACCGTGGGCACGGTGTTGGGCATCTCGGTGCCGTGTCGCGTCGCGAGCTTGCGGATGACGGCGGCCTTGGCGTCGGCGCTTGCCTGGTCGATGCCGTCGCAGATATAGTGCACGGCATAATCGGCGGCCTTCAGCGCGCGGTCGCCCGCGATGGCCATCTTGGCGAGGCTCTTGACGCCGGCGCTGAGCGAGGTCGCGGACTTCATCACATTGACCGCCATTTCGGCCTTCGCGCCGACGCCTTCGTTCTTGCCGAGCTGCCCCTGTTGGAGCGCGGCGTCGAGGCCGAAATTCTCGTCGTCCGCCGCTTCGGTCGCGACCGCCGCCATCGCGGCGTGCATCGCGGCAAAGCTCGTGAAGCTGAACGACAGCGCCGCGAACGCCTCGTGCCGCCGCACGGTCTTGAGCGTGATCGCGGCTTTCACGCCCAGCACGCCGCAGTCGCCGGTGAACAGCCCCGTCATGTCGGGGCCGAAGGTGCGGAAGAACGGCTTCGAATTCGCCGATCCGCCGCTGCCGGTGCGCAGCAGCTCGCCGGTGCCGGTGACGATGTCGAGCGAGACCACGCTGTCCGCCGAAACGCCGGGCCCGTGGCTGATCGAATTCTGCGAGACCGAGCCGCCGACGGTCGCGACGAGGCCCGAGAACGAGCCCCAGAAGGGGGTGCGCAGCCCCTTTGCCTTCAGCGCTTCGTGCAGCCGTTCCCAGGTCACGCCGGGACCGACCGTGACGATATTGTTCGGCTCGTCGATGTCGATGCTGGTCAGACGGTCGGTGCCGATCGTGATGCCGCCAGGCCGCGCATGCGTATAGCCGTCGGTATAGCTCGCCCCGCCGCCGCGGACGGTGACGGGGATGCGGTGCCGCGCCGCGACGCGGATGACGTCCTGCAGCTCGGCGACCGTTCCCGGCATGACGAAGGCAACGGGCAATTCGCCGCTGCGCCAGATGTCGCTGCCGTAATAGCGGCGGTCCTCTTCGCCGGTCAGCACATTCGCCTGGCCGACGATGGCGGTCAGCGTCTCGACGACGGGCGCGTCTGCGATGGCGGCGATGCTCATGACATATGCTCCGTGCAATGTTCGAAATACCAGTCGGCCAGCTCTTCGCGCTTGGGCCACCAGACATGCGGCAGCGACTTTGCGTGTTCCAGGAACTCGCGCAATCCGCGCACACGGTGTGCGCGACCGGTGACATGGGGGTGAAGCCCGACGTTCATGATCCGCGCGCTCTTCTCGCCCTCGGCGTAAAGCACGTCCAACTCTTCGATCAGGATGTCGCGGAACTGGTCGGTGGTGTAGTTCCGGCGGGTGAGGAGCGTGAAGTCGTTGATTTCGTTCGAATAGGGGATCGATAGGAAACGCTGCCCGCCCCGGACGGTCAGCGGATAGGGCTGGTCGTCATTCATCACGTCGCAGATGAAGTCGAGGCCTGCCTCAGCGAGGATGTCGGCGGTGTGGTTCGTACTCCGGAGCGACGACGACAGCCACCCGCGCGCAGGCCGTCCGACGTGCTTCGCATACGCCTCAAGCGTGCGCATCAGCAGCTCGCGCTCCTTGTCGGGCTCGTGCGCATAGTCGGTCAGCAGCTCGCCCTGTTCCCAATTGTGCGCGAGCAACTCCCACCCGCGTTCGAGCACTGCGTCGGTCATCGCGCGGCGGCGCTCGAACGTGACCGCGTTGGTCGTGCAGCTCGCGGCAATGCCGAGCTCGTCGAACAGCTCGATCAGCCGCCATATGCCAACCCGCTGGCCGTATTCGCGCCAGCTGTAATTGGGGAAATCTGGCGTGTTGCCCGGAAGCACGTCGGGCAGGATCGGCGGGCCGCCGGCGTAATAGGCCTTGGTCGTATCCTTCGTCAGGTCCCAGGTTTCGAGATTGAACGTCAGGATCAGCGCCACGCGCTTGCCCTCGGGCCACTTGAGCGGGTTGCGCTGCGGCATCGGAATATAGGGATAGTCCATCACCGCCGGTTGTTTCGCTGTTGTGGCGCCGACACAAGACCCGCGCCATGCTATCCGCAGGGTGAACAACCTCTCAGCATCGTCGGCCCCGACCTGATCCGGGCCTAGGCCGCCTTTGGCGCGACTTCGCCCGGAAGTAGCCAAGCGCCGGATCGGGTCCGGGGCATCGAGGAGTTATGGCAGCATATCTCGTTGTAACACTGACCGTTTCAGACCCCGCCGCGTTCGGCCGGTACCGCGACGCGATCAGGGATCTCGAGTCGCATTACGGCGGCCGCTATCTCGTCCGCGCGCCGGTCGGCGAATGGCTCGAAGGCAGCGGCGCCGAGAGCGAGCGCGTCGTCGTCATGGAATTTCCCGACGCCGCGCACATCCGCCAGTTTATCGCGAGCGACGCCTATCAGGCCGCCAAAACGATGCGCAAAGGTGCGGCGCTCCTGAACATGCGGCTCGTCACGGAGGACCAATGACCGACCTGATTACCGCGCCCACCGAGGACGCGCTCGCTTTCATGGCGAAGGACCACAAGCTTTTCATCGACGGACGCTGGCGCGATCCCGGTTCGGACCGGTTGATCGAAGTCGAGAACCCGTCGACCGAACAACGGATCGCGACGATGCGGGGGGCATCCAAGGGGGACTTGGACGATGCTGTCGCAGCGGCGCGTGCCGCGCTCGACGGGCCGTGGGGGCGACTGCCGCCCGCCGAGCGCGGCAAATTGCTGATGAAGCTGGCCGACCTGATGGAAGCCGACACGCTCCTCCTCGCGCAACTCTCGACGCTCGAGAACGGCATGCCGCTGTGGATGTCGCTCGACAAGATGGCGCTGCTTTGCCCTGATATCATCCGCTATTATGCGGGCTGGACGACCAAATTCACCGGAGAGACGCTGCCGGCGGTCCCGGTGCGCGGCGAGGATCGCGAGTGGCTCGTCTACACGCTCCGCCAGCCGATCGGCGTCGTCGGCTGCATCATTCCGTGGAACGCCCCTGCGTCGATGGTGACGCTGAAAGCCGCGCCGGCGCTCGCGGCGGGGTGCACGATCGTGATGAAGCCTGCGGAACTCACGCCGCTGCTCGCTGCGCGCTTCACCGAGCTCGTCGAGGCGGCAGGCTTCCCGCCGGGCGTGTTCAACCTCGTCCAGGGCTATGGCGACGACATCGGCGACGGGATCGCGCGGCACCCTGGCATCGACAAGGTCGCGTTCACCGGATCGACCGCGGTCGGGAAGGCGATCGTCCGCGCGGCAGCAGACGACCTGAAGCGCGTCAGTCTCGAACTCGGGGGCAAGTCGCCATTCATCGTCTGTGTGGATGCCGATCTCGATCAGGCGGCACCGGCGGCGGCAGCGGCGTGTTTCTTTCTGACCGGGCAGAACTGCATGGCGGGAACGCGATTGTTCGTCGAGGAAAGCATCGCCGACGAATTCTCCGAACGCCTCATCGCAGCGGCGAAGACCTTTACGATCGGCGACGGGTTCGAGCCCGGCATCATGCTCGGGCCATTGATTTCAGCCAAGCAGCTGGCGCGCGTGAAGGGCTTCATCGACGAGACCGACGCCGCGGGCGCGCGGCGGGTGTTCGGTGGCGGGGTGCCCGATCGCACCGGCCATTTCGTCGAGCCGACGATCTTCGACGGCGTCACGCCGGACATGCGCATCGCGCGCGAGGAGGTTTTCGGGCCGGTGCTCGCGGTCCAACGGTTCCGGCAGGGAGAGGAAGCGGAGCTGCTCTCCCGCGTCAACGGCACTGTCTACGGCCTGTCGGGCTCGGTGTGGACACGCGACATCAGCCGTGCGTTGCGGCTCGCGGCGCGGGTCGACTCGGGGCAGGTCGGCGTCAACGCGCACGCCGCAGTCAGCGCCGAGACGCCGTTCGGCGGCAACAAGCAATCGGGATGGGGCCGGGAGTTCGGGAAGGAAGGTCTTGATGCGTATCTCAAGACCAAGGCAGTGAGTGTGAATCTGGGGCCGCATTGATAGAGGGAGGCGTATGACCACCACCCTCACCGCCGACCGCGTCGCGACCCTCGAAGCGCTCGAAACCCGCCTGCGCTGGCTGTCGTCCTGGACGATCCACAATGCCAACCACCTGCGCGACAGCCGCGACGGGCTGAAGGTTGGCGGGCACCAGGCGTCGTGCGCGTCGATTACAGCGATCATGGCCGCGCTCTATTTCCATGCGCTCGGCCCGAACGATAAAGTGGCGGTCAAGCCGCACGCGGGGCCGGTGCTGCACGCGATCCACTATCTGCTCGGGTCGCAGAGCCTCGAGCAGCTGCAGGCCTTTCGCGGCTTCGGCGGCGCCCAGAGCTATCCGAGCCGGACCAAGGACGTGATTCCTGTCGATTTCTCGACTGGCAGCGTCGGCCTCGGCGTCGCGATCACCGCCTTTGCCAGCCTCGTGCAGGACTACCTCATCGCGCATCAGGCGCTGCCCGACGCACAAGCCGGACGGATGATCGCGCTGATGGGCGATGCCGAACTCGACGAGGGCAACATCTATGAATGCCTTATCGAGGGATACAAGCACGACATCCGCAATTGCTGGTGGATCGTCGACTACAACCGCCAGAGCCTCGACGCGACGACCGCGGACCGGATGTTTCGCCGTTTCGACGACATTTTCGAGACCTGCGGCTGGCGCGTCGTCACCCTAAAGCACGGGCGGCTGCAGCGTGCAGCGTTCCGCGAGCCGGGGGGCGAGGCGCTCCGCGACTGGATCGACACGACGCCGAATGCGGAATTTGCTGCGCTCACCTACCAGGGCGGGGCGGCGTGGCGAACGCGTCTGCTGGCGGACATTGGTGCCAAACGGGGTGTGAAGGCGCTGCTCGATGTGCGCGACGACGCCGCGCTGGCGCGGTTGATGACCAACCTCGGTGGACATTGCCTCGAGACGTTGTGCGACGCCTTCGATGCGGCGACTGGCGAGGCGCCGACGATGTTCATCGCCTACACGGTCAAGGGATATGGCCTGCCGTTCGCGGGGCACAAGGACAACCACGCCGGGCTGATGACGCCAACGCAGATCGAGGGGCTGCGCGCCGACCTCGGCATTGCACCGGGCGAGGAATGGGTGCCCTGGGCGGGCCTCGGCGACAATATGGCAGCCGCAGCGAAGGCGCTGGCCGAGGCGACGCCGCTGGTGCGCGCAAAGCGCACATCCAAGGCGGCGACTTTCGCCGTCCCACCGATTGTCCCGCCCGAGGGCGCGCGTCAGTCCACGCAGGCTGCGTTCGGCAAGATCCTGCTCGACCTCGCCAAGGGCAAGTCGCCGCTCGCCGACCGGATCGTCACGACGTCGCCCGACGTGACCGTCTCGACCAACCTCGGCGCATGGGTCAACCAGCGCGGGCTGTTCCGGCGCGGCGAACTGCGCGACGTGTTCAAGGAAGCGCGTATCCCGAGCCCGCAGAAATGGGCGGGGAACAACGCGGGCCAGCACATCGAGCTGGGGATTGCCGAGCACAATCTGTTCCTGAACCTCGCCGCGCTCGGGCTGTCGCACGACCTGTTCGGCGAACGGCTGTTCCCCGTGGGGACCGTCTACGATCCCTTCATCGCGCGCGGCCTAGATGCCCTCAACTATGCCTGCTACCAGGACGCCCGCTTCCTGCTCGTCGCGACGCCGAGCGGCGTGACGCTGGGGCCGGAGGGCGGCGCGCACCAGTCGATCAACCCGCCGCTGATCGCGTTGGGGCAGCCGGGCCTCAGGCATTACGAACCCGCCTTCGTCGACGAACTGGCGCTGTTCTTGGAAGAGGCGTTCCGCGTCATGCAGGCGGGGGACGGCGAGAGCGTTTACCTGCGCCTGACGACGCGCGAGCTCGATCAGCCGGAGCGGGATAAAGGCTGGGAGGCCGACGCGGTCGCGGGCGGATACTGGCTGAAACGCCCGCACGAGGGTTGCGACGCGGCGATCGTCGCGATGGGCGCGCTGATGCCCGAGGCCCTGGCGGCCTGGCATGCGCTGATCGACGATCTGCCGGGGATGGGGCTGCTCAACGTTACCTCGCCCGCGCTGCTGCACCGCGACTGGAGCAGGGCAGGAAAGCGGGCGCATGTCGCACGGCTGCTCGCGCCGCTCGCGCCCGATGCGAAGCTGGTGACGCTCCTCGACGGTGGCCCGTCGGCGCTCAGCTGGCTCGGCGGGGTGCGAGGCAATCGCGTCGTGCCGCTCGGCACCGACCGCTTCGGCCAGACCGGCGACCTGCCGGAGCTCTACCGCTGGCACGGCCTCGACGAGGACGCCATCATCGACGCGATGGCGAACGCATTAGTTTAGGGACTAGCGCCCCAATCTGCCGACGCGGCCGTTCGGTCCGACATTGAGCGATGCAAGCGCGCCCTGCGGTCCTTCGATCAGCGCGTAGAGCCGCGCGCGCATCTTTTCTGCAATCGCCTCGTGCCCCGGCTTCACGAACAGATTGTCGCTTTCGCCCGGATCGGTGGCGAGGTCGTACAGCTCGTCGATATCGACGACGCCGTGCGCGCGAACGAACTTGTACCGGTCGTCGCGCAGCGCGTGCAGCGTCGGCGTCTGCGGATAATTCCACTCCCAATAATATTCGTAGAGGATGTCCTTGCGCCACGCGACGTCGGCGCCGGGCCTGAGCAGGTCGAGCATGTTCGCGCCTGCCATGTGTGCCGGCGGCTGCAGCCCTGCCGCGGCAAGCATGGTCGGCGCGATGTCGATATTGGCGACGATGTGGTCGCGCGTCGTGCCGCCCGGGAACATCGCGGGGCAGCGCATCAGCATCGGAATGCGCATCGACGTCTCATAAGCGGTGCGCTTGTCGATCAGCCCATGCTCGCCGAACGCAAAGCCGTTGTCGCCGAGGTAGACGATCAGCGTATCGTCGAGCTCGCCGCGCTTGTCGAGCGCGTCCATGATCGCCGCCAGGCTCTCATCGACGCCGAGCAGCGTTTCCATGTAGCGCTTGTAGATGTCGGCGATCGGCCGCTTGCCGCCATAGGCCTTGTCGACGCCGTGATAGCTGTTGCGCTGCCGGTTTACCCAGGCGGGACGACCGGACGCCCCCGGCGCCATCGTCGCGGGTGGCACGAACGCGTGACCGGCGTAGCGGCCCGCGTGGCGCGGCGCGGGAACGAAGGGTGCGTGCACCGCCTTGTGGCTGAGATAAAGCATCCACGGCTTGCCCGCCTCGCGGCCCTTCAGCCAGTCGAGTGCATATTCGTTGAGCTCGTCGGTGATGTAGCCGCGCTGGGGAACCCGCTTACCGTTGACGTTCAGGCCATGGCGGTCGGGCATGTAGCTTCCCTGACCCTTGAAGCTGACCCAATGGTCGAAGCCGCGCTGCGGGCGGTC
>VYLL01000322.1_pt1 | contig 14188 bp, 7 predicted proteins | sample 5114301 | NCBI WGS metagenome assembly VYLL01 (sample SAMN12291809, study PRJNA351875) | freshwater metagenome | isolation source: freshwater lake | place: USA: Michigan, MSU2 Lake | collected 2011-08-16 | reverse complement strand
CGCCTCACGCCTCACCAGTGCCCAGTCCACAGTGCCTTCTTTTCTCCAGGATTTCCCCATGAGCGGTGCCGAAGCCGGACATCACGCATCCACGCAACCTCTCGCGGGCACCACCCCCCCCGCCCCCGGCACCGCCGCGGCTCCCGCTGACGACAAGTCGCTCTTCGGCTGGTCCGTCGGCGATGCCGATCCGCAGACGCTCGCCGACGCGCTGGAAAAGGCCTTCGACTATCGGGGCGATGTCACCCTCGCCCTGCGCAACCAGCAGACCGTCACCGGCTACATCTTCGATCGCCGTCTGGGCAAGACCAACCAGGAGTCGTGCGTCCGCCTCATGACTGCTGCGAACGACACGCCCGTCAGCGTCCGATACAACGACATCGCCCGGCTTGAGTTCAGCGGCAAAGACGCCGCGCACGGCAAGAGCTTCGAGACCTGGATCAAGAAGTACACCGAGAAGAAACTCAAGGGCGAGAAGGCGAGCATCGAAAGCGAAGCGTTGTAATCCGGAGCGATCAGTCAACAGCCCTCAGCCTTCAGCAGACCCGCGTTCGCAGTGCCAGATGCCCAGTGCCCAGTGCCTTCTGGATTCGCCGCCATGCCGATCTACGTCTACGAAATCCTCGACAAGCAAGGCGAGCCCACGGGCGAGACCTTTGAGCTGCAGCAGCTCATGAAGGACGACGCGCTGACGAAGCAGCCGCAGACCGGCAAGCCGTGCCGTCGGGCGATCGTCGCGCCGGCGATCGCCGGCAAGTGGTCGCCGATCAAAGAGAAGAGCACGCTGAGCAACAAGAACCTCGAGCGCCTCGGCTTCACCAAGTACGAGCGCAAGGGCAACGGCTACATGGAACGCGTCGCCGGCAAGGAAGGCCCCGCCAGCATCAGCGCGGAGGACTGAGCCGCCGCTGCGGCGGCAGTCGCGAGTCGCGAGTTCCGAGTCTCGAGTGGCGGAAGACGTGAAACCTGAAACCTGAGACTTGGGGCGTATCGCGCCGGCATGAATCCCGCGCGACGTCTTTCACTTGCGACTCGCGACTCGGGACTCGCGACTTTCAAAGCATCGCCAGCTTCGCCAGGTCGATCGCCTCGTCCACCAGGCCTAGGAACGCCGAGACCGCGTCCAGCAGCTCGCGCACGCTGCGCATGTCCGCGATCGCCTTGTTCACCTTCGTCGTCGCGGCTTTAACCTTCGCCACGCTCTCATCCAGCTCTTGCGATTGCTCCGCGAACAGCACCGAGCCCACCAACTGCACGCGCACCATCACCTCGGTCATCTCGTTAAGTAGCGCCTGGCGCACCGCGCCGTCGTCCTCATCGCGCAATTGCTCGCGCAGCTTCGCATGCACCTTTACCAGGCGATCCTGCATCAACACAAGCTCCATGTTCACGGCACACCTCCCAGCTTCTTCGTCTCACGTTCATCACGAATTGCCGCGATCAACGACCGCATCGCAGCGATGTCATTCCGCATCTGCTCGATCACGCTGTTGACATCACCCACGCGCCCGTTCGCCGCGGCGCTGTGCGCCGAGGCGAGGTTCAAGAGCGCCCCGCGCAGCGACATCAACGCGCCGGTCGCGCGATCGCGACGGGCCATGGTCTGGATGTAGCGGTCCAGAATCGGCCCGCGAGCCGCGCTGGTCGTGGCGACGCGAAACTCCTCCTCGATCTGCGCCAGCTCTGTGTTCCACGTCGTCTCGACCGTGACCACCACGCCGGCCCGCACGTCCTCGCGCTCCAGGAGCAGCATGTCGCTCATCTGATTGAGCATGACGCGGACGTCCGCGTCCGCTTCGAGCATCAGGTCTCGCGCCGCGCCTTTGGCCGCGGCGTCTGCGATGCGCTCCGCGATCCGTCCCACCGCCTTCGAAAGCGCGCCGTCAGCTTTCAGCACGCTCGTGTTCGCCGCAGCTCCGATCCGTTCGCTCACGCCCTTGGCCGACGCACCCACTGCGGCGCTGGTCTCCGGTGCCAGCAACACCTCAACGGCGCTTGCGTATTCCGTTAACGCACGCAGGGCCGCGTTCCAGCGCGCGATGCTCTTGGCATCCAGCCCCGGACGGAGGTTGCTCTCCAGCAGCTCCGGCTGGACAAGCAGCCACTGCCGCCGGCTGTCGCGCACCAGCTCGTTGGTCGCGTCAAATGTCACGCTCGACTGCGTGCTCGTGGTCGCGACGGCCTCGCGCCACGACGCGACCTCCGCGCGGTCCACGTTCCGGCACCCCGCACCCACGAACGCGATGAGGATCGCCACGCACGCCGCGGTGGTTCCTCGCCACGATCGCGCCCGCCACGCTGTTCGCATCACACCCATGTCGCCATCATGCCCGCGACGCGAGCGGCACGCAAGCCGGTGTTGAGCATTTTCGCGGTCGCGACGGAGAAGCTTGCGCAATCATGACGCGGGCGCATGGATCACGAAAGCTCGCACGTCACCCTCCGCGCCTGCATCATCGCGAGCTCACGCCCATCACCTTGCCCACACCTGCCCGCGCCCGCTCAAACCGCGCCAGCGCCTTCAGCGGGAAGCTGTGGCGATACAGGTGATACCGCAGATAAAACACCTTCGGGAAGCCGGTGCCGGTGAACCAGTGCTCGTTCCAGCCGCCGGCGACATCGCGCACATGGTCGAGCGTCGCGAGGGACGCTTCGTCCGCGTCGCTGGCGCCGTCGATCCACCCGGCGATCCGCTCGCGCTCCGCACCGCCCGCCGGCCCAAGGCCATAGACATCCGCAAGCTCGCGCAGCCGCATCGCTTCCGCATGATCCCCCGCCCGCGGCTTGATCTCCGCGTGCTCCGCGATCACGCCCGCCTCCATCGCCTCACGCGTTGCGCCGGGCACGAACGCCGGCTTGTCGCTCACGAGCTGCTGATCAACCAGATACTTCGCCGCGCGCTGCGTTGACGCGTGCTCCGCGCCCACAAGGTTCAGCAGCGTCATCAGCGCCCAGGCCGTCTGGCTCGCTGTGCTGGGGCCCTGGCCCATGAGGTTGCGATCCAGATAGCTGTTGGCCGACTCGCCGAACCCGCCGTCGTGATTCTGGATCGACAGCAGCCAGTTGCGCGCCCGCACCATTGCGGGGTGATCCACCGGCACGCCCGCGGCGTGCAATCCATTGATCGCCTGCCATGTGCCGTAGATGTAGTTGTTGCCCCACCGCCCCCACCAGCAACCCTCCGGCTGCTGCGTGCGGAGCATGTACTCCACTGCGTGCTCGATCGCCGGATGATCCGGCGACACGCCGCAGACCGTGAGTGACTCCACCACGCGCCCGGTGATGTCCGAGCAACTCGGGTCCTGCATCGCGTTGTGATCAGCGAACGGCACGGCCTCCATCCACGCGCGATCCTTCGTGCGGTCAAACGCCGCCCAGCCGCCGTCGTCGTTCTGCATCGCGATGAGCCACTGCACGGCGCGCTTGGCGCCGTCGCGGTTGCCGTCTTGCCCAGGGCGATCGCCGGCCTTTGAGAGCGCGCGAGCGACCATGCAGGTGTCGTCCACGTCCGGGTACCAGTCGTTGCGATATTCAAACGCCCAGCATGCCATGTCGCGCCCGGGCTTCAGCGCCCGATGCTCGGGGCGCAGGTTGTCGATCCAGTCACCCACGAGTTTCACCTCGCGTGCGCGGAGCCAATCACACGCCAGCGCCAGGCGCTCGTCGCTCGCCGCAGTGACGCCCGCCTCGGTCAGCGCGTCGATCGCGATCGCAGTGTCCCACACCGGCGAGAAGCACGGCTGCAACCGCGTGTGATCCAGCTTCGGATCCGCGTTCGGCTCATCGATGATGAACGCGTCCAGATCCTTCTCCGCCTGCACAATCAACGGATGATCGCGCCTGTAGCCCAGCTTCTGGAATGCGACCTGCACGTACACCATCGGCGGGAAAATCGCGCCCAGACCCTCCGTCGTGCGCGCATCCATCCGACGCGCGATCCACTGCTCACAGATCCGCACCGACATCTTGCGCAGCGGCGTGAACCCCACCCGGCGGGCCAGCTTCATCAGCCGGTCCGTCACCAGGAAAAAGTTCGTCCAGCCCACCACCTCGCGCTCGTCCCATGGCTTCGTCAGCCGATGCTTGTTCGCGAGGTCGATGAACAACTCGTCGATGTTCACGCTCAGTGTCCGCACCGGCTGCAACGCCGAGCACAACGCCAGCGGCAGAATCATCGTCCGCGTCCACGCCGCCATGCGCCGAATGTGAAACGGCGCCCAGTGCGGCGCCAGCACGATCTGCGGCGGGATCGCTGGGCATGCCTCCCAACTCACGATCCCCAGGCACGCCAGATAGAACATCGAGAACGTGTTGATCTTCTCGGCGCCGCCCAGGCGCCGGATCAGCACCCGCGCCCGCGCCATGTGCGGCGCGTTCACGTCATCACCCATGAGCTTCAGGCACAAGTATGACTTCACGCACGCGCTGATGTCCGCCGGTGAGCCGGGGTACTGCCCCCATGAGCCGTCGTCGCGCTGGCTGAGCCGCAGTTGATTCGCCAGCCGCGGCAGCAGACGCCGCTCGCGCTCGCCGGTCTCCTGCCCAAGGATGAACTTCATCAGCAGGTATTCGCTGGACAGGATCGAATCGCCCTCAAGCTCGCCGCACCAGTGCGGGCCGGGGAAGTTCGGCTGGTCGCTGCGCTGCTTGCGAAAAAGCGCATCGCACGCGTCGTTGATCGCGCCGCGGATGGACGCGTCGCTCGGCCCCGCGGCCTGGCTGGTTGATGGCAACGCGCCCGGCACGCCGCGCGAGCCGCTCCGCGCCGCGTGGCTCGCGGCTTCAAGGCGAGCGGCTTCAGACATCGGGTTCGAGGTCAGCGTCGTCATGCGTGCGTGTTCGTTCGGGGGCGTGGGGCGATTCGCGAGGACGAGCGTGAACACCGATCCACGCGCAAGTGCTGAGTTTAGGTGCCGCGCGAGCGCGGATCGCGCCGCAGTGACGCGTTCGCGTGCGCCGGATGCCTGCCGCTGCGTGCCACCACCGGCCTCAATCCCAATCCAGCGAGGCCCGGTGTCCGACTCTCAATCGCCGCTGGCGGCAATGCCGAGGGGTACCCCTTGGGTGGTTTCGTGGTATGAACACGCATGATATACACGGGTCTTGCGTCGATGTACGCCCGATCTTCGGGATCTGACGACTTTTTATCCCGATTTGCCATTGATTCGGCAGCCCGGCTGGTGTTGGCTCGTACACGATGGACACTTTGCTTCGCCGTTCATGCGCGCGGGTCTCGCGTGCGAGCAACCTTCCGGTCTTCAGGAGCCGCGTGATGACTCAGCTTCGCTCTGGTGCTTTGGTTCGTTCGCTCGCGCTTGGCGCGATGGGGCTCATGATCACGGCGGGCACGTCACTCGCCGCGGTGCCGACGGACTGGAACTACACGATCGTTGCACGCACCGGCCTGCCGTTTCAGGCGTTGAACGTCCCGGCGAACTCGACGCTGGCGGAGTTTGGCGTGCCGCACGAGGTCGGGCTTGATGAGTCCGGCAACGTCGCCATCCGCGTGGTGACTGACGCGGGGCTCGCCAGCCGTCGCGAGAGCTTCATCGTCTACGACCGTGCAACGCAGACGGTCTCCACCGCGCTCACGGTGGCGTACAGCACCAGCATCTACAGCGAGCGAGTCGACCTGCGCGACGGGCGCCTCGCGCTGACCAAAGCCGGCCTGCAGGGTTCGGGCGAACTCCGCGACGCCCTCGGCACGCTCCAGACACCGATCGACTTGGGCGGGCCGCTGCGGGTCTACGGCCAGATGAGCCCGCTGCGCATCCTCGATGCCGGCGGCGTGGCGTATCGCTGCTCCGCCGCGACCAGCGAGAGCAATCTCGGCGCAACGATCAAGCTCATGCTCGATCGCGTGACCGACGGCGTGCGCGAGCAGGTCGCGCTCGCGGATTGTTCGCTCGACAGCGAGTACTCGTACATCAACCCACCGTCGATCAGCCCCACCGGCTTCATCGCCGCTCGCGTCGACGTTCGTGCCGATGGCTCGCGGCGGATCGATCGCCTGCGCGAGGGCGAGGCGACCACGACGATCGCCACCACCACCAGCGAGATCGACACGCTGGGCGAGCTGATGAGCGTCAACCGTTCCGGTGCGGTCGCCTATTTCGCCCGCCGCGCGTCGGACTTCGCGTGGTCGCTGCTGCGGTCTGACGGCGCCGGCACGGTCACGACCATTGCCAACGCGACGCAGTTCCCGGGCGTCGGCATCAGCAACACCTTCTATGTCTACCCGCCCGCGATGAACGCCTCCGGCCAGGTCGCTTATCGCGCCGAGCTCACCGGCAACGGCCCGCTCGGCCAAGGCCTTTTCATCGCCGACGGCCAGTCCACCTTCCGCCTCGCTGGCGAGGGCAAGACCCTCCGCCTTCCCTCGGGACAGATTCTCACCATGGGCTCCGGCAACACCGTCGGCGCCAAGGTCGCGCTCCTAGGCGCGCCGGCCATCAACGATCGCGGCGACGTCGCCTTCATCGCCCGCTTCTCGGACAACACCACCGCTCTGGTCGTCGCCAACCCCGTCATTCTCCGCTGCTCGCCGGCCGACATCGCCGATGACACCGGCGCGCCGCTGCCCACCGCCAGCGTGAACAACGGCGTCACCGAAGGGGATTACAACCTGTTCTTCGCCCGGTTCTTTGACGCCGACCTCTCCTGCGACATCGCCAACGACGACGGCTCACCGCTGCCGCCGTTTGGCATCGCTGGCGTGAACAACGCCGTGACCGAGGGCGATTACAACTTGTTCTTCGCGACGTTCTTCAACGGCTGCGAATGAGCGGACAGGCCGGTCGACGCGGGCCAGACAGCGACGGGTGTTGATTTCAGGGTTAGTCCTCGATCAGCGACGAACCGCCGTCATGACGCTCCGCGACCTCTGTGTTTGTGTGAACCTGGGCAATCTAGCGAACGCCGGTGATCGGCGTGGCAGGTCAGGAGGGGTGGGATGCGCCGCCCGGGGTTTTTCCCATCACATTTTGAAGACTTCCGGAAGATCGCCGGAGGGTGTTGAAGATGTTCAAACCCTTGGGGAAACCTCATGAAACAAAGGTTTTGTGCTTGGCGGACGCGGGTATTCTCATGTAGACTCCCAGTGACTAATAGGGTCTCTGCAACCCGTCAATTGCAGGAAACGTGTATCCCTAGAGGAGAATTTCATGCGTCGAACCAATCGGAAGGCGGTCCTTACGGCCGCGTGTTTGGGCCTTGTTGCGCCCAGCGTTTTCGCAGTTGATTTTCCTGAAACCGAGCCGAATGAAACCAAGGCTCTGGCGAACCTGCGGACCCTTTCCAGCGGCGATTCGGTCTCCGGCACCACCACCGGCTCGTCAACCCTGGCCGGCGCGACCAGCGCTGACACGTTCCGCATTAAGACCCCCGCAGCGTCGCTTGGCATCTATCGCCACGTCCTCGCGCTGACCGCCACCGGCACCGCCGGCCACACCGTCACGCTCCGCGGCCTCTCACAGGCTGGCAACGTCGTCGGCACCGCCGACAACGTGTTCCAGACGGGTTCCTCGATTACCAGCCCGGCCCGCGCCATCTACTGGTACGGCTTCGGCAAAGAGGAAGAGGTCTACTACCGCGTCACCGGCACCGCCAGCACCACCGGCGTTTATACCAGCACGCTGACCAGCACCAGCCAGTCCGCGGCCGTCAACACCGGCACCGTCTTCGCCGGCAACGTCCGTATCCAGACGTCCAACTCCGTTGGCACTCAGGACAACGAAGTCTGGCTGTACGACAGCAACTTCAACGCGATCGCCAGCGCGGGCGCCGACAACGTCCTCACGGGCGCCGCCGGCACGCTCAACGGCGCGACCGTCAACTCCGGCTTCGTGCGGAACCTCACGCCCGGCACGTACTACGTCGCGGTTGCCGCGTTCAACCTCGCCAACAACCTCGCGTCGCCCACCGGCGACTTCGCCACCGGCACCGTCTTGGACTTCCCCAACGCGATCGCTGGCAGCCAGGTCAACGTCTCGGGCAGTCGCACGGTCAACGTCGGCATGACCGACGCGTTCGGCAGCCCCGCCGCGTTCAGCCAGGTCATCTTCCCGGCGAACTCCTCGGGCGTCGTTGAGTTCGTGCAGTTCACCGTCACCGCCGCGCCGATCCCGGCCGGCGCTGGCTCGGCCAGCCCGAACCCCGTCGCTCAGGGTGCCAGCACCACGCTGACCGTCACCGTGACCCCCGCGGCCTCCAGCAACCTGGACAACATCACCTCCGTCATCGCCGACATCTCGGCCCTCACCGGTAACGCCTCACCGGACAACCTCGTCCTGACCCGCAACGGCGTCACGGCGGACTGGACCGGCCTGGCCAACGTCAACATTGCCACCACCGTTGGCAGCAAGAACATTCCCTTCACGATCACCGACTCGACCACCGCGAACGGCTCCGGCTCGTTCGCGGTGTCCGTCGTCGTTCCGCCCCCGGCCAACGACACCTGCGCTGGCGCGATCGCGGTTTCCACTGGCACCACCCTCGGCAACAACGCCAATGGCACCAGCGCGGGCGATCCCGTCCCGACCTGCCAGACTACTTCCGGCAAGGGCCTCTGGTACACCTTCACCGCCGGCCCCGCTGGCGGCACCTTCCAGTTCGACACCAACGGCTCCACGCAGTCGGACACCGTCCTGACCGTCTTCGACGCCTGCGGCGGCGCGCAGATCGCCTGCGATGACGATACTGGCACCGGCAACCTCTCGCAGCTCTCGCTGGCCCTGACTGCGAACCAGCAGATCTTCGTCATGGTCTCCACCTTCGGCGCGACCCCCACGGGCGGCGCGTTCAACCTGAACGTCACCGAGATCACTCCGCCCCCGGCCAACGACCTCTGCGCCAACGCGTTGACGGTCTCCGTCGGTGCCCCCGCCGCGACCGGCAGCAACGCCTTCGCGACGACCGCTGGCGATCAGCTCTCAACCTGTATCAGCGTGCAGCGCAGCGTCTGGTTTGACTTCACCGCCCCCACCGCGGGCACCTACACCTTCGACACCGAGGGCTCGGCCCAGGCCGACACCGTTCTGACCGTCTTCGGCACCTGCGGCGGCGCCGAGATCGACTGCGATGACGAAAGCGGCACCGGCTCGCTCTCGAGCCTGCCCCTCACCCTGACCGCGGGCCAGAACATCAAGATCATGCTCAGCACGTGGAGCAGCGCCACCGCTGGCGGCTACGTCCTGAACATCGCTCCGCCCCCCTGTGTTTCGTTCATCACGCAGCCGCTTGCGACCAGCGCCTGCGCTGGCACGACCGCCAGCTTCACCACGACCGTCTCCACCACCGGCACGCCGGCCTTCCAGTGGCAGACCGCCCCCGTGAGCGCCGGTCCCTTCACCGACCTCGTTGACGGCCCGGTCGCCGGCCTCGGCACCGTCTCGGGCGCTACGACCTCGACCCTCACCATCACCGGCGTTGACCTCGCCGCCACGACGACCCGCTTCCGCGTGGTCGCCACCGGCGACTGCGGCAGCGGCACCTCCAGCAACGTTGCCCTGACCGTCGTCGATTGCCCGCCGAACGACACCTGCGCCAACGCGACCGTCGCGACCCTCGGCACCGTCACCGGCAACAACACCAACGCCACCACCGTCGGCGACGCCATCCCGGGCTGCCAGGACGAGGTCGATAGCGGCGTCTGGTTCACCTTCACCGCCGACCCCGCGGGCGGCACCTACCTCTTCGACACCGAAGGCTCCGCCCAGACCGACACCGTCCTCACCGTCTTTGACGCGTGCGGCGGCACCGAGCTCGCTTGCGATGACGACAGCGGCGTCAGCCCCGCCAACTCGTCGCGCCTCACCATCACCCTGGCCCCCAGCCAGGAAGTCCGCATCCAGCTCAGCACCTTCGTCTTCGCCACTCCGGGCGGCTACACCTTCAACATCTCCAACTGCACCGTCATCTCGGCCCAGCCGACTGACGCCACCGCAGCCATCGGCGGCACCGCCAACTTCTCCGTGACCGCCGCTGGCCCCGGCACCCTCACCTACACATGGCAGCGCAACCCGCTCGGCGCTGGCACCTTCGCCAACCTGACCGACGGCGTCGTCGCCGGCCTGGGCACCGTCTCGGGCGCTACCACCGCCAACCTGTCGATCTCGAACCTCGAGGCCGCCGCCAGCACGGATCAGTTCCGCGTGGTCGTCGGTGGCTCATGCACCGCGATCAACAGCACCGCCGCGGTCTTGACCGTCGCCGATCCCTTCCCGGCTCGTTGCAACGGCGCGGACATCGCGTACGACGACGGCACGTTCCTCCCCCGTGCCGAGATCGTTGACGGCACCAACGGCACCCCGGCCATCTCGGGTCCGTCCACCGGCACGAACAACGGCGTGACCGAGGCCGACTACAACGTCTTCTTCGCCAACTTCTTCGATGCCAACCCGGTCGCCGACATCGCCAACGACGACGGCACCAGCCGCGTTCCGACCCCCGCCCCCGGTACCGTGACCAACAACGGCGTCACCGAAGGCGACTACAACTACTTCTTCGGCGTCTTCTTCGACGGCTGCTCGCTCTAAGTCAAAGGGCCGAGATTTGAGGGCCGAGGGCCGAGTGGGAAAGAGCGTGTGGGGCAGGCGTCCCGCCTGCCGCCCGCAGACCACCGGCTGACGGAAGACCTCGACTCGGAACGCTGAATCGCGACTTTGCGAAAACCCAAGCCCCGGCTCACCTGAGCCGGGGCTTTTCATTTGGTCGCGCGGCGCGAGGTCGGTGTTGCGACGCCGTGCGTATTTACCCGCACAAAAGTCCGAGAACACGCGATTTTAAGTGAGGGCTTTGGCGAATACATGGGCGGTGTTGCCGCGTCCCCCTGTGCGATAAGAGCCAAGTGGTGGTTGCGGCCGAGGGTATTGCCGAGGGTCAACGGTTATTTTCTGAAGAGTTCGTTACATCTGCGTGATTTTCGTGTATTCTCAGTGGGTGAATGTCCCGGTCTCCGATGTCTAGGAGGCGGGATTCCCAATCCTGCAATTTGTCTGTTGCGGGAAAGTCGTCCAAACATGAGGAGATCTGCATGCGTAGCTTGAACCGGAAGGCAGTTTTGACTGCCGCCTGCCTCGGCCTGGTGGCCCCCAGCGTTTTCGCTGTGGACTTCCCCGAGACGGAGCCAAATGACACGCGGGCCACGGCCAACGTTCGAACGCTCGCCCCTGGAGACTCGGTCTCGGGCATCACCACCGGCGTCTCGACGACCGTCGCGGGCGCTGGCTCGGCTGACTACTTTGACGTGAGCACCTCCGCCGCGCCCTCGACGGGCATCTGGCGGTATCGCTTGGTGCTGACGCAGACCGGCACCGCCGGCCACACCGCGACGCTTCGCGGGCGGACCCAGACCAACGGCACGATCAACACGACGGAAAACGTCTTCCAGACCGCCTTGGGCACGACGACCCCGGCCCGCTTTACCCAGTGGTACGCCAGCGCCGCCGCCTCGCGCGTGCTCTATCGCGTGGTTGGCGCCGCCGCCACCACCGGCACGTACACCAGCACGCTCGAGCGTGACCCGGTCACCCCGACCGTGATCCCCGGCTCGTTCACCGCCGGCAACATCTCGATCAGCACCGTGGGCCAGACCGGTGCCACGCAGACGGACACCGAGATCTTCATCTACGACAGCAGCTTCAACTTCATCACCGGCGCCCAGAACGACGAAGTCCCCACGCCGGGCACCGGCGCGGGGAGCACGCTGAATCGCACGCTCCCGGCGGGCACGTACATCATCGCGGTGTCGAACTTCAACACGGCCAACAACGCCGCGTCGCCCTCCGACGAGCGCGATCCCAACTACACGGTCATGGAGTTCCCCAACGCCCTGGCCAACAGCAGCCCGACCACCGCCGTGGACGTGAGCTTCACGCTCACCGACAACAACGGCACCACCACGCAGGCCGCGACCAAGACCGGCGTCTTTGACGTCGTCTTCTTCCAGGTCACCCTCGCCCCGACTCCGCTGCCCCTGCTGACGGCGTGCAACGCCTCGCCCAGCACCACTGTTCCCGCGGGCTCGTCGGTCACCCTCAGCACCAACGTCGCCTGGACCGGCGCCCCCGGCACCGTCACGGCGAACCTCTCCAACTTCGGCCTCAGCGCCGCTGAGCCCCTGACCAACAACGGCGGTGGCAACTACTCCATCGTCCTGAGCGTCCCGCCGAGCCAGCCCCTGGCCTCCGAGGTCGTGACCCTCAGCGCGACCAACGGCGCCGGCACCGGCACCTGCAACATCAACCTGAACATCGCCCTTGGCAACGACACCTGCGCCTCGGCGACGACCATCCCGAACACCACGTTCCCGGTGTCGGTCAACGGTGACAACACCGACGCGACCTCCGCGGGCGACCGCACGTCGACCTGCACCGATGTGATCAACAGCGTGTGGTACGACTTCACCGCCCCGGCCGCGGGCGGCGCGTTCCTCTTCGACACCGAGGGCTCAGCCCAGTTCGATACCGTGATCACGGTCTACAGCTCCTGCACCGGCGCTGAGCTCGGGTGTGACGACGAGGGCGGCAGCGGCTCGCTCTCTTCCCTCACGCTGAACCTCACGCCGAACCAGAACATCAAGATCATGGTGAGCACATGGTTCGCAGATGATCCGGGCGCCTTCGTCCTGAACGTCACCGAGACCACCCCGCCCCCGCCGCCCCCGGCCAACGACCAGTGCTCGGGCGCTGAGTTGATCCCCAACACCACGCTGCCCATCACCGTTCTGGGTGACAGCACCTTCGCGACCAACATCAATGACCCCGCGCCCTCGTGCTTGCCCACGACCGTTCGTGGCATCTGGTACGAGTTCACCGCGCCGACCGCTGGCACCTACATCTTCGACACCGAGGGCAGCGTCGTCGCCGACCTCATTGTCACTGCATACGCCTCCTGCGGCGGCGCTGAAATCGGCTGCGATGACGAAGGCGCTGTCACTGTTGGCCAGGCCCGCCTCGCGCTGGCCCTGACCAACGGCCAGAACATCCGCATCCAGATCGCCGCTGACAACCTCCTCTTCGTTCCCAACGGCCCGATCACGCTGAACGTCTCTCGCGAGTGCGTCACGTTCACCGCTTCGCCCGTCGCTGCCTCGACCTGCATCGGCGGAACTGCCACCTTCACCTCGACCGTCGCCGTCGGCGGCGCCCCCACTTTCCAGTGGGAAACCGCCCCGAGCAGCGCTGGCCCCTTCACCGCCCTCGTTGACGGCCCGGTCGCCGGCCTCGGCACCGTCTCGGGCGCGACGACCACGACCCTGACGATCGCCGCGGCTGATCTGGCCGCCAGCACCACCCGCTTCCGCCTCACCGCGACCGAGGCTGGCTGCGGTTCGAACAGCTCCGCTGACGTCGCCCTCACTGTGCTGGATTGCCCGCCGAACGACACCTGCGCTGGCGCCGTGGCCGCCACGATCGGCACCACCGTTGGTGACAACGCCAACGCGAGCAGCGCCGGCGACCCGATCCCCTCCTGCCAGACCAGCTCCAACAAGGGCGTCTGGTTCACCTTCACCGCCGGCCCCACTGGCGGCACCTACCAGATCGACACCGAGAACTCAGCCCAGGTAGACACCGTCCTCACCGTCTTCGCCTCCTGCGGCGGCGCCCAGCTCGCCTGCGATGACGACGGCGGCACCGCACCGGCTAACTCCTCAAGCCTGAGCATCTCGCTCACGGCGAACCAGGTCGTGCAGATCCAGGTCAGCTCCTTCGGCGTCGCGCCCGCTGGCGGCGGCTTCAACCTCAACATCACTGAATGCACCTCGATCTCCTCGCAGCCGACCAACGTCACGGCTTCGATCGGTGGCACTGCAAACTTCTCCGTGGTCGCTGGCCCCGGCGCAACCACCTTCCAGTGGCAGCGTAACCCGCTGGGCGCTGGCACCTTCGCCGACCTCACCGACGGCGTTGTCGCCGGCCTGGGCACCGTCTCCGGCGCCACCACCGCGGACCTGACGATCTCGAACGCGGAAGCCGCGGCGAGCACCGACACGTTCCGCGTGGTTGTCACCGGCATCTGCGCCCCCGTCAACAGCACCGCCGCGGTCCTCACCGTCGGCAACCCCTTCCCGGCCCGTTGCAACGGCGCGGACATCGCGTACGACAACGGCGACTTCCTGCCTCGCGCTGAGATCGTGGACGGCACCAACGGCACCCCGGCCATCCCGGGTCCGTTCGGCGGCACCAAC
>VYLL01000321.1_pt1 | contig 14212 bp, 10 predicted proteins | sample 5114301 | NCBI WGS metagenome assembly VYLL01 (sample SAMN12291809, study PRJNA351875) | freshwater metagenome | isolation source: freshwater lake | place: USA: Michigan, MSU2 Lake | collected 2011-08-16 | reverse complement strand
GTCGGCGGCGGAGGCGGAGGCGGAGGCGAAGGCGTAGCCGGCGGCGTAGGCGGCGTAGGCGGAGGCGGCGTTGGCGGCGGCGTTGGCGGCGTCGGCGGCGGAGGCGGAGGCGGAGGCGAAGTCGGCCAGACCTTCCGCGGCACGACTCACGCGCGCCGCGGACTCGGTGAGTGTAACGGCCTTGTCAAGGGCCTGGCGATGCTCGTCGGGAGCATTGGGCCAACCCTTCACAAACAGCGGCTGTACCCGCCTCGCGCATCGGGCGGCGAACGCCACGCAGGCCCAGCGTGGCAGGGCGTTGAGGTCGTCTTGCGTAGGCGGCTTGGTTCGGTCTTGCGTGGCCATGGTCTATGTTCCTCAGCGAGGTTCGCTTTGATCGAGTGTACCAACCTTCATAGCAATGTGGCGACGGAAGTCGCGCCTTCGTCCCAGGGCCAACGTAATGGCCGGTTGAGCAGAAGCCGAAACTCCTGCGACATGCACCAGGCCTCCAAAGGGGGAGCGTGGCACGCTTCACGTCGAGTTCTTGGCCCGTGCCACTGATCCGGCTTTGCGGATCAGTGTGGCTGGACGCGGCGTCTTCATTCTTTTGATGTTCATGTTCGCGTTGATGCCTCCCCTCCGCGTCCCTCCGCGCTCTCCGAGACCTCCGTGTACGTTCCCCTTCCTTCCGTTCCCTCTCTCTTCTCTCTTCTCTCTTCTCTGCGTTCCTCTGCCGTCTCTGCGTCCCCTGCATACTCCGATTCCAAAACAAGAACACCCAAACCCCTGAGCTCGCGCTCAGGGCTCTCTTGATTCCATAACAAAACACGCCCCGAGCGTCAGCCCGGGGCGTGCGTGTGTTTTCAGAAGAAGCGAAACACTCGAACTTCACTCACGCGCGACGACGGCGGCTCGCCACCATGCCCGCAACGCCCAGCAGCACCGCGGCGCCCGGGGTCGGGATCGTGTAGTTGACGCTGTAGTACGCCGTGACCGAGCGCGAGCCACCGGCCGCGACCGTGACGTCCCAGGAGTAGCCCGACGCGGCGTCGGTCGCCGCGGGGACGTTGATCGAGTTGTTGAACAGACCGCCGCCGGCACACTTCGCCCAACAAAATCACTTTCAACTGCAAGGTTCTCAGCACTGCCGTCAACTCCTCGTGGCCGGTCGGTTCGTGTTGCCGCTGAGATGCGGTCAACGTCGCCCGAACGCTTGCCGCAACCCCCACCCCGACGCCCGCGTCGGGCCCAACCAAGGAGAGAGAGATGAACGTTCGCACCGCCCTCAGCGTGATCGGCCTCGCCGCGATGACCTCGATGCTCACACCCGGCGCACACGCGTCGATCACCAACATCGACTGGCTCCAGATGTCACCGCCCGCCTTCGGCAGCCCCGTGCCCAACGGCTCGGTCTACAACCTGCCCGGCCTCGGCAACGTCACCGTCACGTATTCCATCCCCTCAACCTTCAACCACGCCCGCGGCAACAACCCGCTGCTGACCACCGGCAACGTCGTCTCCGGTCCGGACACCTACACCTGGAGCAACTGGGAGCTCTTCGGCGCCACGCTGCAGACCGGCCCGGATCCGCTCGTGGGCGTGCCGTGGCGGCTGACCTTTAGCTGGGCCAACCCCGTTCCGGCGAATCAGATCTACGTCGGCGTCGCCGGCCTCGGCCGCACCACCAGCTTCGGCGGCGGCATGACCACCGCCACCGTCAACCAGAACGGCACGTTCCTGGGCGACTACACCGGCGGCGGCAACTACGGGCTCAACCAGTTCACCGGCGGCCCCGGCACCTTCACGCTCAACAACTCCGTGACCGGCGCCGGCGGCGCGGACCCGCACTGGAACACCGCCCTCGGCGTCGTCCAGATCAACGACGCCAACCTCACCAGCATCACGATCGACTTCTCACACATCCGCGGCGACGGCGCCGGAGCCAACATCGGCTTCGCAGTCCCCGCGCCCGGTGCCGGCGCAATCGTCGCGCTGGCCGGCCTGCTCGCCTCACGCCGTCGGCGTTGACGTGCCACCGACCTCGTTTCGAGGTCGGTGCTCGACGACACACTCTTCTCCAAACACACGAGGCCCGAGGAGCAATCTCCTCGGGCCTCGTCTTGTCTTCTTCGTGCCACCGACCGTGTCTTCGTGCCACCGACCTTGCTTCAAGGTCGGTGCTCGTTCACAAACTTTAGTACAGGTGCACCGACCTCGAAACGAGGTCGGTGGCACGTCGGAGCCGCGGGCGCGAGCACGCGGACGTCAACCGCCGCGGGTCACTTCTTCCCGGGCGTCGCCTTCATCGCCGCCTCGAGCGCTTCGAGCCGCGCCGCGAGGGAAGCGCTCTGGGCGTCGCGCTTGGCGATCTCGGCTTTCAGCGCGTCGATCTGGGCTTGGGCGTTGCGAACCGCCGCGTCCTTCTCCGCCCGCAGATCGCGCAGCGCTTCGACCATCAGTGCCGTCGTCGCGCGCTCAGTGACATAGCGCGTGCCGCTGGCGTCAGTGGAGACCCAGTCGGGGAACACGCGTGCCACCTCGTCGGCCATCAGGCCGATCTGTGTGCCCGGTTGGGCAAGCCCGGTCGCAATGCGATCATCGTTATAGAGGAAGGAGTAGCCGCGGAGTTCCAGCAGCCGGTCGAGCGTGCCCGAGAGCGGCGCGATGTCGTGCTTGGCCCGCGGATCAGACAACACGCCCCATGCGCCGCCGCCGGCTTTAAGGGCCACGCCGTTGGATTGAAACCGGAAGCTCTCGATAATCGCGGTGGAACCCGCCGTCGAGTGGATGCTGAATGTGTCACCGCCGCCGCCGGGTGCAAGCGAGCCGTCATCGCCGATGATCAGGCGCAAGTCGGTGTTGTTGGTCGAGATGTTGACGCGCTGGAAGAAGACCGGGTCGGTGTTCTCGGCGGTGCCGGAAAGGTTGCCGACCGGCCCAAACGTCAGCCGATGTGGGGTCGTCAAGCTTCCGGTTACGAGCTGGATTGAGCCGTCGACCGTAACACGCTCGGGGGGAGTGCCGCCGGCGTCGTCGCTGAATGCGGTGTTGCCGTTGTTGTTGACGACGAAGCGCCAGCCGCCGTTGAAGACCCCGAAGTTGTTGTCGTCACGCTGGCCCAGGAACGTACGGTTCACGGGGTTGCTCACGGGGGATGCGAACCACAGTCCGGGTGAGTTGCCAGACTCGCCCGGCGTGCCGCGAACGCGGCTGCGCCCCGCGACATCAAGGCTGAACGCGGGGTCGGTCACGCCGCCGATGCCGACGTGCTGGTTGCTCGTCCAGAGGACGGAGATGCGCTCGCCGAAGTTCGTGCTGCCCAGCGCGCCGCCGCTGAAGCCGTGGAGCAATGCGCCGTCAAGGCCGCTGATGCCCGCGAACGGGTTCGGCCCGCCGAACCAGCGCAGCGACGCGTTGGTGTCCGGCTTGGCCCGCAGGTTGAGCGGCGAATCCCACAGCCAACGCGGCACACCGGGGACCAGTTCACCGGCCGTGGCCGCGAAACGTGCCTGCGGCGTCGGCGTCAGCAACTGACGAGGCGTGAGCGTGGTGAATCCCGAGCCGGTGTTGACTTCGATGTTGAGCCAGCGAGCCAGGGCCGCGTCAAGCGCCGTCCCAAAGTCCAGCTCGGCGGTGATTCGTCCGCCTTCGATACCCGTGAAGTTCACGATGCTGGCCGGGGCGATCGCCGAGCTGCTCAAGTCGCCTGTCGGACTGCTGCAAAGAGTGAATCGCACATTCGCGTTGCCGGTGATTGGAGAACCGCCACTGGTGAGCACGCCTTGGTAGGTAAATGAAGTCGGGACCGAGAAGGTTCCCGTGAGCGTGAGCGACCACCCACCGGTGATCGTCCCGTTGTCAACAGTGGGAAACCGGTCGGAGACGAAGAGCCGCCACTGACCGTTCGGGTTCGTTCCAAGCAGCGGCGCGAACGAAGAGAGGTACGGCCCGGCGGGTGCCGGTCCCGGAAATGAAGCGGAGATGAAGTTTGAAGGCGCGTACACGCCTGTCACAACATTCGCGTTGGTCGACGGCAGAGTCGTGACGGCCGAGGACGAGAACGTCAGCGTCGCGTTGAGGGCGTCACCGTTGCCCGCGGCACCGGCAAACAGCAAAACCGCTTGGCCGCTGGGCGCGACGAGCACCGCCTGCAGGTCCGTAAAGAACGCGTGGTTCACGCCGCTGAGCGTCACACTGATCGCGCTGAGACTCGTCGTCCCGTCCGTCACATTGATGACGCTGGGATACACATCGGCAGCGCCGGAGGGAACACCTGGTACAGCGATCGGCGTTGCGTTGCTCTGCCCCGCGGCGGGCAGTGTCGCCAAGAGCGCCGTCACGACCGATGCGGCGACCGTAAGTGAACGAGAAATCCGCGAAAGCATGGAAACGCCCCTGTGTACGAGGTGAAATGAAGTCTCAACGACGGCGTTTCAGACTACCACACACTCGCTTTCGATCACGAGCTTTTTGAAACGTCGGGTCAATCTCCGCTCGACGGTTTCGTCCTGCTGTCCAGCACGCGTGCCGCGCCCTCGACGCCGCGCGGGCACCCGCTGAAGAACAGCGCTTTGTTCGGGGCTGGCGGTCCCCGCCGTCGCTCGCCTCCACACCGCACCCCGCCTAGACTCTCCGCTCGATTTGTCCGCACATCTCACCACTTGGCTTCCCGAGCCTCATTCGGAGTTCAAACCATGCGTCACCGCAAGGCAGGTTCCAAACTCGGCCGCACCACGGCCCATCGTCTCGCCACCATCCGCAATCTCGCGGCTTCGCTCTTCGAGCACGGCCAGATCGTCACCACGATCCCCCGCGCCAAGGCCGTGCAGCCCTTCGTCGAGAAGATCATCACCTCCGCCAAGAGCGGCACGCTCCACGATCGCCGCCTGGTCATCGCCAAGCTCGGCTGGGATCGCCCCGGCTTCGAGTGGCTCTACATGGCCAAGAACGCCAGCGAGAACGAGAAGAAGAGCATCGAGTCCGCCGCGGACCGCGCCAAGAAGTTCTTCGATATCCCCTCGGGCACCGATGTCGAGCGCAACCGCTACGGCGAGCTGCGCAAGGCCCCCAAGCTCGTCAAGCACATCTTTGACAACGTCGTCCCGCGCTTCCGCGATCGCGCCGGCGGCTACACCCGCATCGTCAAGCTCGGTCGCCACCGCATCGGTGACGGCGGCGAGATGTGCGTGATCCAGTTCGTCGGCGCTGAAGAGGGCCCGGAGATCGGCGGCACGCCGTCCACGCGTCGCAAGACCGCGGACCGTCGCACCGCGTTCGCCGCCCGCATCAAGAAGGCCGCCGTGAACGCCCCGGCCGCTGCAGCTCCCGCTGCCGACGCCTCCGCCGCTGAGTAATCGGACCCTCATTCCGGGTGAGACCGCATCGATGCCCCGGTGATCCACCGGGGTACGGAGCGGAAGAAACCCGTGTGATTTCGGAACCCGATTCACTCGACGTCGTATCAAACCCGTGTCTAGAGTTTTGCGTCGGCGTGTGCCGGCGAACTGAACCGAACACCTCACGCAAGGATCTCCTATGAAGACCACCCGTTTCGCGCTCGTCGCCTGCATCTGCGCCTGTACCCTCGCCCTCGGCGCGTGCAAGAGCTCCAACCGCACCGACGCCGCCGCGACGACCACCGAGGTCAAGACTTGCTCCAAGGGCAGCGAGTGCTGCAAGGCCACCGGCAAGACCGACGGCGCTTGCTCCGGCGAGAAGGTCTGCTCCGAGGGCAAGTCCTGCTCGGGCGAGAAGGCTTGCACCGGCGACAAGACCACCAAGACGATGAACTGATTCGCGCTTCGCGAACTCAAGGATCTCAACAGAACCCACGGGCCTGCCCGTGGGTTTTGTCATGGTCCCGAAGTCCTGCCACGCCGTGACTGAGGGTTTGTGAAGTGAGCGAAGATCGCGAGTGTCCAGTCTGTCGCGCAAACGCGGGTGGTGCGGATCGTGCCGCTTGTGCAGACTCTGACGCCTATTCGGGCGTCAAATCCCCCGTTCTCGCGACCCCGCATGAAGTCGCGTGGTTTTCGGGCCGAAGCGCACTCCCGCGGTCGGTCCGCGGGCCATGGCTTCACCCTTTCTCACACTGCTGAACGCGAACCTCGCCGCCGCCGGCGGCGGCCCCGCCGTCACACCCTCGCAGGCCCGCTTGCTCGTCGCGGAGGTGAAAGAAGCCAACACGCGCGTGATCCTCGACGTCGTTGATGAGTCCATCGAGCGAGCCCGCGCCGCCCGCGAGCAGTCACAGGCACGGCGCGAAGAACGCCGGGCGCAGGAAGCCCGCCGGGACGAGGCCGCCAGCGAGCGTCAGCAACAACTCGAATCACAGCAGGCCGCTCGGGCTGAGCGCGACGCGATCGAGGCTCAGCGCCAGGCCCGCGCCGACGCGTCCGAGTCGTTCGTCGCCGAGATTCTCGCCCGCCAAGCCGCCCGGAACATCGAGTTCGCGGGCTAACAGCAGTTGAACCGCCGGAATCAGCTTGCCTCCGAGCCAGAGCCGGACAATAATCGAGGCCCTGACGGAGCTGCACCATGCCTTACGTTTGCGAGTTCACCGGCAAGAAGTCTTCCTACGGCAAGCAGCGCGCATGGCGCGGCCAGGCTATCAAGAAGGGTGGCTTCGGTTTGAAGCCCACCGGCATCACCCGGCGTAAGTTCCGCCCCAACCTCCAGAAGGTCCTCGCGCTGGTCGATGGCGCGCCGGTTCGCATCTACGCGTCGACCAAGGCCATCAAGTCCGGCCTCGTGGTCAAGCCGCTGCGCCGCCGCGATGGCTACACGCGTCAGCAGAACCTCCTCGGCAACAAGGCCGAGTGAGTTCGCCAGGCCGGTGCGATTCGCTCCAGCCCACCAACCCCGAATGATCGTTGCGCGTGCCCGGAAACGGGCACGTTCTCTTTTTGGCGGCGGCCACTCCGCCACTTCCTGTCCCTACCATCCGCCGATGCGCTGCGATCTGTGCGACAACCAGGCGACGGTGCATGATGTCGCAGAGGTCAACGGCGTACGCATCGAGCGTCATCTCTGCGAGCATTGCGCGATTCAGGCCATGGGCACCGAGCCGACACCCATCGCCACCGCTCTCAAAGCCGCGGCTGACCTCGCCGATCAATCCAGCGTCACGGACTTCCCGATCGTCGACGTGCCCCGCACCCTCGCGTGTACCAAGTGCGGGCTCACGTTCAACGAGTTCAAGCAAGACGGTAAGCTCGGCTGCGCCGCCTGCTACGAAGCCTTCGTTAGCCAGCTCGGCGGCATCCTCATGCGGGCCCACGAGGGCGCGACGCACCACGCCGGCAAAGTTCCCCGCCGCCTCGCCGGCTCACGCGACCCGAGCCTCGCCCGCTTCAGCGGCTGCCGCGGCTCACAGATCGACGTCGGCTCCGGCGCTCCGGGTGCTGAGCGCCAGAGCGGGCAATCGTCCGCCGACGAACGTCGGCGTGAAGATGAACGGCTGCGTCAGCGTGCCGAAATGGCGACGCGTCTAGTCGCGCTCCGCAAGCAGCTCGGCGAAGCCGTGACCAGCGAGCAATACGAACGCGCCGCGCGCCTGCGTGACGAAGTCCGCGACCTTGAGCGTGCGCTCCGCGCCATGTCGCTGGGTGCCGAGCGCCCGGAGACGCAGGCGTGAGCGAAGCGGGCCCGCCCATTCAGCCAAGTGCGGTGCAGGCGGGTGCTGGCTGGCTGCGCAGCGACGGGCCCGAGAGCGACGTGGTGATCTCCTCGCGCGTCCGCCTGGCGCGAAACATTGCCGGCTTCCCGTTCCTGCAACGCGCCAAAGCCGCCGATCGCCAAGGCGTCTTCGCCGCCTGCCGCGACCATCTCACGAGCGTCGGCCTCGCCAAGCAGGTCGTCTGGGCGGAAGTCCACCGCCTGCCGCAGATTGACCGCACGCTCCTGATGGAACGCCACCTGCTCAGCAAAGAGCACAGCAAGGGCGGCGCCGCCAGCGGCGTAGATTGGCCCCGCGGCCTCTGCGTCAGCGCGCCCGATGAACGCCTCAGCATCATGGTCAACGAAGAAGACCACTTGCGCGTGCAGGTCCTCCGCTCCGGCCTCGCGCTGACCGACGCATGGCAGCAGATCGACGCGGTCGACGACCTGATCGAGGCGGGGCTTGAGTACGCCTACTCGCCGCGATTCGGCTACCTCACCGCGTGCCCGACCAACGTCGGCTGCGCTCTGCGCATGAGCGTGATGCTCCACCTGCCGGGCCTTCGACTCACCGGCGAGCTCGATCGCGTCCGCCGCGCCGCGAAGGAACTCGGCCTCGCCGTCCGCGGGTACTACGGCGAAAACAGCGAGGGCACCGGCGACTTCTTCCAGATATCCAACCAAGTCACCCTCGGCAAGTCCGAGGAAACCATCCGTCGCGAGATGGAGAAACAGATCCTGCCGCAGGTGCTCGAGTACGAGCGGGCCTCGCGCCGCATGCTTCTGGAAAAACGTCGTCGCGCCACCGAGGACGACATTTTTCGCGCGCTCGGCCTCTTGCGCTCGGCCCGCCTGCTCGCGCCCGAAGAAGCCATGGCCCAGCTCAGCCTCGTGCGCATGGGCGTGCTCATGGGCGTGATCGACGGCCTCAGCGAGCAGACCGTCACGCAGCTCTTCGTCCTCGTCCAGCCCAGCCACCTGCAACGATTCCTGGGCAAAGAGATGGACCAGCAGCGCCGGCGCGAAGCCCGCGCCGATCTCGTGCGCGAGCGCCTCGCCGCTCCGTGAGTGTCAAGATCCTCCGCCGTCATCCAGAAGATCCCCGCGCGGGCAATCGGCGCAGCACGCCGGTATACTGGGTCCAAGCCCCCCGGGAACTTCACGTATGGCCAGCTTGGCCGTCACAGCACCATTCGGCTTCACCTTCGACACTCTCCGGCTGCTTCGCGCGTACAAAGCTCTGGGCGTTCGCAGCGCGCAGTTCTATCGCAATGAGAAGAACCCGCCCACGCTCGATGCCGCCCTGGCGATCAGCGCACGCAGCGGCATCCCCTTCGACTCCATTCACGGCGTCTTCGGTCCGCACCTTGATCCCAGCGGCCCCGACATCGCCCACCGCGAGCACTGCCTCCGCGTCTACGAAGACGAGGGCAAGCTCGCCCGCGACCTCGGCGGCCCGATGGTCGTCGTTCACCCCTCGGCGCAAACGCCCGACATGCGCGCCCTCTCGCTGCCGGAGCTCGAAGCCGAGGCCCCCGTGCGTTGGCCCCGCCTGATGATCTTCCTTCGCTATCTCGCGGACATCGGCGAGCGCCTCGGGGTCATCTATCTCATCGAAAACCAGCCGCCCAATTGCCCGCTCGGCCACGATCCCAAGGCCCTGGCCGAGGGCGTCGCTCTGGTTGGCTCGAGTGCAGTTCGTCTTTGCCTTGACACCGGCCACGCCCACATGACCGCCGACACCGTCAAGGCCGTCGCCGACGTCGCGCCCGTGCTCTCGTATCTGCACATCCACGACAACGACTCCAAAGTCGACGACCACCGCATGCCCGGCGACGGCAACATCGACTGGTACGCGTTTAGCGACGCCCTGCGTGCCAGCAACAACGAGTCGCCGCGAATGCTCGAGGTCTTCTACGAAGAGTCCAAGGTCGAGGCGCTCGCGGACGCCGGGTACGCCTCAAAGCTACGGCAGATCTGTGCGTTGGATGTGAACGCCGTGCGTTGAAGATGCGAGCAACGCGAACCGACTCGCGAGGTGGCCCGCGATGAGCCGTGAACGCGAGTCCAATCCAAGTTTCAACAAGGGCGACGGCTTCGTGTGGCCGCCGCGCACGATGGTCGATGTGCCGGTGCGACGCGGCTCTGAGCCAAGCTCCGAGCGCCCGCGATCACGTTCGCAACGTATCGATCACATCGCCCCATCCACCCGCGAACGCCTCGCACATGACGGCACGCGCTGGCCGTCCATCCTCGCCGCGATCGAAGACATGTGGCTCGACACAACCCGCCCGGCCCTCTGGCGCCGCCTTGTCAACGCGACCGACGAGCAGAACGGCCTCAGCGACAACGCCATCTGCCGCGGCTGCGGCCGCGAGCGAGTGAACGAAAGCAGTGGGGGAGCTACTTGCGGATTCTGCCGCCGCGCCCGCCCAGCGTGGAGTCAGTTCGTTCGCGTCGGACCGTACCGCGGCCCGCTCCGCGACGCCATCCGTGAGCTCAAGTTTGAACGCGATCGGGCCGCGGGCGCTCACCTCGGCCGCCTGCTTGGTGCCCGCCTCGCCGCTCGAATCCTCGAGCTTGACCGCAACTGCCAGCTCCGACGCGTGATCCTCACCCCGATCCCCACCACCCGCTGGCGCCGCCTGACTCGCGGCATCGACCACGCCCGCGCCCTCACCCGAAGTGTCGCCCGCCAACTGCGATCCGATTTGGCCCGCGCCGGCCACTCAACCGAAGTGGAAATGGGCGATTTGCTGGCCCGAAGAGGGCGAAAATCCCAGACCCAGGTCGCGGCGTCAGCCCGACGCCGCAACGTCGCCGGCGCGTTCACAGCCCGCGGCTTGAGCTGGAATCGCCACCAGACCGCCCGTCGTCCAGCATCAACAGCGGAAACCGGGTCGCACGAACGGCGAATTTACTCGTCGATTGGCCGACTTTGGCGGGGCACCCGTCACGCACTTTCGCCCTGGGCCCGCGTCCTCAGCCCCCGCGGCGAAGCCCGCGCGGGTACCCTGATCATCGGCGTAGACGATATTTCGACCACAGGCGCGACAATGCACCAGGCGATTCGGGTGCTCGAGCGGTCGATCGGCAGCCGGGCGGTGCGGGATGGTCGAGTCCGGCTGTGGGCGGCCGCCGTCGCGGTCACGGGTGCCCGCGATTCCGATAAATGAGCCTGCTGGGCTGAAATGATCGGATATTCGCGCAACAGCCGGGTGGGGGAGGCCGGCGGTCGGCGGCGAGCAATGCGCAGAATCGGCGAGGGCTTGGTGAAAAAATCGAAAAACTGTTGAGCGTGCAGCTTGACCGGGGCGGGCCGGAAGGTATCATCCTGACCCACCAGCGACCGAAAGGAAGTGAGTGTGGGACGCGTCGAAAAGACGCGGCAAACTTTGAAAAGTGAACAGTTGGAAGTCCGCGAGAAGATGCGGCACAAGCGACGTTTCGCGACGTATGCCGTTTAACAACGGTGCTTGTGCTGAATCCAAAACGTTGGCCAGGTTCACAACTGGCCGCGTCACTCTCGCGAGACAAAGAATTTATACCCTTTGTTAATGAGTGAGCAACCAAACCCATCCCGGCTTAGCCCCGAGGATGGGGCCGGAGGCCGGAGGTTGAAAGACCGAAGGTTAACGGTGACCGCCCATCGGGTAACGCCGATGGGGAATCAGGTCAAATCTTTCTTGTAAGAAACGCCACTTCGGTGGTGTATAACGGAAAACAAGTGAAGAGTTTGATTCTGGCTCAGATTGAACGCTGTCGGCATGGTTAAAGCATGCAAGTCGAACGGACCCGCAAGGGTCAGTGGCGGAAGGGTGAGTAATATGATTGAACGTACCCTGAGGTAGGGGATAGGCATGGGAAACTGTGCGTAATACCCTATGATCTCTTCGGAGCAAAGATTTATCGCCTTGGGATCGGCAATCATCCTATCAGGTAGTTGGCGGGGTAAAAGCCCACCAAGCCTTAGACGGGTAGCAGGTGTGAGAGCACGGCCTGCCACATCGAAACTGAGACACTGTTCGGACTCCTACGGGAGGCTGCAGCGACGAATCTTCCGCAATGGGCGAAAGCCTGACGGAGCGATGCCGAGTGTGGGATGAAGCGGCTTTGCCGTGTAAACCACTGTCAGGGGATAGAAAAAATGATCATCCTCAAAGGAAGGGGCGACTAACTCTGTGCCAGCAGTCGCGGTAAGACAGAGGCCCCAAGCGTTAATCGGAATCACTGGGCTTAAAGGGTGCGTAGGCGGATCTGCAAGTGTCGTGTGAAAGCCCACTGCTCAACGGTGGAACAGCACGGCAAACTGCAAATCTTGAGGAATCTAGAGGCCGGTAGAACGATTGGTGGAGCGGTGGAATGCGTAGATATCAATCGGAATGCCAAAGGTGAAGACAGCCGGCTGGGGATTTCCTGACGCTGAGGCACGAAAGCGTGGGGAGCAAACAGGATTAGATACCCTGGTAGTCCACGCCCTAAACAATGTGTGCTGGATTACGGCGGCTCTGACGCCGTCGGGATCGAAGAGAAATTGTTAAGCACACCGCCTGGGGAGTACGGTCGCAAGGCTAAAACTCAAAGAAATTGACGGGGGCTCACACAAGCGGTGGAGCATGTGGCTCAATTCGAAGCAACGCGCAGAACCTTACCTGGGTTTGACATGGTCGGATTAGTCTGTGGAAACATGGATGAGGCCCGCAAGGGTACAACGATCACAGGTGCTGCATGGCTGTCGTCAGCTCGTGCTGTGAAGCGTCGGGTTAAGTCCTCTAACGAGCGCAACCCCTATCACTAGTTACTAACGCGTCATGGCGAGGACTTTAGTGAGACTGCCGGTGTCAAGCCGGAGGAAGGCGGGGATGACGTCAAGTCCTCATGGCCCTTACATCCAGGGTTGCACACGTGCTACAATGGTGCATACAAAGCGACGCAAAACCGCGAGGTCGAGCAAATCGCAAAAAATGCACCCCAGTTCGGATTGCAGGCTGCAACCCGCCTGCATGAAGCCGGAATCGCTAGTAATCGCGGATCAGCTACGCCGCGGTGAATGTGTTCCTGAGCCTTGTACACACCGCCCGTCAACTCATGGGAGCCGGTAGAGCCCGAAGCTGCTGGAGTTCACCAGCAACCACGGCAAGATCGGTGACTGGGAGTAAGTCGTAACAAGGTAGCCGTAGGAGAACCTGCGGCTGGATCACCTCCTTTCTAAGGGATTCCTTAGACTGGCCTTGTCTTTCACTTCATTGTGATCGAATCGCGGAGCGATCCGCAGCCAGATCGTCAGTGTCTTTTCGTCCACCTTCGGGTGGGCATCCGTCGCGCAAGCCACGGTCAACGGACTTCCAACTGTTTACGATCTTTGCAACGCCCATCGGCTCAACACCGGTGGGCGTTGTCATTTTTTGATCCCGCATGCCCGCTGCCCACCTTCACGCTGAATCGGTCATTCGGCTTCTCGGTGAAACTCATGCCTTTGGATACCCCCTCTTTCCAAGAGGGGTCCGGCGCTCACGGCTCTGCCACGCCTGCGTATCACCAGGAATGCGGATCATTCGCGAGCACCGCTCCCTGGACGGCGCCGCAATGGAGACTCGCAAAACACCGCGGCGGACTCCGCCGAATCGCGCGACCCGATGAACCGTATACGGATGACCGTTGATTCCCACGCCTTCGGACGCCGTGCCTGAGGCTTTGCGAAGGCACGGGCTCAACCCTTGTTCGCGGGTTCAACCCTTGCGAGCGTACTCGTCGGCGAGAATCCGTCGGCGGATTGCATCGAGCGTCGCCGCGGCGGTGCTGCCGGCGTGCGTTGCAGGCCGCGCTTCGACGGATCGGTTGCATGTGAGTCGGCAGGTCACCGGCGCGGGTTGTGGAGTGCCAGTCGATGCGAGAGCAGCCGGAGCACTGGTCCGCCGGGCCGGACCAGTGGCACGTTCAATGCCACGCACCCACCCGCCCCTGCCCACCAAGCCGCCCCTTCACCACCTCTGGTAAACTCCACGACCATGAGCAAACAGCGCCCCTCCGACGGTCCGCTCGCCCGCGCCCGAGCGCAGATTGAAACCGCGCGGCGGGAGCGGTCTACAGATCTGAATCTTGCTGGCTTGAGACTTACGACCGAGCACCTCGCGACACTCTGCCCCGAGATCGCCACCCTCACGGCCCTCACGGCGCTCGACCTCAGCAACAACAAGTTCACGACGCTCCCCGAGGCGGTGGGCAAGCTCACGGCCCTCACGACGCTCGACCTCGACAACAACCAGCTCACGACGCTCCCGGAATCGCTGTGTAACTTCACGGCCCTCACGGCACTCCACCTTTTCCAGAACCAGCTCACGACGCTCCCCGAGGCGGTGGGCAAGCTCACGGCCCTCACGACGCTCAACCTCAGCGACAACAAGCTCACGACGCTCCCCGAGGCGGTGGGCAAGCTCACGGCCCTCACGACGCTCAGCCTCAGCTACAACGAGCTCACGACGCTCCCCGAGGCGGTGGGCAACCTCACTGCCCTCACGACGCTCGACCTCAGCAACAACAAGTTCACGACGCTCCCCGAGGCGGTGGGCAA
>VYLL01000320.1_pt1 | contig 14213 bp, 11 predicted proteins | sample 5114301 | NCBI WGS metagenome assembly VYLL01 (sample SAMN12291809, study PRJNA351875) | freshwater metagenome | isolation source: freshwater lake | place: USA: Michigan, MSU2 Lake | collected 2011-08-16 | reverse complement strand
GATGCCAACCGCTCAGCTAAACTTCGATTGCAAAGTCAAGCATCGTCTCCGCCTCGGGACGATGCCAGCCGCTCAGCTAGCATGTGAAGGTGCAGAAGTAAATTTGTTCTTTTTGGTGTGCATCGTCCCCGAAGCGGGAGACGATGGGAAGACAAAAAACCACTCAGCTAAACATCGACTGCAAAGTCAAGCATCGTCTCCGCCTCGGGACGATGCCAACCGCTCAGCTAGAATGTGAAGGTGCAGAAGTAAATTTGTTCTCTTTGGTGTGCATCGTCCCCGAAGCGGGAGACGATGGGAAGACAAAAATTGTGGAGAGGCTTTGAGGCCGCGAGTGTCTATAAAATTTCTGTATAGTTTCTCGCTCCGTGAAGTATTCGATAAACAAAGACCCGCTTTAGTTGAATTCTATAAAACAACAAGTAAGTACTCACGACTAAATATCGGTAGCCTAATAAATATAGCCGCTTATCTCTAGCTTTTCTTCCTGTTTCTGGGTTAAGGGCAAGTTGAGCAAATGATTGAAAAAATTTGTCCAACATTTTGTTAGCAACACCGGGTCTTTCCTCAGCAATAAAGTCAATGATCTCTTGCAAATCTTCCTCCGCTTGGGGTAGTAGATTAACTTGAAATTTCCTTTCCACTGATTCTGTTTCGAAGTGATTTTACGACATCTTGGTAAGGGCGTCCGCGTTGGCCTTTATCCCATTGCGCTTGGGCGACCGAGAGTTTTGCGAACAAATCAAGCTTTCGCTCAAGTTTTCTATACTCTTGTATAGACATTACCACCAAGTCACCTTCGCCATTTTTGGTAATGTAAATTGGCTCTTGCGAAGAATGAGCCAACTCCGAAATTTCGTTGGATTTGTTTCGCAAATCGGATATAGGTTTAATAATTGCCATATATCAAAATTATATCATGTTAATGATAGTTGCAATTTTATGCCAACAAATAAGTGATAGGCTGCGCGACCAAGCTACGCATCAATATGTATTTTGTACTCCTCGTAACGATCTAGAATTTCTTTTACGTATCGAACGGGTCCATCACATCGGCAATAGCCTGCCGCAACCACTTTGTCGCGGTAATACTTTGGATTTGACTTTTGGAGTAAGAAATATTCAACGCTATTGTCCCAAAGGCTTGCATTCCTACCATTCTTTCGAGCCAACTTTTGTGCGTCAATGACATGTGATGCACCCACATTGTAAGAAGCCAGAACAAACTTCAATCGCTCGTTGGGGTCCGAAACCGTTTTTGCCCAATAGTCATCTAAGAATTTCAAAAACCGGATACCTGCTTTAATGTTTTGGTTGGGGTCCCACAAATCGGCCACGTGCAAGAACTCACCTGTTTCGGGCATGATCTGCATTAGGCCAATCGCGCCTGCCCATGATTCAACTTTAGGGTTAAAGTTGGACTCCTGATAAACGATCGAAGCGATCAGTCGCCAGTCCCAGCCAATTTGTTTGGCGCCTTCTTTCATTCTTTCATCAAACGGAGAAAGTTTATCACCCGTCAATGACGAGTAATCGCTGGAGGCGAGGGTAATCGAAAACCGAGGATTATTAAAATACTTGTTGTATAGCGTTTGAAACAAACCGTTTTGCTTAGTCTTAGCCAACCATGTGTCCAATGCTGTTTGTAGTGCGGGAGAATTTTTGCGCATGCCCCAAGCAATCTGTTGAGGTAAACTCAGCACAGTATTTATATCCAAATTGGGATAATACAAAGAGTTAACCATGGCGATGGTTTGGTCCGTTACGGTGTATTGAATTTCCCCTGTGGCCACTTGCCGAATCAGCGATTCCGTTTCTGCTGTGGCACTGTCTTCTTTCAACTGAATATCTCCTCCAATCTCTTGCGAGAGGTTTTTCATGCGTTCAGTGAAGGAAGAACCCTTTAGCACATATACTTCTTTTCCAATCAGGTCGATGGGGTTTCGAATCAATCGTTTCTCCACCAACGGAGTCGGTTGCATGCGCCAATTGGCTGGCTTCTTTTGCACCAATACCTGATGCGTGCTGTAGAGCGCTGAGGAGAACGACAGATAACCAGTTCTCTCTTTTGTGATCGTCAGTGGAAAAGCAAGAATATCACCACCGCCCTCGTTGAGTTTCGTAATAGCCTCATCAATTCCGGAAATGACTCGAATCTTCAGCTTCACTTTCAATGACTTGCAGAAGTATTGGAGCATCTCATATTCGTACCCCATGGGAGTGCCCTTATAAATGAAATAACTGATGGAGTTATTGTCTAAAATCGCTTCGAGGTAGCCACGCTTTTTGATATCCGATAAGTCTGTTTCAACAGAAGGCTCCGATAAAAAAGACTGCTTCTCCTCACTTTGGCGGCATTGAGAAAGGGAAAAAATAGTCAAAAAAAGGAAAAAACGGATCAATCGCAACCTTATCATTATTGAAAGTAGGCAAATGGGGGCAAAATAAAAAGGCCACCGAATTGGTGGCCTTTTTTAAACTTGAAAATTTGTGTTTTTAATTAAAGATGTAACGAAGGCTAAGCTGTGCCTGCCATACATCGTTTATCGTTGTACGTGTTTGAAAACTTCTTGAAACCGGAGTAATGGTACCCCCTGCCGTTGAAAGAGGAGTAAATCTGTAGATCGGTTCCCCGGCAGCAGTGAAACCAGAACGGTTCAAGAGCTGTGTTTGAACGTTGGCATCCGAAACCCCCCAAGCACTATTCAATAGATTACCTATATTAATGAAATCTGCTCTTACTTGAATGGTGTTCCTTTTACCTTTATCTCCCACCTTAACAAAAAACTCTTGGACAATGCTCAAGTCAACGCTGGTGAGCCATGGGCGGAGTGCACCATTGCGCTCTGCATATTTACCTCTTCTTGAACTGAGATATTCATCTTGCGAAATAAACGCATTAAAGTCTGCTGCCTGTTGAGCGGCCGAATAAGAACCTGCTGTTAATGGTCCGCTTCCATCCGGATCCCACGTATTATCAAAAATCAAATCAGTGCTCGCATCTCGAGGGACGTAGAGCAAATCTCCAAATGCACCATCTCCGTTAGTATCGCCAGAATAAGTGTAGCTAAAGCGACCCTGTGTTCTACTTTCCCAGAACAGCGAGATCTGCGTTGCAGCAAAGCCTGCATACTCCTTTCTGTAACTTGCTGAAGCAATTACGCGATGTGTTTGATCGTTATTGGAAAACGCTAAATCCGGCTTGTTGGGATTGTTAACAACAGAGTTGTTTGTCCAAGAGCCTCTGGCAATCGAGCCTGCATCAAGTACATTTTTAGACTCTCCATAATTATAGGCTGCCATAGCCGTAAATCCATTTTTGAAAGGTCTGGAAAGCATGGCCGTAAGTGAAGAAGAATATCCTTGATCATTATTAGAAAGAACCTCTGCACTTGTAACGGTGAAGCCTGGCCCAGGATTTACTCTATTGCTTGTCCAACGTGCTCTAGTATCAGGCCCAACGAAAGACGACTGGGCATTTGGAAGATTGGCGTTCCAATAGGTAACCCCGTTTACGTCTTTGGAATAGATAAATTCTAAAGTACCAACCAATCCGAAAGGAAGCTTCTGGTCAACCGCTAAATTTGATCTCCAGATTTGAGGAAACTTAAAGCTTGGGTCTGTAGCAGCAAGTTCAACAGAACTTGGCAACGTAGGCGTAGCAGGAATATAGGCAGCCGGATTGGGACTGAACGGTCTGATCAGAGTGTTGTCCAATTGCTCGAAGCCTGTTAACACACCATTGTTACCAATTTGGTTTGATATCCACACAAACGCAGGACGACCAGTAAACAAACCTGTACCACCTCTTAGCTGAGTTGTTCTATTTCCAAATACATCATAGTTAAATCCAAAACGGGGAGAAATCAACACATTCGCATCAGGCAATTTTGAAGTATTGATTTTGTAGCCCGCATTTCCGTTCGCATCATTAAATGAAAGTGGTTCAACCGAAGTGTTTGTTCTACCAGTACTCTCAAAACTTGGAACATCAAAACGAATACCAGCCGTGATTTTCAATCCGTCAATTGGTTGGAATTCGTCTTGCAGATACAATCCCATATAGTTCACCTTGGTTGGCTGAACTGGCTCGGCTCCTCCGGGAAGACCGGAATAGCGCAATTGGAATCGCCTCAGAGTAGGATCATTAGCGGGATTGGCATCAGTAGCAGCATAAAAGTTTGCAAGACTATTATACACGTAAACGCTTTGCGAACCTGGGAAAAACACATTTTCAAACTCAAATCGCTCAAAGTTGAAGCCAGCCGTTACGGTATGTTTGCCACCGTAGTAGGTTAAATTGTCCTGAAATTGATAGGTCTTATAATTCAGTTTATTACTTGGCGTGAAGGGTTCAGAACCAAAAGTAATGTACGTTGTACCTCCATTCAGAATCTCTACTAACGGAAATAAATTACCAGCAGATCCTCGATCTTCATTTTGGAAAGTATATCCAGCAATAATCTGATTAGATAACTTACCGCTAATTCGGGAGTTTAATTCAGCAATTACTGATTGTATTTTCTCTGTCTGCTTATAGTTTGAATTCTTATAATTCAACGCGTTGTTATTTGATCTTCTGCTGCCAAATCCGAGTGAAGAGCTATTACTCACTAATATATCTGTCTCTGAATCTAAATAATTGTAACGTAGACTTAACTTGTTGTTTTGGTTGATGTTGTAATCAAACTTTATCAAAAACTTGTCGCTAAATGACTCATTGTTATACCCTTGATAAGGCCCAGTTTCATAGCCATAAGTTGTTTTAAGAAATGAACTTAGTGCATCCAAATCAGAAGCAAGAACGCGAGTTACGTCTCCAGTTACCGGCTCTGCACCAGTGTTTGCCCTAAAATTGGTAGCAGGATCAGTTCTTCGTTCAAGCTCAGCATTCGCAAAAAAGAACAACTTGTCTTTGATGATTGGACCACCGATTCTAAAACCATATTGCTTGACATCAAAACTATTTACAACAACCGATTTATCTTTCGCCTTGGTTCCCACGAATGACTCATTTCTCATATTGTAAAAAACCGAACCGCTAAACTCGTTCGTTCCGCTACGTGTCACTGCGTTCACACCGGCACCAGTAAAGCCCGCTTGGCGGACATCAAATGGTGCAATGTTTACTTGAACTTCCTCAATCGCATCTAACGAAATGGGCGTAGAGCCAGTGCGACCGCCAGGCTGGTCAGCCAAGCCAAAACTGTTATTAAAAATTGAGCCATCAATCGTGATGTTATTTAATCTAGCGTCTGTTCCTGCAAAAGAACGCCCACTAGCTTGTGGCGTTAATCTCGTAAAGTCATTGATCGAGCGACTAATTGTTGGTAACGAGTTGATCGTTTGTTTCGTGATGTTTGTGCCCGCACCAGTTCTGTCTGCACTGAAAATATCGCTCTTGTCAGCTGAAACCACAACCGCCTCCAAATCTGTTGATTCTTCTGGCAATTGGATATCCAGATTAGCAACTGCCCCCAAGCTAAGATAAATGTCAGTATAGCTGGTCTCCTTGTATCCAACAAATGAGACCTTAACTACATATGGCCCTCCAATTCGCATACCTGGAATAACAAAACGGCCATCGGCTTGTGTGGTGGTTCCATACGTACTTCCAGAAGGCGTGTGTGTTGCTACCACATTCGCACCTGGTAAAACTTCGCCAGGAGAAGTAGTCCGTTGTTCGGCAGTCACCAAACTTTTTATTCCTGTCACCTTTCCGCTGATCGAAGCGGTAGTAACTCCTTGTGCCATCAATCCTACCGTTGCCGATAAGAGAAGCGTCAAAGTCAGCAGTAAATTTTTTCTCATAAACTTTTTTGGGTTTTTAATCGGGGGCAAAAGTATCCTTTTCGTGCTAACTCTGTACGAAGTATGTTTTAAATTATTCCCTCATTTTGTTAACAATTTGGTAACATTGAGATACCGTTTATCCCGTATTCGGTTGCGGAAACGCAGAAAATGCGATTACTTGTTGTTTTAATTAAAGCTCCACTTGAAATGAAAAAACTGCTCGTCATTTGCCTGACATTGGCGTCCCTATCGGCCGGTTGGTCACAGGTCAACCTTAACTACTACCTACCTTCCAGAGTTCAGTACATCCCATCTATCCCAACACCACAGTCTGTCATTGGACATGAAGTTGGCGAATGGCATATTACCCACGATCGGCTGGTCAACTACATGATGACTTTGGACAAAGCTTCTGATCGTATCTCAATGGAAGTGATTGGTCAAACTCACGAAAACAGACCTGTTGTCATCCTGACAATCACTTCGCCAAAAAACCATCAAAATATTGAACAAATAAGAAGTCAACATGTGCAATTGACTGATCCCACAAAATCAGGTAGTCTTGATTTGAAAGAAATGCCGGCCGTATTTTACATGGGACATAGCATACACGGCAATGAAGCTAGTGGTGCCAATGCATCGCTGATCACCGCTTACTATTTGGCAGCCGCGCAAGGACCAGAGATTGAAAAGTATTTAGATAACACGGTGATCTTGTTTGACCCTAGCTTTAACCCAGATGGATTACAACGTTTTTCTAGCTGGGTAAACTCCCGGAAAAGCAAAGTAGCCAATGCCGATCCAAACGACACCGAACACAATGAGGCGTGGCCGGGCGGACGGTTCAACCATTACTGGTTTGACCTCAACCGCGATTGGTTGGTGGCACAACACCCCGAGTCACAAGCACGTGTAAAAAAATTCCATCAATGGAAACCAAATGTAGTCACCGACCATCACGAAATGGGAACAAACGCGACCTTCTTCTTTCAACCGGGAGTACCCTCGCGCATGCACCCACTCACACCAGAAAAAAATCTGGAGCTCACGAAAAAAATTGGTACCTACCATGCCAAAGCACTGGACGAAATTGGCTCGCTCTACTACACGCAAGAAGGCTACGATGACTTTTATTACGGCAAAGGCTCCACCTTCCCCGATGTGCAAGGATCCATCGGCATTTTATTCGAACAAGCTAGTTCCCGCGGGCACGCTCAAGAAAGCAACAATGGTATTCTGCGCTTTCCGTTCACCATTCGCAATCAGTTTACCACTGCGCTAAGTACGTTAAAAGCTGTAAATGAAATGCGTGTAGAATTGTTGGAATACCAGCGCGAGTTCTATAAAAATGCGTCCGCGGAGGCAGGCAAAGATTTGACGAAGGGCGTCATCATCGGCTCAAAAGACAAAATGAAACTTTTTCATTTCTTGGAGATGGCCGCTCGTCAACAAATCGATATTCATAAAATTAACGGCAACCAAACCGTTAATGGAAAAACGTTTGAGGCTGAAAGCAGCTATGTAATTCCATTCAATCAACCACAGTACCGCCTCATCAAATCAATGGTTGAAAAACGGCTTCAGTTTAAAGACAGTTTATTTTATGACATCAGCAGTTGGACGCTTCCCCTGGCATATGGGCTAGACTATGAAGAGTTAAAGACACCCATTTCGCTGGGCGAAAAAATCACCGAACCGAAAATGCCTGAAGGAAAAATCATTGGGAAAGGTGAATATGCTTACGTGATTGAGCCATTCGGGTACTATACTCCACGCGCCACTTATCGCTTGCTCAACAAAAACGTAAGAGTAAAAGTAACTACTGAACCATTCTATGCCGATGGGAAAAAATTCGAACGCGGCACACTTTTAATTCATGTTGAAAATCAAGAGAAAGTATCGTCCGAACAATTGCAGGTATACATGAAAGAGATTGCGGAAAAAGATGGTGTAGATGTGTATACACATAGCACCGGGCTTGACTACCGCGGTGTTAGCCTGGGTAGCCCCACTTTTCTAACTTTGAAAAAACCCGAGATTGCGATGCTGGTCGATGGAAATGTATCTCCAACAGATGCGGGCGAGTTGTGGCATTTGCTCGACACACGTTATCAGATTCCGGTCACGCTACTTCCTGTTTCTGTTTTTAACTCCACCAATATCAACCGATACAACACGATTATTTTTCCGGAGGGAAGTTATGGTACCGTTTCGGACATGGCTAAAGAAAAACTAAAAACATGGACACAGTCCGGAGGGCTACTCATTGGCTTTGAGTCAGCCGTGAACTGGTTCAATACCGCAGGACTGGCAAAATTCGAAACCAAAAAAGAGGATGACCTGCCTACCGGACAGGCAGGAAAAGCATCGAAGGAAATACAGAAGACAAAGCCCTATGCCGACATTGAGGAAAATAGAGGCGCTCAAGAAACCAGTGGAGCGATTTTTGAAGCCGATGCTGACTTGACGAATCCTTTGCTTTACGGTTACACGAGCTCTAGAATTGCACTCTTCAAACCCAACAACCTTTTCATGCAAAAAGCAACTGGGGCCTATGCTAACCCACTCTCTTATGGAAACGCTCCGCTGTTGAGCGGGTATATTTCGAAACCAAACTATGCCAAGCTGAAAAATTCTTCTTGCTTGGGAGTTTCAGCTTTAGGGCGTGGCCGGGTGATCGGCTTTACTGACAACCTGGCCTTTCGCGCCTTCTGGTTTGGCACCAATAAGATGGTCATGAATGCTATTTTCTATGGCCCATTGTTGAATGCAGAAGTGGGGAGATAAATGGTAAGCGGTATTCGGTGGGAGGTATTGGGTAAGCGGTAGGCGGTAAGCGGTGGCGGTGACTGTAAAAAGTAAAATAGTTTTTAACTAAAACGTAAAAGTGATGGAGTATGTCGAAAGTTTTCGAGACTTAGAGGTTTACAGATTTTCGAGATTGTTGTCAAAAGATATTTTCGAAGTGACGAAAAGTTTTCCCAAAGAGGAGATGTATTCGTTAACTGATCAGGTTAGGCGGTCTTCCAGATCGGTAGGCGCTCAAATTGCAGAAGCTTGGGGCAAAAGAAGATACGAGAAACACTTCATCAGCAAACTAACAGATGGCGATGGTGAGCAGCTTGAAACGCAGCATTGGATTGAGTTGGCAGTAGACTGTGGCTATCTACAAAAAAAGCAGGCAGACGATTTATTGACCCGTTGTTTTTCTATCGGCAAAATGATCGGGTCGATGATTGCAAAATCCTCCTCGTTTTGCAAACCCGACCACTGACACCGATCACCGCCTACCGAACACCGGTTACCGTTCACTAACTCCAAATGCTAATTTTTATTAACTTTGTAAAACCCATCACGAGTGTTGCGAAAATTTTTTCCGCTCGACAAGAACTATCTCCTGGAAAAAGCCCAATTGGAGCTTAAGGATCGACTTCTCTTTCAACTTTTTGATCTGGTCATTCAAACCTATGAGCAGCAGCAAAATCCGTTGGGTTTAGCGGATGATTTCAGTTTGAAGATCAAGAACTACAAGCTGTTGAATCTCGAACCGCTAGAGGACTTCTACTACAACCTAGCAGGCGTTTATCGTTTCAAATGGGGAGCTAATCAATTAGAATTTCTGTGGGATGGCACCGACCATCAGGAAAAATACAAGTCAGATTGGACACTTTTTTTTGAAACTCAAATTCGTGTATTCTGTCGGCAAGAGCTATTCATTCAGGCGGTGCTGGATCTTACTGTTTTTTTACCAGAAAACCGACCTGCTGATCTGGCCAAAAACAGAATGAACCATTTTATGTTGCAGTATTTCGAAGTAAAATTTCACAAGAGCAGGGGGCTGGTGGCGATGAAGGTCGCATAATGTAATTCCGCCCCAAGAAAAGATTAACTGGGAACTTTTGTCAAGATTTATTTTAACCAGTTCTCTTTGGGGTCGAGATGAGTGTTTACAATCGCAAACACGTCAATCAACTGATCTAACTCGTTGACTTCGTAATGAATCATGTACGGGAATCTTTTTACTAAAAAACATCTAAACCTATCATAACGGACTTGATAGTACGGGTTTTTGACAAGGGTATCTAATGCTTGGAAAACAGCATTATTGAATCTTACACCCAAACCATTTTGCACCTGTTCATAATAGTCAAACCCCTGCTGAATGTCATCCAACGCGCGTTCTTCAATTCTGATTTTGAAGGAACGCATTCATTACTGAATTTTGAATTTATGCTTGACTTCATCCCAGTTCTTCAAAGAGTCAGGTGTTGCCGTGGCTCTTCGTTCACGCACTAGCTTTTTATGCTCTTCCGGAATGGCTGGAAATTCATCGATGGAAATAAAATCCAAACTATTCAACAATTCAACTAGAAACGCATACTTTTCTTCAGTTACAGAAACGGTTAGCTGCTTCATAAAGGCCTTTTGTTTATATGCAATATAACCAAAGTCACGAATTCTTAAGAAGGTTCAACAAGAAGAAGGCGCTGTTGGGGCGTGGGTTGCCTAACCGAAATCGGTTATTTAATAAGCCAGTAATCACCCACCCATAAAAAATTCTATATTTGACTACCAACCCTTTATTTCTATGAGAAAACTATTCATCATCAGCAGCATTCTTGTTTCTGCCATTTTTATCGTCTGGTCCTTTTTTTGGATCGATACCTTACTCGCATTCGTAATTATCATTCCTATAATTTATATGGGAGTCGTAGACATGATCCAGACAAAACAGTCGATCAGGCGCAATTTTCCAGTGTTGGGCAGGTTGCGTTACGTATTTGAAGATCTTAGGCCAAAAATTCAACAGTACTTTGTCGAAAGCGATACGGATGGCGCACCTATTAACCGCAATGAAAGATCGGTTATTTATCAACGGGCAAAAAAACAAACTGACACGATTCCGTTCGGTACACAACTGAATGTTTATGCCGAAGGATACGAGTGGATTACCCATTCCATCGCGCCCAAAGATTTTCACAAAATGGATCACAGTCCCCGTATTCGTTTCGGTGGCAAGGAATGTTCGCAGCCTTATGACATGAGCGTGTTGAATGTATCTGCTATGAGCTTTGGTTCGCTCAGTAAGAATGCGGTACTATCATTGAATGCTGGGGCAAAAATCGGTGGCTTTGCCCATAACACGGGTGAGGGGGGATTGAGTCCTTATCACTTGGAACCAGGGGGAGATGTTATTTGGCAAATAGGAACTGGCTACTTTGGTGCCCGCACAGAAGACGGCAATTTTTCGGGAGAGGCTTTTAAAGCAAATGCAACAAAGCCCAATGTAAAAATGGTAGAAATTAAATTGTCGCAGGGCGCTAAGCCGGGGCACGGTGGAATATTACCTGCATCTAAAAACACGCCTGAGATTGCGGCTATTCGCCATGTGAAGGCAGGCACAACGGTCTTTTCACCTCCCTTCCATAGTGCCTTTTCAACACCTAAAGAATTAATCCTGTTTGTAAAAAAATTGAGGGAACTGTCTGGAGGTAAACCGGTTGGTTTTAAACTGTGCATTGGCCGCAAAAGTGAGTTCTTATCGATTTGCATGGCAATGGTTCAATTAAAGATTTATCCCGATTTCATTACAGTGGATGGCGGTGAAGGTGGCACTGGTGCGGCTCCACCTGAATTCTCCAATTCTGTGGGGATGCCCCTGCTGGATGCACTCGCGTTTGTTGATAATGCGCTTCGCGGTTTTGGTATCCGCAATGAAATGAAACTCATCGCCTCTGGAAAAATACTAAGTGGCTTCCACATGGTGCGCGCGATGGCCTTGGGTGCCGATACCTGCAACACCGCTCGCGCGATGATGATGGCTTTAGGCTGCATCCAGGCGCTGGAGTGCAACAAAAATACATGCCCCACTGGCGTGGCCACACAAGACCCCTACTATATGAAAGGCTTGGTTGTTGAAGACAAAAAAAAACGAGTTGCAAACTACCATAAAAACACTGTTGAAAGTTTTGTGGAACTGATTGGCGCAGCCGGCATAGACCATCCGGATAAAATCAATCGCACGCACGTATACCGCAGAGTATTCATGAACATGGTAAAAACGTACGAGGAAATTTATCCTACCCTGCCAGAAGGCTGTCTGTTAGAAGGAGGCGATACTCCGTTTGACTACGAAGACTATATGAAGAAGGCGAGTGCTGAGAGCTTTGAGGTGGCGGGGTAAATCGCTATTTTTGAAGTATGCATGAATCCATTACCAGGTTACCAAAAACCGTCATGGAAGTTTACAGAATGCTCCCCGAGGGTACGCTCGCGGAACTAATTGATGGAATCCTTTATATGAGCCCTTCTCCCATTGATTCCCACCAACGTGCAGTTACCCGGTTAGTGGGGCAGATGTATCTTTTTGTTGAAAAAAATGACTTGGGCGAAATATTCACCGCGCCTTTTGATGTCTATCTTGATGAGCATTCTAATGCGGTGCAACCTGATATCCTTTTCATTGCGAAAGAAAATCTTAACATTGTTAGAAGCCATGTTCATGGGGTGCCTGATCTGATTATTGAAATACTCTCTGAAGGCAATTCAGAACACGACATGGTTAGAAAAAGAAATTTATACGAAAAGTCTGGCGTCAAAGAATACTGGATTATTCATCCGACAACGAAAGCAGTGATAGGGTATCAATTGCGAGGAGCCTCTTTCAACGAATTGGAGACGACACGTGGAAAAATTAACTCACAACTGCTCAACTACACATTCAGTTTTTAGCCTACACAAACATCGTCCACAAAAACATAGTAGAAATTTTTGTTGAACTTATAGGCGGTGCGGGCATCGACCGTCTCGACAAAACCAAAACCTTTGAAGAAATCCACCCAACCATCCCAGAAGGTTGCGTGTTAGAAGGTGGCAATACATCCTTTGATTATGACGATTACATGAAAAGGGCTAGTGTGGAATTTGAGGTGGCGGGGTAAATTGGTGTTTTTGAGCATGCGGGAATCTATTTCTAGGTTGCCAAAAACAGAATAAACATTTCGCTCGGTCGAGGCGCACCACCAGGTATCGATTTTAGCAACTTTGCCCTTTATCTATTATTTACTAATTTTAGCCGATGTCTTCGAGTTCGGTATCGATCAAAATTCCTAAAGAAGAGCAACTATCTGACGAGTGGCTCTTCGAATTTTGTATGGCAAATAAAGAGCTGAGAATTGAGCGTGATCCTGATGGAAAATTATTGATTATGGCGCCTGTTGGTTTGCTCGGATCATCTTACAATAATACGGTAGCTTCGCTGCTTTGGGTATGGAATCAAAAGTCGAAAAAAGGTATCACCTTTGATTCCTCTGCTGGTTTTCGGTTGCCCAATAAAGCAATGCGCTCGCCCGATGCTGCTTGGATTAGTAACGAGAGATGGAAGAATCTTGGCTCAAAAGAGAAAAGGAGAATAGCTTCCATAACGCCCGATTTCGTAATTGAGTTGAGGTCGGAATCGGATTCTTTGGCTGAGTTAAAAATGAAAATGAAGGAGTGGATTCAAAATGGGTGCAAACTTGCTTGGCTTATAGACCCTATTGATCAAAGGGCTTATATCTATCGTTCTAGTAATACAGTTGATGAAATCCGGTCGTTTGATCAGGTGCTCAAGGCAAAGGAAATTATTGCAGGTTTTTCAATTGATCTCTCCCATTTGAAATAGCAAATAAAATTGACTTCGCCTACCGACAGCCGAGCCAAAACGTAAAAGCATTTTTGATTTCGTGCTTGCGCAATAAACTAATCTCATCCGACAATTTCTTTTTCGTTCCTCGCAGCGTCTCCGCCTCGGGACTCTGCACCCGTCCGCCTGTGTTTGCGCAGCGTCCCCGAAACGGGAGACTCTGCGAAGAAAAGAAACCAAGCATTACCATCGTTTGTCTGGCCCATATAAAAAAGCCTTGACCGATTTCTCGGTCAAGGCTCTCTTGATATGCTCTAATAGTTGATTAATTATCAATCCAAAGCCTTGGCGTCTGTAGGCTTGGACTTTGCGTAGGAATATTAGCAGCATTAAACAATCTTTCCTGACTTGTCCCTTTTAGCGCGGAGAGAATATGCGATTGGTCATTTCGATCATTTTAGGACTTGGTTTGGCCTTAATGGTGACGATTTTCTGAGTTGCGTGGTTTAGTATTTCATTCCTCGCAGAGTCTCCGCCTCGGGACTCTGCACCCCGTCTGCCTGTGTTTGCGCAGCGTCTCCGAAACGGGTGACTCTGCAAAGAAAAACTCGGAGGACAAACTTCATTCCTCGCAGAGTCTCCGCCTCGGGACTCTGCACCCCGTCTGCCTGTGTTTGCGCAGATGGGATACCTTCACACGATGTTTTGGGGAAAGTTTTTGCGTTGATCGATCCCGTTGAGTTCAACAGATGTTTTATGCTTTGGATCAATTCCTTGTCCAAACTAACGGATGGGG
>VYLL01000317.1_pt1 | contig 14323 bp, 21 predicted proteins | sample 5114301 | NCBI WGS metagenome assembly VYLL01 (sample SAMN12291809, study PRJNA351875) | freshwater metagenome | isolation source: freshwater lake | place: USA: Michigan, MSU2 Lake | collected 2011-08-16 | reverse complement strand
TGAATCGTAAGTTATAACTATTATAATCTCATTTCTCTTTGTGATCAGGTTCAAGATTTTCTAGTTTTTGACTGCTATAAGCATTAATACTCATTGCACAAGTGAGATGCTCCCAACCAGGCGACGGATCATTCCAGAGTGCCGACCTGGATTTCAGTACAACTCAGCCCACCGTCCCTGGTACCAACACTCGTATTCCCCCCACTGGCCCCACCACCACAACTAACGGAGTTGCTCAAACTTCTAAACTTTATGCGGTTGTCGCAGGAAAGCCGAAACCAAGCACTTGTCCAGTTGAAGTCCAAGAAACACAGATTGCATTCCCCAATCAGAAAGATGATGCAAATGCAAAAGCGCAGTCCCTTTCCGACGAAGGATATCCGGTTTATGTCACCACCAATGCTGCTGTACAAAAGGAAGCTCAAACTAAGATTAAGGAACTCAACTGCCAACCTAATGCTCAAGGAGTAATTGTTAATGGTAAAACGCAGAAAGTTACTGTAGATTTTACAAATATTTTTAGCTTGTTACCACAAAATCTACAACAACCTGCAAAAAATTCACCTTTTGTTTATTCACCCAAAGGTGATTCCATTTATTTAGTCAATGCAAGAAAAGAATATGATCCGAGCAACCCTACAAAATAAATTTTGATAAAACATCTTGTGTAGGAATGGGCATCTAATAAATTATATTACTGTGGAGTTGATATCTAATCATTAAAATATCTTCTCCATAGTTTATTTATTAATGCTTGACCATAAAATTTACTTCCAGTTGATAGGCTTAAACATGACAGCAAAACTTCGATTTCAACCCGTTTCTCATAGTTGGGTAGCTCTACATCCAAACCCTAAAGGAGTGATTCAATTTATTGGGGGAGCTTTTTTTGGCACATTTTTTCCCATGTTTTTCTATCGCTCTTTACTCCAGCGTTTGTTTAATGAAGAGTACACAATTGTTCTCTTACCCTTTAATTTTAGTTTTGATCATTATGCCGAATCTGGCTTTTTAATCAGAGAACAGTATGACATCATGCCAGAGCTTATCAGAAGGGCAATATTTGAGGGTTATAATTATGAAGCTTATCTTGGCGATCGCAACTTTTCTTGGGTAGGTCATAGTATTGGCTGTAAATATATTGCGCTTTTAGAAGGATTGAGTGCTTTACCTATTCTGGGAAAACCTAATAGTCCTGACTATAATGATAATGTTGAAAAATTGAGGGAATTTCTTGATGTTATTGTTAATTCAACGGCCAACAAAAAAGATTCCCAACAAAAAATCAAGAGAAAAATTGACGATCTTTTAACAGGACTTTTAATTCTGATTAATGATTTAGAAGTAAAACGGGAAAAGGCTCAAGAATTAATCAAGACTTATATCAAGAAAGAACCCAATTATCAAGCATTGAAAGGGGAAATTGAAATTACTAGCATTTTCATTAAAAATCAACCCTCTTTGTTATTAGCTCCTGTCAATACAGGTCTTGATAGTGCTGTCCCGCAGCCTTTTGCAAGTATCCTTATCGGCTTGGGATTGAATGTTAAGCCAACCCCAGATGAAACCTACACCTTAATCAAAAAAGCTAATTTATTTGGACTCTTGGGATTAATTTCATTTAAAACCGATAAACTTGATTTATCAACTTGTCAGTGGTTTGAGCGTGATTTCAAAAAGCCACCTAAAGAATTTCAGCAAAAGCTAAACGGTGGACATTTGAGACCATTGGGCATAAGACTGGGCAATTTGGTTATCAATTTTCCCGACATTAAAGATAAGATTACACTTATTGAGTCTATGCAAAAACGAGAGGAATACTTTGAATCTCCTGTAAGCCAGTTATTTCAACGTTTAGAGGATGAACAAGTGCGATAGCCGATCGCGTAGGGTGCGTTCCACGCACCTTTTACTTTTTAAAAACACTTAAATCCAAATTGCGATGCCTTACATTGCCTTAACATTTCCTGCATTATTCATGGCCAACACTGTCAGGAATTGTTATCGTACCCAAATCAGATCGATAAAAACCTTCAACAATCAACCAATAGATACCGAAAAACAGGACGATCTTGGGATTTTAAATAAAACCCCTACCGCATAGGATACTAACGAATATAATCACCGTGTAAAGCATAATCTCATTCATCTCGAATTAATGGCATATTCAGCCCTTTCAAATTAGCTGCTAAAATTGAAGAGGAAACCAACCAAACAGCAAACCATGCTAAAAACCATCGAAGGCATTTATCAGGATGGACAAATCCGCTTCACCGAACCACCGCAAGATATTGGCGATCGCACCCAGGTTCTCGTCACCTTTCTCGATCCTGACAAAATTAATTCTGCCAAACTACGCCAACTATTAGAACAATTGGAAACAATCAAGGGGATTCAGCAAGGCTTTGAGGAACTAAACGCGGGTCAAACTCGCCCAATTGAAGATTTCGTTCAGGAAATGCAACAAAAGTATGACATTTCAGGTTGAAATTACCACAATTGCAGAAGCTCAGATTGAACAAGCCTATCGCTGGTATCGAGAGCGTAATCCTGAGTTTGCTGATCGCTGGTTTCGAGGATTGATGAATACAATAGCGACTCTCCAAGAAAAACCTCAGCGTTGTGCATTAGCAGTTGAACATGAGATTTTTCCCAAAGCAGTACGTCAACTTCTTTATGGAAAAGCTAAGAATGTGTATCGAGTCCTTTTTGCCATTCGAGATGACACGGTTTCTGTGTTGTATGTTCGCCACAGTTCCCAAGCACCTCTGACGTTAAATGATGTAGAAGAGCTAGAAGGTGGTATTTAGTGCGATCGCCTTAGAAACACCTTCATCCAGTGCGATCGCTATCTTCTTGTTAATTAAACTTTAAAACCGCGATTGTTTTGGTTTTTGAAAGAGCGAGCGCCGTGCTAACCTAGTGGACAGAAAGTAATCTACAAGCGATCAGTTGAAGCCATGAGTGAAGCAGTTGTAACACTTCTTAGACAGTTCAAAAAACTTTCAGCTAGAGAAAAATCTGAGTTCCTTTCAGCCAGCCTGAGTCCGACTGGAGACTATGGTGATTGGAGTAATGATGATGCAGTTCTTTTTGCCGCTCAATCGTTTGCTCGTCTAGATGCAGAGGAGGAAGCAGATGGGGAATCCGAAGCCAGTTCGTAGCGAAGTTTGGTTGATTGATTTTGGGATAGCAGCAAAAGTACGCCCCGCTCTTGTTGTGAGTGAACCTTATGGAGATGAGGATCGAGCTTTGATTGGTGTGATTCCTCATACAACTAGTATCAGAGGCTCCCAATATGAGATTCAGATCGACCTTCCCTTTCTGAAAAGAAAAGGTGCCTTCCTACTTCAGGGTTTTGTAACCGTTCCTCCACCCTATTTTGTGAAAAAGCTTGGAATGCTATCGGAATCACAGATGAAATTAATTGAAAACGGGCTGAAAGATTGGCTCCGCCTTTAATAATCGTCATATAAACCTTCGTCTTCTGGGGCATAACTATTCAGGAATGAAGAATGAAGGCGATCGCTAACCAACGTTTTGGGCTGAATGGTGATCACCCACTTCCCTTTTTGAAAATGATGTTTTAACAAAACGCCCTTACCTCAAAAAAGAATGGTGTATTTACGTTATCGAAAACCCTATTCGCTGTGAACCTCAAGAAGATAATCGTTTTCGCTTTTGGGCGCAGATAAAAGAATTTGGCGATCGATACCTGAGAGTCATTACTCTAGAAGATAAGCTGACTATCCACAACGCCTTTCCAGACCGGAGCTTTAGACCATGAAGATTAACTACTACCCAGAAACAGACTCCCTTTATATCCACCTTGCAGACAAATCCAGTGTTGATAGCCAAGAAATTTCAGAAGGAGTCGTTGCCGATTACGATGAATTAGGGAACCTAGTCGGTTTAGATATTGATAATGCCAGCAAAAAAGTGCAACTCGGTGAATTTATTATCAATCAACTCCCCCTCGTCCCCCTGAAAGCATCTGGATAAGTTTAAGTAAATTAGGCAGAAATGAAGCGGCGATCGGCGTGTTACTCTAAATGATTTTTAATAGCCACAACTTTTAACCCATTCCCTTAAGGCTCTTCTCGACTTTGTGTGATAATTTTTGCTTATGGAATCGTGAAATGCTTACTGGGCAAGACTTTTAGGACTATTTTGCGGATATTCTATCAGTATAGACCTCGTTTCCACACAAAAACCAGAAGAGCCCCTTTTCAAAACACTTAAATCCAAATTGCGATGATCGCCTAAAATTGAGGTTTAATATAATCGTCCCAAGCTCTAAGTAGATAGACAGCATCTTCGTTTGAAATCCTTCCCAATTTAGCAAGCAGTAAGTTTTTTTCCAAGCAATCAAGACGGGATAAACGTACAGTAGAGGGAACCCTCAAACCACTATTGGCCCAATCTTTTAATAATATGTCTGTTTGTGTTCGGGGCATTGCTGAGGTTACTGCCGTTACAACCACGTCATCTCCGTCAACCCAAAGAATCAACACAGGTCTTTTTTTTGATGATGTACCATCAGTAAATAGAATTTTGGCAACCCAGAACTCACCTCCTTTAATAATCGTCATATAAACCTTCGTCTTCTGGGGCATAACTGTTCAGAAAAGAAGAATGAAGGCGATCGCTAACCAAGGTTTTGGGCTGAATGGTGATCACCCACTTGCCTTTACCAATTCCTTGCACAATAGAACTGGGAAGATTGAGTTGCTCCCCTTCTTCAATTTCTACTTCAAAAGCTAATTTTAATAACTGATTTTTCATAAAACAAAAGCACCTATAATATTGAAAATGTTAGCACAGAGTGTAGAAGCATCAGTGATCGCCATCATCAAAAGTGAAAATGACTCGGCTTGGCAATAAAGCATAAGCTAACTGTTCCTCATTCAGAAGCCCCAATCAGTGCTTTCTCTGAAGACATTGTAACATCAATCCCTCGCATCCTTAAACCTTTGGCGATCACTAATGACTAACATGGTACACCCAAGAAATGTCAATTCCATCCCAACCTAAATACACCTGTAAAGAATGTTAAGTTTTTACCCCATCAAATCCTGACATTAATCCGTATTGTTTCAATTTTCGTTCAATCCTGATGTATTTCTGCTGATAACTGCTTCACTTTTCTAAAGGATTCAATTATCCCACTAATCGAAAAGCAGCATCAATCGGCAATTGTAACGGTAAGGATTGATTCCAGCGTTTCGAGAAAAATAAAATCTCCAAATTCTCAATCTCCCCAGAAGTCGGATTTAGACGAGCGACAATTTCATCCCCAATCTCCTCCGACTCTTGATCTGCATAGGGAGAACAGACATCTACATAAAGAATATCTCCCGTCGGGTCATAGCGAAAAGTTAGATTTTTTTCCATACCATTATTCCCCCTGTAATTTTTCGGGCTGTGTATATAGTCACGATCCAATGACGACTAAGATTAGATTGGGAAACCACCACCACAATTAAAAATCGTCCCGTCCGAATCGTTGAAAACCACTTAGAAAATAACAACGCCTTTTCATCGTGATCGCTAGAACGAATTAAATCTGGATCAGCTAAAGTCTGGGCTAATTGCTCCTCATAATCGGGTAATGTACCCGGATGGCGAACAATAATATGCTGTTCTCGCTCATCGGTTAATTCAACCTCTACTTCTAAATAACTACAGAAAAAAGACCTGGTCAAATTTTCTTCATGTCTCCAAAACTGATCTTAAATTTAAAAACCAAAACTTAATCATCGGCGATCGCAGCTGCCAATATCAGAGACATGAAACGTGAAAACAACTCAGCCTTGCAACAAAGCATAAGCTAACTGTTCCTCATCAGAAGCCCCAATCAGTCCTTCCTCTGAAGACATTTTAACATCAATCCCTCGTATCCTTAAACCTTTGGCGATCGCCTTAGAAACACCTTCATCCAGTGCGATCACTGCCTTCTTGTTAATTAAACTTTAAAACTGCAATTATTTTGGTTTTTGAAAGAGCGATCGCCGGGTTACCCCAAGGGATAGAAAATAGTCTACGAGCTATCAGTTAAAGCTATGAGTGAAGCAGTTGTAACACTTCTCATTGCGATCGCTGATCCCATAGGATGGTTTAGCATACTGTAACCCGTCAAAAACGTTGATGACTAAGGCAAGTATTTTTTAGTATTGCAAAATTTAGAAAATTTTGCGGTCGCGGTTTTATTGTTGATGGTTGATAAGGGGCGTTTTTCAAAACAATTTGCCTTGAAAACTTAATGCTAAAATGAAATTAAGTCAACAAAAATCTAATGCCTGATTTTCAGACCTTTATCGGTATCCTTACCACCCTATTCGTCTTTTTAACAGGAATAATCCTCAACTATGACTCAATCCAACTCGGCAACGAACAAATTATCATCCCCCAATGGTTCGGACTTCTCTTCGCAGGGATTACTTTCAGCCTTGTTACATTGGATCAAATCCTACGGGGGCTTGTCCGACTTGAAAAAACAGAACGAGAAACTCGCCGAACTCGAATCGAAACTCGATACCGTACTGCAATCATCCGATTCCAACTTAACCCCAACAACTTCCACAGAAACCAACTAGCAGATATTTTAGCCCTACTTGAAGAATACCGAGATACACTTTAGTGCAATTCTTGAGGGCGATCGCCGATCTTGTCGCAGGTCAGTGCGATCGCTATCTTCCTGTTAATCTTCTTGTTAATTAAACTTTAAAACTGCGATCGCTGGTGGCATTGTTAAGTTTTCTTGAACGGGCGATTTTTGTAATCAAGAGTAGAACCATCAATATTTATGGTTCGGTTGGCTCTTGGTATGATACGAATGTCTATGGAGAAATGGGTGTTATACATTCCAGTCAAATTAAATTTGACAACTAGCGATCGCTTTTCTACGGGAACAGAGAATTAGATAAAAAATACTAATATTTTGTCGCCATCAGGTTCTAGCCGCAATTCAATTGAGTATAAAATGATCTCAGAAAAAGCCTCCAGAAAATGTCAAATCAACCATGAAAAAAATTATTTTGATTTCTAGTCTATCTTTGACAATGGTAGTCGGTGCTTCCTAGGCAAAACCCAATATAGTTTTGGCTCAAACTTGTAATTACTTTGCCGGAACTGCTGTGACGGGAAAAAGCGTTAACATCGATTTATGTTCGATTGTTCCGGCTAGTTCGCGTAGTGTTGACTTTGTTTATTATTTAGGAAATCAACGACTGGTTAGCCAAGCTAATTGTGATAACGGAACTTGGACGACTTTTCCCGAAAGACAAATTCATCGTCCCCGCTCTCAGGCGACTCAAACAATGCTAGAGGTGGTGTGTAGTTACAGATTCAATAGTTCTCAATCCACATCAAGAATCGCTGCGGCAATAGTGTTTTCTCCACCATCAAATGTGAGAACATCCCCCAATGGCAATATCATCTGTTCAGTCAAAGAACGTAGAACCATCAATATTTATGGTTCGGTTGGCCCTTGGTATTATACGGATGTCTGTGGAGAAATGGGTCTTATACATTCCAGTCAAATTAAATTTGACAACTAGAGAGCGCTTTTCCTCCGGAACACAGAAACGGGTAGAATCGATCAATGCAGTTGTTTTCTTTCGAGGTGTCATCATTACTAAGAAAGCTACCCGTTCCTTAGCCGGCATTGCCGGAATTGTCGCCGTTGCCACCTTAATCAGTAAGGTTTTTGGTTTAGTCCGCGAACAGGTAATCGCCGCTGCCTACGGTGTTGGACCGGTGGTGAACGCCTACGCTTTTGCCTACGTTATCCCCGGTTTTCTGTTAATTCTCCTCGGTGGTATTAACGGCCCTTTTCACAGCGCTTTGGTCAGTGTTTTGGCCAAAAGAGATAAATCCGAGTCCGCGCCGATTGTCGAGACTATTACCACCCTAGTCAGCGCGATTTTATTAGCTGTCACTGTCTTTTTAATCGTTTTTGCCAATATTTTTATCGATGTTCTCGCTCCCGGTTTAGATGCCGCCACCCGCAGCATGGCCATTCAACAACTGCAAATTATGGCCCCCATGGCGGTTTTAGCTGGTTTAATCGGCATCGGTTTCGGTACTCTCAACGCGGCGGACCAATACTGGCTACCGAGTCTCAGTCCGCTTTTTTCCAGTGTGGCGGTGATTATCGGGGTGGGTTTGCTGGCTTGGTTTCTTGGCGATCGCATTGATGAGCCGCAATATGTGCAACTGGGGGGTTTTGTCCTCGCCGGTGGTACTCTCGTCGGGGCGCTTTGGCAATGGTTGGCACAAGTGGGCGCACAAGTCAAGGCAGGTTTAGGAAAATTAACATTTCGCTGGGATTGGCGGATTCCGGGGGTGTCGGAGGTGTTGCGGGTGATGATTCCGGCGACCTTATCTTCGGGAATGTTGCATATTAACGTTTATACTGACCTCTTTTTCGCTTCTTTTATCGAAAATGCCGCCGCTTCCATGCGTTACGCCAGTTTTATCGTTCTCACGCCCTTGGGCATCATGTCTAACATGATTCTCGTGCCGTTTATGCCGATATTTTCTCGACTGACGGAACCGGAAAATTGGGGAGAATTGAAGCAAAGAATCCGTCAGGGTTTATTATTGACGGCTTTAACCATGTTACCCTTCACCGCTATCTTTATCGCCCTCGCTTTCCCGGTAGTGCGAGTTATCTATCAACGGGGTGCCTTTAATCTGGCTGCCTCGGAACAGGTGGTTCCCGTATTAATGGCCTACGGTTTCGGGATGTTTTTCTATCTCGGTCGCGATGTTTTAGTACGAGTGTTCTATGCTTTGGGTGATGGTGACACTCCCTTTAAGGTGAGTATGGTGAATATTTTTCTCAATGGTGTGCTGGATTTCCTCTTGTATAGACCTTTTGGTACTCCGGGGATTGTTTTAGCAACCGTGGGGGTTAATATCATTTCTATGGGCATTTTTACGGTAATTTTAAATCGTCGTTTAGGGGGTTTACCTCTAGGAGAATGGGGTTTATCCTTATTGGGATTAACGGTAATTACAATGCTTTCTGGTGTTGCTAGTTGGGGAGCTAGTTGGGGATGGGAAAAGGTTTTTGGTGCTGGTAATATTTTCTTACAATTGTTACAGTTGGGTTTTGCTTCGACCGTAGCGGTGGGTTTATTCCTCCTCGGTGCGATGTTATTGAAGTTACCTGAATTAGACCTGTTAATCTCGCGAGTTCGTCAGAAGTTCTTGAAAAAATCTTAGGTTTAAGTTGCTGCCTCACTAGATTAAAGAAGGGTTAAACCCTAGCTAATACCAAATCAGTTTTTAAGAGTCTGATTAACTCCCTCCCTTGCTCGTAATTACTGTTATAGGGGACGGAAGAATTTTTTCAATTTGCTCGCCCTCTTTTTGTTTAATATCAAACAAATCCAATCGGATTTGAAGATTTAACCAAAAATCAGGAGAGACTTGCAAGTATTTAGCTAGTCTTAAAGCGGTGCTAGGGGTAATCCCCCGACGACCGTTGACGATTTCGTTAATTTGCCGGTAGGGAACTCCGATTGCGTCGGCAAGTTGACGTTGTGTGATTCCCATCGGCTGCAAAAATTCCTCTTTCAGCATCTGGCCCGGATGGGTGGGTCTTCTATGGGTAGGTATGCGAACCATGCTTATACTCCTTTTTTAACTCCCTAAACTATTTCTTTTTTGCAGCGATTGTACTCTTAGACTAAATCCATTTATTAAAAACTGATTATTTATTCCCCTTTTTGCATGAGTGCATGATTAGAAAACGGGTTTCTCGGAGAAACCCGTTTTCTGTGCGGTATAAAACCCTTACCTCGTCTATATTTCACATTTATTCAGCAAACCCTATTTATTTTTAGGAATTGGGGGCAGTTGCGGGGATTTTCGGCGAGAATTAGAACCGGATATTTTCGGGGGTAGGGGTGCAGAATTGCGATTAGATAAACTTTGAAGGCTCTTTTTCATATTAGCAGGTTCCGGCAGTTCTAGAGTTACCCCTTCTCTAGCGGTCATTGTTTCCTCTGGTAGGCATAAATCAAAAACAAAGGCGGAATTATTGGTTAAATCGGCCAGTTCTAATTTTACCATCTCTGGAGAGTATTCTAGTGCTAATAAAGGTTCAATTTCGGTCTTAATTAACTGTTCTAATTGAGCCAGATAATTGATCTTAACAGGAGTAACAATTAAAGTTAAGGTTTCTTGCCAACCTTGCCCCCCCAATTCTGCCAGAATATCCCCATAACAGCGAATTTTCCAGCTACCTATTCCCAAATCTCGATAGGAAAAAATTTCTAGCCAACCCCCGGCATCCGATCGATAATAATGAGTATATCTTTCACTACTTTCGGGAGATTCGTAATCGATACGCACTTCAATATGAGCAAAAGGAGAATCCAGACGGGCCAAGAGACGATAGTTTCCCGAGACAATTTCTAGAGAATTATTAGAAATTGTGTGTCCGTGATTCTCCCCTTGTTTTTGCAGTATAAATTCCATAATCCTAGCCTAGGCCTAATGTTTGGCCATGACGCTAAAACTTAGGATTTGTGCCGAGAGATTTGCGCTTTTAATTCCCCTGCTTGTGTCAGTAAATCCGCTTGGGTTAGACTAATTTGTTCTTGGGTGGCCATCCATTTCAGTTGTACCGTGCCATTTTCAGCCTCAGCATCCCCCAAAATTATACAGCCCACGGCCTTAGCTCGATCGGCCCGTTTAAATTGTTTCCCGAAAGCGCTGCCGCTTAAGTCTAACTCGACGCTAAACCCCAATCCGCGTAATTGTTGCGCTAACACCACACTGCGTGCCTCAGCTTTTTCTCCTTTGGAGACAAGATAAAAATCGGGAACCAAAAAAGATAAAGATTGCTTTTGTTGTAATAATATAATCAGACGTTCTAAACCGATCGCCCAACCTACTGCTGGCGTGTCTGGACCACCTAATTGAGCTATTAAACCATCATAACGACCACCACCGCAAACCGTGGCTTGAGCGCCTAAATCATCGGACTGAATTTCAAAGGCCGTATGGGTGTAATAGTCCAATCCTCGCACTAAACAGGGATTAAGATTATAGATAACTCCCAAATCAGTTAGTAAAGATTGCACCCGTTCAAAATGCCTTTGAGAATCACTGCCGAGATGTTCAAGAATACTGGGGGCATTCTCACAGATAATTTTTGTTTTCTCGTCCTTACTATCCAAAATTCGCAGGGGATTTTTTTCTAATCTCTGTTGAGAATCTGCGTCTAAATCAGCTTTGTAGGGAGTCAAATAATCTAGCAAGGCCTGACGATAATTTTGCCTATCTTGGGCATTTCCCAGGGAATTAAGGTCTAATTTTAGGTTTTCTAGCCCCACAGCTTTTAATATCTCGCTGGCAAGGGTAATTACTTCCACATCGGCCCTAGGGTCATCACTTCCCAACAATTCGACCCCAATTTGATGAAACTGTCGCTGCCTACCCGCTTGCGGACGTTCATAACGAAACATCGGCCCCTTATACCAGAGTCTTTGTACTCCTCCAGCGGCCTGTAATTTGTGTTCAATATAGGCGCGAACGACCCCAGCCGTTCCCTCCGGTCGCAAAGTCAGGGAACGTTGACGGCGATCGAGGAAAGTGTACATTTCTTTACCCACCACGTCCGTCGCTTCCCCGATACCCCGTTCAAAAAGTTGCGTCTGTTCAAAAATGGGAGTTCGTATCTCTTGATACAGCGCAGTCCCTAAAATTCTGCTGGCAGTTTCCTCTAACCACTGCCAGTAACCGACCTCCGCCGGTAAAATATCTTTTGTGCCTCGGATTGCCTGGATTTCGCCCATAGTTCTCTGTATTTTTATCCCTATTTGAACAATCTTAAACCGCTTAGAGTCACTAATACCGTCGATCCTTCATGACCGATGACACCTAGAGGTAAAGTTATATCACCGGCAAAATTGGCTATTAGCAATATGCCGATAAACGCGAGGGCGAAAGTGATATTCTGTTTAACGATGCGATTGGCACGACGACCGAGGTTAATCGCGCTGGGAATTTTGGCTAAATTATCGGACATAAGGATAATATCGGCCGTTTCCAAAGCGACATCACTACCAGCTTTTCCCATGGCAATCCCCACATTAGCCATAGCTAAAGCGGGCGCGTCATTAATGCCATCCCCCACCATAGCGACAGTGTGATATTTTTCTTGTAGATTTTGGATAACGGTTAACTTATCTTCGGGCAGTAAATCAGCATAAACCTCCTCAATGCCGAGTTTTTCAGCAACTTTATCGGCACTTTGTTGATTATCACCCGTAATTAAAACGATATGTTCGATACCGATCTTTTTTAGCTGCTTCACCAGATTAACTGCCGATTCACGAAGGGTATCGGCCACAGCAATCGCCCCGATTATCTGATTCTCTTGTACTACCCAAACTAGGGTTCTGCCTTCTTTTTGTAAACGTTCGCGGATAGCTAAAATATTCTGGTCAAGATCGGAAATATGGTCACGAATATAGGCAAAATTGCCCACAGATACCGACTTATCGGCAATTTTTCCCGTGATACCCCGTCCCGATACCGCTTGCACCTGATTAGCACTGAAGAAATTTATACCACGTTCCCTGGCTGTGGCGGTAATAGCGGATCCGATGGGATGTTCGGAACAGGATTCTAGGGATGCAGCCACCGCTAACACCTCATTTTCGCTGACTGCATGGATAGGGATAATTTCCACCACTTGCAACTTACCAAGGGTGAGAGTGCCGGTTTTATCAAAAGCGATCGCTCGTATGCGGCCGATCATCTCCAATCTTGCGCCATTTTTGAATAAAATCCCCTGTTTTGCCCCGTTAGCGATACCCGATAACAAAGCTGGCATAATCGAGGCCATTAAAGCACAGGGAGAGGCCACCACGAGAAAAATTAAGGCCCGATAGATAGTGGTTTCCCAGGTCCAACCCCAGAAAAAAGGCGGTAAAATCCCGAAAATTAAGCCCAAAATCACGATAATTTTCGCATAACCCCGCTCGAAACCTTCGATAAACTGTTGGGAGGGAGGGGATTCATTTTGCGCTTTTTCTACCAAACGAATCACCCTCTCAATTAAGCGACTTTCGGGGGGAGTTTCCACCTGTAAACGTAGCACTCCTGCACCGTTGAGAGTTCCCGCAAAGACTTCTTCACCGATGGTTTTATCCACGGGAAGCGATTCTCCCGTAATTGGCGCTTGATTAATGGGACTGTTTCCCTCCATAATAATGCCGTCAATGGGGATTAATTCACCCGGTTTGACTAAAACTGTATCACCGATCCGTAATTGCTTGATAGGAACCTCTTTTTCCCTGTCTCCCGTGATTAATCTAGCAGTATCGGGGGTCATGGCCATGAGAGAACGAATATTGCGATCGGTTTTCGCCATGGCAATCTGTTCTAATGCACCACTAATAGCGAAAATCAGGATTAAAACGGCTCCATCGATGATGAGATAGTAATTACTGTCCCAGAGTCCCAAAATCGCCGCCCCCAAGGCCGCTACAATCATTAAGAGGTCCACATCTAGTTCTTTTTCCTCCCATAAAGTCGTCAATCCTGCTTGGGTACTCTCGTATCCTCCCACCAGATATGCGATCGCTAGTAGGATAAAAGCCGGGCCGATCAGATTAAGGTGTAGGCATAACCAACCAAAAAAGACTAAAATAGCGCAAATTCCTGCGGCAACTGCCGAGGAATACTCAGACAACCAAGAGGACGAGATACTCTGAATCATGGAGCGATGGCAATTACTTTTCTCCCCATTCTAGAAAAAATTAGATCGATGCAGAAAACCCCTATGACGTTATCCCCTGCAGCCAACTTAGCTGATAATAATTGGAATTTTGCCGAGGTTTGGATCGATCCGATGCTCTCCTCCCTATATCTTGCTTTTACTGGCTGAATCTTCAGGAAACTATTGCGTGTACGATCCCTCTGAGGGTTATCAGGTGGTATTTACCGGTGCGAGTTACGAGGAAACGGAAAATTGGCTATTAGAGGACGAATTTGAACCGGTAGAGGGACGACTTTCGCCAGTAGAGATATAATTTCCTTATCTTCCTTTCCGCTTTTCTTCGATGCTATCCTTACTAAAAAAGCGATGGAATTGGCTAAAATCGCTCTTTATTGGCAGTCCGAGGGCAATTAACCCCAAAAAAGTCAAAAATACTCCTCCAGAAGCCAGCGACGCACCAGAGGGATAGACCGAACTCATGAAAACCGACACGATTTTCTACCGACTTTTTCAAACCTTTCCCGATCTTCTGTTTGAGTTAATCGACTTTCCCAGGGAATTAGCCAATTTCTATCGATT